>Ga0116158_10002036_pt1 | contig 17995 bp, 15 predicted proteins | sample AD_UKC052_MetaG_FD_89883 | JGI IMG/M metagenome (GOLD analysis project Ga0116158, IMG submission 89883) | Active sludge microbial communities of municipal wastewater-treating anaerobic digesters from USA - AD_UKC052_MetaG | ecosystem: Engineered > Bioreactor > Anaerobic > Digestate | place: USA... | reverse complement strand
CACCCTCGCCGACGACAGCACCCTGCGTGGTTATCCCTGCCGCACCGTCGCCTGCGAGCAGCGCCGCAAGCAGGGCGTCGAGACCTGGGTTCGTGGCACCGGCGGCGCCGTCGAACTCCGCCGCGGCGACATCGTGCGCCGCGACGCGCTCTGGTACGTCACCTTCCCGCCGGGCCCCGCGCTGTTGATGCTGCCCGGCGTCGCGCTGTGGGGCCTCGGTTTCCTCGACGTGCTGTTCACCGCGCTCGCGGCGGCGCTGATCCCCGCGCTGCTGGTGCGCGTGCTCGAGCGCATCCGCGGCCCCGGCCACCTGCGCGAGCACCTGTGGGCCGCCGTCGCCTGGACCCTCGCCAGCCCGGCCTGCTTCGTCGCGGCCCACGGCAGCGTGTGGTTCACCGCGCAGATCCTCGGCGCCCTGTTCCTCGTGCTCCACCTCGGCGCCGCCTGGGACGCCCGTCAGCCCGCACGCGCCGGCCTGTGGCTCGGCCTCGCCGCCGCCTGCCGGATCTCGATCGGCTTCGCCCTGCCCTTCTTCCTGCTCGAGTGGTGGCGCACCGGCCGGCGACCGATCGCCCTGCTGCGCTTCCTCGGCCCGCTCGTGCTCATCGGCGGCGTCATGGCCCTGCTCAACTGGCTACGCTTCGACGACCCGCTCGAGTTCGGCCACCGCTACCTCGACATCCGCTGGCAGACCCGCATCCAGACCTTCGGCATGTTCTCGCCGCATTATCTGTGGCGAAACCTCGAGTGCATGCTCTGGCTCGCACCCCAGCTCGTCACCGGCGCGCCCTACCTGCGCTGGTCGGCGCACGGCATGGGCCTGCTGCTCGGCTCACCCTGGCTGCTCCTCCTGCTGCGCGCCCGCGAGCGCTTCCCCCAGCGCGCCGCCCTGTGGCTCGCCGCGCTCGCCGTCATGGCCCCCGACCTGCTGTATCAGAACAGCGGCCAGCGCCAGTTCTCCTACCGCTTCGCCCTCGACTTCCTGCCCATCTTGCTGGTCCTGCTCGTCGTCGGCGGCGGCGCCCGCAGCCGGTGGTTCCCCGCCCTCGTGATCGCCTCCGCCATCCTTCAGCTGTACGGCGCCTGGATGTTCGACCGCGACCCCGCGCACCTGTTCGTCACCGACCCCTGGTGGCCCTTCGCCCCCGAGTGACCTGTCCATCGGGGCATGTCCTCCGGGACATGTCCCGAAGGATCACGACTCAGCGCTGCAGCCCGTTGCGGGTCGGCGGCCGCTCTTCGGCGTACATCCGCGCGATGAAGCGCCCGGCCGGCCGCTCCTTGGTCGCCGCGATCACGGCCGCGATCGCCGGGATGCGCGAGCCGGCCTCGGGCACCGGGAAGCCGCGCTCCTTGGGTTGCACGAGCACGCTCGCCAGCGCCGCGAAGGTCAGGTCCGCCGCGCTGAAGCGGTCGCCGACGAGGAAGCGCCGACCATCCGCGAGCCTGGCGTCGACGACATCGAAGGCCGCCTCCAAACGCTGCCGCGAGCGCTCCGCGCCCGATGCATCCACCTTCATGCCGCGCCGCATCATCGCCCGCATCACCGGGAACACGCCGCGGGTCAGCGACCGCTCCCAGCGGGAGCCGGTGGAGGTCAGCAGCTCGAGCGCCACCGCGCGATCGGGCAGCAGATGAAAGTACAACCATCGTCGCACCGACGGACCGAGGCCGCGATCGAAGTCGGCGACCAGGGCCTCGACCTCTGCGCGTGCGCCCGCTTCGTCGGGGAACAAACGGCGCTCGGGCGCCAGCTGCTCGTCGCAGTAGTGAAGGATCTCGTTGGACTCCTTCAGCACCCGCCCGGGCACGACCAGCGCGGGCACGGTGCGCTTCGCACCGGCGCCGAGCGTCGCTCGCCAGTGGAAGATCGGGACGTGATCGTCCTCGCGATACTCGAGCGTGGTGCGGTCGAGGGCCCAGCGGGCCTTCTCACAATAATGACTGAAGCCGATCGTGATCAGCTTCAGCGGCGCATTCACGCCTCCTCCGGCCTGGTCACGCGCTCGAGCTCCTTCGTCAGGGCCTCCTCGATCTTGCCCATCATCGGCCGCAGCAGGAAGCCGATGTCGAGGTTGACGTCGACCTTGGTGTCGGCGATCGCAAGCTTGCCCTCGACGCCGGGGCCCTTGACGCTCATCGTCTTCTCGCTGTCCCAGGAGGTCTTGGCCTGGTACTTGGCCGACAGCTTCTCGCCGAGGTCGACGAGGCGCTGCTTGATCACGGCGGGGGGCAGGGAGTGGTTGCGCGAGAGGGAGAGCTTGGGCATGGGACGCTCACTTCAATAACAAAAGGATCGCGGGCCGGCAAACCATCGGCGAAGCGTGGGGTCGTCGTTGACTTCGGCGAAAATTTGGGCGGCGCGACCAGGACAGCGATGGTGCGCACGTGCTCCAAAGCGTGACGACCGCCACAGCCACCGCCTCGACGACAGCGCCCGCTTCGGCAGCCGCCCAGGCCGAGCCCATGCGCCCCGCCGCTACGACCGCCGCTACGCCCGCCACACGCACGGCCCCGCCCGCCGCACCCGAGCCCCAGTGGCGCTCCGCCGACGGGCGAGTCCGCCTCTTCAAAGGCGACTGCACCTCCATCCTCGCCGCGCTCCCGGCCGAATCCGTCGACGTGATCTTCGCGGATCCGCCGTACTTCCTCAGCAACGGCGGCAGCACCTGCCGCGCGGGCAAGCGGACCAGCGTCGACAAGGGCGCGTGGGACGTGAGCCAGGGCCCCGACGAGAACCACCTCTTCAACCACAAGTGGCTCGCCGCCTGCAATCGCGTGCTCCGCCCCAACGGCACGATCTGGGTCTCGGGCACCAGCCACGTGATCTACTCGGTCGGCTACGCGATGCAGCAGCAGGGCTTCAAGCAGCTCAACGAGATCGTGTGGGAGAAGCCCAATCCCCCGCCGAACCTCTCCTGCCGCTACTTCACCCACAGCACCGAGACCATCCTGTGGGCCGCGCGCAACCGCAAGAGCAAGCATCACTTCAACTACGACAAGATGCGCGAGCTCAACGGCGGTAAGCAGATGAAGAGCGTCTGGCGCCTCACCGCCCCCGGCAAGTCCGAGAAGACCCACGGGCGCCACCCGACCCAGAAGCCCGTCTCCCTGCTCGAGCGCCTGCTCATGGCCTCCTGCCCCCAGGGCGGCGTCGTGCTCGACCCCTTCAACGGCAGCGGCACCACCGGCGTCGCCGCGGTGAAGCTCGGCCACAACTACATCGGCATCGACCTCGAGACCGCATACCTCGACCTCACCCAGGCCCGGCTCCTCGAGGTCGCCCCCGAGCTGAGCGAGCGCCCGGCCCTGCGGGTCGTCGTGTAGATCATGCGGCGCGCATTCGTGACCGGCGGCTCCGGCTTCGTCGGCAGGAACCTGCTCGAGGCCCTGCAGCGCCTCTCGGTCCCCACGGTCGCGCTCGCCCGCAGCGACACGGCGGCGGCCGCATGTGCCGGTCGCGGCGCCCGGGTCGCGCGCGGAGACCTCGACGACATCGACGCCATGGCCGCGGCGATGTCCGGCTGCGACCTCGTGTTTCACTGCGCCGCGCACGTGCTCGAGTGGGACGACCCGGCGGTGTTCGAGCGGGTCAACGTCGAGGGCACGGCGCACGTGCTGGCCGCGGCGATCCGCGCCGGCGTCACGCGCCTCGTGCATGACAGCACCGAGGCGGTGCTGGTCGGCGGTCCACCGATCGTGATGGCCGACGAGACGCGGCCGCTGCCCGAACATCCGCCGGCGATGTACCCCGCGAGCAAGGGCGCCGCCGAGCGCCTGCTACGGGCCGCGAACGCCCAGATGGACGTCGTGATCGTGCGCCCGCGATTGATCTGGGGCGCCGGCGACACCTCGTTGCTGCCGCAGTTCATGGCCGCCGTCCGTCAGGGCCATTTTCGCTGGATCTCCGGCGGCCGCTACAAGTCCTCGACCTGCCACGTGCGCAACGTCGTCGAGGGCATGCTGCTCGCCGCGGAGCGTGGCCGTCGCGGCGAGACCTACTTTCTCACCGACGGCGAGCCACTCGAGTTCCGCGCCTTCATCGCCGAGATGCTCACGATCCACGGCCTGAACCCCGGCACCGGCAGCATCCCTCGCGCCCTCGCCCGCACGATCGCCAGCACCGGCGAGGCCATCGCCCGCCTGCGAGGCCACCGCTGGAAGCCCCCGCTCACCCGCGTCAGCCTCAAGCTCATGGGCGAGGAGGTCACCGTCGACGACCGCAAGGCCCGCACCGAGCTCGGCTACGTCGGTCATGTCAGCCCCGCCGAGGGCCTCGCCGAGATGCGCCGCGCCCTCACCAACACCATGCAGATCTGACCCGCGATCGCGGCCTGTCCCCCGGGACAGCTCTCACTTCGACGGATGTGCGGCGAGCCACGCCACGACCTCGTCGAGGTCGCTCTTGTTGGAGCCGAGGTCCACCAGCGTTGCGCGCACGCCCTCGACCATCGTGCGGGCCTGCTTGCGGCGCGCCGGCTCCGCCTCCCAGATCGCCTTGCCCAGCTTGAAGCCCACGTAGGCCCGGTCGGGCGGCGGCAGGGTCCCGCGCGCGAGCACGGCCTCGGCCCGGGCCACCAGCGGCAGGGCCTCGGCGAGGCGCTTCTGGGCGACCGCGACGCCGGCGAGCCCGACCAGCGCCGACGAGACCAGCGAGTCGTCGGCGGGCACCAGCGCCTCGGCGATCGTCAGCATGCGTGCGAAGGATCTCTGCGCCGCCGCGAAGTCCCCGAGCTTGAAGTCGGTGCTGCCGACATCGTTCAGGGTGAGCGCGACGACCGGGTGCTTCGGGCCGAGCACCTTCTCGCGGATCGCCAGCGCGCGCTCGAGCAGCGGCTTCGCCTCGGCGTACTCCTTGAGGGCCTTGTGCGCGTTGGCGAGGTTCTTGAGGCTCTTGGCGACATCGGGGTGCTCGGGCCCGAGCGCCTTCTCGAAGATCTTCACGGCCCGCAGGTTGAGCGCCTTGGCCGCCGCAAAGTCCCCCATCGCCTGGCGGTTGCTGGCGAGGGTGGCGACCGCGGCCCCCACTTCCCTGTGATCCGGGCCGAGCGCCGCCTCGAGGATCTTCAGCGCCCGTTCGCTGGCCGCCAGCGACCGCTGCTGATCGCCGAGCAGTCGATGGAGACCGGCGATCATGATCAGATTGGCGGCCACGTTCGTATGGTCGGGCCCGTGGACCTTCTCCTGGATCGCCAGCGCCCGCTCCGACAAAACCAGCGCCTGCTCGCGCGCATTGAGGGCGCTGCGCAGCTTGGCGAGGTTTTGCAGGCTGGACGCGAAGCCGGGGTGGTCCGCGCCGAGCGTCTGCTCGGCGATCGCCATGGCGCGCTCGAGCGGCTCCGCGGCGCCGTTCTTGTCGCCCATCGTGATCCGAATGTCGGCGATGGCGTTCAGCGTGTTGATGAGCTCGGGGTGCTCACGGCCGAGGATCGACTCCTGGATCCCCAGCGCCGTGGCATTGAGCTCGGCCGCCTCGGCATAAACAGCCGTCACATTGAGGATCTCCGCGAGCGACGTGAGACGCCGGGCCGAGCGCAGGCCAGGGGTCGGCTCGAGCGCACGGATCGCCATCTCCGCGTGCCGTGACCAGCGCTTGCCCTCCTCATGACGCCCCAGCAACTTGCCGATGACCCGGGTGAGCGCCAGCCCGGCATCGGCCGCCACCCCGAGCGCGCCCGCCTCCACGGCCATGAAGTACGCCGCCACCAGCGCTGTCTCGGCCCCGGCATAGTCGCCCTTGTCGATGAGCAGGCTCGCGAGCTTCAGCCGCGCCGCGGCGACGATCGGCGGCCAGTCCACCTCCTCGGCGGTGACCAGCGCGGCCCGGGCCGCCGCGACGCCCTCGTCGATCCGCGCCGCGGTCTGCAGATCGGCGGCCTGCACGATCGCCTCGCGTACCACTTGCACCCGCGCCGCCACCTCGACCGGCAGCGAGGGTGTGCGCGCCAGCTGCTCGAGGTCGAGGCACTGCGTCACCGGCTCGAGCCCCGCCGCCGTGCTCACCGCCCGCTTCGCCACCTCGGGGCCGGCCTGCGTGAGCGTCGTGATCAGCGAAACGAACTCCAGGCGCCGCTCCTCGAGGCATTGCAGCCCGCGCTCGCCGATCTCGGCGTCCCGGATGCCACGGACCTCCACGTCGACGCAGGCCTCGGTCCGCGCCGCTCGCCAGGCCGCGGCCTGGCGGTCGAGCCAGGGCATGACTTTTTCGGCGGTCGTCGCCGCGTGGCTCATGCCGGTCGCCAGCAGGCCGTCGCGGACCCGGCCCCGGACCTCGTCGTTCCACACCACGTCGATGCTCGCGCCGGCGGCCTCGCAGCTGGCCATCACCGCCGCCTGCCGGGCCGCCTGCCACGCCCAGCCGCCGCCCGCGGCCGCGACGACGCTCGCCAGCGCCACCCCGACGATCGTGGAGCGCACGCGGGCCTGCCCGCGATCCAGCGCGACCACCAGCTGCTCGATGCTCGGCCAGCGCTGCGCCGGATCGACCGCGAGCCCGCGCTCGAGGATCCTTCGCAACCACCGCGGCACCGGCCGATCCTTCGGCGGCGCTCGCAGGACCCCGCCCGTCACGTTCAGGCTCAGCTCGGCGTAGGTCTCCCCGGCGAAGGGACGCTCGCCGAACACGCCCTCCCAGAAGGTCACACAGAACGCGAAGATGTCGGCCGGCGGACCGACCTCACCGCCCTTGTGCTGCTCCGGGGCCATGTACGCCGGCGTGCCCATGACCGCACCGGCATGCGTCAGGTCGATCTTCAGCGCGCTCTGACCGACCAGCAGGCTGTCGTCCGAGAACGCGGCGCTGCTCGTGACCGGCTGCTCGGGCTCGTTGCCGCGACGCGCGAGCCCGAGGTCCATCACCCGCACGCGACCATCACCCGACACCATCACATTGTCGGGCTTGAAGTCGCGATGAACCAAACCCGCGGCATGGGCCGCCGCGAGCCCGCGAGCCGCCGCGCGCATGACCTCGAGCACCTCACGCCAGCTCCGACGCCGCGCCGCCCAGGCCCCGAGCGTCTCGCCCTCGACGAACTCCATCGCCAGCCACACGCCGTCGGCGAGCGTGCCGACATCGTGAATGGCGACGACGTTGGGATGGCCGAGCTTGGCCAGCGCCTGGGCCTCGCGCAGCAGACGCATGCGCGCCTGTTCGGCGGCCTGCGGCCTGGCCCTGGCGCCGAGCTCGGGTCGCAGCAGCTTGAGCGCGACCTTGCGGTCGAGCTCTGGATCGTAGGCGGCATGGACCACGCCCATGCCGCCCGCGCCGAGCTCACCGAGCACGACATAACGACCGACGCTGCTACCCCGCTTGAGCCCGACAGGTTCCTTCGAGATCGGGTTCCCACGCGAGATCAGCGTGGCGGCGAGGTCACCCGTAGGCACGACAGCAGGCCGCTCACCGATCGCGATCAGCGTCGATTCAATCGACGGCTGCTCGCTCACCGCGGCGACCACGACAGCAGGCCGCTCACCGATCGCAATCAGCGTCGATTCAATCGACGGCTGCTCGCTCACCGCGGCCACCACGACCGCAGGCCGCTCACCGATCGCAATCAGCGTCGATTCAAGCGAGGCCTGCTCGCTCACCGGGGCCGCGGTCGCCTCGAGCGACGCCCCGGTCGCCCCCAGCCCCGTCTTGTGATCCTCGTTCGCCACCCGCGGCGGCGATTATCGGCGCCCCATCAGCGGGGCGCCACGGCGAAACACCGGCGCGCACAGGCGCGCAGGCGCTCACACCTCCATGATCTCGGCTTCCTTCTTAGCGATGATCTCGTCGACCTGCTTGATGTAGCGGTCGTGGATCTCCTGGACCTTCTCGAGCGCCTTCTTGAGCTGGTCCTCGGAGATCTGGCGGTCCTTCTCGGACTCCTTGAGGAACTCGTTGCACTCGCGCCGGGTCCCGCGGATCGCCACCTTGGCGTCCTCGGTGATCTCCTTGACCTGCTTGACGAGGCCCTTGCGGCGCTCCTCGGTCAGCGGCGGGATCGCCAGGCGGATGACGATGCCGTCGCTCTGCGGGTTCAGGCCCAGGTTCTGGGCGTTGATGGCCTTCTCGACCGGGGCCAGCATGTTGCGGTCCCAGGGCTTGACGACCAGCAGGCGGGCGTCGCCGACGCTGACCGTGGCCACCTGGTTGAGCGGCATCATCGAGCCGTAGTTGTCGACGCGAACGTCATCGAGCATGGCTGGGTTGGCCCGACCGGCGCGGACCTTGGTCAGGCCCTTACGCAGGCGGTCGATCGCCTTGTCCATGCCGTCTTTTGCAAGTTCGAGTGCCTCGTCCATATTCGCTCGCTCCTTCTTGCTCGCTGCGATACTTCGATGATTCTGCGATTAGCTCGCGCCCGCGAGCACGCTCTGGCCGTCGGGGCAGACGAGTGTACCGATCTGCTCGCCGCACACCACCCTGCGGATGTTGTTGCGCTCGAGCATGTTGAACACCAGGATCGGCAGGTTGTTCTCCTTGCACAGGGAGATCGCGGTGCTGTCCATGACGTTGAGCCCGCGGGAGAGCACGTCGAGGTAGGTCAGGCGGCTGTAGCGGACCGCGTCGTCGTGCTTGTGCGGGTCCTTGTCGTAGACCCCGTCGACCTTGGTCGCCTTGAGCAGCACCTCGGCGTGGATCTCCATCGCCCGCAGCGCCGCGGCGGTGTCGGTCGTGAAGTACGGGTTGCCGGTGCCGGCGGCGAAGATGACCACGCGGCCCTTCTCCAGGTGACGCTCGGCGCGACGGCGGATGTAGGGCTCGGCGATCTCCTTCATCTCGATCGCCGACAGCACGCGAGTGTACACGCCGCGCTGCTCGAGCGCGTCCTGCAGCGCCAGCGAGTTCATCACCGTCGCCAGCATGCCCATGTAGTCGGCGCTGGCGCGGTCCATGCCGGACGCGGCCGCGCTGAGCCCACGGAAGATGTTGCCGCCGCCGATGACGACGGCGACCTCGACCTCGAGCGCGATCAGCTCCTCGATCTCCGCGGCGATGGTGCGCAGGACCTCGGCGTCTACGCCGTAGCCCTGCGAGCCCTGGAGGGCCTCGCCAGAGAGTTTTAGGAGGATCCTCTTGTATCGCGGTCGAGCTTCAATCACGTTCGGAGCCTCTGCGCTCATAAACGAAGAGCGGGTCGCCCCGCTCTTCGTGTGTTCGCTTCAGGCCTTGGCGGCCGCGACCTGTGCGGCGACCTCGGCGGCGAAGTCTTCGTTCTTCTTCTCCAGGCCCTCGCCGAGCTCGTAGCGGGTGAAGCGGCGGATCTTGATGTTCTCGCCGAGCTTCGCCACGATCTCCTGCTGGACCTGCTCGATGGTCTTCTTGTCGTCCTTGACGAACTTCTGCTCGAGCAGCACGTGCTCCGAGTAGAACTTGTTGATCTGCCCGTCGACGATCTTGTCGACCATCTTCTCGGGCTTGCCCTCGGCCAGGGCCTTCTCGCGCAGCAGTCCGCGCTCGGCCTCGACCTTGCTGGTGTCCATGTCCTCGCGGCGGACGGCGGAGGGGTTCATCGCGGCGATCTGCATCGCCACGTCGGCGCAGAACTGCTTGAAGTCGACGGTCTGGCCGACGAAGTCGGTCTCGCAGTTGACCTCGAGCAGCACGCCGACGCGGTTGTTGCTGTGCACGTAGGCGCTGACGACGCCCTCGCTGGCCAGGCGACCGGCCTTCTTGGCGGCGTTGGCGAGGCCCTTCTTGCGCAGGAACTCGATCGCCTTGTCCATGTCGCCATCGACTTCGGTGAGCGCCTTCTTGCAGTCCATGAGGCCCGCGGCGGTGCGCTCGCGGAGCTCCTTGATCATTGCGGGGGTAACGGTGGTGGCCATGGTCCTACTCCTCCGACTCGGTCACGGGCGCGACATCCTCTTCGGGGGACGCGGCGGCCTCGGGCTGGGGCAGCTGGGTGCGGCGCGAGACGATCTCGACCTTGGGGCCGTCGCCGCCGGTGGTGACGCGGATCGGCTCGGGGTCACGGCCCTCGTTCGGGTCGTTGACGGCGCGGGCCTTGCCGAGCTTGGTGCCTTCCTGGCAGGCGTCGGCGATGCGGGTGCAGAACAGCTTGATCGCACGGATCGCGTCGTCGTTGCCCGGGATGACGTACTGGATCAGGCGCGGGTCGGCGTTGGTGTCCGCGACCGCGACCACCGGCACGCCGAGGCGATTCGCCTCGACCACGGCGATGTGCTCCTTGACCGGGTCGATCACGAACACGGCGCCGGGAAGCTTCGGCATGTCCTTGATGCCGCCGAGGTTGCGCTCGAGCTTGCCGCGCTTGCGCTCGAGCATCAGCGCCTCCTTCTTCGTGATCTGCTCGTAGGTGCCGTCCTGGCTCATGCGCTCGATGCCACGCAGCTTGTCGACCGACTGGCGAACCGTCGTCCAGTTGGTCAGCGTGCCGCCCAGCCAGCGGCTGCACACGAAGAACTGGCCGGCCCGCTGGGCCTCGGCCGACATCACGTCGGCGGCCTGCTTCTTGGTGCCGACGAACAGCACCGGCTTGCCCTCCGCCGTGGTCTGGCGGATGAACGCGTAGGCGCGGCGGAACAGGCCCGCGGTCTGCTGCAGGTCGATGATGTGGATGCCGTTGCGCGCGCCGTAGATGTACGGCTTCATGCGCGGGTTCCAGCGCTCGGTGCGGTGACCGAAGTGCACGCCGGCTTCAAGCAGCTGGCGAACGGTGATGATGCGCTGGCCGTCGCTCATATCGAGGGCGACGTGGAGTTCGGGCGACGAGAGTTCCGTCTGGGTCTGCATGGACATGGAGCACTGACTTTCTCGGCGTTGGTGCCTCTGCCCCCTTCTTCGGGCCCCGAAACACCGCCGACGCGAAGGTCTTTGCGGTGACGCCACGGGGCCCTCCAGGGGCATGTGGATTTACGATTGGGCGGGCCGTGTAGCACAGCGGCGGGCGCGGGGGCAAGACAGGGCGTGCCACCGGCGGTCATGCTGCGCCCAACCGCCGAAGCCCCCGGGCGGTCCCGCGCTTGCTGCGGGGCACAAGTCGGCTTTGACCCCGGGGAGTGGCCCCTCGGACGAGCCTCGCGGTGTGCGCATCCTCGCGCCTGCCCCGCGCCCCGGCGAGCCACCCGGGCCAACCCGGGCACTGCTATAAGCCCCCGAGGACCATGCGTCGCAGCCTGTTCATCGCCGCTTTTGTCGCCGGAGTCACGGGCGGCTGCTTTTTGAGGCCGGTCGCCGCGCCCGGCTTTCGCTTCACCTGCGAGACGGACAGCGACTGCAAGGCCCTCGACTGCCAGGGCAACGCGATCAGCCTCGACGCCGCCGCCGAGCTGATCGTCGGCTGTGACGACCCGGCCGTGCTCGGCGACCCGACCAAGGGCCTCGCCTACCGCCAGTCCTGCGTCGCCGGCCTCTGCGAGTACAGCTGCAGCCTCCCCACCTTCCAGAAGGACTGCCCGACCTCCGAGGGCTTCCAGTTCTGCCTGAACAGCGTGTGCTCGACCGTCTGCGGCGCCGCCGACCCGGAGCAGTACGACCTCGCGGACAACGACGGCTTCTGCACGTCCCCGCAGACCTGCATCCCGCTCGGTGAGGACGGCGTCGACCTCAGTCAGCTCGGTACCCTCGGCATCGCCTTCTCCTCGGCCTTCTCGCGGCTCCCCGACGGCGCCGGCCTGTGCGGCACCCGCTGCGACGCCCGCGACGCCGCCCCCTGCGCCCCCGGCGAGTACTGCAGCGGCGCCCTCTGCGTCCCCGACTGCACCAACCCCGAGGCCACCCCCTGCGGCGACGGCAAGATCTGCCTCGCGTTCGGCGGCTTCACTTCCTGCGTCACCCAGTGCGACCCCGTGATGCCCGACGTGTGCGGCGAGGGCAACGTCTGCGTGCCCGGCGTCAACATCTGCCAGCCGAGCTGCCTCGGCACCGATGCCACCGATTGCGCCGACGGCCTGGAGTGCGACCCCGATCTCGGCATCTGCCTGCCGCCGGTCGAGAGCAACACCACCGGCGACGCCTCCACCGGTGACTCCTCCACCTGAGCGAGCGGACCGACATGACCCGCATCCACTCCGCCACCCTCGCCGCCGTCCTCAGCCTCAGCACCGCCTGCGCCAGCCTCGAGCCGCAGACGAGCATCCCCCTCGACCGCCGCCTCAACGTCGGCAACATGGGCGCGCGCAACAGCTTCGAGCTGCGTAACGCCGTCGGCAGCGCCGAGAGCGACCCGGCCCCGACCACCACCCGTCGCCCCGTCACCCCGCTGCTGTTCTGGATCGGCATCGGGCTCACCGCGGCCGGCGGCGGCACCCTGATCGGCTCGGCCGCCGGCGCCGCCGCGACCCGCAGCCAGCTGCGCACCGCCTACGACGACGGCACCACCGTCGCTCGCGTCGACGAGCTCGAGCGCCGCGGCTCCAACCTCAACAAGATCAGCATCGCCGGCGCGGTCCTCATGGTCGCCGGCGCGATCATGTCGCTCACCAGCTACGGCTACGACTACACCCGCTGCGGCCCACTCGCCCCCAAGCGCCGCCGCGACACCGCCCCGCCGGGCCGCTGCGCCGCCGCGGACAACAAGTAGCCGCCCATGGCCCAAGGGCCGAGCGACCTGTCCCATGAGCCAGCCGGCCTGGCCCATGAGCCAGCCGCTTCGAACCTGTCCCATGAGCCAGCAAGCCTGGCTCATGAGCCAGCCGGCCTGTCCCATGAGCCAGCCGCTTCGAACCTGTCCCATGAGCCAGCAAGCCTGTCCCATGAGCCAGCCGTGGCCTCCGACCCATTCGCCCCCCCAACGCTGTCCCCGCGCGTCGTACTGCCGGCCCTGCTGCTCCTGATCGCCCTGGTCTCGCTGCCGCAGCTCGGCTTCGGCCTGGTCTACGACGACGGCTGGACGCTGGTCGCCAACGGCTTCCTGCGGGTGCCGGGCGAGCTCGGCGTGCTGTTCTCCCCGGAGGCGGTCGCCCGCAACATCCCCGACGCGGTGCGCCCCGGCCTGGTGCTGTTCGACATGCTGAGCTACCAGCTGGTCGGCCTCGCCCCCGCAGCCCACCACGCGATCTCGATCGCCCTGCACCTCGGCGTCTGCGCGGCGCTGGCCGCCTGGCTGCGCCGCCTCGGCGCCCCGCTCGCGCTGTGGGGCAGCACCCTCGCGCTGTTCGGCCTGCTCGCCATCCACGCCGAGGCGATCGCCGTGGTCTCGTTCCACGAGGACCTGCTCGCCGCCCTGTTCGCCGTGCTCGCCTCCCTCGCCGCCAGCACCGCCATTCGCCGACCGCGCGCCTGGCCGCTCGCGCTGCTCGCCGCGCTCCTGTCCCTCGGGGCATGTGCGATGAAACAGAGCGCCGCCGCGATGCCGCCGCTGTGGCTGCTCACCGAGGCCCTCGCGCCCTGGCAACCACGCCGCCCCTGGCCGCGCCTGCTCGGCCTGTTCGCCCTGCTGCTGCTCGGCGCCGCGGCCCTGCTCGGCCTCAGCCTCTTCCTCTTCGGCGGCCTCAGCCCCTACGGCGCCGAGAACCTGCGCCTGCACGCCCACCGCGTCGGCCTCGCCCCGGTGCTGGCCATGTCGACGCAGATCCACCTCGGTTATCTGCAGCAGATGGTGCTGCCATTCGGGCTCGCGCCGGAATACACCGACCGCGGCGCGAGCTGGAGCGAGCCCGCGACCCTGCTCGCCACCTCGGCCCTGCTCGCGCTCCTGGCCTATGGGACAGCCGTCTGCCGCCGCCGACCGCTGGTGACCCTGGCGATCGTCGGCGCCATGATCCTCGCCCTGCCGACCAGCAACCTCGCGGCGATGCCCAACATGCGGGCCGATCGCTTCATGTATCTGCCGAGCATCCCGGTCTGCATCGGCCTCGCCGCCCTCGCCCTCGCCCTCGGTCGTCGCCTCGCCGCCCGCCTCGCGCGCCCGACCCTGCTGCTCGCGCCGATCGCCGCCCTGGCGATCCTTCAAGGCGCCGTGTTCGTCGGCACCGCCTTCACCTACCGCAGCAACGCCCAGCTGTGGGCCACCGCCCGCCGCAGCGACCCCGGCTCGGCCCGCGCCCAGGCGGCCAGCGGTGAGCTGCTGCTCGCCAACCTCGACCAGACCACCGACGCCCAGCGCAGAGATCTGCTGCTCGCCCGCGTCGAGACCCACTGCGAGATCGCCGAACACCTCGACCCCGACTACGAGCTGCCACAGCTGTGCTTCGCCCGCCTCGCCGCGGCCCGCAAAGATTACGAGGCGGCCCATCGCCGCTTCGCCGCGGCCCTCGCCGTCAGCCCCGACCGCAACGCGAGGATCCTCGCAGGCCTGGCGCAGACCAGCCTCGACCTGCCCGGTCGCAGCGAGCTCGAGCGTCGCAACCTGGCCCTCGAGGCACTCACCCCCGGCCTCGCCCGCTACCCCTATTCACCCGAGCTCCACGAGGTCGCCGGCCAGATCCATCATCGCCTCGGCGAGCCGCTGCGAGCCCTCGAACACTACCGCAGGGCCCGAATCCTCGCCCCCGAACGCGGCCAGCCGCTGCTCGCCGAGCTCGACCTGCTCCTCGATCTCGGCCTCCCCATCGCCGCCAAAACCCTCGTCGCTGCCCATCCATCCACGTGGCTGGCGGCCGACCCCATCGATCGGACCGCGCTCATAGCGCGGCATCGCGACGCCTTGCGGCTCTTCGCCCCAACCATGATACTGTCCGCAGACCTCGTCGGAGTTTTCGCGAATGAACCGTAAATTCTTCACCTTGCTCGCCCTTGCGGCCATGATGATCGCCGCCGGTAGCATGGCCTGTGTCAAGACCGTCGAGAGCCTCGACCGCGAAGACGAGACCGACAGCGCCACCTGAGCGCCCGGGCTCCGTCGCCACGGCGTAGTGGGCTTCTCCCGCTGCCACCGCCATCGCTGCATCGAGCGCGATCATCCAATCCGGCGAAGCTTCCCTCTTCGACATGTCCGCAGGGACCTGTCGCAAGGGACAGCGTCCGCGAATCACCCTGGTGTGCCGGACCTGCCGGCGCACCTGCGCGCTCGCGGCGTGGACCATCACCCCCGACATCAGGGCACCCCCGCGAACAGCTCGGGCCCCTGCACCGAGACGTAAGCCTGACGCTGGCCGACATCCAGGTGGCAATGCGCGGCGCAGCCGCAGCCGTCGACGACCAGGCCCTGGCCGACGACCACCGTGCGCACGGCCTCACGCAGCGAGTTGGCCGCGAGCGCCGAGAGTCGCCATGAGCCGGTGCTCGAGGTCGCCGCGTAGCGCCGCTGGACCTCGAAGCCGCCCTCGACGCCGAGCGCGGCGATCAGCGCCTCGGCCCGCGCCGGCTGCAGACGACCGACGCTGAGGTGCACGTCGTGAATGTCGGCCGCCGCGATGTGCCGCACCAGCGGATCGATCTGCCCCGGACGGTCGTGCAGGCCGGCCACCAGCGGCCCGAGCTGCACCGCCACGCCGATGCCCAGGCGCCGCAGGTGCTGAGCCTGCAGCAGCAACGCCGGGGCCGCGTCGGCCTCCGCGCCGAGCAATGCGCGCTGGACCTCGAGCTTGTGGTGCGCCATCTCCAGCAGCACCGTCGCCCCGTACTCCCGCGCGGCCAGCACCAGCGCCTTCGGCATCACCCGCGCGGTCCGCAGGATCACCCGCCGACCATGCGCCGACAGCCAGCGCAGCGCGGTCTGCGCCCAAAACGCGTCCTCGCTGCGGGCCAGACGCAGCGTCACCGTCGTCACCGGCTCCCCACGCGCCTCGTGCTCACCGATCAAGGTGGCCAGACCGAATTCTGAGCCATCGGACCGTGAAATCATGTCGGCCGAGTCCCCCGCCCGGCTGCCCAGGAGCAGGTGCAGGCCGGTGCAGGAGGAGGTCACTTGAAGCGTCTGGAAGCCGGTGCTCATGGTCAGGTTGCTCGCCTGTTCAGTAAACTGCGCCCCTGACCCGACTGAGTCAACGCCACGCCTTATCTGTGCGAGATCAAGTGGCGCTTTCCACCCCTGAACAAACCGCGCGAATGCGCGCCCATCGCGCGATTCGGCCGCTCCCTACCTTTAGGCTTCGCCGCCGCGCGGGCGAGTGTGGTACTGCAGCGCAGCACCAGGCATGGCTGACGGCAAAGCAGGTACGAGAGGCGCAATTTCCCTCCGCGACGTGGACCCGGACGCGCTCAAGGTCGTCCGCAAGCTGGTCGCCGGGGGCTTCGAGGCCTACCTCGTGGGCGGTTGCGTACGCGACCTGTACCTGAAGCGCCGGCCCAAGGACTTCGACGTGGCGACCAGCGCCACGCCCGAGGCCATCCGGCGGACATTCCGCAACTGTCGCATCATCGGTCGGCGCTTCAAGCTCGCGCACGTGTTCTTCGGCCCGAAGGTGATCGAGACGAGCACGTTTCGCACCACGCCGATCGCCGCCGAGGACGACCCGCTGATCACCCACGACAACGAGTGGGGCACGGTCGAGGACGACGCTCGTCGCCGCGACTTCACCATCAACGGTCTCTTCTACGACCTCGACGCCGACGCGATCGTCGACTTCGTCGACGGCCTGAGCGACCTCGACCGCGGCGTCATCCGCACGATCGGCGACCCCCTCCTGCGCTTCCAGGAGGACCCGGTGCGCATGATCCGGGCGATCAAGTTCGCCGCCCGCCTCGACTTCACCGTCGAGGCCGAGACCTGGGCCGCCCTGCTCTCGACCGTGCAGGACATCAGCAAGTGCTCCCGCGCCCGCGTGCTCGAGGAGATCTACAAGCTGATGCGTGGCGGCGCCGCCCGCCGCAGCTTCGAGCTGATGCTCGAGGCCCAGCTGCTGCAGCACCTGATGCCCAGCTACCTCGAGCTCTACGCCCGGGTCGGCCATCTCCAGGTGCCCTCGCGCTCGCCCGCGACCCAGCCCGGCCGACTGCTCTGGGACCTGCTCGCGGCCCTCGACGACTACACCAGCGCGACCCTCCAGATCGCCGACAACGGCGTGCTGCTGGCCGTTTTGTTCGCCCCGCTGATCGACGACCAGTGGATGAACACCTCGCGCCAGGGCCTCGACCAGACCCTCGACGAGCTGATGCTCCCGGTCTGCGCCGCCCTCGGCATCGCCCGCCGCGACCGCGAACTCGCCCGCCAGATCCTCATGGCCCATCGCCGCATGGTCGAGGCCGTCACCCGCAAGAAGCGTCGGCCCTCCCTCGTCCAGCGCCAGTACTTCCACGACGCCCTCGTCTTCCTCGGCCTGTCCGTGAAGGCCCGCGGCGGCGACGGCGGTGAGCTGCTCCACTGGCAACGCCTCGCCGCCATCACCCGCGGCAACGGCGGCGCCACCTCCTTCGCCGACGACCCCGACAGCAGCGCCAACCCGCGTCGCAAGAAGCGCAGCCGCCTGCGCCGCCGCGACGACGACCGCCCGCCCCGGGCCGCGCTCACTGCGAGCCGCGAGCGCGGCGGCGGCTGAGGTCCCAGACCATGGCCAATCGGCGCCAGGGCGGGCCCCCGAACAATGAAGAGCTGCTGCGCAGCGGCACCAGCGACCACTACGAGGACGCCGAGCTCTACGACTTCGAGTACCGCGACCATCGCCACGATGTGAGCTGGTACCGCGGCGTCGCCCGCAAGCTCGGCGCGAGCGTCAAGGTGCTGGAGCTCGGCGCCGGCACCGGCCGCATCACGATCCCGCTCGCCGTCGACGGCCACACGGTGACCGCGCTGGACCGCATGCCGACGATGCTGGCACGCCTGCAGGACAAGCTCGCCGAGCAGCCGGCCGTGGCCGCGAAGATCGACCCCGTGCTCGGTGACATCTGCGGCATGCCGCTGGCGACCGACACCTTCGACCTGGTGATCGCGCCCTTCAACGTGCTGATGCACCTGTATCGCTGGCAGGACCTGCTGGCCTGCTTCCGCGAGGTCCGGCGGGTCCTGAAGCCGGGCGGGACCTTCGCGCTCGACGTGCTGCTACCGGACCTGCAGTGGTTGACCTGGGACCCCGACGAGCGGCACAGCGTCACCTACTTCACGCATCCACGCACGGGCGCGTCGATGGTCTACTCGACCAACCACACCTACGATCCGGACACCCAGAT
>Ga0116158_10002030_pt1 | contig 18028 bp, 13 predicted proteins | sample AD_UKC052_MetaG_FD_89883 | JGI IMG/M metagenome (GOLD analysis project Ga0116158, IMG submission 89883) | Active sludge microbial communities of municipal wastewater-treating anaerobic digesters from USA - AD_UKC052_MetaG | ecosystem: Engineered > Bioreactor > Anaerobic > Digestate | place: USA... | reverse complement strand
TCCATGGGGTTGATAGTAAAAAAAAAGCCCGCTGCTTTCGTATACGCAGCGGGCTGAAATTAGCCGATCGATGGTGAGGCTTGCTATCCGATGCACCTCTCTATCCCGCTCCGTATGAAGATACGCCACCACCACCAGTTTTTGCGGGTCGTTTTGCGTTGAACGGATGTGGGATGATTGTTATACATCGTTTCCTCAGTAAGGTTGACGCAATATAGCCATTTATTCAGAACCTGTCAAGAAATATTTTGCCCGCGCCGGCGGCAATATTCCGCCGCCGCAAGCAGGGCCTCGATCATGCTCAGGGGATTGGCCTGGTTCGTGCCGGCGATGGCGAAGGCGGTGCCGTGGTCCGGGGTGGTGCGCAGAAAGGGCAGCCCGAGGGTGAAGGAGACCGTGCGATGAAAATCAAGAGTCTTGGCGGCGATGTGGCCCTGGTCGTGATAGAGGGAGAGGACGGCATCGTACTCGCCCTGGCTGCACTGATGAAAGACCGAGTCGGCTGGAACCGGTCCGCAGACCTCCAGACCGAGTCCGCGCGCCTCCTCGACGGCGGGGGCAAGAATGCGCATCTCTTCATCCCCGAAGAGCCCGCCATCACTGGCGTGCGGATTGAGTGCGGCCAGGGCGATCCGCCGCCGCGGCAGCCTGAGCTGCTGCAGACCACGGTCGCTCTCAACCAGCCCCTCGACCACCCCTGGGATGGTCAGCGCAGCGGACACCCGGCCCAGGGGGATATGCTTGGTGAGAAAGAAGATGCGCAGCCGGCCGACCACAAAGAGGGTCATCGCCTTCGGGCTCTCCGTGAGGGCGGCGAGCATGGCGCTGTGATCGATAAAGGGGACGCCCCCCTGCTGCAGCGAGGCCTTGTTGATCGGGGCGGTCGCGAGAGCGTCGATCCAGCCCGCCCGCGCCCATTCGATCGCGGTCCGGATGGCGGCGAACGCCGCCCGGCCGCAGCTGCCGTCGACCCGTCCCATCTCCACCGGCCCTTCAAGCGAGCCAGTGTCAAAATAGGGCAGCTCGTCCCCTGCCGCGCCATTCTCCGCAGGCTTGTGCAGGCGGCGCAGGGGCCTGACCAGACCGGTCTGTGCCATGGCCTCTTCGATGACAACCCGATCCCCAAAGAGGAGAGGAACGAGCGTCTCCTGCACCCGCCTCTCCGCCAGAGCCTTGAGCACGATCTCCGGGCCGATGCCGGCCGGATCGCCCAGGGTGATGCCGATCAGGGGCTTCACAGCACCCCCTTTTCCTGGAGCAAGCGAACCCCCTCGCGCAGCTGCGCCAGATCAACCGGATCATGCGCCTCGATGATGCGCAGGCTCTCCTCCCCCAGATAGGGCGGCAGCAGGCTGAAATCAAAGGTGCCCATGCCGGGGGCGAGATGGTCCTTGAAGCCGGCGATATCGTGGATATGCATGCCGGCGAGGCGTTTTTGGAAGCGCCGCAGCAGGTCGCGCTCATGGTCGAGCAGGCCCAGCCGGGCGAAGACCTCGGCGTGGCCGACGTCGTGCCAGTAGCGCAGTTCCCCTCCCTCGAATTCGTTGAAGAGGAGGTCAAACTCGTCGCCGACCGGAATCTGCGACAGGCGGTAGCGATTCTCCACCCCCATGAGAATGCTGCGCTTGTGCGCCTCGGTATGCACCGCCTCGACGGTCCGCAGCAGGGGGGTCAGATGGGCGCCCGCCTTCTCCGCCCGCTCCCGCTGCAGCTCCTGTATCCTCTCCTGAAAGAGGGGGGAGTCTTCTCCCTCCTCTTCATGGAGTTGGAAAAGTTCCTTCATCCGGAAATCCATATCGATGACACCGAGATGAAAGACGACCAGGCGCGCCCCGAGATCGGCGGCGGTCTGGATGGTCCGGATGCTGTACTTGACAGCGAGCTTGCGCTCCTCCGTGTCGAGGGAAGCGGGATTGAAAAGCGCTGCGACGTTGGGATGCCCTTCGTAGCCGGGCGGGGTCGGACAGTAATTGTGCAGGCTGAGCACCGTGAATTCGCCGCTGCGCAGCCGCGGCTCCATCTGCCGCAGGGCTTCCCCGCTGACCCGGTAGTCGATCTCGAGGCCGGAAAGGCCGCTGGCGCCGAGGACGTCGAGCAGTTCGCCGCCATCGCGGATCAGGCCCGACTGCCAGGAGGTGGATAAACCGCTGTTTCTGTGGATCATCGTTTCACTCCCTGAACCGCCGCAGCCCCTCGGCGTAGGCGCTGAGGCGCGCATCGACCTGGCCGAAGATGGTATCGGGGGGATAGCACCCCTGGTTGTCGCGCTCGCCGGCCGGGATGCCCGTGAGGATCTCGATGCCCTCGTCGATGCGGTCGATGGCGTAAATGACAAACTGCCCGGCCTGCACCGCATCGATGACGGAATTTTTCAGCATCAGGTCCGGCACATTGAGACGGGGAATGAGCACCCCCTGGCTGCCGGTGAGGCCGCGCATGCGGCAAACCTCGAAAAAGCCCTCGATCTTTTCGTTGACCCCGCCGATGGGCTGGATCTCGCCATTCTGGTTGACCGAGCCCGTCACCGCCAGGTCCTGCCGGACGGGCTGGCCGGAGAGGCGCGAGAGCAGGGCGTAGACCTCGGTGGAGGAGGCGCTGTCGCCGTCAATGCCGCCATAGGACTGCTCGAAACAGATGGAGGCGTTGATCGAGAGGGGCTTGTCCTGGCTGAATTTGCCCTGCAGATAGCCGGAGATGATCAGCACCCCCTTGTCGTGGGTCGGACCGCTCATGGCGACCTCGCGCTCGATGTTGATGATTCCCTCCCGCCCCATCGAGCACTGGGCGGTGATCCGGGCCGGCTGGCCGAAATGATAGTCGCCCATGCTCAGGACGGTGAGGCCGTTGACCTGGCCGATACGGGCGCCGTCGGTATCGATCAGCAGCGTCCCCTCCAGGATGCTCTCGCGGATCTTCTCCTCGATCAGATTGAGGCGGTGTTTAGCCGCGGTCACGGCGCGCTCGACGTGCTTCTTGGCGACGATGTCGGTCTTGTCCGCACGGGCGTAATAATTGGCCTCGCGCAGCAGATCGAGGATGTCGGTGAAACGGGTGCTGAGTTTGTCCTGGCGGCCGGCCAGACGCACCCCGTATTCCGCCACCTCAGCCACCGCGCTCGCATCGTAGGGCAGCAGCTCGTGCTCGTCGCACATCCGCTTGATGAACTCGGCGTAGCGGCGCAGGTTGGTGGCATCATTGGGCATCACCGAATCGAATTCGGCCTTGATCTTGAAAATCTTGCGGAAATCGTCGTCCGCCGAATAAAGCAGCTGGTAGAGAAAGGGATCCCCGAGCATGATGACCTTGACGCTGAGGGGAATGGGCTCGGGCTTCATCGCGGTCATGGCCAGCAGCAGGACCGGATCATTGGCATTGATCTCGGTCTCGGCGTTCTTGAGCATGCGCTTGAGCATAGGCCAGACCCCGGGCTCGAGCAGCACATCCCGGGCGTGCAGGACCAGATAACCGCCGTTGGCCTGCAGGAGTGAACCGGCGCGGATATGGGTGAAATCGGTGTGCCACTGGCCGTTGCCATCCATGAGCCGCTCGATGCTGCCGAAAAGCCGGCTCTGCGTAGGTGAATTTTCATGAATGACCGGGGCGTACTCCTTGTCAGCGTTGTTGACCAGAACGTTGACGCGGTACTCGAGGAACTGGTCGCGCGACCTGACCTCGCCCTCCTTTCGCTCCCCCTCCTCCCCCTCCGGCCGGGCATTGAATTTGTGCAGATTTTCGAGCAGGCTCTTGAGCACGGCATCGAGATAATCGCTCACCACTTTGTCGGCAAAGGCGGCGCGGACATCGTTAAAGGCCTCCTCGATCACCGGCTTGACGATGGTATACTCCAGCTCGGCCACCTTGGCCTTTTTCTCGCGCTGCAGGCGCTGGTTCTCCTGGAAGAGCTTGGCGAGCTCCTTGTTGAGCTCGATGTAGGCCTGCTGAATCTCCGCAACCCGCTTGTCGTCGATCTTGCCCTGCGCGACCAGCTCGCCCAGATTCTCGAGGGGCACGGGCTGGCCCTCGATGACCGGCAGCACATCGGGCTTGGTGTAGGGCCCCATCTGCACCTGCACGAGGGTGAACTGGTCTTTCTGCGCCCGCTTTTCGAACTGCTGAAGCTTTTCGGCCTGTTGATGGGCATACTTTTCCAGCACGGCCTCGCGCCGCTTGCGCGTCCGTTCGCTCTCCAGCACCTGCACAACCGCAACCCGGAGCTGGGCGATGACATCTTCCATCATTTTTTTAAAACGGACTCCTCCGCCCGCCGCCAGCTGCAGCACCCGGGGCATGTCCGGATTTTGAAAATTATGCACATAACAGATGTCGGCGGGGACCGGCTTGCGAAAGCGCTCGTCGTGGAGCATAAAATTCACCGTCGTCCGCCGTCCGGTACCGGTATCGCCGGAGACGAAGATGTTGTAGCCCGGATAATCCATCTCCAGGCCGAGGGTGAGGGCCTCGAGGGCGCGCTCCTGCCCGAGAATCTTGCGATAGCTCTCCAGCTCCTCGGTCGACTGAAAGGACTGTACATACTGGTCACACTGCCAGCGCAGCAGTTCCACCGGAACCGGTTTGAATCCCTTGCTCATCATCTGCTCCTTGTCAAGATCCCCTTCGGCCGCGGCATCCTGCGCCGGCCCCGTCCGCAAGGGGTTCTGGTCATTCAAAAGCGAATTCGATCTGTTCGAGGCGCTTGCGCTCCTCCACCACGGCGCGGTACTCCGCGAGCAGCTCCTCGCCGGGCTTTTCGCCTCCTTTCATGCGCGCACGCAAGGCCTCGATGCGCTCATCCAGCTTGGCGATGCGGATGGTGTTGAGGCAGTCGAAGGTATAACGGGCGGGATGGGGGGGCTTGTGCAGCTGCTCCAGGGCGCGAGAAATGACTCCGGCTACCCCCGGATCGCGGATCATGGCGAGATAGCGTTTGATTTCAAAGGGGACGCCCTCGAGGGCGTCGAGCTCAAGTCCCTCAAAGACGGCGCGTACATCAACATGGATGAATTCATCGGCTGTGATCAGGGAGAGGATCCGCGGCAGCAGCTCCGGCTGGGTCAGCGCCATCTCGAGGAGGCCGAGCTCCGCCGCCCCCCGCTTGCTCTCGAGATAGCGGTCCCCCTTGACCGGCTGGCTCTTCTTCTCTTCGGACCGCGGCTGCTGCCGCAGCCGCCGCTCGAGCTTGTGGACCTCCGCCCAGAGCACCGCCTCCTCGACATTGAGCTTCTCGGCCAGATCGCGCAGGAGAAAAGACTTCTGGATGGTATCGGCGACCCGGGCGATCGAGGCGAGCAGCTCGCGGGTCGACTCCGCTTTCTGGCTGGGGGTGCGCAGCAGACCTTTCTGCTCCAGGCTCTTCATCTTGAAATCGATCAGGGCCATCCCCTCCTGGAGATGGCGCCGGACCGCATCGGCCCCGCTCTGGCGCACGAATTCATCGGGGTCCTGACCGCCCGGCAGCATGGCGATGCGGACGTCAAAGCCGTTGGCAAGAAGGATCTCCGCGCCACGCAGCGAAGCCGCTGCACCGGCCGAATCCCCGTCATACAGGATGGAGGCGTGGGCGGTGTAGCGCCGCAGCAGGCGGGCATGCTCTTCGGTCATGGCCGTGCCCGAGGTGGCCACCACCTGCTCGATGCCGGCCATATGCAGGCTGATCAGATCAGTGTAGCCCTCGACAATCACGACACGGTCGGCCTGGCGTACCGCCTCGCGGGCGAGGTGGAGGCCATAGAGGATGTAGCGCTTTTGATAGATCCCGGTCTCGGGCGAGTTGATGTACTTGGGCGAGTCGTCCTGAACGATCCGGCGCGCTCCGAAGGCGACCACCTGCTTGCTCAGGGAGTGGATGGCGAAAGTGATGCGCCCGCGGAAACGGTCGTAGATCTTGCCATCCTCTTTCCTGATCGCCAGTCCGGCCTTGACCAGCAGATCGGGATTGAGCGATTTGGCGCGGGCGTGCTGGAGCAGTCCGTCCCATTTGTTCAGGCTGTAGCCGATATGGAAGCGGGCAAAGGCTTCCGGGGTCAGCCCGCGTGAGGCGAGGTAGCGGCGCGCCGGTTCGGCTTCGGCCTCGCGCAGCAGATTGGCCATAAAAAACTCATTGGCCAGGCCGTTGGCATAGTAAAGGGCCTCCTTCTCCTGGAGCTGGCCTGGATCCTCCTCCTCATCGGGCAGGACAATGCCCGCGGCCTTGGCGAGCATGCGCACGCTCTCGGGGAAGGTGAGCCCCTCGATGCGCATGATGAAAGTGAAGACGTTCCCGCCGGCGCCGCAGCCGAAGCAGTGAAAAATCTGCAGATCGGGATTGACGCTGAAGGAGGCGCTCTTCTCGTGGTGAAAGGGGCAGAGGCCGAAATAGTTCTTGCCGCGCTTTTTAAGGGTGACATAGCCGGAGACCACATCGACGACATCACTCGCCAACCGCACCTGCTCTATTTTATCCTGGGGAATCGCCAACCGACGCATCCATCCCTGTTCATTCAGGAGAATTAGCTTGACTTTTTAGCCAATTGTGGTTATGATGATATCATGCCGTTTTGCGCAACCAACTAATCCCGGGGCAGCGGCGGGGCACCCCTCCGGGAGCCCCTTTCACCAGCTAATTAAAAGGAGTCAACCATCGTGGCTAAAAGGACCCTGCCCTATCTCCTCGAAGAGAGTGCGGCAAAATATCCCGGCAACATCCTGCTCTGGGAAAGATTCGGCGACCGGTATGAGGGGACCACCTACAGCGAAGCAAAGCAGCAGGTGCATCTCTTCGCCGCCGGTCTGCTCAGCCTTGGCATCCAGAAGGGCGACCGCATCGCCCTAATCTCCGAAGGCCGCAATGCGTGGGTGATCGCCGAGCTCGGCATTCTCTACACCGGCGCCATCAATGTGCCGATCTCGGTCAAGGTGGATGAGCTTGCGGATCTCAAGTTCCGCATCAGCCACTCCGGCTGCCGCATGGCCGTGGTCTCGGGCAGCCAGGCCCCCAAGATCATCGCGATTAAAAACGATCTGCCCATGCTCGAAAACATGGTCGTCTTGGACGACAGCGGCAGGCGCGGTCCGGATGAAATTACGTTACAAAATCTGCTGCAAAAAGGCAAGGAATATCTGGAACACCACGCCGGGCTCTTTGAGGAGACCTGGCAGGGGGTCGAGGAGAACGATCCCGCCAATATCTGCTATACCTCCGGCACCACCGCCGACCCCAAGGGCATCATCCTCACCCATCGCAACTATACCGCCAATGTTGAACAAGCCTGCTCTCTGCTGCCGATTCCGGAATGGTACCTCTCCCTGCTCATCCTGCCCTGGGACCACAGCTTTGCCCATACCGCCGGCATCTACACCCTGATGAAAAACGGCGCCAGCATGGCCTCCGTCCCGATCGGCAAAACCGCCATCGAAACCCTGAAAAATATCCCGATCGCCATCAAGGAGACCCGGCCGGTTTTTCTGCTCAGCGTCCCCTCCCTGGCGCAGAATTTCCGCAAAAACATCGAGAAGGGCATCCGCCAGAAGGGGGCCAAAGTGGAAGCCCTCTTCAACAAGGCCCTCAAGGCGGCCTACGCCTACAATGGCCTCGGCTTTGACCGCGGCAAGGGCTGGCGCGCCGTCTACAAACCCCTGCTGCTGCTCTACGACAAGCTGCTCTTCAAAAAGGTGCGCGAAAATTTCGGCGGGCGCCTCGAATTCTTCATCGGCGGCGGCGCCCTCCTCGATATCGAGCTGCAGCGCTTCTTCTATGCCATCGGTATCCCGATGTTCCAGGGCTACGGACTGAGCGAAGCCGCTCCGATTATCTCCGCCAACGTGCCGCGCCGGCACAAACTCGGCTCATCCGGCACCATCGTCGCCAATCTCGAAGTCAGGATCTGCGACGAAAAGGGCAACGATCTGCCCCGGGGCGAAAAGGGGGAGATCGTGGTGCGGGGTGAAAATGTCATGGCTGGCTACTGGAAGAACGAAAAGGCAACCAGCGAGGCCCTGCGCGAGGGCTGGCTCTACACCGGCGACCTCGGCTACCTCGACAAGGACGGTTTTCTCTATGTGCTCGGGCGCTTCAAGAGCCTGCTGATCTCCAACGACGGCGAAAAGTACAGCCCGGAGGGGATCGAGGAGGCGGTCTGCTCCGCCTCCCGGCTGATCGACCAGATCATGCTCTACAACAACCAGTCGCCCTACACCGTCGCCCTGGTCGTGCCCAACAAGGAGGCCCTGCTGCGCCATCTCAAGGCGAATAATCTTGCGCCCCAGAGCGAACTGGGACAGCGCGAAGCCCTCAAGGCCATCGAGCAGGAGATCGCCCGCTACAGGGAGGGGGGCGAAGAGGCCGGCCTCTTCCCCGGTAAATGGCTGCCCGCAGCGGTCGGCGTGCTGGGCGAGGGCTTTACCGAACAGAACCACCTCCTCAACAGCACCCTCAAGATGGTGCGCGGCAAGATCATCGAGGCCTACAAACCCCGGCTCGATTACCTCTTCACCCCCGAAGCCAAGGATATCTGCAACAAACAGAACATGACCATCATCTCGCGGCTCGAGGAGTAGGAACAGCATTCCTCTCACCCCGATGGCCATATAATGAAAAAGGCGGGGCCCCGAATGGGCTCCGCCTTTTTTTTCTCCTCACGCGAGGCCTACAGCACCCCCCCGCAGTATTTGCAGAATCTGGCGTCGGGATCGTGCCCCTCGGCGCCGCAGTCGGGACAGGCCTGGGTGGAAACCCTCCTGATCTGGCTGCGCGACATCTCAACGGTGACGATGCCGGTTGGGACCGCAATGATGGCGTAGCCGAGGATCATGATCACCGAGGCGAGCATTTTGCCGAGCGGGGTCTGCGGCGCCAGATCGCCATAGCCCACCGTGGTCATGGTGACAATCGCCCAGTAGATGCTGGTCGGGATGCTGGTATAGCCGTTCTGCTCGCCCTCGACCACATAGATCAGCGATCCCATAATCACCGAAAGCAGCAGCACGGTGAGCAGAAAGACCCCGATCTTGCGGCGGCTGGCGAGGAGGGCATTGACGATGATTTGGGCGTCGCGCAGGTATTCGCTCAGTTTGAGCACACGAAAGATGCGCAGCAGACGCAGAATACGGAAAGAGAGAAAGTACATTGCCCCCGGAAAAATCAGGCTGAAATAGGTGGGCACGATCGCCAGCAGATCGACAATCCCGAAAAAACTGACAGCGTAGCGTCGGGGCTGCCGGAGGCTGAGCAGACGCAAGATATACTCGACGGTGAAGAGGATGGTGAAAAACCATTCAATGATGAAAAGGAGGGTGCCGAAGCGGTCGCGGATGGAGTGCACGCTGTCGAGCAGGACCGCGATAACGCTGAGGACGATGGCAAGCGAAAGAATGATATTGAAGATTCTGCCGGCCCGCGTATCGGACTCGAAGATGATTTCATGCAGCCTGCTGCGCCAACCGCTTTCAGGACGGTTAATGGCCCCGTTTGACATGGCCGTTTCCTTTGCCCGACTTTTTTGGTATAAATATAGCCAATATATCGGCCTGGCGCAAGCAATTCGTCAGAGCAAAAAAAAGGGCAGCGCTGTGCTCGGACGCTGCCCTTCTGGCTGTGGTGAGTCATAAGAGAGGAGGGATTCCATGCTGAAAACGGCACTCCCGGAGAAAATCGCGCCCGCACCGGCACATCCACCTCTTCTTCACACCGGTCCAGTGCGCTGCTCGTACCCTACTCCACCTCTGGTCCTGATCGTGTGCCGTGACGGGCCGCCCCCCTAAGGTTGCGTCCCGAATTAACGGCCTGACCCGTCCACCCGAACCCCGTCATCCATGACACGGACAGAACCGCTGCTTTGCAATGCTGCTCCACTGTTCAATGTTGCCCCGCTTGTCTCCAGGAGCCGCTTTCATTCTGCTCTTTTGCAAAACTCATGCCAGATTCCGGAAGGGAGAGCGGGTGAGTTTTGTGCCTGCGAAGGGGTTTGCCTGCGGCGGCGGCCGGGGCGGATTGTTCCAGGGTGATACGGGGAACGGGGGAATGACTCAGCGGAGGTCAGTGCACTTTAAAGAGCGCGGATCACCTTCCGCAGCAGCTTTTTTTGCAAATCGGCCATCTCGGAGCCGGCCGGACGCTGGCGGCGCCATCGCGCCATCGCCTCCGCTGTCTCCTGCAACACCTCGCCCTCGAGGGCAGAGCGCTCCCGCAGCCATGGCCGGCGGCCGGAAACCAGCCGCCCGGTGTCCAGATGCTGGGGCCAATCGCGGTCATGATAGAGCCGGGCGCGGAGGCGGCTGAAGGCGTCATTGAGTCCGGATTTTCCGGCGCCGCCAAAGGCCGGCGGCACCTCCCCGCTGGCCGGCCACAGGGGCAGGGCTACGGCCGCCACCGGCTCGCCGAGAAGGACCCACATCGTCGAGAGGGCAGGATGCTCACCCGGTTTGACCCCCTGAAAAAGGACAGCCGAGACGGTGCGGTGGCGATTGATGGTGTTCTGGGCATGGATAAAGCCCTCGGGAGCCTCCCCGGACCGGCCGCGGAAGGGCAGCGGATAGGGATTGAGGTCGTCGCTGACCAGGTCGCGCACGACGCTTCCGAGCATGTAGGTGAGGTCGAGGTTCCCGGCCGCCGCCCGGCTGCTCAGCAGGGTGCGGGCGCGATGGTAGCGCCAGCCGCCATAGGCCTCCTCTCCCCGGCCGGTCATGGAAAAATTGGCCCGCACCAGAAAGCCGGCCGGCGCCAGCCCCGAGTCCTGGGTCGTAAATTTGCGATGGCGGAAATTGCCCGCCTCGAAAAAGGCGGCACCGCCAAAGGCGTCGATGCAGCCGAAATTGGCGCGTGTGCCGCGGCCCGTCAGGGCGGTCCGGCGCAGCAAGGCCTCAAGATCCTCGACCCGTGCACATTCGCCCAGGGCCTGCTTCATAAAATAACCCTCGGTATCGGCGCTGTCCCCGTCCTGGTCCATCGATTCGCTGTTCATCAACGCAAAGCCGGCCGTGTTCAGCCCCATCCAGACCTGGGTGGTGTCGCCGCTGTTGATCACCCCGACAAAATCATAGCGTGGACCTGTGAAAAAGCAGACCGAATTCTCGCGGCTGCTGCTGTCGCGGTTCTTCCAGAGCAGGGGCCGGCCGTCGCTGGTGGCGCTGCCGCTCACCACCGCCACCGTGCACTCCTCCTGCGCCACACCCGCCGCCGCCAGGAGCAGCAGACCGCCCGCCATCCCTTTCCATACACGCGCCATCGTCATGCTCCCTTCTCCCCTTTCGGCAGGGCCTGGTTGAACGTCTGATAGAGGATATGGCGCAGGTTCTCGAGGGTGAGATCATACTTCAGCTCCCCGGCCATCGCCACGGAGATCCGCCCGGTCTCCTCGGAGACGACGATCACCACCGCATCGCTCTCCTCGGAGAGGCCGATGGCGGCGCGGTGGCGGGTGCCGAGATTGAGCTGGGGCGTCGGATTCTCGGTCAGGGGCAGGATGCACTTGGCGGTGTCGATGAGGTCGTTCTGGATGATCACCGCACCGTCGTGCAGCGGCGAGCGCGGATTGAAGAGCGAGACCAGCAGGGGAGCCGAGACCTCCGCCTGGATGCGCACCCCGGTCTCGGCGACCGGTTTGAGGCCGGTCTCGCGGCCCATCACGATCAGGGCCCCATAGCCGCGCTGCTGCAGTTGGGCGGCCGCTTCAACCACCTCCTCGATCACCCGGTTGCCGCTGACCTTGACGAAATAGCGGATGAGCCGGCTCTGGCCGACCGAAAGCAGGATGCGGCGCAGCTCAGGCTGAAAAAGGATGACAAAGGCCACCAGCCAGACTGTGCGCAGGTTCTGGAAGATCCAGCTGATGCCGCGCATCTGCAGCACCGGGGTGATGATCGAAAAAAGGAGGATGATGACCAGGCCCACCAGCATCTGGGCGCCGCGCGAGCCGCGTATGAAGAGATAGCTGCGGTAGAGGATGAAGGACATGATAAGGATGTCGGCGATGTCCATCACCGTGACGGGGATGAAACCTATTTTAAAGAGGGTCAGGGACATGCTCATAGGCTCAACAGGATTTCCAGAGTACAGGGGTGAGGCCCGGCGTGGCCAGGATGCTGCAGTTGCGGTTTAAAAGCCCTCCGGCCCCGAGCGAATGGCATCGGCGATGAGAGCGGCGCGGCGGATGGCCCTGACGTCGTGGACGCGGACGATGCGGGCGCCGTTGAGAATGGCCGCAGTGACCGCCGCGGCCGTCCCCTCCACCCGATCGTCCGGGGGCAGATCCAGAACCCGGCCGATGAAGGATTTGCGCGAGGGGCCGGCGAGAATGGGCAGCTTCAGCTCCCCCAGACGCCCGAGCTCGCGCAATAGGGTGAAATTGTCCTCGAGCCGCTTGCCGAAGCCGAGGCCGGGATCGATCACGATCTGCTCGCGCCGTATCCCCGCCGCCAGGGCCAGTTCGACCTGGCGCGCCAGCCACTCCCCGACCTCGCCGGTCACATCCTCATAATGGGGATCCTTCTGCATGTCGCGCGGGGTGCCGCGGATGTGCATGATCACCACCCCGGCGCCGCTGCGGGCGATCACCCCGGCCATGCGCGGGTCAAAACTCAACCCGCTGATGTCGTTGATGATGTCGGCTCCGGCCGCGAGCGCCGCCTCGGCAACATCGGCCTTCCAGGTATCGACCGAAAGCGGGCAGTCGAAATTCTGCCGCAGCGCCGCGATCACCGGCAGCACCCGCTCCATCTCTTCCGCTGCAGAGACCGGTTCGGAGCCGGGGCGGGTGGACTCGCCCCCGACATCGAGGATGTCCGCCCCCTCGTCGATCAGGAGCCTGGCCTCCGCCAGGGCGGCCGTGGTGGAAAAATAACGCCCGCCATCGCTGAACGAGTCGGGCGTGATATTAAGAATGCCCATGATCAGGGTCCGCCGCCCCCATTCGATGCGACGGCCGCCGCAGCGCCAGATCCCGGGCGTCACCACCAACTCCCGCCTCAGCCTTTTTTGGCCGGGGTCTTTTTCGCGGTGCGCTTGCGTTTGGGCAAGGCGATCCCGTTCATGATCTTGTCGATCTCCTCGCCGTCCAGCATCTCGCGCTCCAGCAGGGCATTGGCGATGGCGTGAAGGAGTTCGACATTCTCGCTGACCAGCCGGGCGACGTCGGCCGCGGCGCTCTCCACCAGGCTGCGGATCTCGGTGTCGATGAGATGGGCAGTCGCCTCGCTGTAGTCGCGGTGCTGGGCGATCTCGCGCCCCAAAAAGATCTCCTCCTGCTTTTCGCCGAAGGTGAGGGGACCGAGCTTTTCGCTCATGCCCCATTCGCAAACCATCTTGCGCGCCAGCTCGGTGACCCGCTTGATGTCGTCGCCAGCACCGGTGGTCAGCTCGTTGAGGATGAGCTGCTCGGCGGCGCGTCCACCGAGCAGCTGACGCATGATTGCCAGGCAGTAGGTGCGGCTGTAATTGTGCTTCTCGTCCATCGGCAGCATGGTGGTGACGCCCAGGGCTCGCCCGCGCGGGATGATGCTCACCTTGTGCACGGGATCGGAGCCCGGGGTGAGCCGGGCGACCAGCACATGCCCGGCCTCATGATAGGCCGTGCTTTTCTTCTCCTCCTCACTGATGAGCAGGCTCTTGCGCTCGATGCCCATCATGACCTTATCCTTGGCCTCTTCGAAATCGACGGCCTCGACCTGGGTTTTGTCCTTGCGCGCCGCCAGCAGGGCCGCCTCATTGACCATGTTGGCCAGATCGGCGCCGCTGAAACCGGGCGTCCCCTTGGCCAGAATGGCCAGGTTGACCGCCTTGGCGAGCGGGATCTTTTTGGTGTGGACCTTGAGGATGCCCTCGCGGCCGCGTACATCGGGGCGGTCGACCACAATCTGGCGGTCGAAACGGCCGGGCCGGAGCAGGGCCGAATCGAGGACATCAGGCCGGTTGGTCGCGGCGATGAGGATCACACCCTCGTTGCTGTCAAAGCCGTCCATCTCGACCAGGAGCTGGTTGAGGGTCTGCTCACGTTCGTCGTGACCCCCGCCGAGGCCGGCGCCGCGGTGGCGGCCGACGGCATCGAGCTCGTCGATGAAGATGATGCAGGGGGCATTGCGCTTGCCCTGGTCAAAGAGATCGCGCACGCGCGAGGCCCCGACGCCGACAAACATCTCGACAAAGTCCGCCCCGCTCATGCTGAAAAAGGGCACCCCCGCCTCACCGGCCACAGCCTTGGCGAGCAGGGTCTTGCCCGTGCCCGGAGGACCGAGCAGCAGCGCCCCCTTGGGGATCTTGCCCCCGAGGCGCTGGAATTTCTCCGGTTCGCGCAGGTACTCAATGATCTCCTGCAGCTCCTGCTTGGCCTCGTCCGCACCCGCCACATCGGCAAAGGTGACGTGGGGCATATTATCGGTCCACATCCGCGCCCGCGACTTGCCGAAGGCGAAGATGCCCTTGTTGTTGGCCCCCTGCATACGGCGCATGAAAAAGATCCAGATGCCGATGAAAAGAATCCAGGGCAGGATGTAAATCAGACTGCTCCAGATGCTCGGCCCGCTCTTCTTGAAAATGACCTCGACATCGTATTTCTGGATCCATTCGTCAAAGGTCTCGAGGCTGGCGCGCGGAGGCAGGATGACCTGAAAGCCGCGCTGCCCCTCGAGGGCGGCATCGGGCTTGAGTTGGCCGTGGATGACATCATCCTCGACCTTGATGCTTTCCACCTTGCCCATCTGGAGATAGTTCTTGAAACCGTCGTAGGTGAGCACGCTTTCCTGCGGTTCCTGGCGGGCGAACTGCTGCGAGATCGCCAGGGCAAGAAAAATCAGTCCTACCCAGATCAGCAGCGGCCGGAGCATGCGGCCCCACTGCGGGCCTTCGGGCTGACTGCGTTGGGGCCCGGCCGGCCGCCGCGGCGGCCCTCCCTGGCGCTGCGGGGGCTGCGAATCTCCTCCCCCATCCTGCCGGTGCATTGGCTGGTCCATATCTTGCGTATGGTCGTACAAATCGATATCCTCTCTTAATCCATCACATAGACGGCCGGGAGATTACGCAGAATCTGTTTGTAATCCAGGCCGTAGCCGACGACAAATTCATTGGCGATGCTGAAACCGACATAGTCGATCGGGATGTCGGTCTCGACATTGGCCGGTTTGATGAGCAATGTGACGAAGCGCAGCGACGCGGGCTCGAGGGCCATGAACTTTTCATGCAGGAACTTGATCGAGCCGCCGGTGTCGACGATGTCCTCGACGAGCAGGATATGCCGTCCCTTGACGTCGGCGTTGATGTCCTTGAGCATACGCACGATCCCGGACGAGACCTTGGCGTTGCCATAGCTGGAGATCTTGATAAAATCGACCTCCAGATCGATTTCGACATGGCGGATGAGGTCGGCCATGAAGAGAAAAGCCCCGTTGAGCACCCCGATCATGATGGGCTGCAGCCCGCGGTAATCCTCGGTGATCTGGCGGCCCACCTCGCGGATGCGGGCGTCTATCGCCTCCGCCGTGAGCAGGGTGCGAAAGCCGCCGTCATAGACCACTTTTTCGAATTCAGAGCGCTGAGTCACGGTCGATTTCCACCTTCAGCTGAAAAATGTTCGTGGTGCGTGGGGTTACGCGGAACGGGCCGGCGGCGCGGAGGCCGCAGATCCAGACGATTTCACCGCCGCTGCAGAGCAGGTAAATGCCGCCCCGTTCATAGACGGGCACTCCTGCACCGGCGAGCAGGTCGGCGACCTTCTTGCTCCCCTTCAGTCCCAGCGGCTGCATGCGGTCGCCCGGCCGGGGGGGGCGAAGCTCCAGCGTCGACTGCACCAGATCGGCGTCGATCCAGGCGATGCGGTGGTCGCTGTTTTTCTCTATCAGCTCTAACGGCGGCGAAACCCGGTTTATTTCAAGGGTCAAACCCTCGCGGAGGGGATAGCGGCCGGGTGCGGCCGGTATGGCCATCGCCGCGGCGGTGGGCCGCCTGGCCAGCAGCACCAGCCGGGTTTCGCTCTGCCAGAACTGGCCGGAACCCGCGGCCAGGCCGCGATCTGTGCGCCCGGCGGCGAGGAACTGCTCCCAGCCGGACCAAAAGGCCTCGTCGAGATCACGGCCATCCCCGCCGATGCCCTCCCAGGCCTCGCGCAGGATATATTTCTGCAGAAGAGTAAAGTACGATAAAAAGGCTTCTTTTTCAAGAATAATTTTCCCGCTCTTTGCCACGACGGTGCAGCTCGGCAGGGCTGCGCGGGCCTGGCTGCGCATATAAGAGTCGACTTCGCGCATATGGCCGGCGGTGCGGCCCAGCACAGCTTCGATGGCGGGATTGTACTCCTCCAACAGGGGGAGCAGCTCGTGGCGGATGCGGTTGCGGCGGATGCGGCGGTCGGCGTTGGTGGTGTCGGTGCAGTACTCCAGCCCCCGGGCGGCGGCATGGGCGGCAATCTCGGCGCGGCTGGCGAAGAGCAGGGGGCGGATGAGCAGGAGCGGGGCGGGAGGGCCAGCGCCGGGCGATGCGGCGGTGCAGGGCAGATCCGGCGCCGCAGCGATCGCGCTGCGGGGGACGATGCCGGCCAGGCCGCGCACCCCGGCGCCGCGGATGAGGCGGTCGAGCACGGTCTCGGCCTGGTCGCCGGCGTGATGGGCGGTGGCGATGGCCGCGCAGCCGCACCGACGGGCGCTGGCGATGAGAAAATCGTAACGCAGGGCGCGGGCGGCGGCCTCGAGGCTCAAATGGTGAGCGCGGGCGTAAACACGCACATCGCCCCGGCCGACCTCGCAGGGGAGGGCGCGGCCGGCGCAGAGGGTGCGCACGAAATCCTCATCACGGTCGGCTTCGGCGCCGCGCAGCTGATGGTTGAAATGGGCGGCGGTCAGCGCCAGACGCCACTCCGGCGCCAACTGGGCGAGAAGATCGAGCAGCACCACCGAATCGAGCCCGCCCGAGAGGGCGACCAGCACCCGCATGCCCGGCTGCAGCAGGTTGTGCTCACGGATATACGCGATGAATCTGTCGAACATCTGTGTTGTGCCCTCGCCTCTCGTTCCCACCCCGTTCACTTTTTCACGGCCGAGTTCCCTCGCCTCTCGTTCCCACCCCGCTCACTTTTTCACGGCCGGGTTCCCTCGCCTCTCGTTCCCACCCCGTTCACTTTTTCACGGCCGAGTTCAAAAAAATAATCCCGATCGACACCGAGGTCTGCTGGTCTTTCTGCCAAAAGAGGTTCATGCCGATCAGCGCCGAGCCGATGAGCAGGTGGGTGAGGCGGCTGCCGGCGATCTTTTTTGCCGCCTTTTTCAACTTGCGCGGCAGCGAACGCACCCGGTCGATCTCCGCCTTGATGGCCGTGATGCTTTCACCCAGGCGGGAGAGCAGAGTTTCTGGGGCGGCAAACAGGGTGGTGAGATCCGCGGTACTGTCGAGGGTTTTGAAGCCCTTGTAAAATTTTCGCAGCTGCAGCAGATCCCGGGCGGTCAGGCCATACTTTTTCAGCAGCCCGGCCTCGACGGGCGCCAGATTTTCCATGCGGCCCAGATCGGCCATCTCGAGATGGGCCAGGTAGTCGGCCACCTGGCTGAAAAAATCCGGCCATTCCGCTCCCTTGAGCAGACTGGCCAGCTTCACCAGAGCCGAATCGACCATACGGCTGCCCTCTTTGCGGCGGCCTTTGTGGTACAGCTCCAACCCCTTTTGCACATCACCCAGGGTATACAAAAAAGCATGAAAATCCTCTTCCACCTCAACACCTCCTGCACTGGAGCCCCGCTGCGGTTTGAACGTCCCTATCAAAACCCGAAAGGTATTGTCCGCGCCGCGCTGCCAAAATCCTATTTAAAGATCTGATTGCGCACCATTTTTTGCACATCCCAGGGCGCCGGCTCGCCGCCCAGGTAACGATGGAACCAGTCGAGATGGGCGTTGTAATAGAGCGGCATCGACTTTAATCCGTCCGGCCAGTGGCCGTCGTTCTCGAAAACGATCAGCCGCGAGGGCACTCCCATCTTTTGCAGCCCGGTGAAAAACTCCAGGCTCTGGGTATAGCTGACGCGGAAATCCTTCTCCCCGGTGATGACCAGGCAGGGGGTTTTGAAATTCTTCACGTAGAGG
>Ga0116158_10002025_pt1 | contig 18052 bp, 22 predicted proteins | sample AD_UKC052_MetaG_FD_89883 | JGI IMG/M metagenome (GOLD analysis project Ga0116158, IMG submission 89883) | Active sludge microbial communities of municipal wastewater-treating anaerobic digesters from USA - AD_UKC052_MetaG | ecosystem: Engineered > Bioreactor > Anaerobic > Digestate | place: USA... | reverse complement strand
CCGGGGCAAAGCGGAAATTTCAGCCGTGAACCGTCTGGCCGTCCCGGAAACCGTCATGCGCGGACCGGGGGAAGAGCTTTTCGATTTTCTGGCCGAGGGCGTCGCTGTTTTTCTGGAAGAGCACCGGCTCGACCCCAAAGAGCACCGGGATCTGGCCTTCACCTTTTCTTTCCCCGTCGCGCAGAGCGCCGTCAATGCCGGAGTTCTTTTGAACTGGACCAAAGGGTTTACCGCCCCGGGCGTCGCGGGACAAAATGTCGTCGCCCTGCTTTCCGACGCGCTCAGGCGCAAACGCATCGAAGCGGTTTCGGTCACGGCCCTGGTCAACGACACAGTGGGAACACTGGCGACAAAAAGCTACGCCGATCCTTCCTGTGATATGGGCGTCATTCTCGGGACGGGCACAAACGCCTGCTATCCGGAAAAAAACGGCCGACCGGCAACGGGCCTGTTTCCGCAGCCCCGGCAGGAAATGATCCTCAACCTAGAATGGGGCAATTTCGACAAGCTCGACACCAACGCCTGCGATCAGGCGCTGGATCGCATCACCCTCAATCCCGGCCGTCAGCGGATGGAAAAGATGGTGTCCGGAATGTATATCGGCGAACTGGTTCGGCTGATCCTGCTGGACATGATGGACCGGGGAATATTTCTTGAAAAAAAGCACCGGTCCGTTCTGGCCCGCGAACACTCCGTCAGTTCGGAACAGATGTCCCTGACCGTCCCGGGAGAAGACTTTTTCGCGGCCATCGGCATCCCGGACGCCTCCGATCAGGACCGGGACGCAGCCCACCACGTCTGCCGAATCGTCTCAAGACGGTCGGCCCGCATTGCCGGGGCGGCTCTGGCCGCCGTGGTCACCTGGATGGACGCAAATCTTGACAAAAAACACACCATCGCCATCGACGGCGCCCTGTTCGAAAAATATCCCGGCTATCCGGAAAACATGCAGTGCGTCCTGGAAGAACTCTTCGGCCGCCGCGCCAACCGGATTGCTCTTTGTACAACGTCGGACGGCTCGGGAATCGGCGCGGCCATCATCGCCGCCGTCGCGTCCTCCAGACAGGAGCAAGAGCATAAGCCGGCCCGTCAACGAACTTGCAAGAACCGCTGAAATCATTTTCCTTGTTTCCGGTCCGTTCCTGGTTTATATTCTTTTTGGAATTTCTCAGAAAAAAGAAAGATGCAAAGCACCCGGGAACCGGCGGTAACCCAACGAAAGGAGATCCTTATGAAAACGCAATCCGGAAATTTCAAAGCGCAGGACGGGACATCCATCTACTGGAAGGGGTGGACGCCGGACGATGCGACCCGTATCAAAGCAGTGGTGCACGTCATTCACGGCTATGCCGAGCACATTGACCGGTACGGAAATGTGGTGAGCGAACTTCTCCCGGCAGGCTATGCGTTGTTCGGCACCGATCACCGCGGACACGGCAAAAGCGAAGGAAAGCGCGGACATGTCATGAGCTTTCAGGAGTTTATCGATGATGAAAGGCAGTTTCAGCGCGACGTGATCCTGAAAAAATTTCCCAGCCTCCCCTGCTTTGTCCTCGGCCATTCCATGGGAAGCCTCATCGCCATGAATTTTGTCGAGCAAAGCGCGGAGGGCATCCAGGGGCTTGTGTTATCAGGCACCGGCTCGCGGCCGGGAACGGACATCCCGAAGGTCCTGCTTGCCGCAACCAGAATCCTTTCCAGTCTGCTGCCGTCGATTCATGTAAAATCGCCGCTTCCGCCGGAGTTTATCTCCCGGGATCCGGAGGTGGTCAAGGCCTACGTGGAAGACCCTCTCGTGTACAACGTGATCACGCCGCGACTCGCCCATGAGATGAACCGGTATGTCGTTATCGGCGCGGAAAATTCCGGCAAGATTCAAATCCCGGTTCTGATTCAACTGGGCTCAAAAGACACCGCCTTTTCCGGACAGAAAGAACTCTTTGAAATGGTGGGAGCAAAAGACAAGACCTTCAAGCTCTACGAAGGCCTCAAACATGAAGTGTACAACGAGCTCGCCCGCGACCGGGCCCGGGTGCTCCAAGATCTGCGATCCTGGCTGGACGCCCATGTGTAAGGCTGCGCTGCCCGGACAAACGGCCGACGTGAAACCGTCGGACCTCATGACCGTCCATTTTTATACCGATGATAAGAACCGCATGGCTAACGGGAGTCCTTCGCCTGAAAACCGAGAAACGCCCTGATGCTTTTGATAAATTCGTCGGTATTGGGACAGCCCAGCGCGATGATTTCGCCGGGGCAGATCGCGCTTTGATCACGGGTGAGAATGTTGGCCGCCACATCGGCTGCGTGAAGGATCATTCCGTTCTTTTCAAGGAATTCCTCAGCCGGACGGGATGCCACTTTTGTATGGATTTCGGCAATGATGGCGGACCGGACAATCAGCATCGCCGCTGCCAATCCGATTACTTTATCGTGCAGGATCAGGCCGGACCTTCCCTGAAATTTTTCCAGGGCATCCCACAGCGGACGCAAACCGCTCCCTCCTGCGCAATAGAGTATTTGCCCGCCTTCCAGAAGCGCGAGGGAATACCTCGTAAAATCAGGCATCAACATATGATCGTGAAAGAGGAATTCGTCATGTCAGACCCTCCCTTTTTGGGATTTGGATTCTACACGATGAAAACTTTCTTGAACAGCCCATTTTTACGTTGCATCCATGAAATGCCCACCAGGAAATCCGATTTAAAAAGATGCCATTTAAATCCGGACGAACTGCCGGAATTTCGATCTTGACATATTATGAGCATATGCCTATAATTACCATCCAAGGAGATCCAGACAATGCCCAGACCGAAATGTCATCGTCAAATATGCAGAATACCGGATAAAAATTACTTCAAGCCGCGGGGCATCCCTTCGGCGGATCTGGAAGAGATCGTTTTGAGCCTTGATGAATTTGAAGCTGTTCGCCTTGCGGATTATGAACAGCTTTACCAGGAAGAAGCGGCGACCCGGATGAATATTTCCCGCCAGACATTCGGCAGAATCGTCGTATGCGCGCGAAAAAAAATTGCCGATGTTCTGATCAACGCCAAAGCGCTGAAAATTGAGGGGGGAAAAGTCACCTTGAACAAAAGACCTTTCCGCAGCCGGGGAAAAGACCCCGGTCCCATAAGAGAGCATTGATGATTAAAAAGGTTCCTGTATGAAAATTCAGCGGATTCCAAAGCCTTTGCTTCTCGATTCCGAAGACGGACAAAACATCATTCTGGATTCCATCGCAGACGGTGTTTTTACCATCGATCAGGATTGGAGGATCACTTCTTTTAACCGGGCCGCGCAGGAGATCACCCGGGTTTCCCGCGAGGAAGCGGTCGGCCAGTTATGCAAGGATGTTCTGAAAGCGGACATCTGCGAGAAAAACTGCTGTTTGCGCATGACGATGAAAACGGGAAAGCCCATTATCAACAAGAGGGTGAACATCATCGACGCGGACGGCAAAAAACTTCCGATCAGCATTTCCACGGCCCTGCTTCGCGACGGGAAGGGAAAACTTCTGGGCGCCGTGGAGACCTTCCGGGACATCAGCGTCGAAGAAGATCTGCGCAAAGCCGTTCAGGGAAAATACTCTTTTGAAGATATCATTTCCAAGAACCACAGGATGCTCCAGCTCTTTGATATCCTTCCCGACATCGCCGCCAGTCCCAGCACCGTCCTGATTGAAGGTGAAAGCGGTACGGGCAAGGAGCTCGTCGCCCGCGCCATTCACAATCTCAGTCCCAGAAAAAGGCATCCCTTCGTTGCGGTCAACTGCAGCGCGCTGCCGGACACGCTTTTGGAGTCCGAACTTTTCGGTTACAAGGCCGGCGCATTCACGGACGCCAAAAAAGACAAGTCCGGACGGTTCCGGGCGGCTGAAAACGGCACGCTGTTTCTCGACGAGATCGGCGAGATCTCTCCCGCCATGCAGGTGAAACTGCTGCGCGTCCTGCAGGAAAAAACATATGAGCCGCTGGGAACAACCCGCAGTGTCGAGCACAACGTGCGCATCATCGCGGCCACCAACCGGAATCTTGAAGACCTGGTCCGCCAAAATCACTTCCGCGAGGACCTGTTCTACCGGATCAATGTCTTTAAAATTCATCTGCCGCCGCTGCGCGAACGCATGGAAGACATTCCTCTGCTTATCGACCATTTTATTGACCATTTCAATATCCTGCAAAAAAAGAATATCGAAGGGATCAGCGACGAAGCGATGGCGTTGCTGATGGCGCACCGCTATCCCGGCAACATCCGGGAACTCGCCAACCTGATCGAACGCGCCTTCATTCTCTGCAAAGAGGGCCGGATTGAAAAGAAGCATCTGCCCGATTTCCTGTTCGCGGCAAACGCTTCCCCGGAAGGAACAACCGCCGCGTCTTTTCGGGACCTGGAAGCCGACTATCTCATCAACGCTCTCAGAAAGAACAACGGAAACCTTCCCCAAACCGCCCGGCAACTGGGAATCCATCGAAGCACCCTGTACCGTAAGATTAAAGCACTCAAACTTTCCCCTGCCGATTGACGATTGTTTGTCGCAGATATGCATCATTTTTGCGACAATGTCGCATAAATGCACAGCTAACCACCGGAACCATTCGCCGCGCACTCATCCAACAGCCTGTTATTGCTTAATTTGTTATTTTTTCTTTCTGGCATCGGTTTTGCGTTGGATAAAAGCCGGGTAAAGTTAGGCTGCCGTTTAGAAAAGGAGAGCTCATGAAGCTGGCCCTGTCGGTATTTAAAGATTGTATTTCAACCGTTTTTGACTCGTCGGATCAACTGTTGATTCTGGAGACGGAAGGCGCCAACGGAACCAAACGGACGACGGCGCGGATGGACGCGACGGATCCTGCCGGGCGCGCGGCAAGACTTCGGGACCAGGGCGTTACGGTTTTGATCTGCGGCGCAATCTCCCGCCCCATGCAGATGGCCATCGCCTCGCTGGGCATCGCGGTTTATCCGTTTATTCGCGGCACGGTGGAAGAAGTTCTTGCCGCCTATCAAAGCAATCGGCTGGGGCAGGCTGTTTTTTCCCTGCCGGGCTGCCACGGCCGCGGAAGCGGCGGTTACGGCAGAGGACGAGGCATGCGCTGCCGCTGGAGACAAACCGGCGGCCCTGAACGATAAAGCACTAACGGAAAAGGAGATTAAAAAATTGAATTCATCCATCCCGAGAGAACTGTTCTTCACCAAAGGCGTCGGCACGCACCGCGAGCAGCTTCACTCGTTTGAACTCGCGCTTCGTAATGCGGGCATCGAAAAATGCAATCTGGTGCAGGTCTCCAGCATTATGCCGCCCGGCTGCAAAATTATCTCCCGGACGGAGGGCCTGAAAAGGCTGCGGCCCGGCGCGATCACGTTTTGCGTGATGAGCCGCTGCTGCTCAAACGAACCCAAAAGACTGATTTCAGCGGCGGTCGGCTGCGCGATCCCCGTGGACAAGAAAACCTACGGCTATATCAGCGAGCATCACGCCTTTGGCTTTACGGAAAAGAAAACGGGGGATTACGCCGAAGACCTGGCCGCGGCAATGCTGGCCTCCACGCTGGGCATCGATTTTGATGTTGATGAAAGCTGGGACGAAAAAAAAGAGTTGTTCAGAATCAGCGGGAAAATCGTGGGAACCCGGAACACAACACAGTCCGCCGTCCTGAAAACCGCCGACTACACGACGGTGCTGGCCGCGGCGGTTTTCGTGCTCTGACCGGACGCTCATCCGGATCGAGGGCCATGAACAAAGAAACGGAAACCCGGTGAAAACCGGAAGGAGGAAAATCCATGAACGGAAGAAATCAGGGAGGCAGAGGAATGGGCGGGGGCCAGGGTCAGGGAGGCGGCATGGGTCAGGGCCGCGGAGGCGGCGGACGCGGTCGCATGGGAGGCCCGGCGGCCGGCGGAGCGGTCGGAACCTGCCGTTGCCCCCAATGCGGCCACACGCAGCCGCACGAACGAGGCGTACCCTGTACGCAGGTCAAATGTCCTCAATGCGGCACGGCCATGTTTAGAGAATAAGAAAGGAGGAAGATAATTATGCCTAGAGGAGATGGAACAGGCCCGATGGGTATGGGCCCAATGACGGGAAGAGCCGCCGGTTTTTGCGCGGGTTATCCCACGCCGGGTTATGTAAACAACGGTCCCGGAAGAGCGTACGGCATGGGATTTGGAAGGGGAGCGGGTTTTCGACGGGGCTTTCACGCAGGCGGTTTTGGCCGGCGCAACCGCTTTTACGCAGGCGGCGCGCCGGGCCGAGGATGGTATGGCGGATGGAATGCGCCTTTGGCAAGTCAGGAAACTGAACAGCAGGCTTTGAGAAGTCAGGCGGAATACCTGCAGGCGGAATTGGATGCGATTAAAAAACGCCTGGATGAGCTGAACGGCCCAAGCCAAGGCCAGTAGTTCGTACCGGGTATCGGCGTGGATACTGCTCACCACGTCAGGGTGGCGGCGACGTTTAAAGGCCGCTTTGCGCCGCCGCTGCCGATTTCATCAAAACGGAGTGAAGGATGAGTCCAGGATTGAAGACAGAGGAAAGAAAGGTAGAATATGAAAATCGCATTCACAACCGCCGGTAATGACTTATCGGCTCCGCTCGACAGCCGCTTCGGCCGCGCGCCGAAATTTTTGATTTACGACCTCGACGCCGGCGCATTCACTCTGGCGGACAACCAGCAGAACCTGAACGCAGCGCAGGGCGCGGGCATTCAGTCCGCGCAAAACATCGCACGCCTGGGCGTGTCGGCGCTGGTTAGCGGACACTGCGGTCCCAAAGCCTTTCGCGTTCTTCAGGCGGCGGGCATCAAAATCTACAACTCCTCCGCTGCGTCCGTGAAAGAGGCGCTGGATCTGTTCAGGGCCGGAAATCTCCATGAAGCATCGTCCGCCGACGTGGAAGGGCACTGGGTATGAAGAAGGATTCGCGGATATGGCACCGGCCGATCGGCGTCATCTACAGCGAACATACCGCCGCGGAGAAAACTCCCATTCAGCCTGTATATGCCAGAGGCTGCAAGGGGCGCGTAGAGGTGTATCCCGAATTTGCCGAAGGATTGAAAGATCTGGGAGGCTTTTCGCATCTCTATCTGCTGTATCATTTTCACCAATGCCGCGAGGTTAAGTTAACCGTAAAACCTTTCCTGCAGGATGTGGAGCGAGGCGTGTTTTCAACCCGCGCGCCCTGCCGCCCCAATCCCATCGGCCTGAGCGTCGTCGAGCTTGTCAAAATGGAAGGCAATATTCTGCATGTCGATGGACTGGATATCCTTGACGGTACGCCGCTTTTGGATGTCAAACCCTATACGGAAAAGTTCGACCTTCATGACGTAAAGAAAAACGGCTGGCAGGACGAGGTGGACGAACCCACCGCCCGGATCCGGGGAAAGAGAGGTTTTCGATCATGAACATGTGTCTGGATTGCATTCCCTGTTTCATTCGCCAGGCCGCTGACACGGTCCGCCTGTCGGCTCCGTCAGAGGAAGATCAAAACCGTTTGATGCACAGCGTCCTGCAGTGGCTCGGAAACATCGACCTGCGGCAGGCGCCGCCGGCCGCCGCGCAAATGATTCACAGACACCTGCGCAGCCTTCTGCCCACGGAGGATCCCTACCGGGCTTCCAAGGACCGCCACAATCAACTGGCGGCCAGGCTGATCCCCTCCATCCGGCGGCGCATCGAAGCCTCTTATGATCCCCTGACCATGGCGGTGCGATATGCCATCACGGGCAACATCATCGATCTGGGCGCCAAAAACAACGTGGGGTTCGGAGAGATCTACGCGGAGCTTCAAAGCGCGCCCATGCAGCCTGTTTTCGGCGATTTGGACGCGTTGAAGAAAGCGTCCCGGCAGGCAAAAACCATTCTTTATCTCGCCGATAACGCGGGAGAAATCTTTTTTGACCGTCTGTTGATCGAACAATTCGCCGGAGCGCGGGTCACGCTGGCAGTGCGCGGCGCTCCGGTGATTAATGACGCAACGCTTCTGGATGCAAAAGCGGCGGGCATGGAAGAAATCGCGGAAGTCATGGACAACGGTTCGGACGCTCCGGGAACCCTGCTGGAAGACTGCCGCCCGGAATTTCGACGCCGCTTTGAAGAGGCGGACCTCGTCATTGCCAAAGGCCAAGGAAATTTTGAAAGCCTTTCAGACAGGGCGCGCGATATTTTCTTCCTGTTTCGGGCCAAGTGTCCGGTGATCAGCCTTCATTCCGGCTTCACCGCGGGAACCTATGTGGCAGCCAACTGGTTTGCGAGAAACAAAACCGCGCCGGCCGGGGAGGCTTCATGAAAACCCCTTTTGTCGCGGCTGAACTACGGGCGCACGCGCCTTTTACAGCCTTCGGAACCCTGACGGGCATCGTCATTATGGCCGCCTTCCTTCAGTTCCGGGTCCCGGGCGAAGGATCGGCCGCGCTCTTCTGGGTTTTTCATCCGCTGCATGTGCTCCTGAGCGCGCTTGTGACCACCGCCATGTACCGCCGTCATTCCCAGGCCGGAGTCTGGCGCGTTTTCCTGATCGGCTATGTCGGATCCATCGGCATCGCCACCCTGAGCGACTCGCTCATCCCCTTTGCCGGCGAATGGCTGCTGGACCTGCCAAACCGGGGCACGCATGTCGGGTTTATCGAAAAATGGTGGCTGGTCAATCCGCTGGCGTTTGCGGGCATCGGGCTGGGCTACTTCGTTTTCCACACCCAGATTCCGCATGCCGGGCACGTGCTGCTCAGCACCTGGGCGTCGATCTTTCATATCACCATGTCGCTGGGTTCATCCATTGACGTCGTCACCACCATTCTGATCGCCGTCTTTTTATTTTTGGCCGTCTGGGTTCCCTGCTGCACCAGCGATATTATTTTCCCGCTGATGTGGGTGAAGAAGGAGGAAGCGGTATGAGAATATCCGTTGCCTCCGGAAAAGGCGGAACGGGGAAAACGACCGTCAGCGTCAACCTGGCGCGTGTATTTGCAAGCGATGTGCTGCTGGCGGACTGCGACGTGGAAGAGCCCAATGCGCATCTGTTTTTAAAAACATCCGGACCGTCGGCAAAAATGGTCGGCATTCCCGTTCCCGTTGTGGACGAGACGCTCTGCGACGGCTGCGGCGAGTGCTCGAAAATCTGCCAGTTCTCCGCGATCGTGACCTTCGGTACGGCCCCCCTTGTTTTTCCGGAAATGTGCCACGGCTGCGGCGGCTGCACACTGGCCTGCCCGCCCAGAGCGATTTCCGAAAAGGACCGTCGCATCGGCGTCGTCGAAACCTCCCGCGCGGGCCATATTACCCTGGTCACGGGCAGACTCGACGTGGGTGTGGCGCTGGCCCCGCCGCTTATCCGCGCCGTGAAAGCCGAACTTCCCGCCGCGGCCGACGCCATCCTGGACGCTCCGCCCGGCACGTCCTGCCCGGTGATCGCCGTCGTCCGGGATACCGACATGGTGCTGCTGGTGACCGAACCCACGCCCTTCGGCATGCATGATCTGACGCTGGCCGTGGACATGGTGAGGGAGCTTGACCTTCCGTTCGGCGTCATCGTCAACCGAATGGGCAGCGGAGATGATCGCGTGCAGCACTTTTGCGAAAAAGAAGGCATTCCCATCCTGCTGACGATTCCAGACGACCGGCGGATTGCCGAAGCCTATTCGCGGGGCATTCTGATGGTGGACGCCCTGCCGCAGTACAAAGAAATTTTCAAGGCGCTGCTTCAAAATATTCGCGATCAAATCGGCAAAGGAGAAAGACCCCATGCCCACCTATGAATATGCCTGCAGCCGTTGCGGCTTGCATTTTGAAAAACAGCAGCGCATGAACGATGAACCCGCTTCGGCCTGCCCGGCGTGCGGAGGTAAAGTCCAAAGGCAGGTGAGTGGCGGCAGCGGCTTTATTCTGAACTCATCCGGCACAGACAGGCGCGGCGCGGCAAACAAGTGTTCGCTGGAAGAAACCGGCAGAACCTGCTGCGGCGCGGCAAGCCGCTGCGGATCAGCCCCCTGTGGAGATTAAAAATGCCTTCAGGTCCATTTTATTATCTGTATGGCCCCGTCCCTTCCCGCAGACTCGGACGTTCGCTGGGGATAGACCTGGTGCCGCATAAAACCTGCACCTATGACTGCATCTACTGCCAGCTGGGCAACACAACGCTTAAAACCGTTGAACGGCGGGATTATGTTCCCGTGGAGGGTGTTCTTTCCGAGTTGAAAGAAAAGCTGGCCTCAGGCGTTTCCTGCGATTATATCACACTCGCCGGTTCAGGCGAACCGACGCTGCATGCGTCGCTGGGCGAACTGATCCGCAAGATCAAGGAAATGACGGAGATTCCCGTTTCGGTCATTACCAACGGCTCCTTGCTTGAGCTGCCGGAAGTGCGCGAAGCGCTTTACCGCGCCGACCTTGTGGTGCCGTCTTTGGACGCAGGGGATGCAACCCTGTTTGCGTATGTCAACCGGCCGCATGAATACATCGTTTTTGAACGGATGGCGGAAGGAATCGTCGAGTTTGCAAAGCGCTACACCGGACGTCTGTGGCTGGAGGTGCTTCTGGTTTCCGGCGTGACCGGCCTGGTTCCGGAAGTCAAAAAGATTGCGTCGTGGGCGGAAAAGATCGGCGCCCGGAAAATTCAGCTCAATACCGTCAACCGGCCGGCCTGTGAGGATTTTGCCTGCGCCGTGGACCCGCAGCAAATGAAAACCCTGGCCGGCCTTTTCACCGGCTCCGTCGATGTTCTGGGAAACGCTCCGCCTGCCGCCGGAACCCCGGAAGCGGCGACGGATGCAACCGAGACGGATATTCTGAATCTTCTGGCCCGGCGGCCCTGTACACTGGAGGGCATCGCTCTAGGACTTAATCTCCATCCGCACGACGCAACCAAGCGCCTCGAACGGCTACTCGCCGGTAAAACCGTCACGGCAAAACGAAACGGGGGAAAGATTTATTATACTCCGGCGGAGCGAATATCATGAAAGAACTGGTGATCATCAGCGGCAAGGGAGGAACAGGAAAAACCAGCGTGGCGGCATCCCTGGCTGTTCTGGCCCGCTGTTCGGTCATTTGCGACTGCGATGTGGACGCGGCGGATCTGCCTCTGGTTTTAGAGCCGGAAATCCGGGAGGAACACGAATTCCACAGCGGTCACGAGGCAATCATCCGTCAGAGCGACTGTACCGGCTGCGGCATCTGCCGGGACCTGTGCCGGTTCGGGGCGATCCGGATAAAAAAGGAGGGCATCGACACGCTGCTGGTTGTCGATCCCGTATCTTGTGAAGGCTGCGGCGTGTGCGTTCAATTTTGCCCCGAAAAAGCCATTGACTTTCCCGAGAGTCTCTGTGGTAAATGGTTCGTATCCAAAACGCGCCTCGGCCCCATGGTGCACGCGCGCCTCGGCGTCGCCGCCGAGAATTCCGGAAAGCTCGTCTCCACGGTTCGTCAGGAGGCGCGCCGTCTGGCTGAAAAAGACGGTTATGACTGGGTGATTGTGGACGGACCGCCCGGCATCGGTTGTCCCGTCATCGCTTCGATTACCGGCGCCTCGCAGATTCTGGCGGTCACCGAACCGACCGTGTCGGGGGAACATGACCTTGAAAGGGTGCTGGGACTGGCCCGGCATTTTCAAATTCCCGCGGCCGTCTGCGTCAACAAGTGGGATATCAATCCCGATATGACCGAGCGGATCGAAGAAAAAGCAAAATCAGCGGGGGCGTCCATTGCCGGGCGCATTCGTTACGACCCCGCCGTCACCCGCGCGCAGCTTTTGCAAAAAACGGTTGTGGAAACAGACGCCGCCAGCGCCTCCGACATTCGCGGGATCTGGGAAAAGATAAGCCTTTCAAACGGGGCGCTGCTGGCGGCCAATACACCGGCGGCTGCCTGCGACGATTATTTGAAAAATAAGAACACAGGAGGGTAATCAAAAAAGTGGACAAGAAGAAAACGTGCGACTCGTGCGGAGACGCAAGCTGCTCCGCCAAAAATCAGCAGCAAAATGAAAGCAAGGAGGAATATGCGGATCGCCGGCGTCTGCAGGCCAGGCTGTGCCGCATCCGTCATAAAATTGTCGTGCTCTCCGGCAAAGGCGGCGTCGGCAAAAGCACGGTAGCGGTCAATTTGTCAACGGCGCTTGCGCTCAATGGCCTGCGCGTGGGCCTTTTGGATGTGGACATCCACGGCCCGAGCGTACCCACCATGCTGGGACTGGAAGGGGAATCGCTCAAAGGCAATCCCGGCGAACTTTTTCCGGTGGAATTCGGCGGTTTGAAAGTCATGTCGCTGGGCTTTTTGCTGCAAAATCCCGATGACGCGGTCATCTGGCGCGGTCCGATGAAAATGGGCGTCATCAAACAGTTTCTGACGGACGTGAATTGGGGCGATCTGGATTATCTGATTATCGATGCTCCTCCGGGCACCGGCGACGAACCACTGTCCCTTTGCCAGTTGATTCAGCCGCTCGACGGCGCAGTGATCGTGACCACGCCGCAGAAGATCGCGGCCATCGATGTGCGCAAATCCATCAGCTTCTGCCGGCGGGTTAACGTGCCTGTTCTGGGCGTGGTGGAAAACATGAGCGGTTTTGTCTGCCCCAAGTGCGGCGAGCTTACGCAAATTTTGCCGGAAGGCGGAGGGCGAAAGATCGCTTCCGACATGAAGGTTCCGTTTCTGGGCGCGATTCCCATGGACCCGGCCCTCGCCCAGTCCGGCGATTCCGGCCGGGTGTTCATTTATCACTTTTCGGAAACGCCAACCGGAAAAATTTTGCAGGATATTATCGATCAGATTCAGGACATGAACTCAACAAAAAAACTGGATTCCTAAGGAGAAGCAGTCATGAAAATCGCCATACCGTTAGCGGAAGGAAAACTGTCGATGCACTTCGGCCATTGCGCGAGCTTTGCGCTGGTCGACGTGGATCCTGAAACCAAAAAAATTATGAAAACAGAAGAACTGGCCGCCCCGCCTCACCAGCCCGGTCTTTTGCCCCCGTGGCTCGCCGAACGAGGCGCGACGATGATTATTGCCGGCGGCATGGGGCAGCGCGCCCAAGAGCTTTTCGCCCAGCAGGGGATTCAGGTGATCGTGGGCGCGCCGGCCGAGACACCGGAAAAAATCATCGCGGATTATTTCGCGGGCACGCTGCAGGTGGGGGAAAACGTCTGCGACCACTGAGGGATACCGGCGGTGAGAAAAGGAATCTACGATTTCAATCAGGGTCGCCGGAGGACGACAGAAGCGCACGGGATGGAAATTTTTCATCCCGTGCGCCGGATAGGATCCGGTTTCCCTTAAATAAAGGAGGGGTAAGGTTATGGCGGATGCAGCATTGAAGGTTGTTGAAAAAGTTGAAATTCTGACCCTGCAGGACAATTACATCGAGATGACGGCCATGGACAACAATGCTGTCGTCACCCGGGCCGCTCCTTTAAAGGACGGCGAAATCAAAGCCTCCATCGGGGCGGAACACGGCTTCTCCGCGCTGGTCAAAGTCACGGCGGAAGGCAAAACGCGCACGATGCTTTTTGATTTCGGCTTCTCTGAAAACGGCGCGGCGCAAAACGCGCAAACCCTGGGCGTTGATCTCAAAGACGTGGAAGCTGCGGCGCTTTCGCACGGGCACAGCGATCACACCGGCGGCATGGCCAAACTGACCGCAATGACCGGCAGGACCGGCCTTCCTCTGGTTGTGCACCCGGCCGCTTTCCAGTCGCCGCGGTATCTTAAATTCAGCGAAGACTTTAAGATCTATTTTCCTCAATTTTCGCGTGATATGGTCCGGCAGGCAGGGCTCACCGTCATTGAAGCGGAGGAACCGTATCCGATGCTGGACGGAACCGTTCTCTTTCTGGGCGGCATTCCGCACACCACGGATTTCGAAAAAGGCTGGCCCCTCCCCCATTCCCAGAAAGACGGCAAGGAAAGCTGGGACGCCATCGAAGACGATTCCTCCATTGTCATGCACCTGAAAGACAAAGGATTGGTCATCTTATCCGGCTGCGCACATGCGGGAATTGTCAATACCCTCCAATACGCCGTAAAAACCACCGGCATCGACCGGGTTCACGCCATCATGGGAGGATTCCATCTCTCCGGTCCGTTTTTCGAACCCCTGATCGACCGGACGACCCTGGAACTTGAGAAAATGAATCCGGCTTACATCATTCCCACGCACTGCACCGGACGAAAGGCGATTATGGAAATGGAAAAGCAAATGCCGCAGCAGTTCATTTTGAACATGGCGGGAACAAAGCTGACGTTTCAATAAATTTAAGGAGTTTTCATGACACAAAAAGCATTTCAGGATTATTACCCGGAGGATTTGAGCCACTGCTACGGGTGCGGCAGCCACAATGAAAAGGGGCTGCAAATCAAGAGTTTCTGGGACGGAGAGGAATCCGTCTGCACCTACACCCCCAGAGACTACCACACCGCCATTCCCGGATTTGTTTACGGCGGACTCATTGCCTCGCTCATCGACTGCCACTCCACCGGCACTGCGTCGGCGGCTAAATACCGCGCAGAGGGCCGGGAAATGGGCTCCGATCCGCCGATTCGGTTTGTGACGGCGTCGCTGCACGTGGATTACCTGCTGCCCACGCCGATCGGTGTTCCTCTTGAAGTCCGGGGAAAAGTGAAAATGATCAAAGGCCGCCGGGTTGTTGTTGAGGCACGCCTGCTGGCCGAAGGAAAGGTCTGCGCACAGGGAGAAGTCGTCGTCGTCCAAATGCCGGAAAATATGAAGCCGGCCAAATAAAAAATTGAACAACCCGACAATGGGAATGCCATGATGAATTATTCCGTTAAAACTTTTTATTTCAGCGCCACGGAAACAACAAAGAAAATTACGACCGGGATTGCCGGAAAACTCGCGGAAAATTCCGGGGGCAAGTCCGTCGTAAATGTTGATTTTACATTGCCGGAGTCCAGAAAAGAGCCTGCGTCTTTCGCTGAACACGATATTGTCGTAGCCGGCCTGCCCGTTTATGCGGGCAGAGTTCCCAATGTATTGTTAAAATATCTCAATGCCATAGAAGGGAACGGCGCGCTGGCCGTCGCCGTGGTGGTTTACGGCAACCGCCATTATGACGATGCCCTGATCGAATGGCGGGATATTCTGGAATCAAGAGGGTTCAACGTTCTTGCCGCGGGCGCGTTTATCGGCGAACACTCCTTTTCCAGAATTTTGGGGCAAAACCGTCCGGATCAGCAGGACCTGTCCCGCGTCGCGGAATTTGCCGGGCTGATTTATCGAAAGCTTGCGGCTTTTCCTCATGCGCCGGCAACCATATCCGTTCCCGGGAAAAAGCCTTACCAGGCTTATTACCGGCCCAAAGACAAAGACGGTAATCCGGTCGCTTTCCACAAGGTGATTCCCAAAACCAGCGACGACTGCATTCATTGCGGCCTCTGCGTCAGTCTTTGTCCCGTGGGGTCCATTGATTCGGATGATGAATCCATCCTCACAGGGATTTGCATCAAATGCTGCGCCTGCATAAAAAACTGCCCGGTGGAGGCAAAGTATTTTGACGACGAAATTTTCCTGTGGCACAAAAAGGAATTAGAGGTTGCCTTTACTTCTCCACGCCGGGAGCCGGAATGGTTTTTATAAATATCCCGCTCGTTGACGTAGATCAATGCAATGGCTTCTGCCCTCCGTTAATTATTTTTCAAGATTTTTGAATCATTCAACACAACCATTTGAAAAAGTTTCACTGATTTCCAACAACAGGAGTACTTCATGGCAAACCGAAAGAGAATCATCGTAATCGGCGGATCGGCCGCCGGCCCCAAAGCGGCGGCCAAAGCCCGCCGGATCGACAACGACGCCGAAGTTATCATTCTGCAAAAAGACGCGGATCTTTCAATGGCGTCCTGCGGATACCCGTATTACGTCGGCGGCTTTTTCAACGACCGCAACCAGCTTTTGTGCACGCCGGCGGGCGTGGTGCGAAACCCCATGTTTTATCTCAACGCCAAGGACATCGAGGCGCGGGTCAATACTGAAGTCACGGCAATCGACCGGAAAAACAAAATCGTCTCGTGTAAGAATCTGGCAACCGGTGAGACAGGGACGCTGTCCTACGACAAACTCATCATCGCGACCGGCTCCGTTCCGCGGATGCCCCCGGTTCCAGGAGCGGTTCTTCAGGGCATCACCACGCTGCAATCGATGAAAGATGCGGATTTTCTGCGCAAGATTCGCGACGAAGGCAAAATCAAAAAAGCGGTTGTCATCGGCGGAGGGCTGATCGGCATCGAGACCTGTGAAGCGCTTCAACTGGCGGGCATTGAAATCAACGTCATCGAGCTTCTGCCGCAGCTTCTGACCTTCCTGGACTGGGAACTGGCCAAGCTGGTGGAAAACCACGTAAAAAGCAAGGGTGCCAATGTCATCACGGACAACGGCATCGCTGCTTTTCTGGGGGAAGACGGAAAGCTCACGGGCGTCAAACTGCAAAACGGGACGGAGCTGCCGTGCGAGCTGGCGGTCGTGGCCATCGGCGTACGACCCAATGTCAAACTGGCCAAAGAAGCCGGGCTGAAAATCGGCGAACTGGGCGGGGTTGACGTCAACGAGTATATGCAGACTTCCGATCCGGACGTCTATGCCGTGGGTGACTGCGTGGAAACCACCAGCCGCATCACCGGCAAGAAAGTGCTGGCGCCTTACGGTGATCTGGCCAACCTTCAGGGGCGTGTGGCGGGTGAAAACGCCGCTTCCGTCAACTGCGTGACGTTTCCGGGCACCATCCAAACCGGCATCTGCAAGGTGTTCGATTACGCGGCAGGCTCCACGGGGCTTTCGGAAACGGCGGCCAAACGCCTGGGAATGACCGACATCGTTACCGTCATCAACGCCAGCCCCGACAAGCCGGGCTTCATGGAGGGAAAGCTCCTGGTTACAAAATTAATCGCCGACAAAAATACGGGGCGGATTCTGGGCGCGCAGTGCATCGGACCGGGCAACGTCGCCAAGCAGATCGCGCAGTGGGCGATGGCCATCCAGGGAAAGCTGACGGTCGAAGATCTCATCAACGCGGATTTGCCCTACGCTCCACCCTTCTCGCTGGCCATCGATCACTGCATCGCCACGGCTCACCTGATGCAGAACAAAATGAAAGGACGTCTCAAGGGCATCAGCTGCAGAGAAGTTTATGAAAAGCTCAGGGCCGGTGAAAAACCTTTGATGATCGACACGCGGGGTCCGGAGGAATTTGAAGAAATGCGTCTGGGCATCGGCGAGACGCTGATTCCGCTGGGGGCGATCCGCAAACGTCTCAGGGAACTGCCCGAGGACAAAAACCGGGAAATCATCTGCTACTGCAAAATATCCCTGCGCGGCTACGAAGCGGAGCTGGCATTGGAGGGCGCCGGCTGGAAAAACGTTAAAGTCATGGAAGGCGGCATCATGGCCTGGCCGTATCCGAGAGAAAAATAACGAAAAACAAGAAAGGAGGTAATATTGTATGGCTGAGGAAATCAAGGCCGGCTGCGCCAGACCCACCGGCGGACCGGTCGGAGAAAAACCGGCAGCGAAAAAAGAAACCCCCGAGCCATCCATCATCAAGGAGGTGAAAAGCATGGTAACCGTCGGCAAGAAGGCACCGGATTTTACGGCGCCCGCGTACCACAAAGGCAAGTTCGTCAACGTTCAACTCTCCGAGTTTCTCGGGAAATGGGTGATCCTCTGCTTTTACCCCGGCGATTTCACCTTTGTCTGAGCAACCGAAATCTCCGCGGTCGCGGAGAAATATCCCGAATTTAAAAAACTGGGCGTGGAAGTGCTCTCCATGAGCGTGGACAGCGTCTTTGTCCACAAGATGTGGAACGACCATGAACTCTCCAAAATGGTCAAAGGCGGCGTGCCTTTCCCGATGCTCTCCGACGGAGGCGGAAAAGTGGGCAGCATCTTCGGCGTCTATCTGGAAGACGCGGGCGTGGAGGCCCGCGGCCGGTTCATCATCGATCCCGACGGCATCATCCAGGGCTTTGAAGTCCTCACTCCGCCGGTCGGACGCAACGTGATGGAAAGCATCCGCCAGATTCAGGCGTTCCAGCATGTCCGCAAAACCAAGGG
>Ga0116158_10002022_pt1 | contig 18073 bp, 16 predicted proteins | sample AD_UKC052_MetaG_FD_89883 | JGI IMG/M metagenome (GOLD analysis project Ga0116158, IMG submission 89883) | Active sludge microbial communities of municipal wastewater-treating anaerobic digesters from USA - AD_UKC052_MetaG | ecosystem: Engineered > Bioreactor > Anaerobic > Digestate | place: USA... | reverse complement strand
TGGCCAACCTTTATCGAACCAGCGTTTTGAACCCGCTTTGGGTTTGGTATTTAATACACCCGCGCCTCCCCCGGTATTTGATCCTGTTTACCGGGTGCCTGTTTCATGGCCCGATGGCGATGCGCTTAGGATTAAGCGTGAATTAAGGATTTTTAATGCCAATCAGCATATTCTCTGCCCAATTCCGCAGGGGGAGATTGATAAGGTACCAACATTGGTGCAAAATCCGGGTTGGTAATATAGTTGAATGATAACCGTAAACGGGCTGTTTTCTGAAGAGGAAACAGCCTGTTTGGTTTTGTGGGGCTGAAGAGGGGGAGGAATTGCGCAGGCTTTCAAATTCTTGCCAAATTTGGACCATTCAATACAAAGGGTTAGCTGGTTTTTAATTGGGTTGAGGCACCCGAAAATTTTTAGGGCTATTATAGTTATATTCGCCCCTCAGCCTGATGGTCAGTTTTCAGGATATCCAAAAACATGTAAACATGCGGCCAACCTTTTCCCACACCGAACGAGATATCTGCACCAAATTCATTATGCCTGCCCTGGTAAAGGCCGGCTGGGATATCCATAAACAGATTGGGGAAGAAGTACAGCTTACCGATGGGCGCATTTATGTACGCGGGAAACTGACCGCCCGTGGAAAACGGAAACGCGCTGATTTTGTGATGTACCACAAATCGGGTATTCCGCTCGCTGTAATTGAAGCAAAGGATAACACCAAACCCCTTGGGGCGGGCATGCAGCAGGCTTTGGAATATGCCCGCATGCTGAAAGTGCCCTGCGCCTTCAGTAGCAATGGTGATGGTTTTCTTTTTCATAACCGCACCCAAAACGATGCGGGCATTGAAACCACCCTTGGTTTGGATGAATTTCCCTCGCCCGATGCTTTACTGGCTATTTACCATCAATTTAAAGGCATCACCTCCGAACAGGCAAAGGCCCTCCTGCGGCAGGATTATTTTTTTGACGGCAGCGGCCGAAGGCCCCGCTACTATCAGCAGGTAGCCATCAACAGTACCCTTGAAGCCATTGCCAAGGGGCAAAACAGGGTATTGCTGGTAATGGCAACCGGAACGGGCAAAACCTATACGGCTTTTCAGATTGCCTACCGGCTTTGGAAGGCAGGGGTTAAAAAACGCATTCTTTTTCTTGCCGACCGTACCGCGCTGATTGACCAAACCCGACGCGGCGATTTCAAGCATTTTAAGGATAAAATGACTATCATTAAAAAGAAGGTGGTGGATGAAGGGGATGGCAAAAATATCCTCGTGTCGAATAAAAAGCGCGGTATTGACAGCAGCGATAAGGCTTACGAAATTTTTCTTGGGCTTTACCAGGGACTCACCAACAACGACCCCGGTATTGAAGACGCCTACAAAGATTTTTCCCCCGATTTTTTCGACCTCGTGATTGTGGATGAGTGCCACCGTGGCAGCGCCGATGAAGACAGCGCCTGGCGGAAAATACTGGAGTACTTTACAAACGCCACCCATATTGGTCTCACGGCTACGCCCCGCGAAACCAAAGAGATCAGCAATATTGAATATTTTGGAGAACCCGTGTATAGCTACACCCTGAAGCAGGGAATTGAAGATGGTTTTCTGGCACCCTACCGCGTAGTGCGCATCGGGCTGAATATTGACCTGATGGGCTACCGGCCCGAAGGCGGAAAAACGGACAAGGACGGCAACGAACTGGAAGACCGCATGTACAACCGGAAAGATTTTGAACGCAACCTGGTAATAGATGAAAGAACCGAACTGGTAGCAAAGAAGATTACCGAATTTTTGAAAGGCACCGACCGGTTTTCGAAAACCATTATTTTTTGCGAGGATATTGAACATGCCGAACGGATGCGGATGGCCATGGTGCAGCAAAACGCCGACCTGGCAAGTGCCAATCCAAAATACGTAATGCGCATAACGGGCGACAACGAAGAAGGCAAACGCGAACTCGACAACTTTATTGATCCCGAACAACCTTACCCCGTAATTGCCACCACCAGCGAATTGATGACCACCGGTGTGGATGCACAAACCTGCAAACTGATTGTGCTGGACAGCGAAATAAAAAGCATGACTAAGTTCAAGCAGATTATTGGCCGCGGTACCCGGATAAATGAGGAATATGGCAAAATGTATTTCAGCATCATTGATTTCCGGAAAGCCACCGATCTGTTTGCCGATAAGGATTTTGATGGCGACCCCATCCGAATAAAGGAAATAACGGGAAACGAAAATCCTTCGGATATTGTGGATGAAGAAACGAACGACCCCAAACCAACCCACGATGAAGATGGTGAAGTAATTTTTGACCCGCCCATAACCGGAGCAGGTGAGGAGGAAGAACCACAACCGCCTTTACCACCGGGCGGGCTGCAGGGCGGAACCGGAACCGGTACGGGTGGAGGAGAATCCCGCAAAAAGGTATATATTAATGGTGTGAATGTAAACGTACTTTATGAGCAGGAGCAGTACAACGACCGGGATGGAAAACTCATAACCGTTAATCTGAGAGATCACACGAAAGCAATTATTACTGGTCAGTACAAAAGCCTGCAGGATTTTATCACCCAATGGAATGCCGCCGACCGGAAACAGGCCATTATTGACGAACTTACCGAACAGGGCGTATTGGTAGAGGCCATGGAAACAGCCGTGGACCGCGAAGTGGATTTGTTTGACCTGATTTGCCATGTAGCTTACGACCAACCCCCGCTCACCCGCCGCGAACGCGCCAACAACGTAAAAAAGCGCAACTACTTTACCAAATACGGTGAACAGGCCCGCAAAGTACTTGAAATCCTTCTCGAAAAATATGCGGACGAAGGCATTGAAAACCTGGAACATAAAGATGTTCTACGCTCCAAACCATTAGATACATTTGGTTCAAGGATGGAAATACTGAATCTTTTTGGAGGCAAGGAGGCTTTCGAACAGGCCTTTAAAGAATTGGAGAACGAGTTATACAAAAACGCAGGCTAAATGAAAATCCAATTCCCAAAAATAGACCAGACTTTTTTTGATTTATTGCTGAATCATGCCATGAAGGCAAAAGAGGCAGGTGCGGACATTTACAATCAATCCTACCAACATTTTACCGGGTATTTTGATAAAGTCAATCCAATAGGTCTTGAGCATTTTTATATCGGCGTATATTTTACTTATGGGTGGATGCCTACCATTCCGGAGATAAAACTTGAGGATTCCGAACGATTGATTAACTGCCTTAATCTCGTTAAATCCGGAAATATCCTGCCCGTAGATGATCTGGAATTTTTTAAAGGGGTTGTAAATAACAGTATCGTTGGAGGTTCCAAACTATTACATTTTATTCGGCCTGATAAGTATCCGATTTGGGATTCAAATATTGCCGGGTTCTTTAAAACAGATGGCAAACTGCATGCTTATGCCGTTAACGATATAAGGATTTACAGAAGCTATATGGAATTTGTACAAAATGTAATTGAAAATCAACGGTTTAATCCTTGCTTTGATGCTATTTCCCAATGTTTCAATTATCCAATTACACCTGTTCGCGGACTGGAGTATATTTTATTCTCAACCGTTCGAAACAATAAAAAAGTCCATAATTGATCTTCCGAAAATGTCTTACTAAATGATGAAATCCAGGATAAATGAACCGAATCAGGGCAAAATGCCCGGCACTACAGTAGTACTTAGGTTAAATCAGGGAACCCACCCGACGCTTGGGGGTTTTAAGCGGCGGGGGCCCTTTTTTGGTACTTTTTTGGGCAAGCAAAAAAGTACAGAATTAATGGAGTGGTTCCAGGAACGCAAACGATAAATATTAAATCTTCAATCAATAATATTAAATAAGAATGGCTAACCTCAGTGGAATCATCAAATCCATCCGCGACATCATGTGGCAGGATAACGGCCTGAATGGCGATGCGCAACGCATTGAACAATTGGGCTGGATGCTCTTCCTGAAAATATTCAGCGATAAAGACAAGGAACTGGAAATACTGCAAGACGATTACCAATCGCCCATACCGCCCGAACTTCACTGGGAAGCCTGGGCGGGCGACGCCGAAGGGATGACAGGCGATGCCCTGCTCGAATTTGTGGACCGCACCCTATTTCCCATCCTGCGCAACCTCGACATCAGCACCGGCAACCGGCGTGCCGTGATTGTAAAGGAAGTTTTCGACGGCAACAACAACTACATGAAAAGCGGCACCAACTTCCGCAAGGTGCTCAACAAGCTCAACGAGATAGATTTCAACATTGCCAAAGACCGCCACGCTTTTGGCGAACTGTACGAAAGCATTTTAAAGGAACTGCAAAGCGCGGGCAAAAGCGGTGAGTTTTACACCCCGCGGGCCGTAACGCAGTTTATTGTGGAAATGCTCGACCCAAAAATGGATGAACTGCTGCTTGACCCCGCAAGCGGAACCGGCGGTTTTCTTACCTGCACCATTGAGCACAAAAAGAAACAGGCCACCCGTGCCGAGGATATTCAAACCATTCAGAACACGGTGCGCGGGTGGGAATACAAACCCCTGCCGTACCTGCTTGCCACTACCAACCTCATACTTCACGATATTGAAGTGCCCCAACTCATTTTCCGCGATGCGCTCGATCAGCCGCTGAGCGCCTATACCGAAAAGCACCGGGTAAACGTAATTGCGGCCAATCCGCCCTTTGGCGGCATTGTGGCCAATGGCAACGAAAGCAATTTCCCGCAAAACTTCCGCACCAAGGAGAGTGCCGACCTGTTTTTGATACTGATGATACACCTGCTGAAAGTGGGTGGCCGCGCGGGCATTGTACTGCCCGATGGCAGCCTTACGGGCGAGGGCGTAAAGGCAAGGGTACGCGAGCGCCTGCTGCGCGATTGCCGCCTCCACACCATTATCCGCCTGCCCAACAGCGTGTTTCAGCCCTACGCCACGGTGGCCACCAATATTTTGTTTTTTGAAAAGCTGAACCACCATAATACCGACGGCTATGCCACGCAGGAAGTATGGTACTACGAACACCGCCTGCCCGAGGGACAGAAATCGTACAGCAAAACCAAAACCATTCAACTGAAGGAGCTTGACCCTATCCGCGCATGGTGGCAGCACCGTGCCGAAAGCGAATTGGCCTGGAAGGTGAACATACAAACCATTGTGGACCGGGGCTTTGACCTCGATATCAAAAATCCGCACCGGCAGGAAGAAGCCCGCGAACACAGCAGCGCCGAACTGATGCAATTGCTTGAAGCGAGTTTTGACCGCAGCCGCAGTTTGCTGGCACAATTAAAGGAGGCGGTACAATGAGGCAAAGCATACTATATTGTAGTCGTCACTCCGACGACAGGAGGAGTCCCGGCTCCTTAAACCGGTATGCCTCACTTCCTTTGTCAGTGCAAGCCTTTGTCGCCATGACGATTAGCCACGTCACTCCGACGTTAGGAGGCGTCCCGGCTTCTGACAATAAGCGGCGTCTTACCAGCCGGGATGCCTCGTGCCTCGGCATGACGGTTAACCGCGTCACTCCGACGTTAGGAGGAGTCCCGGTTTCAGGAAATACGCGGCGTTCTATAAGCCGGGATGCCTCACTTCACTTCCTTCGTCAGCGCATGCCTTTGTCAGTGCAAGCCTTTGTCGGCATGACGGTTAACCGCGTCACTCCAACGATAGAAGGAGTCTCGGTTTCGGTAAATACGTGGTGTCGGGGTTTAAGCAATGTCTCCCCGACGACAGGAGGGGGACATTGCGCCACGAAGCCGTATGTACCCGCAAACGGGAATATTCTCGCCAAAGTGTGGCGACAATTAACAAGCCAAATCCAGAAACTCTCACCACCGGTGCGAGAAATGAAATATCCGTTAAATGAAACGCTAAAACTCTCAACACTGCTGAGAGTTTTACCAAACAACCTAAAGAATGCCCTGAAGCAAGTATTTCGGATAGAATACACCATGAACCGGCAGCTATCGCCCGTGCCCTTAGCCGGGTATACGCTTGCGTTGCCCGATAATCAATTGTTGCAGCAGAAATTGCATGAGTTTTATATAATGTGGAAAGAGAAGGAGGGGGTAATATGAGTTGGAAGAAAGTTAGATTAGGAGATTTAATAACTGAAAGCAGGATTTTGGCAAATAATCCTGACCCAAATAGAAGAATTAGGGTAAAATTGAACATTCAAGGTGTAGAGAAAAGACCTGTTGAAAGCGAAATTGAAGGTGCAACAAGACAGTTTATTAGGAGGAAAGGGCAATTCATTTATGGGAAGCAAAATTTTCACAAAGGTGCTTTTGGAATTATTCCCGACCAATTGGATGGGTTTGAAACAAGTGCAGATATTCCAAGCTTTGATGTAAGGAGTGATTGCTTAGTTGAATGGATATTCTATTACTTTAAAATTGGTAACCGCTTTCTGGAACTTGAAAAAATTGCAAGGGGTGTTGGGAGTAAAAGAATTCATCCTGAGCAAATTGCTGAAATCTTAATCCCCTTACCAAAAATTGAGGAGCAAAGGAGAATAATCAGTCGTTTTAAATCTTTAGAAAGTAATGGAACTGAAATATCCTTAGAGCTCACCCACCAACTCTCCCTCGTAAAACAACTCCGGCAGGCCTTTTTGCGCGAAGCCATGCAGGGCAAGCTTGTAGCGCAGCACCCGGAAGACGGCCATGCAAAAGACTTGCTTGCACAGATAAAGGAGGAGAAAGCGAAGATTGGGAAGAAGGACAAGCCGCTACCACCCATTACACCGGAAGAGATACCGTTTGAAATTCCGGAAGGCTGGGTTTGGTGCAGGTTGGGGGAGGTGGTTTTGCATTCAGAGGCGGGAAAGAGTTATAAATGTGAAGAAATTCCAATTTCCAATGAGAATGAATGGGGGGTAATAAAAGTAAGCGCAGTTTCTTGGGATATTTTTTTGGAGGACCAAAACAAATTATTTTCGAAAACCGTTCCATCCGATATTTCTGCAAAAGTGAATCAAGGCGATTTTTTAATATCACGGGCAAATACTTCAGAACTCGTTGGCAAGAGTGTCGTGGTGAATACTATATCCAAAAATTTATTACTAAGTGATAAGACAATAAGATTCAAGTTCCCAAGTTTCATTAATAGTGACTTCATTAATCTTTGTAATAATTCTGGATATGCAAGAAATTATTATGCAACAAAGGGGACCGGATCAAGTCCATCAATGAAAAATATCACCAGAGAACAAATGAGAGAATTATTAATTCCACTGCCACCATATCATGAGCAAAAAAGAATTATGGTTAAAGTTTCAGAATTGAAGGAATATTTTGATAAGCTAGAGCAAAGCGTCAAGAGGGGGAAAATTGAAACGGAGCAATTATTGCAGCAGGTATTGACTGAGGCCTTAAGTAACTGAATAGTTACATTGAAGTAATTTACCATGCGAAATCAAAGACTAATTGAGCTAAAAATATACCTCCGAAGGGCAAAGAGGGCAAGATGGAAGAGGTGGTATAATTTTATGAAAGCCCGGAGGAGAGGTTTAGACAATATAGGTAAAAAGGATATCCAAAATCCAAAGACCGAAGTTGTAGTATCTGTCCCGGCTATATTCTCCACAACAGTTGATTTGGAGCAAGTTTTGTATGTAGTAAATAAGTCTAAATCAAGTGCTGCAAAAGATAGAAAGGTAATAATTGATTTTGCAAATGTTGAGATTGTGAATGCTGCGGCGCTTGCATTACTCCTGTCAGTAGTAAATGATTTGAATACTTTGGGTGTACGGGTTCAATGCAAAATATCCGAAAACACTTTGGCAAAAGATGAAATTATCGAATCGGGATTCTTAGAGCATTTTACAAATCATCTTGGAGAAAGAACTCCTGGAAAAAATAAGATATTTGTAAAGGGAAGGGGAAAAACTGACCAAAAAAGAATTGCTGAAGAAATAAGGGCTGCCATGAAAACAGTTTATGGTGCCGAGGACTTTAATCAACCTATGCAGGGCGCTGTAGTTGAAATGATGGCGAATTCTGTAAATCATGCCTTTAGAAGGACATTCAAAAGAAATGCATACTTTATTAATGAGCTTTCAAAAAAGAAAAGGTGGTATCTTTCGGTGGTACATAATCACACCGAACAACAGGTATATTTCACATTTGTAGATAATGGACTCGGACTTTTGCAAACAATTCGCAGAAGATTTTTCGGAAGAATTAAAGAGATTTTTGATGATAAAAGCGTTTTGCAAAAGGCATTTGAAGGTGAATATGGGTCTTCAACCAAGCAAAAAGAAAGGGGACATGGTTTACCTACCATCTTGTCTGCTTTTGATAAGAAGTCACTCCGGAATCTAAAAATTATCACAAATGGGTGCTTTTATTCCTTTGAAAATCAACAACTTGATAAATTAACGAATTCCTTCGAAGGAACTGCTTATTTTTGGACTTTAGATAAAAAGTGTACCTATGGCAACACTTAAAATTAGTAAAGACTTTACTGAATATCCGGGGGCGAGGTATATTACCGATGGTCCTTTTTCCGGCGAAGCATTTTTCAATGAACTTTTGAGGGAAAAATTTGATGAAGCCTTACGTGCAAATGTTATCCTAACTGTTGATTTGGATGACACCGCCGGATATGCTTCCTCCTTTTTAAGTGAATCATTTGGCCGATTGGCACAAGAATTTGGAGTGGATTCGGTTAAAAAGCACTTAAAGATAATTTCCCGGCAGGAACCTGACTGGAAGGACAGAATTTTGAATGATTATATCCCTAATGCTTCAAAACGACAATCTCAGGCTTTTGTAAATGCTTAAACGCCTTATTAAATCCGTTCTTTTAGTATGTCTTGGATGTGCAATCGGAGTTTTCCTTTGCCAATATTCCTATTTTACTTTGAGCAAGGAAATTTCGTTAACCGAGGTTTTTATTGCAATACTTACAGGAATAATTGCTTTATATATTGCCGATGATTTATCTGCAAAATTATCACGTACCCAAAGTGTTAAAGCCTTATATACCGAGGATATAAAGGGGTTCATTGTTTCCCTCCAAACCTTGGAAAATTGGATAGAAGAAGGGGAATGTAGTGCCAAAGAGTTGAAACGATATTTAAGAAATGGTACTGTAAAAATTAATCTATTTGTTCAAATTTATGGAAGTCAAAAAGGCCTGAATACCAACACTTTAGGAAGTATTTTGAACTCATTTAATGCGTTGAAATATGACATTACGGAGATTCCCCCTTCCTCTAAAGGGGAGCTTTATAAATTTAATCTTGAACAACAACATCAATTTAGTCAGCAAGTGAATGGCCTTAAAGCAGGATTGGTAGATGCAATGATAAAATCTTAAATTATTGCCGCTAATGATGGTCATTATCACCGTCAGTCCATTATCACCACTACCTTTACCCCATGTTTTATCGCCGCAAAATCATACTTTCCTTACTGCAACTGTTTGATGGTCAATTGGATAAGATTCGACTTTAGATATTTCCAGTTTTAGAACCAGGTATTACTAAACAGGCACCGCAAAATTTTCCCTCTCTCTTGATCTAAGAACAGGAAAATGAGCCTGAATATTATCCATGTACGCTTCCACCCATTTCCGTTTGTAAACCAAAATGTAAGAAGGGTGGTGGATGGGAATGAAATCAGTGCCGTTTACCCTAACAGCAGTGTACGAAAAGTCGTCTGCCAATGTAGGTGGAGGAAAGCCAAGTTGCTTCATTACAAAATTGGAAACCTGCTTTCCCAATAAAAATACCGTTTTTGGCTGAAGGTTTTCCAATTCCCACTCAAAATTAGGGTAGCATTTTTCCATTTCATGCTGTAAGGGGTAGCGGATTTTATCATCCTTTACCGGGGCACATTTTACCAGGTTGGTTTTATAAAACTGCATTTTACCTGTAAACCCTTGCTCAATGGATTGAATCAATCTTCCGGAGGGGGTTGATGGAGAAAGCGGGAGACTTTCCTGGTCATCAGAAAAAATAACGGCGGAAAGGCCCACCCAAAAAACATTGGAAATCAATCGTTTATCTAATACTGGGAGTTGGTGAAGGTACAATCCACAGGATTTGCATAACCTGTTGGTACATACTTTTTTATTATCCGGCAAGCCCGGCAAAAATGTTGTCGCCATTCAACTGAATTGTGCGACAAATATAGTCTTCCAAAACTTCCGGCGATACTTTAGCGTAATGACCGCTGTGGAAATTGAATTGATAGCGCCCAACAAGGCCGGAAAGGGCTTCATTTTGCTGCATCTGAATGCTGTTTAAATCCTGGCGGCCGCGGGCTTCAAGGTCATGGAATATCTGCGAACTATGGTAGGGTCTGTACTGGAACACGCTTGTCCGGAAATTTACGCCAAAGCTTCCGGCTATTTTTTTGAGAGTTAAAGCAAGGTCATAGGTCATGGCCATATCTTCCCCGGTTTCACCCGGAAAACCATAAATAAAATACCCCTTCAGGTGGATACCGGCCCGGAAAACCTTGGTCAGGTTGGTAATAATTACCTCCACTTCCCTGGTTTTATTGATTTCAGCAAGTATTCTGGGCGAACCCGATTCAATTCCAATAAATAGTTCGAAACACCCGCTTGCTTTCAGTTTTCGGAGCAGTTCATCCCCGGTTTGTTTAAAGGTCTGAACATGGGCCATTGCCCTCCATTGAAGGTTAAAACCGGTAAAGGAATCAATGGCGGTTTGAATCGTGGCATTTGATTTAAGGAATAAATCATCCAATACCCGAATAGACTGAATATGAGGATATTGTTCTTTAATTTCCTCAATTTCTTCCCTGATGGATTGAACACTCTTTTCCCGAACCGGGTAATCCTTGTTTAAAGACCGTGCAGCAGCGCAAAAAGTACAGTTATAAACGCAACCCCTGCTTGCCACTATATTGGCTTCCAAAAAACCAAGCGGATGTTTAATGGGTTCGTTTGTAAAAAAGGTTCTATCAAGCCGCACATCAGAAATATCCTGCACAAGGTAAGGGCTTTGTTTGTCCACGGTAAATACCCGCCGGTTGTTTTTTTGTACAAATGGCTTTTGGTTTACTTTGTCCTTTACAATGTCCACCATAATTTTTTCTCCATCGCCGGTAACAATGTCGATTGGATTTGGGGTTACCCATTCCAATATCAATTTATAAAGGTCTTTGGTAGAAAGCCCGCCAATCACGAAATGGCATTCATGATTATAAGATTCAATAATTTCCTTTACCAGTTCATAGTTGGTGGTAAAAATATTTATTCCAATAAAATCGGGTTTTTGTTGTTCAAGGATGTTTATTAATTCAACAAGGGAAATTCTTAGGTCAATTGAGTCAATTAATGCTACATCGAACCCATTTTCCTTTAGGGCAGTTGCAATATAGCCCAAGCCAATGGGTGGCAGGGAGTCTTCATCGTAGCGATGATTTGTTTCACGGAATAAAGGGGAATTGATAATAATTACTTTCATAGTTTATCCATCTTTATTGAGTAGTCTTTCTTTTAGTCGTTCAATTTCTTTTAGCGGAGCTCTTTTATTTGTAATCGGATAAATTGCAAATAGTTGCTCTAATGTATTTTTCATAATCAATTCTCTGTTGAATAATTCTTCAATAATCCAAAGGATACCATTTACCATAAGGCCCCTTCTTTTTGCCTCGTTTCTTAGGCTTTTATCTGAACTTAAAATGGTGGCGTTTCTTTCCGTTGCCAATAAAATAACCGATGCATCGGCAAGGCTTAAGCCGGGATTACTTGTTGTAACCGCTACTAAATCCATTAAATTCCCCGGTTCCGATACCTGGATTTTGTTTTCGCTGATACAAGCACTTATTTCTTTTAGTTGTTCTTCATCTTCTACCTCTGCCAATACTTCCGGGGTAGTTATTACCAATAGTTCCAGCTTGAAAAAAGAACCAAGTAGTTTAAGGTCTATCAGGTCGAACATGATACATGCATCCTGCACCACAATTTTATGTTTAGGCAATACTGACATACTTTTTTCTTAATTGATTGATGTCGGTATTACAAAGGGCCGCTGCTTTACTTATGCTGATAATCCCTTCGGCTAACGCCCTGCTGATCAGCATTTCAAAGCCAAGGGCATTTTCTTCTCCCTTATATTCACCGGGTTCATTTTTTGCTCCATAGGTTTTACTTAAATACACATTCCATTTTGTATAGTAGGTTTGGGTAATAATATCCATGGTTTTAAACCGATGTACCAAAGCCCTGATGGATATGCCAAAGTAGGTCTTTATTTTTTCTAATTCATTGATATACAAGTAATTGCGATTTTTTGATCCCAATAGTTTATAAACCATGTTATCCGGAATAATAAAGCAGGAAGAAAAATAGTGACACCATTCTTCAATCAATTTTTCATTATCTCCTAAAACTTTAAGGTCTAGTAAAATGTGTGCAAGCTCATGCACAATGGTGAAACGCAATCTTTCAATTGATTTACCATTTTTATTTATCACCAGTATGGGAACGCCCGAATCAGTGGAAGTAGCCAACCCGTCAAAAGCTTCATCCTCAAAAAGTATGACAACCTTGATGCCTTTCATTTCCAGCATTTCGCTTATGTTGGGTATCGGGTCATTACCTAAATCCCAGGCTTCCCTCAATGCTTGTGCGGCATAATTCAGGTCTTCTTTTTGATTAATGGAAAACTCGGCAAGTGGATTTTTGTAAGGGTTATTCACCTGCATTATTTCCTCCAATTCCAGGTATCTTTCAACATAATCTCTAACCCGTTCTATGATAGCTTCTTCCTGCTTTTGAGAAAGTTTGGTTCTTTTGCGAAAATCAACCCGGCCCAATGCAAGGGTTTTTTGCTTTACAAAGAAATCGGGCTTTTGCTTAAGTGCTTTTGAAACAGCCAACAATATGTCGCCGGTCGGCATCATTTCTCCCAATTCATATTTACTCAATGCCTGTTTGGTAACCCGTTGTGCCAGGGCATCGGATAAATCCTGCTGAGACATACCGGCCATTTTTCGGGCAAGTTTCAATCTCGTACCAAAAGTATTTTCAATGGAGGATCCCATATAATTTAATCAATAGTTGTCAAAATTATAAAATTTTTTGATAATGACAACTCATTTCGCTAAAATATTTGGGAAATTTTTTTCTTCCTCAGTACTGTATCAAAAATATCTTAGTTGCAACTATTTGATGTTCAATCAGATATTCAAATAATTCCCAGAACAGGACCGGAGAAGTGCCCACTTATTTAGGTAAATCAATGGTCATCCTGGAATTTCCCCCAAAAAAAAGCCGGTCGCCCAAAAGCGACCGGCCGAAAACATTATAACCAAAAAGCTATTTAATATACGGGTAGCTATTTTTAAACCAGCCCGGTGATTCCCTTATGCCTTCATAAAAGAAAAAGCATTCGCCTTTAAAGCCATTGGTACGGTTGGTTTGAATCATTTGGCTTAGAAACGCATCGGGCGCCACATAAGTGCCTGATTTCAGCAGTACGCCCGGGTAAAATGGTACGGAGGGGTTTTTATAGTAGGTTTTTTGCTGCGCGATGGTTGCATTGTATGCCGAAATATCGTAACGGTAGCATTGTGGTATTACCGCATCAATCCACGAACTGTCAACCCAGGTTGGCCAATCCTGCAGGTATTCGGTAAGGCCAAAGGGGTAGGGGCTCGGCGACATGGTAAATTGAATGGCAGGCTTAATGGTTTTTACTTCGGTGCGCAGGCGCTTTAAAAAGGCATTGAGCTTATTGGCCCGCCAGGTTATCCAGCTACTGTTGGCAAAAGAGGCAGGAGGGGTTGCCCCGCCATTTTCGGCCTTGTACAAATCAACTGTATAGGTATCGTATCCTCCTGAAGTTGGCATGGCAGGAAGCCGGTCATCGCCCTGTACGCCATCCACATTGTATTTGGACACCACCTCTTTAAAAAGATCAATCATAAACTGCTGTACTTCCGGATGTATGCCATTCAGCCAGTCGAAACCATTTTTTACCACCAGGTTGCCACCAATATCCTTTGCCGCCCAATGTGGTTTGGCCGCTACAATCGGGCCGCCTGCTGCGGAGTATGACGAAGAAAATCCGTACTCAAACCAGGCATGGACTTTCAGCCCCTGTGCATGCCCTTCTTCAATGCACTCCTGCAGCGGATCGCGGCCACTAAAGGATTCAAGAATAGGCTTTCCAATCAGGTTGTTCATCACCGTACTTGGGTAGGTGGTGCGTGCATTGTTGTACACCACTATAAAAAGGTTATTAATGCCCGCAGCTTTACAATTGGTCACCATTTCTTTGATATTGGCCCTTGAATTAAGCGCGGTACTTGCTGTGGTTGTTACCCAAACACCTCTTAAAGCATTAACATCCCAAACAGGAGGGTTGGGTACGGTGGGTGGGGGAGGGGTGTAGGTTACTTCTGTTGGCTTTTTGCAGGAGCCAAACGCAAGAGCAGCAATAAATGCGGGAACCAGGATGTTCCTGATTTTGCAGAAGCTCCATTTTTCAAATAGCATATGCAATTATTTTATTTTCATTACAAACTTAATAATAAAAATTATAAAGTTGAAATCTATTTTGTTAACAGTTGGTCTTTTTAATCTTTAAACCGGCAGTTTTTATGATTTCGAAAAAAAAAGAGGAGCACAATGCCCCTCTTTTTTAAAATTAAAATAGTTTGAATACCTTATTTGATCACTTTAAGTGAAACTGGTTCCGCACGATTGTGGTTATCCCGAACCGTAACAAAGTAAACCCCTTTAGGCAGGTTGTTGGCAGGAAGATTTACCAAATTTTCCCCGCTTTCCAAGTCCCTGTTGGCACTTATTAAAACTGCACCAGAAGCATTTACAAGGGTAATCATGACGTTCCCTTTTTCCAGGCTGTTAATTCTAACGGAAACCTGTTCGGTTATGGGGTTACTGCGAAGGGTAGCTGCAAAACCTGCATGGTTCCCCTTTTCAACCCAACGAACATCAGACAGGGTAATTTTACCATCCTTATCAATTTGTTTCAGGCGGTAGAATTGTTTTCCTGCGCTCATGTTTTTATCGTCAAACTGGTACTGAAGCGGCAATTTGCTGTTGCCATCAGGTGCTTTGGAGGCTACAAAACCAATTTTGGTAAAGTCTGTGCCATTGGCCGATCTTTCAATGTCAAATCCGCGGTTATTGTTTTCTGCAGCGGTAAGCCAGTTAAGGCGTGTTGTATTATTTAATATGGCTGCATCAAATTTAGCCAGGGTAACCGGCAGAATGGTAAGGCCTGTTTTGGTAGCCTGAATCCCATTGTTGGTGCTAAGATAAAAAACCGTGTACTCACCATTGGCTTCCATTTTGTAGGAAGCATCGCCAGTTCCGTTTGCATTGGTATTATATACCACAGCACCGGTATAGAGCGAATCAAGTCCGAAGGTTTTTACGTCAGCTTCATTGCCTACTTCAAGGGTTTTCATACGGGTACCGGCATTGGAATTGTTACCCCCTGCAAAAATCAGGAACTTATTGCCATTTGGCGTGGTCAGGTGCCTCAAACCGCCGTAGCCATTAGAAGCTTGTCCGTTTCCAACACCATCTACCGTCTCAAAAGCAACGGTGCCTGTGCGTACATCTCCCGATTTTGGGCCTACCGTTATCCTGCGGGCAGGTCCACCCCCGCTGTTTATCCATAAATCCGAGGTTACGCTGTTGGTAACAGGCTCAACGGCGCGGTTAGCCCACTGCGATACGCCACCCGAGGTAACTACGTTAATCTTGCTGTCCACAAAAAAGTTCAGGCCATTAAAAGTGGTGAGCATATAAATATTGATGCCTGTTGCACCTCCACCGCCAGCACCGCTTGCGTAAAGGATGGTATTACTGCCTGAACCTGAAAGGCCAAAGGAATCACCTGTTCTTTCAGTTACCGAAAAATCGGCACACAGGGTAGGAGCAGCACCCTGATTGGCCCAACGATAGATTTTGACCTGTCCCGCGCCTGGTAACATCGAAATGGCATATATCACCCCATCGGATGTTACCCTGATTTTATTGTATTTAAAGGCTTCAGCTCCAACACCGGTGGTGTTCAGGGTTCCTTCTTCGGCGCCAGTTTCCGGATTAATAATGAAAATCCGGTCGTTTCTTCTGGAAACCAATAGTTTGTCAGTGGCAGGATTATAAGCAAGGCTTACTACATTGTTAGCACCATCAGCATTGGTATTAAACCATGTGTAATCTGCCCCATTGGCTAACTTGGTCCACACAGCAGTAAAGGGCTGGCTGAACCCAATAGTTACCGCAAAAAGCAGGAGTGAAAGCGAGTAAAATTTCTTCATAATGCAAATATTTTTTTAATTAGGCGATAAAAATAAAATAAAATATTAAGTAATAATAGTTTCTGCATTTATTTTTTTATCTTTTCCCTAATTATTTATTTTCAAGTATAACTTTTTGATTTCAGGGTGGTTTTTTGGGTGCAAAGGATGTTTTACCGGCTTTGATGTAATTATATGGTTTGTTAGGGCTTCCAATATTTTGCAAAAACCGTAACCCTTAGCGGAAATAATTGGTTAAATACCCTGATATGGCTTCTTTCGGCACCAAAAAGCGAAATTTTGTCAGTGGCAGCATAAATGGCATCCCATTTGACATAATGAAGCCAAATATTACCTAACCAAATATTCAATTTAACTATGGCTACAGGAAGTATAAGGGTGCATACCGAAAACATTTTCCCCATTATCAAGAAGTTTTTATACAGCGATCATGAGATTTTTGTAAGGGAACTCGTGAGTAATGCGGTAGATGCTACCCAAAAGTTGAGGACCCTTTCTGGTGTAGGGGAATTTAAAGGCGAAGTGGGTGAACCTAAAATAGAGGTAGTTCTTGATGCCAAAAACAAAACCATCAGCATTATTGACCAGGGTATTGGCATGACCGGCGAAGAAGTGGACAAATACCTGAACCAGGTAGCATTCAGCAGCGCCGAAGAGTTCCTTGAAAAGTACAAAGGGCAGAATGAAAATAATATTATTGGTCATTTTGGACTGGGTTTTTACAGTTCATTTATGGTGGCCGACAGGGTAGAAGTATTTTCAAAAAGCTGGCGCGAAGGCGCTGAAGCAGTTCGGTGGGAATGTGATGGCAGCCCCGAATACACCCTGGAAACTACAACAGAACATACAGGCAGGGGTACCGAAATCCGCCTGCATGTTGCTCCGGACAGCGAAGAATTTCTGGATGAGTACCGCTTAAAAGGAATCCTTACCAAATTTTGTAAGTTTTTGCCTGTTCCTATCTTTTTCCGCGATGCAAATGCAGCCGTAGAAGAACCAAAGGAAGGCGAAGAGCCAGTGGCACCCAAACCCATCAACAATACCAACCCCGCATGGACCAAAAAGCCAAGCGAACTGTCAAAAGAGGACTATGAGGCTTTCTACCGGGAATTATATCCTATGTCGGAAACCCCGCTTTTCTGGATTCACCTCAATGTGGACTATCCCTTTAACCTGACCGGTATCCTGTATTTCCCGAAAATCAAGCATTCGTACGAAATTCAGAAGGATAAGATCAACCTGTACAGCAACCAGGTATTTGTTACAGATGAGGTTAAGGATGTGGTTCCCGAGTTCCTGATGTTGCTGCATGGGGTTATTGACAGTCCGGATATACCGCTGAATGTTAGCCGCAGTTACCTGCAGGGCGACCCGAATGTGAAGAAAATTAATTCGCATATCACCAAAAAGGTTGCCGATAAACTGGATGAAATATTCAGGAATGACCGTGCAGATTTTGAAAGCAAGTGGGAAAGCCTTGGGTTGTTTGTAAAGTACGGTATGCTTACCGACGATAAGTTTTATGATAAGGCAAAAGCATTTTGCTTAATGCAGGAAGCCGGCAGCGAAAAGTACATGACCATTGATGAATATATGATGGCCGCTGAAACCCTGCAAACCAATAAGGAAAGCAAAAGGGTAATTATATATACCACCGATGAGGTACAGCAGGACGCTTATATTAAGGCAGCCAAAGGAAAAGGCTATTATGTGGTAAAGCTGAACGACCTGATTGATGCAAGCTGGATCGGGCAAATGGAAATGAAGCTCGAAAAGGTTCAGTTTGTAAGGGTTGATGCGGATATTGCTG
>Ga0116158_10002016_pt1 | contig 18101 bp, 20 predicted proteins | sample AD_UKC052_MetaG_FD_89883 | JGI IMG/M metagenome (GOLD analysis project Ga0116158, IMG submission 89883) | Active sludge microbial communities of municipal wastewater-treating anaerobic digesters from USA - AD_UKC052_MetaG | ecosystem: Engineered > Bioreactor > Anaerobic > Digestate | place: USA... | reverse complement strand
TCGATGAGAAGAAGCTGACACAACCGGATAAAGAAAAGATCTGGGATGAACTTCTCAAGATAGAAAAAAAGCAGGGAACCCCGACTGATACCGATCTCCAAAAGATCCTCCAACAATTGAAAACTGAGATTTTAGATGAGATCAACAAGAAAATAAAGGAGATCGATAAGAAGAAGTTGGAACAACCGGAGAGAAAAAAGATCTGGGATGAAATTTTCGAGATGGAAAAAACACAGTCAAGGGCTCTCTTGGAAGATACCTACCAGTTCTTGGAGATGATGGGTAAGATCACCCCGTTACAGTCAATTGTCCACCAGACTCAAAAGGAGTCCTCAGAACCTGAAAAATCCACCCCCCTGAATCTTACATCGATAGATCCGAACTGGAAGAATGCAGGTGAAGGAGACTTCGAGTTAGTGGTAACCGGGACCGGGTTTGTGGAAGGATCTATAGTGAGGTTTGCCGGTAGTGATCGGACACCTAAATCTACAAGTTCGACAAAGCTGACCGTCACGATTGAGAAAGCTTTAATTGCAGTTGCAACAACGACGAACGTAATAGTCGTTAATCCTGGTGATAAAAGATCGAATGAGATGACCTTCACCGTCAAGTAAAATACCTCCCTCTGACCGATCGGCGGATTGAGGGGTTGCCCAAGGGTGCAATCCGGAACGGCTATACCGAAGCACTGGGCCGGTTGAAGAAAGCAGATGATAGAACAAAGGCCTGGTGTGAGCAGAAGGGATAGTGAAATAAGAGTGGTTTACCCTGATGGCCATTTTATTTACCAGTTATTTCTTATTGGATACGTGCTCTGAAAGGACAGGGATGTGTCTGGTGGAACCCCACCTTCTTTTTTTGCGTTGAACAGGAATTTCCAGAGCCACTGCAGCTCGCTGACGCGATTGCATGACAAAAGGGAAGAGCACCATGAACAAGAACACGCTTCTGCTCGCCGTCGTGGCGGGGATCGTTCCTCTTGCGTGCATCCATTGCCCTGGCAGATCCTCCTCCCACAGCGTTCAGGGCTAAAGCACGGAAACGGTCGATTACAGCCTGATGATACCCTGATGAAACCTTTGGAAGAGAAATAGGAACACGTAAAAAAGGAAACAGGCTACTCCACGCTCTCTTCCTTTTTCCTTTTCCGGAAGCATGCGGGAAGGACCCGGAGAAATTTCCAATGAAGCATGAGATGCAGGATGACGATGATTGAAAAGATAATTCCCCAGCGATCGTGCATCGTCATCCATACCTGCCGGGAAAGACCCATAAAGACCGCCTGACCGCTGAATCTCCCCCCTTCCGGGAGGAACCAGTAGAGTACCACTCCTGAGAGAAGGGTGGGGATGAATGCGATGAGCATGATGATGTCCACGATGGCATTGATCGTTACTTTTCTCATAGAATCACGTATGAGGGGGATAGGGGGGATCCGGTATTAATGAGATCGGAATATCCTTCCCGGAGAATATCCCCGGTTCCAACAGTCGTATCGGGATATCCACTTCACCCTGGGAACGCTGGACGACACTATCAAATTGCTGATTTGAACTGAGTTTAAAGGTCAAAAATTTTTTATCAGTATAAAAATGATGATGTTCATCTGATACTCGGCATTTACATGCCCAGGGCGGTGATGATATCACGAGCTTCCCTGATCAGGACGTCCGCTTCTTCTCTTGTGAATGTGCTTCCGACCAGCCCGTTGACCTGGTTGATGAACGCATTCAACTGGTTGACGGCTGCACGGTTATTCCCTCTGTTTGCTGCTTCAATCGCCGCATCCAGTTTATCGGTGAGCCCTGTCTCGATATCGAACGGCAATTCGAGAGATTCTACGGCAGTGATAAGATCTCCCATCCCCTGCTGGGGAGTCTGCACCGTAATTACTGCAGCATCGATGTCTGTCAGACCATCATTATCGGTAACGGTCAGGATCGCCTCATAGATTCCTGCCGCAGAAAATGCATGGGTGGTTATCGAATCTCTGCTGGTGAACCCATCACTAAAGGTCCAATCATATGAAACGATAATGCCATCCGAATCAAAAGACCCGCTGCCATTAAAGCTTACTTCCTCTCCCATCTGCACAGTATAGTCTGGTCCGGCATCCGCAACGGGGGGTGCTTGTACTGTGATTACTACTGAATCGGTATCAGTCAGGCTGTCGTTGTCGGTGACCGTCAAGGTTGCCGTGTACCTTCCGGCAGCCGTATACGTATGGGATGGAGTCTCACCACTACCGGAAGAACCATCATCGAAATCCCAGGAATAGGAAACGATACTGCCATCTGGGTCAGAAGACTCGCTGCCATCGAACTGTACCTCTTCTCCAACAAGGACGTTCTGGTCGGGACCGGCGTCGGAAACAGGAGCTGTCAGTGAGAGATATGCGATGTAGAGATCATAACCACTCAACTCCCTATTGCGAGCGTCTTCCCATACGACAATATCTCCGGATATGTCGGGTTCACCCTGGAATTCGGGTTCGACACACAGAGGCTGCTCAAGACCCACTGGATCCCACAGGTAGACATCGTATCCATTGGTATCCCCATCACGATAGTCTGTCCAAACGATTTTGTCACCTGAAATTTTAGCATGCAGCTGGTTGTCACGTTCGTTGCAGACCAACTGCACCCCGCCCGTGGGATCCCACTTGTAGATATCCCATCCCGTTGTCTCAAAACTGCGATTGTCCTGCCAGACGATGGTGTCACCGGAAATTGCAGGCAGGATTTGGTCACCAGGATCAGTACAGACAGGCTGTTCCCCGTGAACCGGATCCCACTTGTAGATATCCCATCCTCCGGCAGCCATATTACGATCATCCTGCCAGACGATGATGTCTCCGTCGATGACCGGCAAGGTGTCACCTGCTCCCTCGCGCACGAGTTGCACGACCGACCCCAGCTCCAGCCTGAAGATATCATCATACTCTTTCCAGATGATGATATTCCCAGAGATATCGGATACCATCTGATTATCGGGTTCATTCCAGACCACCTGCTCACCGCCGGAGGGATCCCACATGTAGATATCCCATCCTGTGGTATCGAAATTGCGTTTGTCCTGCCAGACGATGGTAGTGCCCGAGATCGCTGCATTCCGTTGGTCATGTTCTTCGGTGCAGACTGCTTGTTCACTTCCCCCTACCTGCTGCAGGTAGATATCAAAGACCCCGATTTCCGAATCGCGATCGTCCTGCCAGACAATGATCTCGCCTGAGATTGCCGGATTCTTTTGGTTACTCTCTTCGGTACAGAACGGGCTTATGACAATTCCTGATGTAATCGAGATACCCAGACATAAGCAGATAATAATCATTGCAAACGAATTGAATCGATTCATTCTTTCTTCCTCTCCTGCTCTGATGATGGAAACCATCAGTTCTTCTTTTATCTATGCACCGTCACCTGATTTTGACGGTAAAAAAAATTATTCACTCTATCAACAAGAAAAACAAGAGTGAATACGAACAGGTTCTCATAAACGTTTCTATTCCTGGGATCCTTGGAGTGTCCGGTAGGAGCACCCAATGATTCAGAATACTATCAGACCGGAAACAGGTTCTTTCATGGGGCGACCTGATTCTCCCCACCGGCACATCCGTAGTCATTATTCTGGGGAGGCAGTAACCTTTACCATATTGAGGGTCGTCTTAAGGAATTTGAGCACTTACTCCTATGCACAAAATCCTGTTTATTGCCGGGCTTGGTATTGCATTGACGTCGGCTGCACTCCTGTTTTTTGGTATCATCGAGCCCGGAGTCGCCGCAATGGTCGGTATCCTGGGTATCGGGCTGATTGGTATGTCACATATCAAGCGGATGTAAGGAGGGGGGCACTCGTTTGACGATATTCAAACCCAAGATGAATCCTCATGCCCTCATCCCTCCCATGATGAGATCGAGACCGTCGTCCACAATTTTCTGGCGCCTGCCCGGGTCCTGTTCTTTGGACGCAAGCTCGATGATCGCCCCTATTGATGACCCCATTATACAGAAGAGAAGGTTCACATCAATCGGACGAATCGAACCCTCGCGGATCCCGTCATGAACGAGATCCTCCATGAAGAGGAAGTGGGACGTCCCTTCCTCATGGGCTCCCTTCGAGACGAAGGGAGAATTGGCGAACTGTTCCATGAACGTTATCTTCTTCGGGTTCTGTATCCCCCACGCAACCGCATTGGCCATATAGTGCCGGATTTTTCCGGCTACGGTCTTATCCTTCCTACTTCCCAGGGACAAGGCTTCCGCTGCCTCCTGCTTGATGCACGTGTAGAGAGTATCGATGAGCTCCTCCTTGGTTTTGAAGTAAAAAAAGAGCGTTCCCGTTGAGACACCGGCCTCTTTCGAGATGAGTGCGGTGGGCGTGCCGGAAAATCCCCGCTCTACAAAGAGCGTGAGTGCAGTAGCGAGGATCTTATCCCGGTTCATCGGAGCTGTAGTGACAGCTGTGTCCGATCCCTGAGCCGGTTTCTTTTGCCGTGACCGTCTATCCCTGACCTGCACCACAGTGGTTTCCCCCTTCCTCTACGAATCCTATGATTTCCTCATCAGGTCTTTCAGGGATACTTCAGGGTTCCTGTACCGGCCTTTTCCCCGTGTCTTGGAACCAAACTGGATTGCCTTTTCCGGGCAGTGGTGGATACAGGCAAAACAGCTCTCACAGTGATGATGCCAGACGGGTCTCTCTTGTTCGATGGTGATATTTTTCACCGGGCAAACCTTCTCGCAGGTTCCGCAGCCGTTGCAGGTTGGATCGGCGTGGAACTCCTTGTCGAGGGCATCTCCCTTCATGGATCGGTATACGATACGTCCCATCAGTTTGTGGATGAAGAAACTATGAGGAACTTTCTTCTGCTTCTCGTGTATCTCATGTGCAGCGACTTCAAACCCCTGTCGGGCAGACCTCATCAGGCTCTCAAGTTTTTCCCCGGTTGGCGGGTTGAACACCGGTAAGTAGTTGTCGGCCATTTTCACTTTGGTAACATAATCCGGGGCTCTTCCTGCAGCCTCCATGATGTTATAGATCATGTCTTCAACCGCACCAGGATATGCCCCGTAGGTCAGGATAACAAAGACATACTCCGCCGCCGAGAGATCAGCGTTCTTCACAAAATCGGCGACAATCAGGGGGACCCCTAAGCTGTACACCGGGCAGACGATTCCCACTGTACCTGGGGGGACAGACAACCTGATGACCGGAAAGCATCAATTCCGGGATGGATTGTATCGTGCATTCCCCGAGATTCTCGGCAATCGTTCTGGCTCCGTAGAGACTGTTCCCCGTTCCTGAAAAATAATAGATGGTTGCGGTCATGGTTTTCTCCAATAAACTATTTCTATCCCCTTTGACCTTCATTCAAGACATTATCGGCCGGATCATCCCGGTTATCATCTTCGTCATGAGCCAGCCAAAGGTTCGGTCTACGTTCTTCCGTTCTGCAGGAATCGCAATCCTCTGAGGGCAGGCCTTTGTACACTCCCGCAGTTCCGGATAGTCTAGACTGACTAGTCAGTATTTTTTATCTGATATTCATAAAGATTTTTCGAGGAACGATCTGCTTGCTTGAATGATTGGTTACCCGAACGGGAGGTTTCCTTCCCACTGCCTCTCCCTTGGGAGAGGAGGAGCCCGGCCCGTGGGGTGTGGAGAGTGGGGGATACTTGCCTATCCCCAGGTGTGACGCAAGGGTAGGAGAATGGGCATTCCGATAGCCCCAATTTAACCGGACTGGATTATTTAAGGGCTTCAGGGTTTCTCTCTGAGGAATTATTCCTCAATCAACCTGGCATCACCAGGGTGATCCGTTCTTTCTTCAGGTACCTGGATATATGGCATTATGCATTGTCGATACTGCCCTGAAAAAAGTCTCCTCGTGTTTGCGTTATGGAAGGCAATACAAGGAGGTCTAGGTAAAGTAAAATTGAGACCATTGAACTTCATGTTCTAATACGAGAGAGGGATGGTAGAACGGAGCGTGTAATGCGCCCCGATTGGCAGCCGCACATATTAGTAGTCTTTAATCCAAATGACAAAATAGCATCCCACACATACCGGGGGACGAAATAATTGATACTTCATCCAATTTCTTTCCATTCTCCTGCAATAGTCGGATCATAAGTCGTTCCGGCAACGAACGCCATGTATACACGCTCTGCTGTCGAAATTTCCGGATGACTTAAAATAAACTGTTGCAATTCGAATGTGGATATGTAAGCATTTCTTTCAAAAAAGGAAAAATATTCAGACTATTACCACCTTTCACGCCCATCTGATAGCCCAATATCGGGCCCAATCTTACGAATCATAATTTTTTCTTCTCCGGTGGTAAGACGGCCCCGGTTACGGCTCGCTGGGAGCGAGCTGTCGCGGGCCGGCAAGCGGGAGGTGGTGACGGGACCTGCAAGAAGGTTACCAGAACAGAGATATGAAGGGTCGGCTATGTACTATTCAGCCGGGGCCGCGGCCGGTGTGAATAATCAGTCTGCGAAAACCGAAAATGAGTATCTCGCCAAGCTCTCACAAAGAAACCAAGATGGAAGTTTATAAGAGATCCGGGACCACTATCCATTTCTCAGTGCAAAATCCACTCCCCGATGATTTGGTCAAAAAATTGTGCAGATGCGGATGAAAGAGAATGAACCACGTTACCAAGAAAAGGAAAATAACCATTGAACGAAGAAGTCAGTAAGTACATTGAAAAACAGGTATCCCCTCAGAAAGAGATCTGCCAAAGGGTGAGGGAAATCATATTGAACACCTTCCCCGACATCAAAGAAGAGATGAAATGGGGCGTGCCTGCTTATGCTGATGGCTTGTTTTATATCGTGGCTTTAAAAGACCATGTGAATTTGGGTTTCTCCAATAAGAGTTTAACCAAGGAAGAATTGCGATTATTTGATGGTAATGGGAAAACCACCGCTCATATCCAAATTTCAGAAACCAAAAATTTTAATCAAACTCGAATTGTTAATTTATTGCATTTAGTGAAAAACAAAAATTCTTGAAACCGAGCACACCGCAGCTTTGAAGGCCGAAGTACTGGAACGCTCCTGCATGGTGCTGCCTTGATGAACCTTTTAGAAAACGGGAACCCTCAAAAAAGGAAATGTGCTATTCCCCGCTCTCTCCCTTTTTACTTTTCCGGAAGCATGCAGGAAGGACCCGGAGAAATTTCCTATGAAGCATGAGATGCAGGATGACGATGATTGAAAAGATAATTCCCCACCGATCGTGTATCGTCATCCGTACCTGCCGGGAAAGACCCATAAAGACCGCCTGACCGCTGAATCTCCCCCCTTCCGGGAGGAACCAGGAGAGCACCACTCCTGAGAGAAGGGTGGGGATGAATGCGATGAATATGATGATGTCCATGATGGTGTTGATCGTTCCTTTTCTCATAGAATCACGTATGAGGGGGATAGGGGGGGATCCGATATGGGCACAAAAATGGCTCTTATCAGGACTACCAAGAACATCCAAATAGATGTTCCAGATGTTCAGGAAGTATCAGGAGTAACTGGATCCTTGTTATCGACAGAACCTCAGGAAAAGCCTTCATATTGACGTTATAGAGGCAATGGTGCACAAAATCGTTAGATTTCTTGCCAGGGATACATATAAATAATACTTATTCGTAATTGGGCACATGCTCTGATAGGAGATAATGCATTTATCGGCTGAGGAGGCAGCCTCTTTTTTAGGAGACCAGTGAGTTCCAGAGCAACCCATAATGATAGCAAACACATGAAGGCGAAAATGATGAACAAAGAGGTAAAAAAGATGAAATTAGTAACGGGATTCAAGATAGCAATTCTCATTTCCTTTTTACTGTTAAGCATCGGAATGGTAAGTGCAATTGGAGATAAAATTGCGTTTATGTCGGATAGTGCGGGTAATTTTGACATCTGGGTGATGGATGCTGACGGAAGCAACAAGGTGCAGTTGACTACCAATCCAGGATGGGATGGGCACCCCGACTGGTCACCAGATGGAACGAAAATTATGTACGTGGCTCGCACCGATTGGTCTTATGACATCTGGGTGATGGATCCCGACGGTAGCAACAAGGTGCAGTTGACCACCGAACCGGGGTTCGAATATGCTCCCGACTGGTCACCAGATGGCTCGAAGATTGCGTTCGGGGCGGATTATGACAGCGATCCAGATACCCGTGATGATATCTGGGTAATGAACGCAGACGGAACAAACCCGGTGCGGCTGACAACTGATCCGGAACAGGACGTAAATCCCAGCTGGTCACCAGATGGCACGAAGATTGCGTTTGAATCGTATCGTGGCAGCCAGTGGGAAGTCTGGGTAATGAACGCAGACGGAACAAACCAGGCGCAATTGACCAACGATCCAGTTGCTGCCGGGGGACCTGAATGGTCTCCTGATGGTACGAAAATTGCGTTTGGTTCGTTTTTCTCTAACAACTGTGATGTCTGGGTCATGGATACCGATGGTAGCAATCTTATCCAGGTGACCACTCACGAGTATAACGATGTCGACATAGGCTGGTCTCCGGATGGTAAAAAAATTGTATACGCGTCATATGGCTATGATGACGATTGGGACATCTGGGTAACCGATGCGGATGGAAGTAATCCTCCGGTCCAACTCACTTTCGATCCGTCCTATGACTATTCTCCAACCTGGTTCGGGATACCAAATTCCTTTGAAGACCAGATCGAGGACATCCAAGAGTATTTTGGTGATGCGATTACCTCCGGAGCGTTAGTGGGTATGGGCTCAACTGAGACATCGGCGGCAGGGAAGCTGAATGCTCTTGAGAACATGCTGGAACAGGCTGAGTATCTCATCGACATCGGTGATATTGAGGGTGCATGTGCACAACTTCATAGTGCATATGAAAAGACAGATGGTGTAATGCCACCACCCGACTTTGTTACAGGTTCCGCAGCCGAAGAGCTGGCAACGATGATTCAGGATCTTATGGATGGTCTAGGATGTGAATAAGTAAATCCCCTTCCCATTTTTATACAACAGGATCGACGTACCCCTCCCAGCGTTCACATATTAATCGGGCATCATCGCGTTCGCACTTAAATTTTCGACAGAACAGAATTTTCCCCTCGTCATCTTCACGGAGAAAAATTTGGCGATACTCACATCCTGTGCATGGGTTCATTCGGTAAGTCCCCTCCTTCTTAATGTGGGGAATTGTTTTCTAAGTCTTCCCCTGTTTCTCATACCTTCTCATTTTTTTATTGGATTATCTAGGGTATAGTACTATTTTTGCCACCAATCTTTCTCATTAATCACCTCGGAGAATATACCGTTGGTGGAGTTCTCAGATCTATGCAAAAAAAAGGATACACCATTCAATATGAATAATAGGAAATGTATGTGCTCGATTTCGCCCCATCGCATCTAGGGGGACGCCACAGCGGCGGGGGTTAGCCGAAGGCGCAACCCCCAGGAGCGTTTTGAAAGACATGAAACACTTTGAAGGATAAAAAAATTTGTGGATGAAATGCCACTATACCCTTATCTAAACCTGAAGAACCTTTTCCCGGATAATTCGGGATCTTTTTACCGGTTCAGTATTCCTGCTCATGTCAACGCATTGGATTGACCCCACTTTCTCCCTGCATATACCGCAATGCCATATCCCTCAGCATCTCACTTCGTATCATGCAAGAAACTCACTGGTGTAGCCGGGAGAACAGATTTGAGAATTTCGGGATTATCCCGATCGCCCTTCTCCCCTGCAAAAGGGAGGCCTGCGAGGAGTGGGAAGCCGGGCCGATGAAACAATGTATTCATCTGGTCCGGGTAGAGAATGGAAGGCGGCTCTAGGATTCACCGATGCCATGGCGGGTGTCCACTCACCCCTAATGGTGAGAGCGGGTCGGCTGAATAGGAACAACTATCCGGGTGAAGTGTTTCCGATGTGGCAACAATCCGGATGTTGCGTTGTCCTGGTGCTCACCCATGAATGAAAAAGAGACGAGGGAGGCCAGTCAATCCAGGCATCTTCTGACTGGCCACTTCCTTCCAACCTTCACCAATTTCCGCGGGCTGCCTGCACCTTATGTTGTCCGATAAGGTGCGGCGAGTACTGCTTTTGCTGGGCGGTATTTAACCGGGATCGCTGCACGAGGTGAAAGTGGGACCACCCGATACAAAAACCGAGGGATCATGACGATCCTTTTCCCAGGGTGCCGGAACCTTCACCCAATCCCGGACTGGATCGCGGTCGCCAGTCTCTCCGGCTGGAGCGACCCGAGCAGGAACGACCTCCCGCCTTCCAGCGTGACCTGCACTCCCCTGTTCCCCGAGACATTGTAGGCCATCCCCTTCCTCCCTATCCGGATTCCCCAACCCCCATACTCAATGATAGGCCGGTAGGTAATAGCCTCTGCTTCGGCAATAGTGGCAAGGGGGAATTCCCGCCACTGGAGATGGAGGGGGAACAGACGAAACCGGAGGTCAGTCTGGGTGACCTGGACCTCGAGTCTCATCACGAGGAACCAGACCGGGAAGATGATCCCGAATATCACCAGTAGAGCAAGCACCAGGATGTCGGGGCCCGGGTTTGTCCCGAATGGCTCCCCTATCACGATCTGCAGGAGAAAGGAATACCATGCGAGTATGGCGATGAACCCGACGAGCAAGAGGATCCAGATCTGCCGGAATCGCTGCTCTTCACGATACACCACGTTATCTCCAGGGGAATCCCGGGTCATGCTACAAGAGTCGGTGTTCTCCGGCCAAAGGATTTTTGATCCGGATGGTTTTCGTTATACAGTCTCTGATGGCTCAAAAATTCCTTACCTAATTATCTTAAAACCGATATATATTAGGATCATATTCAAAATTCCTTTTTACCTCCTCCATTTCTTTGATTAAGTCCCTCAATACCACCCAATAAATGTTTTTTTTCATCTAAATCAAACCAAAAATATTACTGATGGGTTCCCGATTACAGAATCTCCCATACCACCGTAACACTGTCAGTACCACTTACTTCGCTGGGAGTGATATCCGGTGACGCTCGAGGGGATATTTCATTCAGTTCGTTTACGAAGGTCCCCATGAACTGGACCTCCCGCCAGTTATACTCAACCGAGAGAATCTGCCCGATCGAGATCCCCGATGCAGCAGCGATGGTTTCGGCATTCATCTTAGCCGTTCTGACCGCATCCTCAAGGATTGCTTTCCGGAATCGGTCTTTGTCTTTTACTTCGAAGGCAATGCTCATCTTTGCCGTGCTGGCACTTTGTGCGAGGGTATCGAGAATGGCATTCAATCGCTCACGGTTGAGGTCCAGCTTCAGGAACAGCTTGTGATGGGACAGGTAGCCATTGAATACCTGTTTCCTCCGCTTATCATCGTACACATAATCCGGTTTGACTGAAAAATCGGTTGTCTTCAATGCTTTTTTCTCTATTCCAAAGGATTCGAGTTCTTTTCTGAGGGTATCAACCCGGGAGTTCATCGAGAGGATGCACTCTTCGTATTCCATGTTCCGCTCTTCGATATCGAAGCTCAGTACCACCAGATCGGGTTCGGCAGTGACGGTTCCCTGCCCGGTGACACGGAGGACTCTTTTTTTCATAGGTAACAGGAACAATCCTGGTGAGATATACATTGTGAAATAATCCACCATTTCAGGTCGCGGGAACAAGAGAGAGCACGAGAACGACATTCATTGGTTCAGGAGTTATTCGGTCTGTTCCGCCAGGAAGTCTTCTTCTGTCCCGGGGCTTCTCTCTTGCCCCGTCTCTGTTACAACAACAGATTTATCATGCGATTGATCCACCAGAATGTGATTACGAAAGGAAGAAGGGGGCATGTGGGTATGAAGGAAATCCCGGCGATGAAAGCACACGCCATTGCAATCGCCGCACGGGCAGCAACCGAAGCCCATTGGGGGCAAACGAGGAAGGATAAAACCACCCCCTATATTGTCCATCCCGAGCGGGTGGCAGCGTGTGTCGGGCGATGCGGTGGGGACCATGTGGGGATGATCGCGGCCTGGCTCCATGACAATCGCTCACGGTTGAGGTCCAGCTTCAGGAAGAGCGTGTGATGGGACAGGTAGCCATTGAATACCTGTTTCCTCCGCTTATCATCGTACACGTAATCCGGTTTGACTGAAAAATCGGTTGTCTTCAATGCTTTTTTCTCTATCCCCAAGGACTCGAGTTCTTTTCTGATGGTATCAACCCTGGAGTTCATCGAGAGGATATACTCTTCGTATACCATCTTCCGCTCTTCGATATCGAAGCTCAGTGACAATTTATTAAATTCTAGAAATCTATTTGTCGAATTTATGAAAATACTAATAGTAAATGAAAAAAGAGATTTCGTGTGTAATAATTCTTGGAAGTCGATTATTATCCTCCACAATACATGATGAACTAAAAGGGAGAATGGATATTGGTATTTTTTTATTCAATAAAATAAATGCTGATTATCTTATATTAAGCGGTGGAAAAACTAATTCTGATATTCCCTACTCTGAAGCTGAGGTTATGTATTCTTACTTAGATTCAAAATTAAATAAATCTAAAATTATCATAGAAGATAAATCCTTGGATACAATCGGCAATGCTTTTTTTACAAGATTAATTTTTGAAAATATTCGATCAATAAATAAAGGCTATATTGTTAGTTCATGTTACCATCAAAGAAGAGCTGAGTATATTTTTCGAGTATGTTTTGGTACAAAATATTGGTTAGATTTTAATTATTGCGATAATTTTCCTATTTTATATGATAATGAGAAACAGAAATACAGATGGGCAAAAAAATTATTTTTTAATATTGAACCAGGTAATGTTAATCAGATTAAGGACAGATTACAGAAAAACCATTATTTATATAAAAATTTGGTCCTTTGAGGTTCCATAAATTGAAATATCCGAAATATCCACAATATTTCTCTTACAGTAAATTCAACTATATTATTAGAAGTTAACATTTTGAATTATAACTTTTAATAACAATAATAATTATAGATTTTTTGATTGAAGGTTATACTTTGACTCCTGATGCAAATATTGGACTTATTGTTGTGGGATTGATTGCAGCTTTAATCGCAATTCTATCTTTTCATGAATATAGAAAATCTAGACGAATCGCCATTCTTTCGAATATCTATGAAAGAATTGAAGAAACAAGTAAAGAACGTGAAATTATTTTTAATGAGCAGGATTATCTAAGGAATATTTCCGAAGAAGAATTTAAAAAATTGAAAAAAAATAAGCGACTGTATTCCGCTATAAAAAAGGTTTTAAATTGTTATGAATACGTTGGATTACTTGTTAAACAGCGATTGATTGAAGAAGAAAAGATATTAGAGAAAGAAAGTCAAACAATAATCTCTATTTGGGAAATTAATCATAAGTTTGTTGACTTTTCTAGACGAGAACGGTGCAGTGCCGAAAATAAGTTTAGTTTTTATGCAATGTATTTTCAGGATCTTTATATTAAAGCAAAGTACTATCAAGCTATAAATAAGCAAAAGTGGGAGGAATGGCAAGACTTAGTTGAAAAAACTGAAATTAACTTTAGAGAATAATATAAAATCCCAATTCTCCCCATTTTTACCAAAAATCCTGGGTGGCAATATAATTACTCCCATCGTAAGCAACACCTATCCCAATATGGCTGTACTGGGAATGTAAAATGTTATTTCGATGGCCATTTCCCTGACAGGCATCATGGTTCATCCAGGCATCCATCATTGCATCAGCCACGCCACCAGCTGAATTGGGTACCTGGATGGTTTCGGTGGGACAGTTAAACATGACCATCCCTGTCGGCATCTCAGCGATATTTTCTCCTATCCCTTCGGAGTACCATCCACCTGCGAGTTCCTTGTGAACTGAATATCCCTGTCGAATAGCTCTTTGAGTGGGATCCTCTCCCTGTGAATTGACATGGCCAATATAGTCATTGCGAGCCATATCCTCACTGTGATCTCGTGCTATGGTAGCTAGTCTGTCATCCCAGATGAGAGGGGGAACTCCCTGGGCAGACCTTTCATTGTTGGTTAAAGACAGGATTTGTCGTTCAATTTCAAGGATATTCACTTTTTGAACTGAGTATCGTGCTGTAGTAGATGGGGGGGCAGAGGAAATGGCTGAGGTTATCGTAATTCGTGGCTCTTTTGAAGTCTGTTCTCCCGATGAGGTCCAATCCCTGTCGGGGATATGGGCGACGTCCATAATCCCGCCATCCCATGCGATGGGGTACCGATTTTCCACTTCACTATACCGGAGCCATTCCGCATTCGTTTTGCCGTTTGTATACCAGCCTTTACTTGATGCCTCCAGAGAGACGTTCTTCACATAATATTGTCCTTCAAAATTATTGGTGATAATCGCCATTCCTTCACTTCCTGAACTGTCCGTGGCAATATTACCCATTTTGTATTTTCCGGTATACGGTTGAAGGGAACTCTCAGCAAACGAATCCGAACTGATATTTTGAGGTGGAACGGTCTGGTTAATGGGAGGAATAATATTCTCAAAGAATCCAGGTTGTGAGTATAAGAAGAATCCTGCAATGCACAAAACTACAATAATCAGAGCCGGCGTTAGGCTCTGGGGTCTCGGGTGTCGTATTTTTTGATTATACCTCCTCCAGCAGCGAATCTGGAGATTACCCCTTCTGTCTCGGTTATAGAGGATTTTATAAGAAATGGACTCGTCGTGGAAAACCTTCACCAGTTTGGTTTTAATGCGAAAATTATGAGGATGCCACTCTCTTTTTAGCCAGTCAGGAAGATCATTGAACCGAATAGACTTCCACATTTAATGATTCGGAGAGTGTTTTTTAGTGGACTACGATAAGAATTATCAAACGAATGTTCACCATCAGAATGAGGAAATATCATTTGAATTACTTTTCAGTTCTAACAATGCCCAGACCGCCTCTTCATTTTCTTTCGTAAGTCTCTTCAAAATTCTCCCCTTCTCGTCCAAGATTTGAATGGATCGTTCAGAAATCTGGACAGGGCCAATCAGTTTTCTTCTCTTTTTCCAGTTTGTCCAATTCATTGAAATTTCCACATTCTTTCAACTCCGAGATCCGGCTTTTATTGAAATTGATAAAATACAATCAAAAGAGCATAATCTTATCCTTGTAAAAGATAACAAAATTCTCTATGCCTGGAGTGATTTTTCTCATTGAAGGGGAAAAATTGATAGAATTGAGGGAGGAACAATACGATTCTGAAGACCTTCTCCAGAGGTTACTGGAAGACTATCCTAAAATCCTTGCAGGCGACCAGATAAATACGGAATTTCCTCGGAGGTGGTTACTAATCTCCAGGGAAATAGGTGTGCCCGATGATCAAAACGGGTCAAACCGATGGTCCCTCGATCATCTTTTCATTGATCAGGAAGGGATACCTACCTTCGTTGAAGTGAAACGGAGTACAGATACAAGGGCACGGCGCGAAGTGGTAGCACAAATGCTCGATTACGCTGCAAATGGCGTTGAATATTGGAATATCCCTGAAATTAAAGTTCAATTCGAATTACGATGCTCTAGAAACGGCAAAAATCCTTCCGATGTTGTAAAAGACGCTCTGGGTCCAGAAGTTGAATACGACACGATATGGACCTTGATGGAAAATAATCTTAAAAACCGAAAAATACGCCTCCTCTTTGTTGCCGATGAAATTCCCAAGGAATTGAAAAGGATCGTTGAATTCCTCAACGAAGAAATGGAAGATGTTGAGGTCCTTGCGGTTGAAGTCAAACAATACACCGGAGAACATCTTAAAACACTCGTACCAAGGATTATCGGTCAGACCAGCGAGGCTGAGCAGAAAAAGGCTGTTCCGAATCGTCCGTGGAATGCGCAGAGTTTTATCGATGAATTGGGAAAGAAAGGCTCACTTAAGGACGTAGATGTTGTAAAAAAAATCCTTAAGTGGGTCGATGAAACGAATCTAAAAATTTGGTGGGGGAGAGGGGGCCAATCGGGATCATTCTATCCGTTAATTGATCTTGTTGGAGGGTACGACCAGATTTTTGGAGTGTGGACTTATGGAAAAATCGAGATTGAATTCCAGTGGATGAGTAGAGCGGTCGAAAATAAAATCTTGTTATCATTCCTTCACAAGCTGAATGAAATTCCTGGCGTTTCTCTTTCTGATAATTCTCTTAAGGGAAGACCGTCATTTCCGATATCCGTTCTCCATAGTGATGAGCAGTATTCAAAATTCATCAATGCGATTCTGTCGTTTGTGCAGGAAGTCCGCGAGAAATGTCAAGAACCTGACTGAAAGTACCATAATTACCAAATTCTCTTATATCAGGATGTACCTCCAGACTGGTGAGAGTCAATCTATCATTATGTTCACTGAAAATTGCAACCGATTTTTATTATGTAGAATAGAATCAGAGAGGTTATAACCAATGGATCCATCGGAACTTTCTCACTACAAAGCGGTCAATTCCATCGTTGAACGGGACAGCACGTTTGCAACCTACAAATATGCTCTTCTCCGAGGAGTAATTGAGATCTGTCGTGATTTTCCACCTAATATAAGGGAAGAGGAGGACAAGGTATTTCTCCCCCTCGGCCGTCTTATTGAGAAATGGCTCATCTATTACTATCCGATTTTTTCGTCAGAGAGGTTCATCCCTCAGCAAGGAGGTGAGAGGAGGGAGAGGGATCGTCAGATCTCGTTCAGGACGACGTTCCTGAAAATCACCGATTTTTACAAGGAGTTAGGGGGATATTCGCAATGGTACAGCGACTACCAACGAGGAAGGATTCCGAAGGAGATCCACCCTGAATTTATCGAACTCTGTAAAAAAATACGGACTACCATCACAACCATGCCGATGTATCATCTTGGATACTCCCTTCACGGAAAGCCCTATTCTGTCTTTGATTATTCCCGGAAGAGGATCGCCATTTCCCGGGATGCGATACCAACCAGGGATTTTCTTTTTGATAATTTCGGGGAATTTTACTTTGTACAGAAGGAGATCTACGATGTTTTTACGTTGTTCGGGGGATATCTTACCGGAGAGACCACCATTCTCCAGAAATGGGCTCACCTTACCCACAAGATGGATGCCTCCATAAGTCCCGGTGAGATGATCTCGATCCTTTCCCGGTATCCTGTTGAAGAGAGGAATGTCCAGGCTGCAGAACAGTTCCTCTCTCTTCTTCGTGAACAGGATTATCCGATCACCTGTATCTGGTCGGGGCAACTTCTTGGTACAACAGGGTATCATATCGACCATATGCTTCCTTTCTCAATCTGCAAGAACAATGATCTCTGGAATCTCATGCCTACCGAGGGTCATGTCAATGAGGCGAAGAGTGACCTGTTCCCTTCCAGAGCACTCCTTGAGCGACAAAAAGAGACCATCACCAATTACTGGACACGAATGAGTGAATATGATCCTGACCTGTTCTTCCGTGAACTGAGACTATCGCTTGTTGGGAATATTCCCCTGACTGAAAAATGGCAGGAGACTGCTTTTTCATGTCTTATCAAGCGTTGTAACGACATGACGGGAATGCTGGGTTACGGGGAATGGGAGGGTCCATGACCTGCATCTTCTGCCACATCCCGAAAGACCGGATTATCCTGTCAAATGATCGTGCGGTTGCCATTTTTGACAGGTATCCGGTGAATCCTGGTCATATGCTCATAATTCCCAAACGTCATTTTGATGACTTTTTTGATGCGTCTGATGAGGAAATTCAATCCATAACCGAACTGGTACGACTCTGCAGGGAGCTGCTTGATAAAACCTATCATCCTGATGGCTATAATATCGGAGTAAACTGTGGAAGGGTAGCAGGCCAGACGGTGATGCATATGCATGTTCATCTTATTCCCCGATATACTGGTGATGTCGAAGATCCGAAAGGTGGCGTGAGAGGAGTGATCCCGGAGAAGAGGATCTATTGAAAAATGAGGGAAGCAACAAAAGGATTGTGGCCTTTTTCTAATCGACAAGGTAGAAAGATCACATCACCACCATTCCTCTCACGCCGTTCCCTTCAACCAGATCAATGCCAACCAATTCCTTTATTCCCGCAGCTTTCGAGTTAATCAGAGCTGTACGTATGAAGCC
>Ga0116158_10002010_pt1 | contig 18138 bp, 19 predicted proteins | sample AD_UKC052_MetaG_FD_89883 | JGI IMG/M metagenome (GOLD analysis project Ga0116158, IMG submission 89883) | Active sludge microbial communities of municipal wastewater-treating anaerobic digesters from USA - AD_UKC052_MetaG | ecosystem: Engineered > Bioreactor > Anaerobic > Digestate | place: USA... | reverse complement strand
TTTTTTATTTGCGAGCGTGCCGAATGTATTCGGCAAAGTGAGTAAATAGAAAAACCCAGCAGCGGCGCAGCCGATGCGAGGGCTTTGGGTAAGGCCCCCATATGGGGAAGACATTTCGAACGAAGTGAGAAATGGCAATCCCCAACACACAAAGTGTGGCCGAGGAAGTCGGCGGAACAAAGTGAAGCCGACAATACCGGAATGTCAATAATTTCTTACACGTTATTTCTGACTCAATAATTCAAAAAGTAGTTTATTTACATAAAAGCTTTCCCTCCCCCACTTTTGCTTTTCCAAAAAATCATTCTTCACTAATTCCTCCAAATATCTAATAGCAGTGCTTCTACTAACAGACAAATCACGTTCAATAAATTCAATTTTTGTGTAAGGGTATTTAAATAAATTATTTAGTAAGTCCTGACTATATAATTTTGGCAGCTTTGCTTTTATTTCATGTTTATACTTTTGCATTGCTTTATGAATAGCATTAATCAAAAGAACGCCATCTTTAGCAGTATTTTCAATACCATCTAAAATAAATAAAATCCAAGGTTCCCAATTTCCAGTTTCTCTTACTTTTTGTAGCTGTTCGTAATAGTCACTTTTCTTTCTAATAATATACCTACTTAAATAAAGTACAGGGATATCTAATAATTTTTTATTCACTAAATATAAAATATTAATGATGCGGCCCGTACGCCCATTACCATCATAAAATGGGTGAATCGTTTCAAACTGGTGATGTATGATTGCCATTTTTATCAAAGGATCTAAATCAGCTAAATCATCATTATTTATAAACTCTTCAAGGTTTTGCATTAAGCTTTCAATCTCTAAAGCATCTTGAGGTGGCATATACACAACTTCACCAGTCTTTTCATTTAACAATTTAGTGCCTGGAACTTTTCTAAAACCAGCATCATTTTGTTCAATGACTGATTGAATTTTCAAAATGTGGTTGTTAGTAAGTAACCCACTAGATTGTATCAAATTGAATCCTTGCTTTAAAGCTTCGGCATATAGATGCACCTCTTTCGCTTCAGGGGATGCAAACAAATTGGAGTAAACGCTACTTTGATAAACTTCGGCAAATGTGCTAATTATGTTTTCAATAGCAGAACTCTCCTTTGCTTCTCTTAATGTGAGCGTTTGTAGTAAAATATTTTGATTGGGAATGCTTGTAATTACTCCTTTAAATTCTGCTAGACGCTGATGTGCCGTTGCTAATTTTCTTAAAACAGTCTTTGTTTCAACTTCAATTTGCAAAGGTAAAAAGGGTATCATTTTGACTCATTTAAATCAAATATAAGTCAAAATATGCATTTTTTGACATATATCGCAAAAATAGGTGTCAAAAATCATGAAATCTGAATTTTTAGAAATTAAGCCAGGTTTTTAAGTTTGGCGTTTATAATATCCCTAAAATCCACAGCAAATTCCTCCAAACTGGCTCCTATAGAGGCTAAGAAAAGAGAATCAAGGCTACTTCCAACGAGGTAGCCTTGATTATTTACGCTTGGAGTTTGAACACTTAAAATCAGTTTTGACAATACTGTTTTTGGGGGAGCCTACCCAATAATACCAAGACCCATTTTCTATATTTAGTTAAAGGTGATTTTAGGCTTTTTTAAGCCTTTCAAAAAAAACTTGCTTATAGGTTTCTGATATGTAAACCTTATGACCACTAATCTTAATTTCATCTCGCTCAATGGTATCAATTTTATCGATTGCAACCATATAGGATTTATGCACTCTACAAAATAATTTTTGCGGCAAACTAGCTTCAAATTCTTTAAAAGTTTGCAAGGTCAAAATTGTATTAGAAACCGTATACAATTTTCTATAATCTCTCATGCCTTCTATAAACAACAGATCGGTGTAATATACTTTTTCCAATTTATAGGAAGTTTTTACAAAAAAATACAAGGGGTCCTCTCCTACTTTTTTCGATAAATTTATCTGTACTTTTTCTATCGCCTGCTTAAATCTTTCGAAACCAAAGGGCTTTAATAAATAATCTGTTATATTTAGTTCGTACCCTTTTAAAGCATACTCATGGTATGCAGTAGTAATAACTACCTGGCAATTTAAATTAGTTGATTCCAATAATTGAATTCCTGTAATTCCATCCAATTGTATATCAAGAAATACCAAATCAATTGGGTTAGTTTTAATATAAACGAGTGCATCTAAGCTGTTTTCATAAATAGCCTTTAAACGCAAATAAGGAATTTGTGTTATATAGTTTTTTAATCGCTCCTGAGCCAGTGGCTCATCTTCTACTATAATACAATTAATCTGCATACTGAATTGTTAAACTCACCAAATAATGTTGGTTGCTTTTGGTAATCAATAATTCATGTTGTTGTGGATATAACAAATTCAACCGCTTCACTATTAATCCATTCCCTAATCCTCCATAAAGTTCATTTTCAATTGCATTGGATCCAATTGAATTTTCGCAACTAAACCTAATTATTTTATCAGTCAACTGCAATTGAATTTTAATTCCTATTCCATCTTTAGCAAATCGAACATGCTTAAAGGCATTTTCAATAAAAGGTATAAAAAGCATCGGTTCAATAGAAATAAAATCAACTACTCCTTCAACGTCATATTGAACAAAATCAGGATTAGCATGCCGTATTTTTTGTAGGTCAATATATTGAGTGATATAATCTAGCTCTTTAGCAAGTGGTATTTTATCTGTTTTGGTCTCATACAACATAAAACGCATAATTGCAGAAAGCTTATTGAAATACAGCGATGCTTTAGGCGGATCTTTTTCAATCAATACATCAATATTATTGAGTGTATTAAATAAGAAATGGGGGTTTATTTGAGATTTTATTAAGTTTAATTCCATTTCAAAGTTTTTCTGGCTTAAGCTTTCTTTAATTTTTATATCATTGAACCAACTTATAAAACCCCGAATAACTAAACCAATAATGCCATTTACAAAAGCACCGAAACTCATTACTCCAAGAATAATGACCATAGAAAATATATCATTCCTTAGGATAAATTTTGCTCCAAAAACAGAAGGCAATAATTCTACAATTACGCCAATAATAGCAGCAAAAATGGCTACTACAAAACTCATCAAAGCAAATAACCAGTATTTTTTTTTGCTAAGGTATCTATCAAATAAAAAGCCATAAAATCCATAAAAGCCAATCAGTCCTGGTACAATGGCAAATCCAAACATTAACCTTACCCAGAATCCAAATCTACCAGGATTTTGTTGTTCTAATGTTGCATTAACTGGAAGCAACATCAAGAAAAAATAAAACAACATGAGCAGTAAAATAAACATAATCCAATAAAGCACATGTATGCTAATGATTAAAAATCGATGCATAGCCTTTACCCTTTTTCCTTTTTGGTAATATACAATATATAGCTAATAATAATGACGATAATAAAATAAGCAAGAGCCATTTCTATGACTGGTATTGGGCGCAATAATCTTCCGCTCAATTTTAAATAATATAATGATCCGTGAGAATAGGGCAGCATATAGCTGTATTTCCAAGCAAGACCTGCAATGGAAGCAACCCATAAACCCAATCCTACGCTAATTGATACTAAGAAATTCTTAAACTGTAAGCTAACTAAATATTGAATGGCAATAATTGGTAAACTTGTAATAAAATAAAGTAAACTATTATAAAAAATATCCTTCCATGGAATGTTGGCAATGGGATAATGTGCATCGTCAATAAATAAGATTGGTATAATGCCTGATAAATAGGTACCCAAATTAAAAAGTAAAAAAAATTGTAAAAGCATTAGCACAATTACAGATAGCTTTGCTAAAAATAAATTGGTAAACGTTTGTGGACTTGTATGCAATTGTTTCCATGTATTATTTTTAAACTCAATTTGAGTAACCAAACTAGTGGATAAAATAATCCCTAAGGGCAACAAAAACATAGCAATAGATTCCCATGAATTAAGCCAATGATTTGTCCAATACTCCTTCTTTAACAAGGCAGCTCTTGTTGCACTAGAACGATAAAGTGCAATCGCAATCATGATAGCAGGAGTAAAAAAACCGCCTATTATTACAAGCCAAGCTGCTAGGCTTCGTTTCTTTTTAATCCATTCCCCTTTAAAACAATGTATAAAATTCATATTATATTCTTTAAAGATTAATAAGGTCAATGAAAATTGATTCAAGGTCGTTTTGGTGATGGCTTATTTGATACACTTCAATATTCTGTTGAACCATTTGTATATTGAGGGCGGCAATTTGAGCCTCCTGTATTTTAGGCAATATGATTTTTTCATGATCAAGGACTGCTGGAAAACCTGCTGCCTCTAACATGTTTACTGCAGCAATATTATTATTGGTTTTAATTTGAATTGATGCACCTAAATTTTGTTTGGTTTGCAATTCTGATAGCTTCCCTTGAAACAATATATTGCCCTTATTGATGACGCCAACATGAGTGACTATCTTTTCAATTTCTGACAACAAGTGACTAGAAATTAAAATAGTGATATTTAATTCTCTATTGATTTTTTTAATTAAGTCTCTTATTTCGATAATCCCGTTTGGGTCTAACCCATTGGTGGGCTCATCTAAAATGAGAAGGCTAGGATTATGCAATAAAGCAACCGCTATACTAAGTCGTTGTTTCATTCCCAATGAAAACTGTCCCGCTTTTTTTTTGCCGGTATTAGAAAGGCCTACGGTATTTAATACATCCAAGATTCTTGATTTTGGGCATTGATACAAAACTTGTTGAATACGCAAATTCTCTACAGCAGTAAGATGTCCATAAAGAGAGGGAGATTCGATAAGTGAGCCAATATTTTGGAGTATGGAAATTCTATTTTCAAAAAATGGTTTTCCAAAAATGGAAATTGTTCCAGCTTGCTTTCGCAACAAACCAAGGATTAAACGAAGTGTGGTTGTTTTACCAGCTCCATTGGGTCCTAAAAATCCGTAAATAGAACCGTTGGGTACTTGTAGATTCACTTTATTCAGCACTTGTTGTTCCTGTGAGAACCGATAAGAGAGGTTTTGGGTTTCTATACAATACATAAATTGATATTAGAACCTAAAACTAATACCAGCATTTTCTTTTTGTAATATTAATCCACCAAATAAAAAAGGTTTTCTGCAAAATGACCATAAGAGTCTGCAAAATGAAATTATTTCTAAAATAAAGTGTAATGACAAAAGCAGCATTTTATTTGAAATAAGCCTCTTATTAAAAAAGAATAATATGAGAACTTCTTTCATTGCGTTATTTATACTTGGGCTACTACAATTGTCTTGCACCAAAAAAGACGATTTAAATACCGCTACATTCCAAGTGAAAATCATTAAAGAAGTATGCAATGATGCAATTGTACAATTAACTGATACCAGTTTTAAACAATATGCTGAAAATGGATTTGCCTTTGAAGGACAAAACTATGATCATGTTTTTTTCACCAGATTCAGTTGCGCCGACCGTACAAAAATGCAAACCCTTACCAGTGATCTTACTGGATTAGTTATAACAGTTAAACTACTCAGTCAAGCTAAACCTGAACCCGATTGTGGCACTTGCGCAGCAACAGTAAGCAGCAGACCTAGCAAATCGCAATTTATTGAGGTAGTAGGATTATAACCCCCGAGTTGCGTAATTTTAGCCCATGTGTTATTACAACTCACTAAAAATTCCTCCCAAAAAAAAGATCAAACTAAAAAGGAAAGAAAAAGAAATTCCACCTGTGGACATTCAAGTGCAGTCTGGATTTAATTATGCATCATGGCCCATTATTATTGAAGATAATGCGGGCGAGTGGCAACCCCAATTAGCGCATTGGGAATTCATTCCATGGTTTATACAACATATAGGTGAGCTAGAAGATAGCAGAAAAAAATACACCACACTAAATGCAACTGCTGAAAAATTATTTGAAAGCAAACTTTATCAAGCTGCTGCAAAAGCAAGAAGATGTTTGGTGTTGAGTACAGGGTTTTATGAATGGAGACATTTTAAAGGAGCAGATGATAAAAAACCAATTGCCTACCCATATTTTATACATAGCGCCAACAAGGAAGAACCTTTGTTTTACATGGCTGGAATTTGGCAACCTTGGACCGACAAATTATCTGGAGAAATGATCCATAGTTTTGCAATTGTAACAACGCAAGCAAATGGCTTGATGCAAAAAATTCACAACACAAAAAAAAGAATGCCCACCATACTTCCTCCAGAATTAGCAGAAGAATGGATTGGACCTTTAAGAGAAAACAGAATTAAGGAATTAGCAACCTACCAGCTTCCGGATGTTGCATTAAGTGCGCATACTATTGCAAAAGATTTTAATAGAGGAATTACCAACCCTCAAGAAGCTGTCAATTATACCAATTTACCACCGCTATAATCCATGTCTATCCCCTTCAATCACTTCTAACACATGCAATACTTGCGGAAACAAGGCATCCATGTATTCTGTTGCACCAGACAATGAACCAGGGAATGTAAGTACTAGGGTTTGGTTGATCAAACCCGCTACACTTCTAGACAGCATGGCATATGGCATTCGCTCTTGTCCGTACCTTCTAGCGGTTTCCATTATACCATCTAACTCACGATCTAATAAAGGCTTAACTGTGTCGGGAGTGATGTCTCTTAAGGAAACACCTGTGCCACCCACCATAATTAATAATTGTATGCCCTTATGTGTATTGGCAGCCACTTGTTCTTGAATAGCAGTTGAATCGTCAGGTATCACTTTATAAACAGGCACTTGAATATCCAATTTCTTTAAAGCTTCTTTTACTGCAATACCCGCTTTATCTTCTGCTTTATTTGCTGAAACGGTATCTGAACAAACAATAACGGCTGCTTGTAAACCCTTATTTAAATACGATTTTTTGTCGGTCTTTCCACCTGTTTTTGATTGTAATTGAATTTGCTGGATGACAACATTTTTATCAATCGGTTTCAGCATATCATAAAGGGTTAATGCAGCAATAGAAGCACCATGCATGGCTTCTACTTCAACACCCGTTTTATAAATAGTATGCACTTCTACCTCGATAGTGATTTTTAAATCTTTTATATTGAATCTTACATCGGTAAATTCAACGGGCAATGGATGACAATCTGGAATTAATTCACTGGTTTTTTTTACTCCAAATAAAGCAGCCACTTTAGCAAAAGAAAATACATCTCCTTTCGGTACTTTTCTTTGCTCAATTGCATCAATTGTTTCTTGCTTAGATACCAAAACAGTGGCTTCTGCAATTGCTTTTCGAAGTGTGTTCGATTTATGAGTAATATTTACCATGATTAATTATTTTGCTTCCAAACCGTACTATTATCTTCACAAATTTCTTTCCCCCAAATAGGCAATTCTTTTTTTATGGTTTCAACCATTTCATTACATGCATCAATGGCATCTCTTCTATGCGCTGAAGATGTAAAAACAAACAAACAAATTTCACCTACTGCTACCCTACCTAGGCTATGATAAATATGCATACAAGTAAGTGCATATTTAGCAAAAAAAGATTCCCGAATAACCGCCATTTTTTCCACCACCATTTCTTCATAAGCAGTGTATTCAATTGCAGTCACTTTTTTATTGTCTATTTCATCTGCTCTTACTTGTCCTAAAAAAATACTATGTGCACCAATACTCACTTTAGACGAATGCTTTTGAATATCGTCTGCTATTTTTTGCGCAGCGATTGGGCCATTAACAAAAATAGAACTTGGTTTTTTATTACTCATTGCTTACTCTATTAAAATAGGCAGTTAAGCCGCCTTTTAAACTATATGCTTCCACTTTCTTATGCAATTTAATTAATTGTGCAGCATATACACTTCTTATTCCTTGATGACATAAAACATAGATGGGCTTTTCAGGAAGCAGATGAATAGATTCCTTTAATACAGACATAGGAATTTGAGCATGTGAAAAATCAATAGTTGGATACTCATGTAACTCTCTTACATCAAGAATAAATATATTCGAATCATACTTTAGATTTAAAAACTGAGACACATCAATTTCATCAATATCAATCTCTTCTAAATCTGCTTCTGTAAAATCGCAAACAATTTGATAGTTGGTTGTATTAATAAAATGTTCGTCAATTAATGGAACTTCAGCGCTTGAATTCATCTCAATTTCATACCACCGAGCTGACAAAAAATTATATGTGAGTAATCGATTATACAAGGGTTGACCTAAACCTGCAATTAGTTTTATTGCTTCCGCAGCTTGCATGGTTCCAATGATACCGGGCAAGACCCCTATGACTCCTGTTTCTTCACAGGTTGCAAATTCGTTGGCAGCAGGTTGTACAGGAAACAAATGGCGATAATGAATAGTGGGCTTTGCATCACTTGAAAAATTAAAAATGGCAACCTGACCTTCGTATCCGGATACTGCTCCAAACACTACAGGCTTTTGCAACCACACGCAAACATCATTGATTAAATATTTAGCCGAGAAATTATCTGTAGCATCAATGACTAAATCATAACCCTTAATAATTTCAGCTGCATTATTTTTACTTAATGTAAAAGGATATTCCACAATATCAACCGAACTATTTTGTGCTTTCGCTTTATTAGCTGCTACTTCTACTTTCAACCGACCAATCTCTTTTTCGTCATATAATAATTGACGATGCAAATTACTCTTACTGATTTTGTCTGCATCCATTATACCAATGGTTCCTACACCTACCCCAACGAGGTATTGCAATACAGGACAGCCCAATCCACCCATACCCACAATCAATACTTTAGCTGTACCCAATTTTTCTTGGGTAGCTATTCCGAAACCAGGCAGAATGATTTGTCTGATATAACGATTATTCAAATCCATATTATCCTCCAGAGAATGGGGGCATTAATGCCACCGTATCTCCCATTTTAAGTTTAATATTTTCATGCACCATTTTCTGATTTACAGCAATAAAATATTTTTTATTTGCCAATGATGGGTAACGTTCAATTAAGTCATTCACGATTGAATCTAGATCGGTGCAATTATTCAATAACACCGAATCAACCAGCGTAATATCGATTATTGATCCAAAGAAAATTACTTGTACATCCATAGGTTTAGTTTACAAAAAACAATTTAGTTGCCGCAACAATTAATACCGATGCTAAAATAAATTTCAACTGATCTGCTTTTAATTTCTTAGCCCCAATATATGCACCCAACCAACCGCCGATTAAAACAAATAAAATAATCACATAAATGGATTGATCTAATTGAAATCCCTTTTGAATTTGCCCAACCATTCCTGCTGCTGAATTCAAAAATATAAAAATTGCACTCAAAGCTGCAGTTTGCTGTTGTGTAGACCAACCCATCAAAAGTAGTAATGGCGATAATAATATGCCCCCGCCCATTCCTATCATTCCAGATACCAGACCAATAAATGCTCCTGCTATACTCAACCAATACCACTTAGGTGCAGGTTTTTGATTACTTGCTTTACTTAAAAACAATATTCTAGCTACTGCTATTAATAATACAATGGCCAATAATTTTTTATAAAAACTTTCTGAAATGGGCACAATGCTTCCTAAGTAGGCAAGTGGAATGGACGTAATAACCAAGGGCCAAAGCATGGAAGATTTAAAATGTTTGGCTCTATAAAATGATATAAATGCTAAACATGAAACCAATAAGTTCAGTATTAATGCGGTTGGTTTTATTACACCTGCACTAAAATTAAAGATTGCCATCAACGCTAAATACCCACTTGCACCACCATGACCTACTGAAGCATATAAAAATGCAATCACAAAAAAAGCAAGTCCATAAAGTATGATTTCTTCCATAATAAGCAGGTTAAAATAAATGCACTGTTACCAATTGATTTTGATTAAACAAAGCTTCATCCATGGGCAATTCTACCCAACAATTGGCATTGGAAAAAGCACTTACCTGATAAGACGCCTGAGCTGGCAATATGGTTACCATCCCTTCCTGATAGTAGGCTTTTAAGAAAAAAGCCAACCCGGGTTTCTTAGTATACGGGGCTGTTAACTTGGCTTGTATGGTTGGAACTGGCCGTTTGCCCTGCAACAATTCAATTGCAGGCTTTACATATTGTTGAAAACAATGTAATACAGAACTGGGGTTACCCGGCAAGCCAAATACCAATGCTTCATTTTGCTTCCCAAAAAACAAAGGCTTCCCTGGCTTTTGTTTTACACCATGAAATAGCGTATCCACTTTTTCTTGTGCGGCAGCTTTTGCTACATAATCATAGTCTCCAACGCTTACTCCTCCAGTGAGTAATATTATATCTGATTCATTTAATGCATTCCTAATTGCAGTGGCTGTTTCAGCTAAGTTATCTTTCACATATAGGATTGATACATTTTTTACTCCAGTAGCTTTTAAAGCGGATACAAGACCAATAGAATTAGATTCATATACTTGCCCAAAAGCTAGTGATTCGCCAGGTTTAACCAACTCATTCCCTGTTATAATTAAAGTAGTGGAAGGTGCTCTATGAACCAAGACTTCCGATATTCCTAAACTAGCCAACATAGCTAGTTGGTATGAATGTAAACAGGTGCCTCTTGCAATTACCCAATCTCCTTTTGCAACCGAGGAACCCATTTCTCTAATGTTTAAACCCAGCTCATTTGTTTTTTCTATAATTTGAATGGTCTCACCCAAATTGTTCACCCATTCTTTTTGAATAATACAATCTGCACCCAATGGTACAGGTCCTCCGGTGAATACCTTTATACAATGACCTTCCTTTAATTGCAATTGTTTGGATGTGCCTGCAGGTAATTCATCTTGAATGGGCAGAATAGCATCGATATTTTTTAGGTAAATGGCATAGCCATCCATAGAAGATTGAGTGAATGAAGGCATCGATATAGGGCTCTGTATATCTTCTGCAGCAACCATTCCAGTAGCATCTACTAATGGTACCCAAATTTTGCCCAAGGGCTTTGCTTGAGTATATAACAATTGCTTTGCTTCATTTACAGTTATCATAGTAGTTAATTAACCGCCAATTGCAATCATACTTCTATTATGCAATTCATTGGTATCTATTTTTTCAAATTCTTTTGAAAATTGACCACCCAATTCTTTGTGTTTGCTTGCAATTGATTGTTGAATGAATGGAAGTATATCTGCACCGGCTCTAAATGGTGTGAGTAAATCTGTTTCTGAAGAAGAAAATAAACAGTTTTTGATTTTACCATCAGCCGTTAATCTAATTCTATTACAAGTACTACAAAAAGGGGCACTCATGGTGCTAATGATTGCAAAGCTTCCTATATGTCCATCAACTTTGTATCGCTTACTCGTGTCGTTGGGTTCATTTTCAGCTGCCGTAATAGTATACTTCCCACCAATTAATTCCAACATTTCTTGCAAGGTTACTAACTTATCACTGTTCCATTTATTCCCATCAAAGGGCATAAATTCAATCAGTCTAATTTGAATGGGAATATATTTAGTCCACTCTATAAAATCTAATATTTCCATTTCATTCATGCCCTTCACTACTACCATATTCACTTTAACCCTAAAATCGTTTTTCAATAATAGATCAATATTGTCTTTTACGATATTGAATTGATCTCGTCTTGTTAATAATTGAAATTTTTCTTGCTTCAATGTATCTAAACTAATATTAATAGACTTTACGCCAGCATTTTTCAAATCATCAATAAACAAGTGTATGCGAGTTGCATTGGTGGTAATGGTTAACTCTACTCCTAGTTTACCCAAGGCTTGAATTATTTCAGCCGCGTCCTTTCTAACCAATGGTTCACCGCCTGTTAATCGTATCTTTTTTACCCCTTGCTGAACAAATAAAGTAGCAATGGAAACAATCTCCTCCTTTTGCATTAATTGCTTATTAGGCATAAAAGCATAATCTTCTTCTGGCATACAATAGAAGCAGCGCAAATTGCAATTATCTGTTAAAGAAATTCGTAGATAATCGTGAACCCTATTGTATTGATCAATCAACATCTTCTTCATTTATTTTTTTACAAAGCAGCTCATAATCTTCCGGAGTATCAATGTCTAATGCCCCATTTTCAAATTCAATGGTTGCGATATCGTCTGGAAATTGTTGCAATATAACACGTGCACCCTTATCTCCTGTTAAATTGTACAAATGGGAAAAATAGGCTGAACTCAATAATACAGGTGTACCTTTTATCCCATTGTAAGAAGAAGCGATTATCCCTTTTGCTGTTTGTTGCTGTTTAGTTAATAAGCGGAGCAAAATTGATTGATTTAAATAGGGTTGATCAGACACCACAATGACCAAAAAGTCTAGGTCTGGGCAAGCTTTTATCATAGCGGTAAGGCCCACTTGTATAGAACTACTCATACCTAATGAGTAATGAGGGTTTTGAATGATGTCAACCTTATCGGTGCTTATTTGTGCTTGAATTAAATCATGATAATATCCGGTAACCAACTGAATGATATTGGGCTCAACCAAAGTGATTTCCTCAATTAGATGCGCTAATATGGTTGTTTTTTTAAAGGGCAAGAGCATTTTTGCTTTCCCCATTCTAGTAGCTTCCCCTGCAGCCAATATCACAACTCCCCATTTCATATGGAAGCATGTATAGGCGTGGTTTTCAATCTTAAATGTTGTGGTAGTTTGCCTTCAATCACCGCCATGATTTCTGAGCAAACAGATAAAGCAATTTCTGATGAAGTTTCTGCACCTAAATCTAAGCCAGTTGGACCATAGATATTTTTTAACTGTACATCTGTAAAATGAATACCATTATCAGCTAAATCATTGAATAACCGCTCTCGTTTTGCAGCAGGTCCCAATAAACCAATATATGGAACATTTGCATTTGCCAACTCCGATAACATCGCAAAATCGTAATTGTAGTTATGGGTCATTAATACAACTGCAGTTCTATCATCAAACAACAGTTGCTGCATTGCTTCTGCTGGTTTTCCCAAAACAATTTTATTAGCCTGTCCAAAGCGGAGTGAATTTGCATGGGTAGGTCTACCATCCACAACAGTTGTGCTCCACCCAATTAATCTTGCCATATTTTCCAAAGGCATAATATCATTGCCAGCACCTACTATAATCAATGAAATGGCAGGGATTATATATTCTACAAATAGTGCCTGATTTCCTTCATCGGTTGCAATGATCAAATGCTCCGATTTTTTATTTGCCAAAACATTATCTAAAATGGGCGATAACTGTTTGATGTATTTTTCTTGAATAGCTTGTGTTAACAATGTTCCCCAATGAATGCCATGATCTGGATGATATCCTGTAACTAATATAGATGGCTCACGAGAATCAATTATTTTTTTAAAAGATTCAATGAGTAAATCATTGCTCTTGTCAATGGGCTCAAATAGAATTCTAACAATACCATTACAGCCTAATTGCACCCCTAATTTTGCATCATCTTCATCAGTAGTATCATATACTACCAACTTCTTTTTTCCTTGAGTAATTGCCAATGCAGCTTTTCTGAGGGCATCACCTTCTAAACACCCTCCACTGATTGCTCCAGTAAATTGTCCATCCTCTGTAACCAACATTCTTGCACCAGGCCTTCTATAAGAAGACCCATCTACACTTACTACTGTAGCTAAAGCCATTTTAAGCCCCGAGAGTTTTGCTCGCTCATAAGCTTTAACAATATCACCTAATTCTTTCATGAACGAATGGCTTAAGGTCTTAGTGGTTTTACTTGTGCTGGAAGTATTGGTTTCAAATTTTTATTACCCCAACTATTATTAATGTAATTGAGTACATCCGCAATTTCTTGATCAGATAAATAATCTTGCGCGGGCATCATTCCATTATACACCACTCCATTTACTTTTATTTCTCCTGATTGCCCTTTTAATATCACGGCTATCAAATCCTTAGAAGGGCGTTTTAAATAATCCGATTTAGCTATTGGAGGAAAAGCTCCCGCTAAACCTTTTCCATCTTCAATATGACAGTTCATACAATTATTGGAATAGACTATTTTTCCATTGGCAATGCTCTTAGCCATATTCGCTGGTTGAATAAAAGCCACAGCTGCATATACCGAAAATAATAATCCACCTAGAATCAATCCTCTCTTCATACTTAAACAATTTTATTGATGTCAAAAGGCAGTCTTCTAATTCGTTTACCTGTTGCTGCAAAAATAGCGTTACACAATGCTGGAGCAAATGGTGGTAAACCAGGCTCTCCTACCCCCTTAATTTTGCTTCCCCCATTGGCCAAAATATGTACTTCTACTTTTGGCATCTCGTTGATGCGAACCAATGGGTTATTATGGAAATTAGATTGAACTGTAGCACCTTTATCAAAAGTAATTCCACCTTTGATTGCAGCAGTTAAAGCCATTACTGCAGCTCCTTCCACTTGCGCTTTAGTATTGTCTGGATTTACGACTGTACCCAAATCTATTACTGCATATACTTTTTCAATTTTAATACCTGTTCCTTTTTTAGATACTTCAATTACAAAGCCAGCTTGACCTGCAAAAAATTCATATTGTGCAACACCTCGTCCCCAACCTGCAGGTAATTTTTTATCCCAATTAGAAACTTCTTTTAGCTTATTTAAAATCTGTTTGGTATCAGAATCTTTAGTAAGCATTTCTAAACGAAATGCCATCGGATCTTTTTTTGCAGCAACGGCCATTTCATCTAAGAAACATTCATGCGAGAAAGCCAATGTGGTACTTGTTACTGCTCTCCAAGCAGCCAATGGAACATGCACATAATGATGAACATACAAATTTTTCATATGTTCTATTTCATATTTCTGTTCGCTAATACCTTCGGTCATGGTACCATCCGCCTTAGTAATATCGTAATCCTTCTTCATATCTAATGTAGGAGAAATTACTTTATGTTGAAATGCAATGGCTTTGCCATTTGCATCTAAAGCCCCTTTCATTGCAGAAAAAGTCAATGGTCTAAATGGTCCTTGATGTGTATCGTCTTCTCTACTCCAAATAGATTTTACAGGCTTACCTACTTTCTTACTTAACTGAACTGCTTCGTGAATATAATCTGGATACAACCTTCTTCCAAAGCCTCCTCCATTAAACAACACGTTCAATTTTAAATCTTCTTGCTTAACCCCATAAATTCTAGAAAAATCATTCATTACACTACCAGGCACTTGAGTAGAAGTCCAGATTTCTAACTTGTTGCCTTCTTGCCAGCTCGCTAAACAGTTCATTGGTTCAATAGGAGAGTGAGAAACAACAGGCGTTTCGTAAAATGCAGTTAGTTGAGTGGGGGCTTCAGCAAATGCTTTATCAAAATTTCCTTGCTGATGTTCTACAGCCCCTTCTTTTTTGGCAGCCTCTCTTAAACTTTGTTCATAATCTTTTGAATTAAATGTATCGTTGCCTTGATGATCCCATTTAACAATTAAAGCTTTTCTTCCTTGTACAGCCGCCCAATAATTCTCCGCTATAACTGCTACTCCTTCTGACTTATAAATCCCATGAATTCTTTCACAAGTTTCCACTGCAATAACTCCTTTTACTTTTTTAGCAGCGGTTGCATCAAAACTTACCAGTTTACTACCAAACACTTTACAGCGCTCAATAGAAGCATACACCATTCCAGGAACACTTGCATCAATACCAAATTTAGCGGTTCCATTCACTTTCATTGGAACATCTGGTCTTGGCGCAGACTTACCTAATATTTTAAAATCTTTTGCGTCTTTTAGAATTGGATTTTTAGGGGCTTCTAATTTAGAAGCAGCTTCAGCCAATTCTCCATATCCTAATTTTTTACCAGTAGGACGATGTATTACTGTTGCATTTTCTGCATAACATTCCGAAACTGGAACATTCCAAGAACTACTGGCAGCTTTGACCAACATTTCTTTAGCAGCTGCTCCTACTTTGCGTAAGTTGGTATAATTGGTTCTTACAGAAGAACTCCCCCCTACAAATTGTGCAGGGCCGTATTTTTTTTCTCCGCCAGTTTGTTTAATAACAATTTTATCCATTGCTACTTCCAATTCTTCTGCTATTAAAGCTGGAATGGATTGGTAAGTACCTTGGCCAATTTCTGGTTTAGTATTAAATATGGTCACCAGCCCAGTTTGATCAATCATCACCAATGGCGACAATTCAAAAGAAGCGGTTGAAGTTCCTAAATTTTCTATAACAGATAACCCGTCTGCTTTAACGCCCAAACCCATTACCAAGCCTGCCCCAGTTAAACTGGTAAGGCGTAAAAAATTTCTGCGATTTATTTGACTGTTTTGCTGATTCATTGCTTAATTTTTTTTGAATTACTTAATCATTTCTGCAGCGCGATGTATGGCACTACGTATGCGTTGATAAGTTCCGCATCTACAAAGATTACCTTGCATTGCTGCATCAATATCTGCATCAGTAGGATTTGGTTTGGCTTTTAGCAAAGCTGTTGCACTCATGATTTGTCCTGACTGACAATACCCACATTGAGGTACTTGTAATTCTACCCAAGCATGTTGAATCGCTTCAGTTATTTTATCTTTCATCCCTTCAATGGTCGTAATCTTCTTTCCTACCGCAGCCGCAACAGGGAAACTACAGGAACGAACTGGTTTTCCGTCTACATGAACGGTGCAGGCCCCACACTGAGCCATTCCACAGCCAAATTTAGTTCCTGTTAATCCTACCATATCTCTGATTGCCCATAATAAGGGCATATCTGCACTAGCATCTACCTGGTAAGGGGTGTTGTTAATATTCAATGTTATCATGGCAAAAAATTTCAGTATGAAGTTAAGTTTTTAATCTAATGAATGCGTTTCATGCATATCAGGAATAATCACTTCCTTAAAATGCTTTCTTCTTAAACGAGCTGCAAAATCTATTTGGACATCTTGTTCACCATGTACTAAAAATAATTTTCTTACCAGAGTTGGATTTTGACAAGATAAAAATTGACACAAGTCTTCATAATCGCCATGAGCACTCATACTTCTCATGACGCCAATTTCAGCGTTCACAGGATACAATTCACCAAATATTTTAACCTCCTTTTGCCCTGCAGTTAACCTTCCCCCCAAGCTATATGGGTCACAATAGCCAACCATTAAAATGGTTGTTCTTTCTTTATCAATATTTTTCATGATATGGTGCTTCACCCTTCCTGCGTCTGCCATGCCGCTCGCAGAAATAATTACACAAGGGGCATCATTGTCATTTAATTGCTTGCTCTCTTCAACCGTTTTAATAAACTTCAGTGTTTTAAAATCAAAAGGATCATGATCGTGCTCCATAATTTTCTTAACTCGCTTATTATAATTCTCAGGGAATTGTTTTAATAATTCAGTTGCTTCCCTACTTAATGGGCTGTCTACATATACAGGAATATTCGGCAAACGGTTTTCTACTTCCAACTGATTGAGTGCATACAATATTTCTTGCGTTCTTCCTACGCTGAATGCCGGTATAATTAATTTACCTTTTTTCTCCACACAGGTATGCATCATCCATTTTAAAATAGTATCGGTAATACCAAAGACTTCATCATGTAATTTATTTCCGTAAGTACTTTCTAAAATAATATAGTCGGCTTGATCAAATATTTCCGGGGATCTTAAAATGGCATCATTGTACCTTCCAACATCTCCACTAAAAGTGATTTTATTTGTTTTTCCATCCTCAATCACTCTTAAATGAACTGCTGCGGAACCAATGATATGACCTGCATCTGTAAAACAAACGGAGACTTCCTCATCAATCTTAGTCCAACGATTGTAATCAATAAATTTAAACAAGGATAAAGCAACAGCAGCATCTTCTAAATCATATAATGGCTCAAAAGGCGGCAAGCCTTTTTTTGCTCTTCTCTTATTAATAAACTTGGTATCATCTCTTTGTATGATAGCTGAATCTTCTAACAAAATTTCAGCCAAAGCCTTAGTAGCAGGCGTTGCATAAATAGTCCCCTTAAATCCCTCTTTTACCAATTTAGGTATTAATCCAGAATGATCAATATGTGCATGTGATAAAATTAAATAACTAATTTCGGCTGGATCAAACCCAAATGTTGCATTGAGCTCTTCGGTATTTTTTCCCATCCCTTGAAATAGTCCACAATCTAATAATACTTTTTTACCACTCTTTAAGGTAAGTAAATGTTTAGACCCTGTAA
>Ga0116158_10002009_pt1 | contig 18140 bp, 11 predicted proteins | sample AD_UKC052_MetaG_FD_89883 | JGI IMG/M metagenome (GOLD analysis project Ga0116158, IMG submission 89883) | Active sludge microbial communities of municipal wastewater-treating anaerobic digesters from USA - AD_UKC052_MetaG | ecosystem: Engineered > Bioreactor > Anaerobic > Digestate | place: USA... | reverse complement strand
ATGCATTACCTGACGGTAAAGTTGGGTAAGCGATGGCATGTGGGCGTGCTGGATGCGGTAATGTGGCAGGCTGAAGACAGCGTTAGCCAAAGGGGTTTTGATTTCGCCTACCTCAATCCTGTCCCGTTTTTACGGCCCATCGAATTTTCAAGGGGCAGTCCGGATAATATGATGATGGGGCTGCATGCCAAATACCGGGTTGCCAAAGGCACCTACCTGTACACTCAGGTAATGCTGGATGATTTGAATATACAGGCCACCCGCGACAGCGGCGAGCAACACCTCAATAATAAATATTCGGTGCAACTTGGCGCCAAGCATTTTGGAAGTATTGGCGGGATGCAATGGATGGCACGTACAGAGTATAACTATGCCCGCCCCTATATTTACGGGCATCGTAAAGTTTCACAAAGCTATACCCACTTTCAGCAGGCGCTGGCACATCCCCTTAATGGTAACTTTCACGAAGGCATACTGCAACTTATGGCAAACAGGGGCCGTTGGTATATGGAATCAACCAACCAGTTTGCGCTTGTTGGCCGCGAGGATGCCAATACACCATACGCTGATGGCAACGACCTTTTTGGCGGTGAAACTAATGTGCCTGTATATGGAAGTTATACGCTGCAAGGGGTGAAAAATACACAGTTTACCAACCAACTCGCTGTGGGATGGACCTTCAACCCCCGATGGAATATGGCATTTGAGGCAAGTCTGCTGTATAAATCGGTTGCACCTGAAAATCTGGCCGGGCAGAATACGCTTTGGTTCCGGCTTGGACTAACTACCCGGTTAAGAAATATGTATCTTGATTTTTAACCAGCCAAAAGAATGAAAATTCAAATGTATTGATACCCTTTTCGTAATAATCAGATGAAGGTATTTCACAGCCCAGGCTTTATTTTTTTCACACGCTTCAATTGAATTGCATGCCCCGCTTCCTTTTATTACTTTTAATTGTAATCGCACAGAAAGCTTTTGCCCAGTCGGTTGAAATTGGTATTATAGCAGGAGGCAGCAACTACAAGGGCGATCTGCAGGATCAGGGCTACAATTTCAACCAAATGCACCTTGCCTTCGGAGGTAGCCTTGCCTATCATTTTACGCCCCAGATTTCAGTCAGGGGAGAAATTTGGAAGGGTAACCTGAGCGGTTTTGATGCTCAATCCAAAAACCCTGCAAACAGAGCCCGAAACCTGAGCTTCAATACCCGAATATATGAAGCTTCGCTCGTTGGAGTCTATCGGTTTTTAGGTCCGGAACCCCACCGGGTTTCCCCTTATGTTTTTGGAGGGTTGGCAGGTTTTCGAATTAATCCATATACCTACGATGCTGCCGGTGGCAGATATTTTCTCTTTCCTCTTTCTACTGAGGGGCAGGGGATGGCTGAATACCCCGACAGGTCTGCGCATAAACTTTATCAAATTGCCATTCCTTTTGGGGGAGGGTTGTTATTGTCACTTAGCGACAAATGGAGCATTGGACTTGAAACGGGTCTTCGCATAACTTTTAAGGATTATATAGATGATGTGAGTTCCACTTATGTTGATCAGGTATTGTTACAGCAGCAGCGTGGCGATAAGGCGGTGGAGCTTTCGTACCGCGGTGACGAAATACCCGGAGGTAATCCTTTATATCCAAAAATTGGTATCCCACGTGGTAATTCCAAGGCAAATGATTGGTATTACAACACCATCCTTCGGCTCCAATACAGGTTTTTGGGCAGTTCCTCCTCATACAATAATCGTAAAAATCAACATCGGTTGGAATGTCCAACAGGCTTTTAGTTTCCTCTCTCCAACAAATTTCAGGCATTCGATATGTCATTTAGTTAATCATATACATATTATATTTTTTACATTCTATATAATTTAAATACTCAATAATTCATGTACTCTAGTATTCATGTACTCCAGTATTCATGTACTCCAGTATTCATGTACTCTATTATTCATGTACTCCAGTATTCATGTACTCTATTATTCATGTACTCTAGTATTCATGTACTCTATTATTCATGTACTCTAGTATTCAAATATCCCTGTATCCCTCTCCCTTAACCCAATAAAACCACCCACTATTATTGTCAATGCGTTACCGATTTACTTATCCGCTTATATTGTTTTTAATTATATCCGATCTCATCATCATCAATGGATCTTATATAGCGAGTTATTTGCTGTCAGGCGCTACCGGCGAGGCATTGGTTCGGGATATGTACGAAGATTTTTTGGTGGTGTTTAACCTGATATGGATACTCAGTGTAGTTTCTGTGCGGTTGTATAATGCGGTAACTTTTCGCAACCTGGAGAATGTATTCCGCTCTACTTTTAGCGCGGTAATATTGCATCAATTTTTATGGTTGGGTTATTTCCTTTTTAACAAAGGCCATGATATCAGCAGGCCATTTCTCATCTTCCTCCCTATTATTATCGTTGCAGGATTTGGTGTAAGCAGGTTTTTTCTTACATTTCTTGAAATTTTTTACCGGCGACATACAAAGTTCAGGCATTCAGTGGCCATTGTTGGGTTTAATCCAACCGGGGTAAAACTGGCTGATTTTTTCGAACGCAATAAAAGTGAATACCATTTCCTTGGCTTTTTGGATGAAAAGGGAAAAAATTTCCCCCTTCAAAGCGGTGAAGCAGGTATTTATATGAAAACTTTGCTCGAAAAGGCGAAGGCCAGAAAAATTGAACAGGTATTTGCAGCCATTTCGCCAAGTCAGTTAAAGGACGCAAGGGGCATGATGGAAGCAGCAGATAACATGATGATAAAATTGAGGCTCGTGCCCGATCTCAGCGGGGCCATGGCACTTGCAAGATTGAATATCCGGTATTTTGATAATTTACCGGTACTCGGTATAAGGCATGAGCCCTTGGAAGACATTGGCGCCAGGTTTAAAAAGCGTCTGCTTGACCTGTTGGTTGCCGGATTGGCAATAATTTTCATTTTGAGCTGGCTTGTTCCCATTATAGGCTTGCTTATAAAACTGGACAGCAGAGGCCCTGTTTTCTTCCGGCAACTCCGCAGTGGGCGAAATAATAAGTCGTTTTGGTGTTACAAGTTCCGTAGTATGTATATTAATGGTGATTCGGATGCAGTTCAGGCCTCAAAAAACGATTCGCGGATTACACGTATGGGTGCTTTTTTACGCAAAACAAGCCTTGATGAATTACCCCAATTATGGAATGTGCTGCAAGGAAACATGAGCATTGTAGGGCCAAGGCCGCATATGCTTGCCCATACAGAGCAATACAGGAAAATTATAGATGGTTTCATGGTAAGGCACTTTTTAAAACCCGGCATTACAGGATGGGCACAGGTAACGGGGTTCAGGGGCGAAACCAAAGACCCTCAATTGATGGAGGAGCGGGTGATCCGGGATATTTGGTATATGGAAAACTGGTCGCTAATGCTTGATATCCGCATCATTTTTCTTACCGTTTGGGTAGTGGTAAAAGGAGATGAAAAAGCTTTTTAGCCCTTGAACAGCGCTTGCAGTTTTTGCATATTCTTTCAAAAGGAATTTGGTTATTTTATCAGCGTAAATGTGCCTTTTTTATTAATTACATTTCCCCGGTTGCAAACTGCCTGCAGTACATAAAGAAAGCTGCCGGAAGCCTGTGCTTTTCCATTAACATACCCATTCCAGCCTTCCAGTTTTTCATTGGGCTTAAAATTATTTCTTTCGAAAATAATTTTTCCATATCTGTTGTAAATGGTGAATTTATTGATTAGGTCCAATCCCCTTGCAATCGGGTAAAAATAGTCATTCAGGTTATCGCCATTGGGTGAAAAGGCGGTTGGCATCAGCAGGTTTTCTGCTTTACATTCTATCTGCAATTGCAAAGTGGTACTTGCCGTACAACCTTTGCTTGTAGTGGCAGTTACTGTATATATCATGGATGCCAATGCAATACCCGAAGGATATGCGCAGTTTGTACAGTTGAGCTGGTTTATTGGAGTCCAATTGTAAGAAACAATGTCAGGTCCATAAGTGGGATTTAATGAAAAAGCGGAGTTATATGGAACAATAACCGGCGGCCCGGAATCAATTAACGGCAGCGGATATACAGCCACATTTTTTTTGGCTGTTAATGGGAAACACCCGGCCGAATCAACAACATTTACCTGGTAAATGGTGGAAGAAGAAGGTGATGCTACGGGGTTATAAATGGTGGGGTCAGATAAGCCCGCTGCCGGTGTCCAGCGATATATTAATCCATCTCCTTGTTCCCCAAAGTTCAACTGTACCGAACCGCCATTGCAGAATCCGGTATCGGCTGAAACAGGATTAAAAGAATATGGAATATATACATTTACAGGCACATTAAAGCTGCTTGAACAGCCAATGCTATCCGATGAAATAGCAGTATAAATGATTGGCAATATCGGGTTTACAATAATAGAGGAACAGGTATCACAGGATACTTGAGAAAAGGGTAACCATTTAACTTTCCCCTGGAAAATGGCATTGAGCTGAATACTATCGCCGGGACAAACTATCCCCGTCGAAGAAGAAACCGCAATAAAGGGTAGTGGGTTAACAATGGTTTGTTTTCGTAAACTATCCATACATCCCTTTGAGTCAGCTACCTTAAGAGATATCCAATACTTACCAGGCTTATCGTAAGTAAACGGGCTTGGTAATTGTTTTCTGTCGGAATGGAGTGAATCTCCAAAATTCCATGACCAGTTTACCACAGGATCAAATGAAAAAGCGGTTTTAGTTTTATTTTGAACGACCATTTCATCTGAAATGCAAAGGTATTCAGGTCCTGTAAAATCTGAAAGAGGCCCGCCAACCCTAAGTGGTAGTATTTGGTTCAGGGTATCGGGGCAATAGCCTCCGGCAATATAAACAATAACCCTGTTCTTAAAAATTCCGGCACTATCTGCATTTTGGGTTACGAAATTATAGTTGGGGCCGTAATTCCACCTGTTTTCTCCCATAAGGGTTGAGAAAAAAGCAACTTCTGCTTCGCTGTCTACCCCCTCCACTTTCAGCGTTACCATTGTATTTATACACACAAAGCTATCTGTGGCAATTAATTTCGGGTTCTTTGTAAATATATACCCTGCTACAGTATCCCTGCAATTTGTTAAGGAATCAAAAACAATGAGGGTAGAAGTAAATTTACCATCGGATGGGAAAATATGGTTGGTTACCTGAACGTTTGCATTTGGAGAACCATCCCCAAAATTCCATAAATAACTGCTTACCGGGCCTAAAGAATTAGAGTACAAAGTAAATGAATCTCTGTTGGCACAATAGTTGCCAGATCCAAATGAAGATTTTACTCCCACCACACTAATATCGAGGGAAACTGCTGAACCTTTGCATCCATTGAAGAATGGTGTAACTTGAACCTTAAATATATTGAGCGAAGAAAATTTATGGCTTATTGCCGTATCGGTTGTAAGCAGGGAAGTATTATCCCCAAAATCCCATTCATACGTATTGGCCCCATTGGCATAAGCTTTGAATTTGCCCGTTTCCGAGAAACAAATACTTGTTTTTTCTGCTGACACCACAACCGGTTGGGGAGCATTTCCGAAAAATAGTGAATCAAAAGTAAAAGAATTGGTACAGCCTTCTGTGGTAGTAATTTTTACAACAGGCTTCCCCCCGGATGGATTAACATAAACATGGCTTACCTTGTTGGATGTACCGGTAATTTCAGGTGTACCATCCCCAAAATTCCATTTATATTCTGAAACAGAACTACCTTCAGGAACCAAAACCTTTGCCTCTAAAGAGGTATTTGCCGGTAAACAGCCATTTTTTGGGTTATTAAAAAGGGTGGCAGTCAGATTATTTACCGAAATGGAAATTGACTTTTGGGAAAAGCATCCTGCTGTTGTGGTTGCTTCTACATTTGCAGTATAATTTCCCAATGCCACATAGGAATGAGAAATAATACCGGATGGCTGAGCAAAATCTGGGGTGCCATCTCCAAAATTCCATGAATAGGAAGCTATTGGTTCGGTACTTTGGGCAGTAAAAACGATAGCGCCCGGCTGGCAAATGTAATCTCTGTCAGGGATGGCAGTAAAAACGGGCATACCAAAAATGGTTACATTTTGAATTGCCTCTACTATTTTATTTTGAAAAAGTGCTGTCAGCTTAACCTGGTAGGTTCCCGGAAGCAGGTATGTAATTGTTGGAGTATCCTGCTGGTAAAATTCTGACGCAATACCAAAATCCCAGAAAAAATTCAGGGGCTGAACGCTAAAAACAGGCGTAAACTTTACAGGAGACGGTGCACAGAAATTTCCGTTTACAGGCACCATATTCATGCTTACTGTTTGGGACTTTCCTGCAAAAGCAAATAGGCAAAGGATAAAAACCAATAATCCACTTTTTCCGCAGAATGAGTGTGAGAATGGCTTTAAGGAGAGATAGGATGGGTGAAACTGTGTGAACGGAGGAGCGATTAGCATATTTGGGAAAGGCCGGATTTCATTCGATTGAGCTGATTAGATTATTAAATTAGGTTTATTTCTTTATTTATTTCTCGTAGGGTTAGGCAGGTATCAGCAGGTTGAATATCAGGATGGTTGCCGGTTGTTTGAGGTATGCCAATACCATTATCGATACAACCGGCAATTTTTTATCCTATAGGCAGCTTTTGTTTTATCAGTTGCCGTACACACTCAAAAATTTAATCCGCATAATCTTTAACTGCTCCCAGGTAAGCCCGAGGTCGCTCATTTCTTTTTGGGCTACTTCCAGCGATGAGGTATCGCAGCCTTTAAAGTATTCTATAATGTCTGCCTGATCCAGTTCATCCACCATGTCATTGATCGCATAGTCCAGGTTGAGCCTTGTTCCGCTTGCCGCTATGCTTTCCATTTCTTCAAGCAGTTCGTCAAGCCTCATATCCTTATTCTTGGCAATGGTTTCAAGGGGTATGCGTTTGTCAATATTCTGGATAATGTAAATTTTATTGCTGCTTTTGTTTGCAATGGTTTTCATTACAAACTCTTCGGGCTTTTCAATTTCATTTTCCTCTACATACTGCGCAATCATTTCTACAAAAGCCTTGCCGAATTTGATCGTTTTGCCCTTACTTACACCCGAACATTTTTCCAGTTCTTCCAGCGTTGTGGGGTACATGGTTGCCATATCAAGCAGGCTGTTCTCCAGGAACAAAACAAACGGCGGCAATCCACGTTTTTTTGCTTCGCGCTGCCTTAGTTCCTTCAGCATTTCAAACAGGCGCTCATCAGCAGCGGCTGTGCCGCCTGCACCATCCGTTTCGTAGTCACCGTCGTCCTCGTTGGCATCTTCAAAGCGGTTGTTCATGGCAATCTGGAATGAGGTAGGTTTCTTCATCCAGGCCTTGCCCTTATCGGTAAATTTCAGCAATCCATATTCTTCAATATCCTTGCGCAGCAAGGTATCAAGCAGCATGGCGCGTATCAGGCTGTTCCAGTAGTGGTTATCTTTATCCTTGCCAATGCCAAATTCGGGTATGGCATTGTGCCTGAACATAGCCACCTGCGGTATGGGGTTACCCATCAAAATGTTGATGTTGTAATCAATATTAAAGTGCTCGCCCAGTGCTTTTACCACTTTCGTCACCTTAATGGCATCATCCATCGCCTCCATTTTGGGCTTAGGTGTACAATTGTCGCAACCGCCGGTAATTTTGCATTTGCTTGTATCCCATTCTTCCCCAAAATAATGCAGCAAAATTTTGCGGCGGCATACACTGCTTTCCGCAAAGGCCACCGTTTCGTTAATCAGTTGGGCCCCCACTTCGCGTTCGCTTAATGGCTTGTCGCGCATCAGGTGTTCCAGTTTGGCTACGTCGGCATGGCTGTAATAGAGCAGACATTTGCCCTCAAGGCCATCACGCCCGGCACGCCCTGTTTCCTGGTAGTAGTTTTCAATGCTTTTGGGAATGTTAAAGTGGATCACAAAGCGGATATCCGGCTTGTCAATACCCATGCCAAAAGCAATGGTGGCTACAATAACCTGTACGTCTTCATTTAAAAACTGATCCTGCCTGTCGGCCCTCAGCTTGGCTTCAAGCCCGGCATGGTAGGCAACAGCCTTAATATTGTTGGCACGAAGCACTTCTGCTAGTTCTTCCGTGGTTTTCCGGTTAAGGGTATAAATAATCCCGCTTTTTCCCCTGTTTTGCGAAATAAAACGTACCATGCTTTTGATGGTTTGTTCTTTTCGAACTTTGGGTAAAACCTCGTAATGCAGGTTTTCACGGTTAAAGGATGATATATATACGTTGGGGTCGCGCAAACCAAGGTTTTTTACAATATCACTCTGCACTTTGGGGGTTGCAGTGGCAGTTAGCGCAATCACCGGTATCTTTTCGTTGATTTTATCCATCATTTCGCGCAGCCGGCGGTATTCAGGGCGAAAATCGTGTCCCCATTCCGAAATACAATGCGCTTCATCTACGGCGAAAAAGGAAATATTCAGGTCGCTGAAGAAGTCGAGGTTATCCTGTTTGGTTAAAGTTTCGGGCGCCACATACAACAGTTTGGTTTTGCCGCTCAACAAGTCGTCTTTTACCTCTTTTTGCTGGGTTTTATTGAGGGTACTGTTCAAAAAGTGGGCAATATCGTCGTTACTGCTGTAGCCGCGAACGAGGTCAACCTGGTTTTTCATCAGGGCAATCAGCGGGCTAACCACTATGGCAACACCCTCACAAATTAGCCCCGGCAACTGATAACAAAGACTTTTGCCACCTCCGGTAGGCATAATTACAAAAGTATCTTTTCCTGAAAGCAGGCTTTGAATAGCATCAAGCTGAAGCCCTTTAAAATTGGTAAACCCAAAGTACTCGTTCAGGCTTTTTGAAAGCTGTTCAATGCTGTATGGTGAATCCGGATGTCCATTCTTACTATTTGCTGCCGTCCTTTTGGCAGTCATCGCCACAGTTTCTTCTACCTCGGGTTGTTCAACAATTTTCTTTTTTGCTGCCGGCTTCCCGGCACTTTTAATTTTAGCCATGATTAAATGATTAGTCAAACCTCACGATTGAGGCAGGACTATAAAGTAAACGAATTATTGTGATTAATACATTTTTTTAGGAAAAAATTCCTAAAACCGTGCCCCTTTCAGGTGAAGATTAATTGATCCGGAAACGGAACATTTCTTTTTTGAAAGGGAAGCGAAGTTAATGCAAACAAGGTGAAAAACCCAGTATTTTTAACGCAGTTTGCTGTAATAGCGCATAGCTGTTGTAAACCTGCTAATTTTGCAACCCATGGGTGAACCTGATATCAGAGCGGCCGCATTGAAAACCATTCAGTTGGAGGCAGAAAGTGTTGCCGGGCTGGCAAATTTTATTGATGATCATTTTGTTGCGGCCGTAAAGGCTATTCACCAATCCGGGGGAAGGATTGTGGTAAGTGGTATTGGCAAAAGCGCGATTATAGCCCAAAAAATTGTGGCTACCTTTAACAGTACAGGTACCCCAGGCCTTTATATGCATGCGGCCGATGCCATTCATGGCGACCTTGGCATGATTCAGCGGGACGATGTGGTGATGGTTATCAGCAAAAGCGGAAACAGCCCGGAAATAAAGGTATTGGTACCTTTTATCAGGCGGTTTGGCAACAAGCTGATTGGTATGGTGGGCAATCTCGATAGTTACCTTGCTCATCAATCGGACCTTGTTTTGAATACCACCGTATCGCAGGAGGCCTGCCCCAATAACCTGGCCCCCACAAGCAGTACCACGGTACAAATGGTTATGGGCGATGCCCTTGCTGTTTGCCTGATGACCTTAAATGGCTTTACAGGGGAAGATTTTGCCAAATATCATCCCGGGGGCACATTGGGTAAAAAGTTGTTTATGCGGGTCAGCGATCTTATTGTTGCAAACCCGGTGCCACAGGTACTTCCCGATACTCCCTTACCCGAAACCGTTATTGAGATGACAAGCAAATTGCTTGGTGCAACAGCGGTAATTAACCCAGATGGCAGCCTGTATGGCGTAATTACAGATGGCGACCTGCGCCGCATGCTGATAAAAAAGATGCCGATTGCCGGGGTTACTGCCAAAGATATTTGTACCCGCTCACCCAAACAGATTGAGCCCGATGAACTTGCAGTGGTGGCCCTTAACCGTATGAAACAAAACGACATTACCCACCTGTTGGTAACGGAAAAGGGCAAATACATTGGGATTTTGCACCTGCACGACCTTATTAAAGAAGGTTTAATATGATAATTGTGTTTTAACCTGCCGTTTGGCCATATGCTGCCTACCTTTGCAAACTATTTTAAATTCCTTGATAAACATAAAATGAACAAAAACCACTATGTTGCTATAATGGCCGGAGGTGTTGGCAGCCGCTTTTGGCCAGTTAGCAGATCCGGACTTCCCAAGCAGTTTCTCGATATCCTGAACACCGGCGAATCTTTAATACAGGCAACCTACAACCGGTTTGCAAAATTTATTCCGGCAGAAAACATATTTGTGGTTACCACGAGGGAGTATTCCCAACTGGTAGAGGAGCATTTACCCTTACTGGATCCTGCCAATATTTTAAGCGAACCAAGCCGAAAAAATACAGCCCCCTGTATCGCTTACATGAGTTTCAAGCTTAAAAAGCGCAACCCCGATGCTTCGTTTATTGTGGCCCCGGCCGACCACCTTATTTTGGATGGACCGGCATTTGAAGAGGCCTGCAACCGTGCACTGGGTTTTGTGGCAAATAACCATTGCCTGCTTACCCTTGGCATTAAACCAACCTACCCAAATACCGGGTATGGATACATACAATACAATCATGACGAGGTTGGGGAAGGGATTTTTAAAGTAAAAATTTTTACAGAAAAGCCAAACCTCGAACTCGCTAAAACCTTCCTGGCAAGCGGCGATTTCCTGTGGAATTCAGGAATTTTTATCTGGAAGGTAGCTGATATTCTGGCGGCATTTGAAAAATATATGCCGGAAATGTTTGAAGTGTTCCATGCCGAAAACGATCAGATTGACACGGTAGATGAAAATGCTGCGCTGGCCTCGATTTATCCACACTGCAGTAATATTTCCATTGATTATGGCATTATGGAGAAGGCCTCTAATGTGAAAATTATGCCTGCATCCTTTGGCTGGAGCGACCTTGGTACCTGGAATGCCGCATACGAAAACATGGAAAAAGATTACCTGGGCAATGCCGTGAAGGGTGATAATGTGGTGGTGATTGATGCCACCCGTAATGTAGTGCATACCCCACATGATAAACTGGTACTTTTACAGGGGCTCGATGATTTTATTGTAGTAGATACCCGGGATGTACTGCTGATTTGCAAAAAGGAAAAAGAACAGGAAATTAAGGACTACATAGCCGATATTAAGCGTAGTAAAGGAGACAAATTCCTGTAATTATAGTGCCCGCAGATCCGTTAAATGGCAATTATCGTTTTTATAACAGAATAAATTATGACTTTAGCTCTCTTAAATCATCTAACCAATCTAAAATCATCAGGTATGAAAAAAATGCTCTCGTTGACAATAATGCTGGTGGCTTTTTCGGCAATGGCTATAGCGCAACGGTATGCCATCATTGATACACGCTATATTCTGGACAAAATGCCGGATTATAAGCTTGCGCAGGCGCAAATTGACCAAACTGCCAACAACTGGCAAAAGGAAATTGATGCATTGCAAACTGAACTTGACAAGATGTACCGCGATTTTGAGGCGGAAAAAGTAATGCTTACCCCTGAGTTGAAAAAGAAAAGGGAAGATGAACTTTTTAATAAGGAAAAGGCTGTACGGGATCTTCAAAGAAAACGTTTTGGTTTTGAAGGTGACCTGTTTGCAGAGCGGCAAAAACTAATAAAGCCAATTCAGGACAAGGTTTTTACCGCTATTCAGAAACTGGCTGTTGCCCGTTCTTATGATTTTATTTTGGATAAAAGTGAAGGCATTACCGTTATCTTTGCCGACCCAAAATTGGATAAGAGCGAAGATGTACTCCGGGAACTAGGGGTAAAACCCAACTAAGGGTTGATAACCAATTAAATAAATATTAAAGAAAATAAAACACTGAGATGAAAAAAATGATGGTGGGCGCCGCCCTTATGTTAGGTTTTTGCTTTGCCGGTAGTGCACAAACTACTGCACAGCCTATTAAAATTGGCTATTTCGATCTCGAGGCAATGATTTCTTTGATGCCCGGCACTGAAAAAATAGACTCTCTGATGCAGATTTTTGTTAAGGATTCCATAAATACAGAGTATGATTTCAGGGTAGAAGAGTTCAATAAGAATGATAGTACCCTGAAGGCTGACAGTGCAAAAATGCCTATGAAGCTTTTTACTGAGAAAAAAGCAAAGTTGTTCCAGGAATTTTACCTGTTGCAAAACTGGCAGGAATACAGTCAGCAAATGTATCAGGCAAAACAACAGCAATTGGTAGGGCCTTATGCGCAAAAGGCAATAGAGGCATTTAAAAAAGTGGTTGCCGAAGGAAAATACACCCATGTATTAAAGGCCGATTCTTTTTATGAAGCGCCACCTTCCGATAACCTTGTTCCGATTGTTGCCAAAAAATTAGGTATTACCATGCCTGCCGAACCTGCAGGTGGACTGCAACGATAATTTTTAGTTAGAATTAGCCTATAATCGCCCTGTCAGAATAAATCTGCCAGGGCGATTTAATGTTTGCCCTAAAAATTAAATGGCAAACAATTATTGCCCTGTACAGGCGTTTTAGTGTTTATTTGGTGGTTTTTATTATTTTCACTTTGAAATTTCCCTTAACTAATGCGATGTAATTCACTCATTTTTTTAGTACTTATCAACCTCGTTTTTATAGGTTGCCAAAAGGAAACAAGCTTCGAAACCGAGTTGGATCCCCCGGTAACCACCGGCGATGCCCTTATTGCAACCACAATGAAGGATGCAGCATCTGAATTAAGCTATACCTACGAATACAATGCTTCAGGACTTCCGAGCCGCAATCTTTTTGTGGCAACGGCTCCGGGTTTTACGGCAGATGGTATTTTTCAGGTGAAGAGAGACGCCGCTGGCAAGATCAATGAATCCACCATAGTACTTGCCTCAAATTTAAGCCCGGGCTCTGACACTATGTTTTTTCAGTATAAAAGGAATGCTGCAGGAAAAGTAAGCTACATGTTAATGAGGTTTGGCGATACAACCAATGCTGCTGGTTATGATAGTATTGTTTACACTTATAACGCCGCTGGAAAAATGGCCGGCTACATTACCTACCTGATTAATTATGGCTCGGGATTGGTAGAGCCTATTCAGCAATTTGAACTCACCTGGACAGGAAATAACGTGGTAAAAACGGTGGAATATGAACTATCCGGGAGCCTTTCCACCCGTAAACTGATTGAAACCATTACCTTTTTTTATGATGCAAAGCCGGCTGCGCGTGTACTTTCGGAAGATGATTTTCTGGCTGGCCTTAACCCGGTCAACAGCCTGGTTCCCTGTGAAAATAACACTACAAAATATTCAAGGGAAAACACGGAAGATCCTGATACAAATGTGATAACCGAATACAAATATGTATATGGCGCCAATGGTAAACCCGTTTCAGCAGAGGTAACCACCATCAGGCCGGGTCTTGGGGATAGTAAGGCTACGCTTAATTTTACTTATCGTTAGTCTTTCCTTTTATGCTGTTTTGCTGCCTTACAGGTTGTTTTCAACTCCATTTATAAAAATATAAGAGGATGTCTCAAAACAAGGATATATAGTTCAGCCACTAATAAAATAAGACACAAAGGATTGAATTTCAATAGAAATTATTCTTCAATTCTTTGTGTCTTGGTGGCTAAAATACCTTTTGAGTATTCATCCAATTATTTTTTTATTACCCTGATATCAACCCGGCGGTTCATGGCGCGGCCTTCCGGGGTTTCATTTTCAGCTATCGGGTGCAATGGGCCATATCCTTCGGATTCAATTTTCGTTCTGCCAGAAATTGGCTGAAGATTGGAAGCAACTGCAAAAGCTCTTTCTCCGCTCAATTTGGTGTTAACATCAGATGACCCGGTTGAGTCGGAATATCCGCCAACCTTTATTTCCGCATTACCAAAAGCTTTTAAAATGGTGCCAAGTCGCTCTATCTGAAGCTTCGATTCTTCAGTAAGATCTGTATGGTTTGAACCAAAAAATATACGGTCGCAGGTAATCCAGCCTTTTGTTTTATCAATGCTGTCAACTTTTATGTTATCGTCCGATAAAAACTTAAACAACTTTGCCTCGGTGCTGTTTCTTCCCACCACCAATACGGTTTTGGCTGAATCGGGCAGAATGATTTCTATTTCTTCCCCAATATCATAAATGTAATTGCCTGTTACGGTATCTAACATACCCAATGGTTTCAGGGTTCCCGCATCTGCACGGTGGTCACCACCGTGGTCATCATGGCTTCCTGCAGCATTTTCAATACGGTAATAATCAAATTCTTTGTTGTTATTATTCCACATCCACCAAACAAATAATCCGAGTACTACAAAAATGAAGGCCAGAAAAAAAATGCCGGCTCCATTGGTATTTTTTCCAAACCCGGGTGCCAGGTGGTGGGTATCATGTTCGTTATGCATAAATCCTTGGTTATTTTATTAAGTGCCGCAAATCTATAAATAAATGGCATATTAAACAGGTCAAAAAGCAGGTAGCTGCAAAAGAACACCTTCAGCAGCCGGTTCCCTGCCTTATTCCACTAAAAATTTTGCCGAAAGCTCATCGTAAATCAGCAATTTGGCATTCGATTTCCCGTCCCGGTCGAAAATGGCATCCCAGGTGCTGAGGGGCTCCCAAATGCAGGAACCTTTCCCTTTTCCATTGGGTAAGCCAAACGCTATACGGTTTACCTCTTCCTTCAGCGCGGAGTATTCCACAACAATCACATCCTTGTTGTACCGCCGAACGAGGTCATGCAGGTTATCGCGGAGATCATCCAGCGTGCCATGCCATTTGGGGTAATAGCTTTCGCCAATTACGTCAAAAGGTACCCCCCGTTTTACCATTTCATCAATAAAAAACACCGATTCATGGTTTTGGCCGCCAAGCGCCACATGTAGCATCATCACGGTCTCCGGGGCAATGGCTTTAACCGCCGCCGTTCCGGCCATAATCAGTTGCGCTGTACTGTCGGGGTGGCTTACGCTGCCTTCGGGCCACACAATGCCATGGTTAATTTCGTTTCCCACCTGCACCATATCAGGTGACGTGCCTTGTGCTTTCAGTTCGCTCATTACCTGGTAAGTAAAATCGTACAGGGATTTTTTCATTTCGGCAAATGTCTGTCCGCGCCAGGCAGCGGGTTTATACTGCTTGCCCGGGTCGGCCCAGTAATCGCTGTAATGGAAGTCAAGCAGGAGTTTCATGCCTGCTTCCTTTACCCGTTTGGCCATTTGTTTGGTGTATTCCAGGTTGCAAAATCCCTTGCCGGGCGAATAGCCGCTGTCGCGGGCCGGATCGTTAAAAATGCGCAGCCGGATGTAATTGAAACCATGGTCTTTCAGGATGTGAATGGCGTCTTTCTCCACCCCTTTGTCAGAAAATTTTATGCCCCGGGCCTCCAGTTGGGGTAAAAAGGAGATGTCGGCGCCCATCATTTTTGTTGCGGTACGCGGTTTGGCTGCCTCGCCATTTAGTTGATATTGAGGATCTATGGTTACACTGCCCTTGCTTGCAGGGCTTACTGTAATTATTTCGGTGCTTCCTTTTGAAAGTCCGTTGGCCGTAGCTTCAAATTTAATCATGCCGGGGTTTTTGCCTGCCTGAACGATTACCTGCGCATGCCCGTTAAAAAGGCTCCGCTGCCAAAGTCCATCTGCGCATTTATCGGGTTCGTGGCTGCCTGGGTCACCATTGCCTACGCCAATTATTTTGCCATCGCCCTCAATTTTAAATCGAATCAGGTTATCGGCATCAGGCACTAATCTTCCTTCGCTGTCCACTGTGCTGATGTTTATAACGGTTAAATCGCTTCCATCGGCCATTACCGTGGTTTTGTAAGGAGTAAGCACCACTTCAGTTGGTGTTCCGGTGGATTCAACCTGCGAACTCCAGGTACGTCCTTTTTTATAAGCTACTGCCTTTACTATTCCGGGTTCGTAAGTTACGTTCCACTTCAGGTGACTGTTTCGGGGCATTGTTTTTATGCCAAGGCTTTTTCCGTTCAAAAATAGTTCAACCGAATCGGCATTGCTGTTTACCCAAACATCCACGGGTTTGCCCACGCGCGATGGCCATTCGGGCCGGGCATGTGGCAGGTTCCAGTGGGGGCTGATGTGCAGCACATCCTTATCGGTCCACCAGCTTTGGTAGTAGTAGTAAATATTTTTGGGGAAACCCGCCATATCCATGATGCCGAAATGCGAGTTGATATTGGGCCACCCGTAGGGTGTTGGTTCACCACGGTAATCGAAGCCTGTCCAAACAAAACCACCCAGCCAGAAATCATTAACGGCTGCAAGCGACCACCATGCCTCAGCGGTACTTGCCCAATATGGAGCGGTAATATCCTGATCGGGCACATAACCGCGGATGGTATCTTTCAGGTGTACGCCCCTTGTGGTAACAGTACTGCCCATTTCGGTGCCAATTATGGGTTGATTGGGGTGGTCGCGGTGGTAATTGGCCACGGCATTTTGCGCGTAGTTAAAGCTGCGCACAGGAATTACTTCGTTTATTCCATTATAAACATTGCCCACATTGGCGGCATACGTACAGGTGCGGGTGGGGTCAAGTTGTGCCAGTTTGGCAACCATGGTTTGCGCTATCCGCTTGCCGGTGCTGTTGGTTTGTACAAGGCTTTCCTCGTTGCCAATGCTCCACATAAACACAGAGGTACGGCTTCGGTCGCGCTTAACCAGTCTTTCAAACTGCTCCATGTATTCCGCACCGGAATTCAGCAGCCTCTGTTCGTCCATTACAAGCATGCCAAGACTGTCGCAGGCATCAAGTAGTTCGGGCGTTGGCGCGTTGTGGCTTGTTCGGTAAGCATTTACCCCCATGTTTTTCAGGAGGCTGATGCGGTAGTACTGCAGGTAATCGGGCAGGGCGCTTCCAACGCCGGCGTGGTCCTGATGGCAGTTTACCCCCAAAATTTTGGTATGTTTTCCGTTAACAAAAAGGCCATTTGGTTTCACTTCGATGGTGCGGATGCCATAGCGATGCGTTTGTTTATCAATGATTTGGTTCCCCGATTTTACTTCCACCACTACCCTGTACAGGTATGGATCATCGGTTGACCAAAGGTGAGGGTTGGTAACCGAAATGGTTTGCCTGACAGTACTTTCTCCCAGTGTATTTACAGACAGGGCTATATCTTTAGCCGCAGCAACCTTTTGCCCGCTGCGGTCAGCCAGGTAGGCTGAAACGGTGCCATTGGCCGGTATGGCGTGGTCATTTTCTACCGTGGTTTCCACCGTTATAGTGGCCTTTGCACCGGTTACAGATGCATGCGTAAAAATGCCATCGGGCGCTATATGCAGGTTGTTGTATTTGTGCAGCCATACATGCCGGTAAATGCCCGCTCCTTCGTAAAACCAGCCTTCGTACTGCGTGGCATCTACCCGCACAGTTATCACATTGTTGCCGTTGTACCGGATAAAGTCGGTTACATCATATTGCACCCCAAGGTAGCCGCTTTCATTCCGGCCAAGGTAAAAGCCGTTGAACCAGAACTGCGCATTGCGAAAAACCCCGTCGAATGAAATGGCCATACGCTTGCCCGAATCGGTTGCCGGTATGTTCAGGTGCTTCCGGTACCAGCCGATGCTTGTTTCGGGAAACAAACCACCCACGGGCTTGTAACCATGGGACTTCAGGTCCTGATTGTCTTTGTAAACAAAAGGAAGTTCAACCGCCCAATCGTGCGGCAGGTTAAGCCTGCGCCAGCTACTGTCGACAAAGCGCGGGTCTATGGCTGTGCCACGGGAGGCACCGGATTTGGCAAAACTGTTGGCAATGCTGAAGTTGAAATCTTTTTCGGCATTGGCTGCATGGCCAAAATGAAACCGCCAGTCTTCATCAATGTTTATTTTTTCGCGAAAGGGTTGGGCGTTAACCAATGACCCAAAAAAAATGGCACTAAAACCAAGGAAAGCAATTTTTCGGAGCCTGTTTTTCAATCGTATGTAATTATTGATTTCATGAAGAATCT
>Ga0116158_10002004_pt1 | contig 18149 bp, 17 predicted proteins | sample AD_UKC052_MetaG_FD_89883 | JGI IMG/M metagenome (GOLD analysis project Ga0116158, IMG submission 89883) | Active sludge microbial communities of municipal wastewater-treating anaerobic digesters from USA - AD_UKC052_MetaG | ecosystem: Engineered > Bioreactor > Anaerobic > Digestate | place: USA... | reverse complement strand
TCGCACGATGACCCTCCCCAACAAGACAGCCACGCTGTGTGCCATCAAGGCCTGGCGTGACGCCGGCTTGTTTGACACATCTGTCCGGCCAGCCGATGACCGGATCAGCGTCATGGTGGGTGGGCACAACTTCAATTCACGCTACGTCCTCGAGCAAAACCTCCAATTCCTCAAGGAACCGGCCTTTATCGATCCGCTCTACGGGATCGAGGCGCTTGACCCCAATATTCCCGGCACGATCTGCGAGGTCCTGGGCGCCCGTGGGCCGGCCTACAACCTTGGTGCTGCCTGTGCCAGTGGTAACATTGCCCTGCGTGACGGGTTTCGCGATATTGTGACCGGTGAATGCGAGGTCTCGGTGGTGGCTGGTGGCTTTTGGGACATGAACGAGCCGGACCTGAATGCCATGGGCACGCTCTCGGCCCTCGTGATCGATCCGTACTTTCAGGATCATCCCGAAGAAGCCTCGCGACCCTTTGACCACAAGCGCTGCGGCTTTGTTCCTTCACACGGGGCAGCGGCCCTGGTTATAGAAGACTATGAGCGCGCCAAAAAACGGGGTGCCCCGATCTGGGCCGAAGTCCTGGCCGTGGCCGCCAACTCCAACGCCAACCATCTCCCGGCGCCTGTCTCGGAGGCGATGGGGTCGCTGATGAAGCGGGTCATCGAGCTGGCCGGGATCGCCCCCTCCGAGGTGGAGTATGTCAATTGTCATGCCACCGGAACTCCCCTGGGTGATATCAAGGAACTGGATGCCATCAAGTACGCGCTTGGCGAGCAGGCCTTCAAGATCAAGCTCAACGCCCCCAAGTCGATGCTGGGCCATACCTGCTGGTCGGCCCCCCTGGTCGAGATGATCGGCGGAATCCTGCAGATGAAGCACGGCCGACTCCATGCCACGACCAATATCGAGCAGTTGGCGCCCGAGGTTGACCTCGATGTCTGTGCCGCTGGCCCGCAGGCAACCACGGCCCGCACCATGCTCAAAAATTCCTTCGGGTTTGGGGGGCTTAACTGCTGTTCCCTGATCCGTCTTGTTGACTGATGCTGCTGCACAAAATGACAGACCTGTAATCCAGGCCTGGTGAGGAGTGCTGGATACCATGAATGTGTTTGTGACAGGTGGTTCGCGCGGGATTGGGCGGCAGATCGTGTTACGTTTTGCCCGTGAGGGCTGGGGTGTCGCCTTTACGTATGCGGGCAACCAGGCTGCGGCTGATGAAACAATCGTCCTGGCCGAAGCGGCTGCCCGCGAAGCCGGGAATGCCTCTCCGCTGATCAGGGGCTACCAGCTCGATCTGCGCGATCGGGCGGCCATCGAAAAGACCAGCGAAGAAGTCTTTGCCGCCTTTGACGAGATGCACGCCCTGGTCAACAATGCCGCCATTGTGCGCAACAACGCCGCCGTCGTGATGAGTGACGAAGAGTGGGACGAGGTGATCGCCGCCAACCTGACCGGGCCGTTTTTGCTGATGAGGGCCTTTACCATGCATTTCATGTCCAACCGCTTTGGGCGGATCGTCAACATCTCCTCCCTTGCCGAGGGTGGCTGCAGCGGGCAGGCCAATTACGCCGCCAGCAAGTCGGGCCTGATGGGGCTGACGCAGACCTTTGCCAAGGAATACGGCCCCAAGGGGATCACGGCCAACATCGTCACGGTGGGCTATGTTCCGACAGACATGACAAAAGACAATATGGCAGAACAGCTTCACCAGTTCTGGATGAAGCACTGCCCGTTAAAGCGGCCCGGCAAGGGCGAGGAAATCGCCGATCTGGTACATTTCCTCTGTTCCGAGCGGGGCGCCTTTATCAATGGAGAGCGGATTCGCGTCTCCGGCGGACTGACCTACGCCCCCTAAGGGTGCAGGCGGTCGTTATATCCCAAAACCATAACCGGGGGAACCAATGAACAGGGTAGGTATCGAAAAGATCAACATTTACGGGAGCTCTCTCTGCCTCGACCAGCAGGAGCTGGCGCTGGCCAGGGGCCGTGATCCCGAGCGCGTCCTGCGCGACTTTCATATTAACACACGCTCGCTCAATCCTCCGTACGAGGATACCGTCACCATGGGTGCCAATGCGGCCAAACCGATGCTGACCGAGGAGGACAAAAAGTCCATCGGGATGATCATCGTCGGGACCGAGGGCTCCGTCGATTTTGGCAAGCCCATCTCCACCAATATTCAGAGCGCCCTGGGTCTGCCCAATGCCATCCGCAGCTACGAAACCAAGCACGCCTGCTACAGCGGGGTGGCCGCACTGGATACCGCTGTCAACTGGATCGCCTCAGGACTCAATAAAGGGAAAAAAGCCCTCGTGATCGCGGCCGACTTTTCCCGCAAGCACCTCGGCAAGGATCACGAGTTTGTCCTGGGTGGATCTGCCGCGGCGATCCTCGTCAGCGAGAATCCCAAGATCCTCGAATACGAGACGATGAAAAAGGGATCCTATTCCAACGATGTCTATGACACCTTCCGCCCGACGGCCAAGGCCGAGATGGGGAATAACGAGGTCAGCCTCTACAGCTATCAGGAAGCCGTCGAAGGCGCCTATAACGAGTACCTCGCCCAGATTGACGGGGCGATCGATTCAGCCGAAAAGTTCGACGCGTATTTTAACTGGAACATCTATCACATGCCCTTCCCTGGGATGGCTCTTCTCGGGCACCGCGTGGTCTGCAAGGTGAGCGGCCTGCGGAAAAAGTCCGAAATTGAGGAGAGCTTTGAGCGCAAGGTGCTCCCCTCCCTGCACTTTGCCAAACGGGTTGGTTCAACCTATGGCGGGAGCAATTTTGTCGGGCTCTGCGGCCTCTTGGCCAGCGCTCCAGTCAAGGATGGCGACCGGATTGGTTTCTTCTCCTACGGATCCGGGTTCATGGGCGAGTTCTACAGCGGGATTGTTTTGCCTGGCGCCAAAGAGGCCATCCTCAAGATGGGGATTGGCGAGGCGATGGATGCCCGGCGCCAGGTTTCGGTGGCCGAGTACGAGCGCATCGAAAACCTGCGCGAAAGCTATATCGAAAATCCCGATTTTGTCCCGGATTTTTCGGTTGCGGACAACTGGTATAAACAACACTATGAGGGCAAGGGTTACCTCGTCCTCAAAGAGGTAAAGGACTATTATCGCCGCTATGAGTGGAGCTGAAAACGAAGATGTACGCGTGCACTACGCCGAGGATGCCGGGCTGGCTCTGGTGACCTTGGCCGACAGTGCACACGGCAACAGGATCAATGCGGCCCGGTTGGCCGCCCTGCACGAAGCCTTCGGAAAAGCCGAGGCGTCCGAGTCCGTGCGCGCCATTGTGCTGCGTTCGGACGGGACACGTTTTTGCCTCGGCATGGATTTTTCTTTTTTTCTGGGAACAGACTCGGGCGGATTGACAGCCGAGGAGGCCGTCAAGGCGTACTCGGGCCTGCTCACCCGGATGCGGGTTTCGTCCAAACCGGTGATCGCGCTGGTCGACGGGGATGTCAAGGCCGGCGGGATCGGCTTGGTGGCCGCTGCGGATATCGTGATCGCGTCAGAGCGCTCCCAGTTTCAGCTCTCGGAAGTCCTGCTCGGGTTGATTCCGGCCAATGTCCTGCCCTTTTTGGTCGAGCGGGTTGGCCAACGTCGCGCATCCTGGCTGACGATGACGGCCCGGACACTGGGCGCGGAAGGTGCACGTGAGATCGGCCTGGTGGATGAGGTCTTTGCGACGGATGCCCTTGAAAAGGAAACCCGGGCGTTCATGCGCACCATCATGCGTGCTGACCCCCATGCGCTGGCGGCAACCAAGAGCTTTATCAGCGAAATTGCCGGACTCGAGCGGGACGAGGCCACCCAGGCCGCGGCCCGGAGCCTGCTCGAGCTGGCTGCCCGCCCCGAGGTGCGCTACGCCGTGGCCGCCTTCGAAGATGGCGGACTGCCGGCCTGGAGCCTGCGCTTCAAACCCGAACACAATCTCTGGATGGGAGAAAAGACCGATGAGTGAGCGTATCGCCCTTGAAGTGCGCGATGACGGGATTGCCATCATGCGGATGCAGGATGTCGAACGGAAGAATGTCTTCTCCGACGATTTTCTCAACGAAATGGTTGAAACCTTCGAAAAAGCCGAAAAACTCCGGCCCAAGGTCATGATTTTTTGTGGCTTGCCAGAGGTTTTTTCAGCCGGGGCCGAGAAAAAGAATCTGATGGATCTCTGTGACGGTAAAGTGCACGTCAAGGATCTCGTGATTTCCGAAAAGCTGGTGCATTCACCCTTTCCGGTGATTGCGGCCATGGAAGGACATGCCGTCGGAGGTGGCCTTGTGATGGCGGCCTGCTGCGACATGGTCATCGGCGCCCGCGAGAGCCGGTATGGCGTCGTATTTATGGGACTCGGGTTTACACCCGGGATGGGCTGCACCAAACTCCTGCAGGGACTGGTCGGAAACCAGATTGCCAACGAGATGATGTTTACCGCCAAGCGCTTTCGCGGGAGCGAGCTGGCCGGGATGAACGTCAATTTCAACTACATTCTTCCCCGGGCTGAGGTCATGCCCAAGGCGATGAGCATTGCTATGCAAATCGCCGAAAAAAACATAGATTCTATATACCTGCTCAAGTATGCCTTGTCGGCCGAGAAGAAAAAGCTGTTGATTGAGGCCAGGGTTCAGGAAGATTTCATGCATCGCCTCTCGTTCGGGTTTCCCGAGACGCGGCGCATGATCGAAGAATTTTACGCCGGGGGCTGACCGGGATGATCACCATCGATTTTTCGGGAAAAAGCGTTCTCATCACGGGAGGAACCCGTGGCATTGGTCTGGCCAGTGCGCTTGAGTTCGGCCGGGCCGGGGCTCGCACCTACCTGACCTACAAATGGGGACAGGAAGACTACAGCGAACTCTACGCCGCTTTTGAAAAGGCAGGGGCCCCCAAGCCCGTCCTGATTCAGGCCGATGTCTCCGTCGACGAGGATACTGCACGGGTCATGCGGGAGATTGCGGCCACCGAAAAAGGCATTGACATCTTCATCAGCAATGTCGGGTTTGCCCAGCGCACCATGAATCTCGACGAATACAAGAAGCGTTCGTTGTTCAAGACGCTTGAATACAGCACCTGGCCCCTGGTCGGGTATACCCAGGCCATCAAAAAGGCTTTCGGGAAATACCCGGCGCGGATTGTCGGGATCTCGTCCGACGGGCCATCCCATTTTTACCGGGGATACGATTTTGTCGCCGCGTCCAAGGCCCTCCTCGAGCATTTTGCAAAATACATGTCCATCCATCTTTTTGACGAGGGCTGCCGGGTCAACGTGATCCGGTTTGGCTCGGTCAAGACCGAGTCGTTTTCGGCGATCTTCGGCGAAGCGTTTTTTGAATATCTTAAAACGAACGGCATCCCCGAAGAGATGCTCCTGGTCCCCGAGGAGTGTGCGAAATCCGTTTTTGCCCTCTGCAGCGGGTACATGGATGCCGTCAACGGGCAGATCATCACCGTTGACAAAGGAATGCCCTTCCGTGACAATCTGATGATGCGCTATCAGGAGAGTCAGGATAGACAGGAATCATGACGGTTGCAGCCTGTTCTCCCCGAATACGGGGATGGGCATGCCGCGCCGCTGTGCGAAGGCACGTGATTAACTACTTATTGGAGGTTTTACCCACATGACCAGAGACGAAGTGGTTGAAGTCATCAAGCGGAACATTCTCGACAACCTCGAGGATCTTGACGAGAACAACATCGATCCGGACAAGTCCATGAAGGACTATGGTGCCAACAGTCTGGACATCATCGAGGTTGTTTCCTGCTCCATGCGCGAGCTCAACATCAAGATCCCCCGCACCGAGCTCGCTGATGTCAAAACGATCGGTCAGCTTGCAGACAAGTTCATGGAACAGATAGGGAAATAATGGGCGACGCACTCAAATTCAGTCTTGCTGATTTTTTCTTCAACGACAGCAAGAGTGTTCTCGAGCCGCCGTCCGATTTTGAGAAATGGATGTCGGATCCGAGTGTCCAGGTGGGCTTCAGCTTCTACGAGCAAAAGCTCCTGGCGGCACCGCGGACGACGACCGAGATTTTGTCAAATGTTGATGGCCAGCGCAGGCGGGTCATCAATCTCATGTCCTATAATTATCTTGGTCTGTCGACGCACCCCGAGGTGATCGAGGCAGCCATCGAAGGTCTCAAGAAGTACGGCTTGGGCGCCTCCGGTGCTCCTCTCCTTTCGGGAACCTACGATCTTCACGTCGAGTTTGCCCGTCGAATTGCCGAGTTCAAAGGCAAGGAAGACTGTATTTTGTATTCAAGCGGTCTGGGCGGAAACGTCGGTGCCATTCAGGGACTGATGCGCAAGGGCGACGTCCTGATCATGGACGAAAAATGCCACAAGAGCCTGATTGATGGCGGTGTTCTGGCCGGTGCCAAGATGCTCTTTTTCCATCACAACAATCCCCAGCACCTGGATGAGCTGTTGGCAAAAAATGCCGGCAAGCGCACTCTGGTGGTTGTCGAGGGTGTGTACTCGATGGATGGCGATCTGGCAAAACTTCCCGAAATCGTCCAGGTGGTGGAGAAGTATCCGGATGTCGAGATCTACATCGACGAAGCGCATTCCTCCCTCATGTTCGGCAAGACCGGGCGGGGTGTGGCCGAGCACTTTGATCTTGAAGACAAGGTCGGGATCAGCTTTGGAACCCTCTCCAAGTCCTTTGGCGGTGTCGGGGGCTTTGTCTGCTCGAATGCCCGCATCATCCGCTACTTGAAGGGCTATTCCTCTCCGTACAACTTCTCCTGCGCACCCTCGCCGGTGATTGTCGCCGGTCTGATGAAGGCGCTTGAAGTGGCGACGCGCGATTCGAGCCTGCGGGACAAACTGTGGGAAAACACCAGCTATTTCAAAAAGCAGCTTGACGGAATGAATCTCAATCTCGGAGACACCGAGAGCCAGGTGATTCCGATCATCATCGGATCTTCCGGCGAGATGCTCTACGAGATGGCGGCCGCCATGCAGACAGCGGGTCTCTTTTTGCAGCCCGTTGACTTTCCCGCCGTACCCGCGGAAGCCAGACGGTTCAGGATCTCCATGTCTGCCCAGCTTACCAAGGAAGAGATGGATGAAGCTCTCGGGATCATCGAGGACAAGGTTGCCAAGCGCATGCGCCAGGCCGGCCTGATCGGGAAGTAATGATGGATATCGAGGCGCTTCTCAAGAAGTACCGCAAAAAACCGCTCGCGACGGATGATGAGCTCGCCGCGAGCGGCTCTTTTTCTCCGGTTTCGTATGACAGGGATGTATTGATGCGGGTCTTGCCCCATCGTGATCCCTTTTTGTTGGTCGATAGCGTGACCGGTGTTGATTTTTGTGGCCCTGAGTGTCTGGTCCGGGGCACGCGCTATATCGATCCCGCCGATCCGGTGTTTCGCGGGCATTTTCCTGAGTATCCCCTGTACCCCGGTTGTCTGCAGGTTGAGATGACCGGACAGCTTGGGCTGTGTCTCGCCTTTTTTCTCAAGCGAGGTGAAATCGGGATACCCGAGGACGCCGTTCCACCGGCTGTTCGTGCGACCAAACTCTTGGGCGCGCTCTTTCTTGAGCCGCTTCTTCCCGGGGTGACCGCCACCCTCTATGCCCGCGGGTTGACGTACGATGGATACTTCGGTACGGTTCTCGGGCAGGTCGTTGCCGATGGCAAGGTCTGTTCGGTTTCTGCGGCCGAGGTGATGTTTCTCGACGAATGATGCCGCAGTTCCCACTGATAACGCGTTGGCTCGGGGAGCATGGTGTGTCCCTTGTTGTGTCAGCCCCCCGTGACCCTGAAGGGTTGTGTTCGTTTTCCGAAGAAGCAAGGCTCGCAGAGGTGATGCAGGTTCATCGGAAGAGCGAATTTCTGACAGGGCGGTCTGCGGCCCGTGAGGCCCTTGCAGGTTGCGGTGGTCCGGTGTGTGCCATTCCTCAGGGTGAACGGGGCGAGCCGATCTGGCCGGCCGGATATCGGGGGAGTATCACCCATACGAAGGGACTGGTGGCAGCGGCCTGCATGGCTCAGACACACCCTGTATTCGTCCCCGCCGCTTTGAATGGGACTGAGGTTCTTCATCAAAAAAAAATCCTGGCTGTGGGGATTGATCTTGAGGGAGCCGGACGGAAACTCTCGGATGCCGCCTGGCACCACATCCTGTCAGACGATGATGCGCAGCACCTCGCCGGAGTAGACGATTTTCGTCTGAAGCTGGTTGTCTTTTCGGCTAAAGAAAGTTTGTACAAGGCATTGTATCCGCTCTGTGGCGAGTTTTTCGGATTTCATGATGCGAGTTTACAATTTGGTTCTTTTTGGGGAACAGCCTCAGGCAGGGAATTGGCGGCGGGTGCGTCGTCGGGTATGCTGTCGGGAGAAGCTGTCCTTCGTGTGGATCGGTCCCTGGGCGGAGGATGCTGCGCTCGCGGCACAATGGCGCTCTGCCGCTGGGAAGTCGATGGAGACTGGTTATTGACCGCAGTTCTCCTGTCGGCAGACGGAACGCGAATGAAAACCCTGAGCGATTGAAAAGGAGGGGCGGATGACACTGGTCTATGTACTGGATATCCTCGGGACGTTTACCTTTGCGGTGTCTGGTGCGATCATCGCGGCACGCAAGCAGTTTGATATTTTTGGAGCGCTGGTGATCGCTTTTGTGACGGCTGTCGGTGGAGGAACCCTGAGGGACATGATCCTCGGGCGGTCATCCTTGGCCGGGTACGAGCCGATTTTCTGGATGCAGGATATCACGTATTTTTGGGCCATCCTTGCAGCCGTCGTGGTGACGCTGCTTTTTTTCCGATTCATGGACCGGTTCCGTCATGTGCTGCTCACCTTTGATGCCGTTGGAATCGGAGTGTTCACGATTATCGGGATTGGAAAAGCTGAGGCGCTCGGGATCCAGCCTGTCTTTTGTGTGATGATGGGCGTGATGACGGCCGTCATGGGAGGGATGTTGCGGGACGTCATCTGCCAGACCAGTCCGATCGTCTTGCGCAAGGAGATCTATGCGACAGCCTGCATCGCTGGTGGGGTGGTCTATTACCTTCTTGAGGGTGTTCTCGTGCATGACCTGAGGGTTCTTGTGACGATCGGTTTCATCATTGTTGTGCGGCTTTTTTCTGTCTACCGGGGATTGGCCCTCCCCCTGATGAGCCGAAAATTGGACGAACATAGTAAATAAGCATGTTCCTTGTCTTGATAACAGGTATAACTTCTGTTATACTGACACTATGAAAACAGCGATCTCTCTCAAAGACGAACTCTTTCAGGCGGTTGAGCGCTACGCGGACAAGACCCATACCACACGCAGTGGTTTGATTGCCGATGCTGTCCGCGAATATCTTGCCCTGCGCGGGGAGCTTTCGGTCAGTGATTCCCTTAATGCGGTGTATGGGGAGTCCACTGAGCCATTGGATGACGGGCTGGCACAAATGCAGGCCCGGACACTCCGGTCCGATACCTGGCAATGAATCGGGGAGAGATCTGGTGGGCCGATCTGGATGAACCCGAAGGTTCAGGGCCGGGGTATGCCCGCCCCGTCCTCGTCATCCAGGCGGACACATTCAATCAAAGCCGGATCCAGACGGTGCTTTGCCTGGCCATCACGGAAACCTTGAGACTGTCCCAGGCGCCGGGGAATGTGTTTCTTCCGGCGAGTGTTTCCAGACTCCCCAAAGATTCCGTGATCAATGTTTCGAAGATCGTTACGCTGGACAAAGGCTTTTTGCGTGAGTGTGTTGGCGCGGTTCCCCTCGGGATTCTCAAGCAGGTTGAGACAGGCGTTCGGCTCGTGCTTTCCCTGGATTCCCTGTAAGGGTGGGCCAGGAAGCCTGCCCTCCGGGGTAATTCAGCGGGTCGTCAGTCCGGACAGGCGAAGTCAGTGTCTCCAACCGTGTCAGTTTCTCCATGGCCTCCAAAAACGAATGCCCGCAGTCGGTACCCGGGGCATACGACGAGCAGACCGCCGGCCGGTTGGTTGATCCAAAGATGCTGCAGGTGTTTCGGTCAGTGAGATGGTGACAGCGCACCCCGGCCGGTTTGTCGAGACTGGAGATGGAGGGTGCGATGCAGCAGGCACCACATTGACGGCAGGATTGCAGCGTCATGCGGCAGGCCTGTGCATGCAAAAACACCCCCTCCGGGGGCGTTTCTGCGGGATACAATCCGGTCTGACGTGATCAGCCATCAAAGCGCGAAAGAATGATGGTTGAATTCTGTCCGCCGAATCCGAAGCTGTTGGAAAGGGCATGCTTGATCTTGCGTTCGATCGGCTGATTGGCAACGACATTCAGCTTGAGTTCGGGATCTTGCTCAAAGACATTCATGGAACCATGGATGACCCCTTTGTAGAGGGCCAGGATGGTCGCAATGGCTTCAACGCCACCCGCGGCTCCGACAAGGTGTCCGATCATCGACTTGGTACTGTGAACGGGAATGGTATCGGCCAGGTCGCCGAAGAGACGACGGATGGTGCGGCATTCGGCCAGATCTCCCAGGGGGGTCGAGGTTCCGTGAGCGTTGATCAAATCGACATCGGAGAGATTGAGGTTGGCGGATTCGATGGCCATCGACATGGCCATGGCGGCTCCACGTCCTTCGGGATGGGGTGCAACGAGATCATAGGCGTCACAGGAAAGGCCGTAGCCCGAGAGTTCGGCATAGATGGTTGCTCCACGCGCCTTGGCGTGCTCGAGTTCTTCCAGACAGAGCACCCCGGCGCCCTCACTCAGGACAAAGCCTTCGCGGTCTTTATCAAAGGGACGGCTGGCGGTGGCAGGATCATCATTTCTTCTCGAGAGGGCACCGATGGCGTTGAAGCCGGCAATCCCGGCCGTATTGACGACACTCTCGCATCCGCCGGCCATCATCACATCAGCCAGGCCGGACTTGATGATTGTAGCAGCCACACCGATCGCATGGTTGCTTGTTGCGCAGGCAGAATTGACGGAAAAATTTGGTCCCTGGAAATTCCGGTCCTTGGCAAAATACGCAGGCGGGGTATTGGGAATGACTCCGACGACGTAGAAAGGGGAAACCATATCGACGGAGTTGTCCTTGTCGATGGTCCTGCAGGCCTTGTAGTGCCCCCAGTTTCCGGCGTCTCCCGTACCGATGATGGCACCGTAGCGATACGGTTCGCGATCGATGTCTTCCTGGCGAATCCCGGCATCATCAAACGCCTGAACCGCAGCGATCTGGGCAAAAACAATGAATCGTTCGAGCCGGTTGACCATCTTTTTGGGCATATAGTCTGCGATATTTTCTGGCAAATCAACCTCGCCACCGATCTTCACCGGGTAATCCGTGGTATCGGTGTGTTGAAGAAGACGGATACCGTTTTTCCCGGCTGCGAGATTTTCCCAGTACTCCCGGACGGTGTGCGCGATGGGGTTGATGGTCCCCATTCCCGTTACAACGACTCGAGTTTTGGAAGGGTCACGTTTCATGAGCAGTTCATCTCCAGAATTGGATGGTTGTGCTATGCGGCACGGATACGAAAACGGGAAAAAGAACAGTCTGCGGAGTGAAACAAGACCCCCAAAACAGAACAGACCCGTACCTACGACAATAACCACTCAATAAAGCTCGGGTCAAGTCCGTCCTTACCGGTATTTGGCAAATTTTGACATACGGTTCAAGATGTGCTATGAATAGAAACTGGAGACAGAGAGGATCAAGAATGGGGGAGAGTATGATACGGCGGATTTCGGGTGTTGTTGTCGTTTTAGCATGCATTTTTGCCGGGACATTGGGTGCTTTGTCTGTAGCTGAACAGGAAATCCGGCGAGGTGCGCCCGTCGAATTCATCAATTATCGGGGCCGCTACACAAAGATCGTAACCCCCGAAGAACTTCGGGGTGTTGGCCGTCAGCTCTCGTCGCTGGCAACCCTCTCCAACCGGAAGTATACCGCCAAAAGACAGTATTCGGTGATCCGGGCAATCGATCTCTCTGTCACAAACGGTTTTGACGCCGATATCTTCATGCTCGAACCGACAAGCGACATTGTGGACATCAACGGAGTGCGCGATGTCCTGGGCGGGTATCTCTCCGGCCAGTATGGGTATTCCGATCGGGACGGGCGGGTCCTGGCGACTTTTGTCACGTACTACAATGCCATCTATCGAGGACAGATCGAGTATTTCCGGACCAAGTACAAGCCGGTTGTCACTTCCAGGTTGGTACAGCAATTTGTCGGTATTGACAGAAACTACAGGAACTGGCCTGGCAGGACCCAGATGCTCGTTCCCTTGATCACTTCGACCAATGGCGGAAAGCCCCGGATTGATATTGACGGGTTCACCGGGAGAGAGGTGATTACCAAACTGACAAACCGTCCTGACAAAGGGATCCCTGAGCGGAGGGATTTGCTCGAGATCAAAAAAGATGATCTGGACAAGAAACAGCAGGACCTCGACAAAGACAAAAAGAAGCTCGAGGATGAAAAGAAGAAGCTCGAAGATGACAGATCGGATCTGAAAAAAAAGGAAGACGAAGTAACGAAACAGAAAGAGGACCTCAAAAAGGAAACGGATCCTGACAAAGCCGAAATCAAGAAAGACGAGATCGGAAAAAAGGAACAAGAAATAGAAAAGAAAAAAGACGACATCAAGAAAGATGAAGAGAAGTTAAAGAAAGATGAAACGACGATCGGGAAAAAGCAGGATGATCTCGATAAAAAGAAGGACGATCTCAAAAAAGAGGAAACCTCGATAAAGAAGGACGAGACCAAACTGGCGGAGGATAAAATCCCGCAGGTCATCAAGGATGATCTGAAAAAAAAGCAGGACGAGGTCGAAAAAACTAAGCAGGATCTCGAAAAAAAAGCGGACGAGATCAAAAAGCGTGAAGACGAATTGAAAAAAGGCGAGCTTGACCGGAATGTGTACGACGGCGGTTTGTACTATCTGAAAGTCATTGAACCGCTCGACAACGGCCATTACAAGAATGAAATGGTGCTTATCAATCCCGTAACACGAAAGGTTTCACTTGTTTCCCCGTTCAGGAATATCTGCGGTAAGCGCTATGACATTTTCAGTGGTGGAGCTGTCGTGGTCGGCTACGAAGGAAACCACTCAAGCGGGCATTTTCTCGTTGTGCTCGACCCCAAAAAGCTGGAGTTGGTTGCAAAGGGGAAGGTCAACGTCTATTGGCAGAGTTTTGTCGAGGTCAAGGCAGACTCGGTCTATGCTGTTGTCCAGGATGCCGGGTACTATCTCGGGAGGTTTGACGCAAAACTCGAGCAGGCCGCTCGTTCCAAGGTCCAGATCGACAAGGACAGCTTCATCAGCTTCTTTGGTGAATACATCTACGTCAACTCGCCGGATAAAAAGATTTACGTCTTCAAAGCAACCGACCTGAGCCTGGTCGATACCATTCAGCCCTGATCCGGAAGAGAAATGGGACAGAAACGAAAGCGGGATGAACACCAAGGTGATTTGTTGGAATCACTGAGGCTCATGATCGAACGCCAGAATCTCAGGATTGAGGAACTTGAGCGCATCAACGAGATGCACGTTCGGGCCGAGGAGTTGTCGAGGCAGGAACGCATCGATGCCGAAAGGATGATCGAGGCCCGGGAGCGTCTCCAAGGTCTTTCGGAGCAGGAGCGTATCGCGGCAGAAATGACCATTCGAGCGCAGGAAGGTGTGCAGCGTCTCGCCGAGCAGGAGCTCAGACAAGCCGATAAAACCATCAAGGCCCAGGAAACTTTGCACGAGTTCACGGAGAAAGAGCGGTTGGCCGCCGAGGAAACGATTCGGGCCCAGGAGGAGATTCAGCACCTGGCGTCCCAGGAACGTCTCCACGCTGAGCAGATGCTGGCTGCGCATGACCGGATCGAGATGCTGACTGTTTCCGAGATCAAACAGCGGGATGCCGTCCTGGCTGCAATACTGTCGATGAATGTCTGCATGAATGCTCTCCAACCTGTGGACGATCTTCTTGAACATACACTCCGCGAAGCCTGCCGGCTTTTTTCGGCAAGCAGAGGATTTATTGCACGGTATACGGGTGCAAGCATGACTCCCATTGCCCGAAGCGGTTTTGTGTACGAAGCCGAGGCGGACAGCATTCTGGAGGCCATTCTTGCCGGGCGCTCTGTCGTCGGACTGCATGCCAAGTTGTCCCGTGAGGGGCGCACAATAGGGGTCCTGTATCTCGAGAGGACAATGGATGCGGACGGCTTTTCGGCCATCGATCACGAATTTTTGGAGATTCTGGCATCCCAGCTTTCGGTCGGGTTCAACAACTCGATGCTGTATCACAGACTTCGTCAGCAGAATCGCGAACTTCGCCGGATGATCATGCTGAAAAACAATTTTATTGAACATCTCTCGTCCGATCTCCAACGGCCTCTCGGGAAACTGGTCGATCTCATCAATGGGGAAGACTGCTCAAGGCAGCAGGAGGCAATCAATCTTGCGGAATGGCTCAGGCGGACGGTCAACAAAGTCATTTCGATGGCAGCCCTGCAAAACGAAGTTGACGAGATGTATCTGCACAGTATCCGGATGGATATCATGATCCGGGAGATTGTCGAGAATCTCGGCGAAGAAATCAGAAAGCGAAAATTGTCAATACAGTACGAGTTCCCGGAAGAAGTCCATCCCTTCGAGGGGAACCAGGATATCATTCATACCATTATGGATGAAGTAATCTGCAATGCGGTTGTCTATAACCGTGACTCGGGAAGTGTCAGGATTGTCATCAACCAGGACTCCCAGTTTTGCCATATTACGATCATGGATACCGGTATTGGTATACGTAAGGAAGAGCTTGACAAAGTTTTTGAAAGATTCTACCGCGCCGGGACCTCGCACGACATGTACAACAGGGGTGCCGGTCTCGGGCTGTACATAGTCCGGAATTTCATCGAGACGTACGGTGGTTCAATTTCTCTTTCAAGCATCCATGGCAAGGGGACAGAGGTCGCCCTTGCCTTCCCGATGTAACATCAGAAAAAGATGGAATAGCGCGTCCCGTTGGAGCGGTCCAGTGTCAGGTCTGCCTGGAGCTGCTTGCAGAGGATTTTGACCAGTTGCAGTCCGAACGAACGGGTTGCCGACATGTCCAGCCCCTCGGGCAATCCGCGACCATTGTCTTCAACAGTCATCAGAAACTGTTTTTTTGGCGGGGCATCATGGAGAGCGGTCAGGGAAACACGCAGAACGCCCGGCTCATTTCCGGCAAAAGCATGCTTCAAGACATTGGAGACAAGTTCATTGAGGATCAACCCGCAGGGGATGGCTTTGACGAGATCAAGACCACGGTCGCAGTCTTCAATAGTCCAGTGAATGCGGTGATTGTGGTCGAGGAGATCCGCAAGCGACGAGATGATTTTTTCAGCGACCGGCGCAAAAGGAATTTGGGAAAGGTTTTCAGACCTGTACAGTTCCTCATGCACAATGGCCATACTCCGCACCCGCTGAGCGATCTGTTGCAATGCCTCGATGGAGTGGGGCTCGCGCTGAAAATCTGCCTGTGATTCAAGCAGGCTTACCACGATTTGCATATTGTTTTTCACCCGGTGATGGACTTCCCTGAGAAGAGATTCTTTTTCCTGAAGAGATTTCCTGAGAGCGGTTTCGGCGGAGTTTTTCTCGTTATAGTACAATTCAATCCTGTCCAGGATGCTGTTGATGGTATGGACGATCGGGGTGAAGTCTTTTGAAGGAATCGATGGAAGCCGGTACCAAGGCCTGGCATCAGGATCGATCGCTGTGACACCTTGCTCGAGGAGAGCGAGCGGAAGATCAATGTGTCGACGCTGGTACCAGACGAAAGAAACCCAAATCACTAGAGAGACGGCAATGATGGCGAAAAATGTGATTTTCAGTGTTCCAAACGTCTGCTCCAGTTTGTCGTCCGGAACAAAGGCAGCGACAATCAGATCCAGTTGCTCCATGTGCTTGAAGACAAGAAAACCTGATACTCCGGCAAGGGTGGTCTCGAATGTACCGGTCTTTCCATGCGTGATTCTGGCAAGAACAGGGGAATAGTCAGGATCAGGTAACAGTACTTCAAGCGGGTTCCGGTTTGACAGATATGAAGAATGTGCCAACAATCGCCCTTCGGTGCCGACGACAAACGAACATCCGGCGTTATCAGGAGAAGTAGTGGCAATTCTACCGAGAAGGGAATCGATGGGAAGATCGCCGGCAACGACTCCTTTAAGAATTCCGGCTGTATCATAGACAGGTTTGCAGACAGTAATGATCAGCCTGTCCCTGCTTGCATTGAGAAAAACAGGTGTTGTTGTCAGATCGCCTGCACGAAGTGCTTCGAGATACCAAGGGCGTGTGCGAAGGTCAAATCCCGGAGGCATCCGCCATTTGCTGGCATTGATCATGCGGTTGTCAGGCGTCCCAAAATACAGTGTTACAAAATCACGACCGGACTCGAGAAATGTCGTGAGATAGTGGAGTATCTCGGATTCGGTTTCACCGGCTTTCTGCACCAGTGATCCTGCAAGATTGATCATCTGTCCGTGCTCACGGATCCAGCCGTCAATATTGCCGATTTCTCGTTCAATAAAGATTCTCATGACGTCATTGTCTTTAGTGCGTAGCGTATCCCGGGAGACGAGATATTGTATGATAACGGATGCGGTCATTACAACAAGCACGAGACCTGCCAGAAGATGCAATCTCAGGCTGCGCTTTATTGGCATGTCCGGCACCTCCATAAAGGTAGATTCTCCCACTATTGTACAGACAATGATGGTGTTTTGAAAGGACTTGTTTCCGGGGATTGGTGCGAAACCACTAAACCTTTTTGACGGGAATCCGATCATCTGAGAGGGAAACGGACTTCCCGGCAGTCACCATCAGAAATGGATTTCAAAAACCATGATGTGCACAATCGATGCCCGTCCCGGAGTATTCGGGAGAGACAGAGGTGTCGTATGCCGGAGGGTCGACATGTTGTTACAAAAGCGGATGAAAATTGTTGTATTTGTAATTCTGTCATTGGCTTTATTGGTTCCAATGATCGTTCATGCATTGAGCGACATCACTGTGATCAATTTTGGCAATTACGAAAAAAGAATTACAGCCGAATTCCAGAGTATCAGTACAAACTCTAAACCGAAAAACCCGGATGGATCACCGAATTATATCCTGACGCCATCGGTGATGGCCATCAGTAACTGGATTGTCGAAGTCCGTTCTTCCGGTGTCCGGATTCCAAATATTGTCAAATCGCAATGTCTTTCGGTTTTCAGCAAATTGCAGAACCAGAATGTCCTTGGTGTCAGGATCAATTTCCCCGAAACCCGGCAGAACGACAGGGCCTATATCCGGCCACAGTTCGAGTTCCACGTCTATGACAAAAAAGGAAATTTCTCGAACATCTCGAACGGGATTGTGACCAATGTCGGGCTGGTCAAAGATGTCTCGGTCTGGGTCAAAGGAAGAAACTATCCGTTTGATTTTGCCGTCCGGATGCTCGACCAGGACAACAAGGCTCATGAGTATTTCTTCGGGAATCTCTTTTTTGACAACTGGCGCAAGCTGACATGGGTCAATCCGAACTACATCGATCAGGTCAAGGATCGTGTCATCATCAGAAAACCCATGTATCCCAAAGATCTCCCCTACCTCAAGTTCAGTTCCTTCGTTGTCTACAGAAACATGGACCAGATTGGCGGCGATTTCATCCTCTATATCAAGAATGTTTCAATGCGCTACGAATGGCATGCCGCCAAAGTCATCGAGAACGATATTGATGACGAGGAAGTCTGGAAGATTCTCCAGCAGCGTGCGATTGACAACATGCAGCGTGAGCAGAAGGGATTGGCCGAGAAGGCACATGATCTCAAACAGAATCTCAAGCTCCAACAGGAAGGGAATGTCCAGTGATGTTGCTGGACGAGGTGACAGGAGGGCTTGATGCCCTCCTGGAACGGAAGAGGATTGCAGACTGGTCGAATAATGGTTTGCAGATTGAAGGCTGTGACCAGATCCGGAGAATCGCTTTTGCCGTGGATGCCGGGCTAAAGACGATCCAGCTTGCCGTCGAGGCCAAAGCGGATTTGCTTGTGGTGCACCATGGTCTCTTTTGGAATCAGCCCTTGATGATTACCGGTACGCACCGACAGCGCGTGGCTGCCTGCATCGAGAGTAACCTCTCGCTGTACGCCGCCCATCTCCCGCTGGATGTCCAT
>Ga0116158_10002003_pt1 | contig 18169 bp, 19 predicted proteins | sample AD_UKC052_MetaG_FD_89883 | JGI IMG/M metagenome (GOLD analysis project Ga0116158, IMG submission 89883) | Active sludge microbial communities of municipal wastewater-treating anaerobic digesters from USA - AD_UKC052_MetaG | ecosystem: Engineered > Bioreactor > Anaerobic > Digestate | place: USA... | reverse complement strand
TCAACATGATGATCCGCTATTGCAGCGGCATCGTCTGCGTGCCGACGGTCGATCATCAGCTCAAGCACCTCGGCCTCGGGCCGATGGTCTCGCGCAATCGTGAGAGCCACCGCACCGATTTCACGGTCACCGTCGATGCCGCCGAGGGGATTTCCACGGGCATCAGCGCCTACGACCGCACCCGCACGATCCAGATTCTGGCCGATCCCAATTCCCACCCGGAGCAGCTGGTGCAGCCTGGCCACGTCTTCCCGCTGCGCGCTCGTCCGGGTGGCGTGCTCGAGCGTGCCGGTCACACGGAGGCGGCCGTGGATCTGGTGACGCTCGCCGGCCTGCCGCCCGCGGGCGTGCTGTGCGAGCTGGTCAACGATGACGGCACGGTGCAGCGCCTGCCGCAGTTGATCGAGTTTAAGAAACGTTTCGGTCTGCGCATGGTCTCGATCGCGCAACTCATCGAGTACCGCGTGCGCCGCGACCAGCTTGTCGAGCGCGTGTGCTCGCAGCCGTTCTCCTCGGAGTTCGGCGAGTTCACCGCCCATGTTTTCCGCAACCGCGTCGATGGGCGCCACCACCTCGCGCTCTCGATGGGCGCGCTCTCGGCGGAGCCCACGCTCGTGCGCGTGCACAGCGGCGACCTGCTCGGCGACGTGTTTCTCGGCAAGGGCCTCTGCGGCCACCGCACGCTCAAGGCCTCGCTGGAGGCCATCGCGCGTGCCGGGCAGGGCGTCGTGCTCTACATGACGCCGGCCAATGTCGGCGACCAACTCGTGCAGCACCTCCAGTCCAAGGCCGCGGCGCCCGCCATCGATTTGCGCGACTACGGCATCGGTGCGCAGATCCTCAGTTCGCTTGGCCTGCGCCGCATCCGTCTGCTCACGAGCAACCCGCGCAAGGTCGTGGGCCTCGATGGCTACAACCTCGAAATCGTCGAACAGGTCGCCGTGTGAGCGCCGCACCGCGCCTCCGTCTCGGGCTGGTCGGGGACGGCCAGTTTTTCGGCGTTGCGCCGGGCCGTCGATGCCCTTCCGTTAGCCGGTCCAAGTCATGAGCCTCGCCGTTCCCAGTGTCGTTTCGATCTCCGGTGCCCCCTTTCGGGTGGGCATCGCGGCTGCCCGTTTCAACGAGCGCCTCGTCGATGCCCTGCTCGCGCAGGTGACCGACTGCCTCAAGGCCTCCGGCGTGAAGGCCAGCCGCCTCGACGTCGTGCGCGTGCCCGGCTCCAACGAGCTGCCGGTGGCCGTGCAACTGCTCGCCGCCCGCGCCCGCTACGATGTGTTGATCGCGCTCGGCCTGCTCATCCGCGGCGACACGATCCACTACGAGCTGATCGCCGACGCCACCACGCACGCCCTCCAGCGCGTCGCCCTCGATCTGCGCACGCCCGTCATCAATGGCGTGGTCGTCGCCGAAAACCAGGCACAGGCCGAGGCCCGCTGCCGCGGCAAGATCGACCGCGGCGCCGAGTTCGCACAATCCGCTTTGGAAATGGCCGCCCTCAAACGCCGTCTGTCGAAAAAATCATGAGCAACAAAGAAATCTTCGCGCAGCGCCGCGCCGGCCGCATGGCCGCCATGCAGTACCTGTTTTCCTGGAGCCTCAACCGCCCGGCCGACGTCGCCGACGATCTCCGCCTGTTCTTCGAGCACCAGGAGCAGCCGCGCGACTACTACGCCTTTGGCGAGGAGATCATCCACGGCGTGCTCGAGCGCCGCGAGGAGGTCGATGGCTACATCCGCTCCCTGGCGCACAACTGGGACTTCGAGCGCATCGCCCGCATCGACCTCGCGATCCTGCGCGTCGCCATCTACGAGATGCTTTTCCGCAAGGACATCCCGCCGATCGTCTCCATCAACGAGGCCATCGATCTCTCCAAACAGTTTTCCAACGCCGACGCGAAACGCTTCATCAACGGCATCCTCGACCGCCTGAAGGACCAGCTCGGGCGCGACGCCCGCAAGGCCACCGAGCAATAAGCGCCGCCGATGTTTGGCCTTTTTAAGAAGTTCAAGGACGGCCTCGCCAAGACGGTCGCCGCCATCTCCGAAAAAACGCGCGGCCTCTTCGGCGGGCGCAAGATCGACGCCTCCTCGCTCGAAACGCTCGAAGAGGCGCTCTACGGAGCCGATTTTGGCGTGCAGACGACCGAGGAAATTCTCGAAGAGATCAAGGCGGCCTACCGCAAGGACAAGGATCTGCAGGGCCGTCAGGCCGCCGAGATCGGCGCCGCCGTGCTCCAGCGCGTGCTCGCCGGCAGCGAGGGTAAACTTGAGCCCGCTGCCGCTGCGCCCACCGTCATCTGCCTGATCGGCGTCAACGGCTCCGGCAAGACCACCACCGCCGCCAAGCTCGGCTGGGATCTGAAGGAGGACGGCCAGAGCGTCGTCCTCGCCGCGTGCGACACGTTTCGCGCCGCCGCCGTCGAACAGCTCAAATCTTGGGCGACGCGTCTCGATCTCGAAATCGTGGCCGCGCACACCGGCGCCGATTCCGCCGCCGTGGCGTTCGACGCGTGGCAGGCCGCCAAGGCGCGCGGTCGCCAGTACCTGATCGTCGATACCGCCGGACGCCTGCACACGAAGAGCAATTTGATGGAGGAACTGGCCAAGATCCGCCGCGTGCTCCAGAAGCACGACCCGGCCGCGCCGCATCATCGCTGGCTCGTGGTCGACGGCTCACTCGGCACCAACTCCATCGAGCAGGCGAAGGTGTTTCACCAGTCGTTTGGCCTCACCGGCCTGATCGTGACCAAGCTCGACGGCACCAGCCGCGGCGGCGCGATCGTCGGCATCTGGCGCGAGTTGAAACTGCCGATCTATTTTCTCGGCCTCGGCGAAAAGCCCGAGGACTTGCAGCCCTTCTCGGCGGAGAACTACGCGAAGGCGGTCTTCGGCCTTGATTGATCGTCCTGTCGCCGGCGCACGCCCGATGCCTCTGGCGTGCGCGGTGTGGCGCGCGGCTTAGAAATTGGCCGTGACCTCGGACTGGTGGCCGGGCTCCAGCGTGAGCTCGCCGACGGACACGCACTCGACCTGATCGTTTTTGTAGAGGCGCACGCGGACCGGTGCTGCGGCGTCGGTCGTTTCCCAGCGCCATTTGCCGATCGAGACAAACTGGAGCGGCTGGCCTTTGTCGGCGTGCAGTCCGGGGCCTTGTCCGCGGATGAAGAGCCGGTTGCCGATGCCGATGTACGCAGTGACGAGCAGCCGGGTGGCGCCGTCGGCCGACATCGCGGAGGCGGGGCGCGCTTCGTCGGGCGAGACTTGGGAAAACTCGGACTGCTCTTCGGCTGGCGCGTCGGTATCGATGTCGCCCAGATCGAGTCCGAGCGTGGGCTGGTCGTCGATGGGCTTGGCGCGGCGGGCGGGTTTGGGCGCGACAGGCTCTTTTTCGGCCTCGGGCTCTGGCGCTGGAGCGGGGGACGCGTTTTCCACCTCGGCGGGCTGTGGCACCGTCGGCGTTTCGGGCGGCACGGGCGGCGCACTTTCGGCGTGAATCTCGTCGGATTTTTGCGCTTCGGGCGCGGACTGCGGCTCGGGCGCTTGGGCCGGTGAGGCGTCGTCTTCGATTGCGGGAGCCGGCTGCGCCTCCGGTGTGGCGCTGGCGGCCGGTTCGCTGCTGGGCGGTGGCGTGAGGGCGCCGCCGGTGGCGCGTGAGATGAGCCCGTGGATGCCGCGCGCGTTTTTAAACGGACGCGCCGGAGCCGGTGCGGGCGCCTGCTCTGACATTGCGGAGGCTGCGGGGCGGGCGTCCTTGACCGTCTCGTCGAGGCGGCGCAGTTCAGCGTCGATCCGACCGGTCAGTTGCTCGCCGGTTTGCGTGAGGCGTTGTTCCAGCGCGGCGACGGTTTTCTGGAGGCGTGCTTCGGCCTCCTGCGCCTGCTCGGCGGCGGTGTCGCGGAAGGATTTTTCGATGGCGACTCCGGCCTTGCCGAGCTCGGCGACGACGTGGGCGGCGAGGTCGTCGATGGTCTGGACAAGCTGGTCGGTGGCGGTGCGGCTGTGGTCCGGGAGTGCGGCCAGTCCGGTCTGAAGTGCGGTGAGCTGGCTGGTGGCGGAGGTTTGGAGCTTGGTCCATTCGCCGGCCGCTTTCTGGATTTTGTCCACGACGACTTCGAGACGTTCGCTTTCGGAGCTGCGCAGGGCGGCGAGGTCGCGTTCGAGTTCCTCCTTTTCCTCGTCGTTGGCGAGGGTGATCTGCTGCTGGAGCTCGGCGATCTTGTCCTGAAGCTTGTGGGGGAGCTGCTCGGCCTGTTTCAGGTTTTTCTGGGCGAGCTCGGTGATGGTGTGCAGGCCCTGCGCGGCGATGCCGATCTGCTCGGCGGCGGTGGCGACGGTGCGCGCGAGTTCTTCGAGGGCGCGCTGGCGGTCGTCGAGCGCGATGTCCTGTTTGCGCGCGTAGTCGGTCAGGAAGGGGATGGCGCCGAGCACGGTGCCGAGGGCCACGCAGGAGACGCTGGCGATCAGCGGAGCTCCGCTCCAAGGATCGAGGCTGCGGGTGGCGATCAGGGCGGCGGTGCCCAAGAGGGCGGCGTCGCCGACAAGGAAGGGCCATTTAGGGAGGCGGGGTGTGTCGGAAGGCAGCATGCTCATAGGCTATTGCGCGCGGGAGAGTTTGTGCGCTCCCGTGCGCTCAGGCTCAAGGGCAAAGGCGGCGGCGCGCCCGGCCCCATGTCCAGGACACGTCGGTGCGTTTATCGGCGTGCGCGGAGGGCGATGAAGACGGCTTGGAAGGGCTTTCCGGTCGTCCAGTCGCCCTGGCAATGCCACTGCGTGACCTTTGCCCAGTCCATGCCGGGCTTCTTGCCGGCGTATTCGCCGGTCGCAGGTTGAAATGCGGCGAGCGGGATACGCAGCCAGATGGCTTGTTTCGGAACGATCGCCTCGATGCGGAGGCGGGCTGTGGCCAGGGTGCCATCGGCGTCGCAGAGCCCGACGGTGACTTCCTGGACTTCATTGGCGGCGCCGATGCCGAGAGCTATTTCGACGTAGGCCATGCCTGCGAGGTTCATGGGCGTGTCGAGGTTGCCACAGAAGCCGCCGTTGCCCTGTGCGCCTTTGCTGGAGGCAATGGAGACGCCTTCGGCGGTGCGGCTCATGGCGTCCATCCACGATTCGTAGCCGTAGGCCGGCGTGGTTTCGCCGCGGAGGTCGGCGATCAATTCGGTGGGGCTGGCCTTCTCTGCGGGAGCCGCCGGGAGGGAGGCGAGGGCGGCAGTGGGCAAGGCAAGGAGTGTGGCAACAATCAGGGCGAGGGCGGGGTGTTTCATGTGGGGATGGGGCCGATGCGACTTGAGCGGTGGATGGCAGCGGTTGTCGGAGGGCCTTGCAATGTCTCAGCAGAGACGGGCGCGATTGCCGGGGTGGAGGGTGGCGCACTTAGGGCAAATTCCTGGCGCGGGAAGGTGGTTTTCCGGATTGCGGGGGCTTGGCGGCGGGGGTACTTTACGCGCATGGAAATCACTTCGACCCAAAGCACGCAGCAGAATGTGGACCGCGAGGTCGTGCAGGCTTCGCTCGTGAAGAAGGCCTTGGTGGCCGAGATGAGTCAGAAGGTTCAGATCCTGCAATCGACGCAGTTGCCTCCAGAGGTCGAGCAGGATACCTCGGTTGTTGGCAGGTATATTAACGTCAAGGCCTAGCGAAACCTGACATAGAGTCAGGAGTGCTTTGAGCCGGACCGAGCCGCAGACCACATGGCCTGCGGCTCCCCGTTTTTATCGGGGCGGCATTTCGCCATTTTCGGTCGGCTTGGGGCGCGCCGGGCTCGAAAAAAGGTGGGTCGTGGTCGTCTCGCGAGTGGTGTTGCCGAGTGACTTGCCCTGGGCGATTTCTTGGGCGATGGCGGCGCGCATGCGCTGGTCGAGTTCGGTTTTGTCGGTACCGGAAAGGGTGATGCCGAGCTCGGGGCAGAATTGATGGTAGCTGTTCTCGCAGACCCACTGGAAGCAGCGGATGGCGGTGACGATCTGGTCGGGCGTGCGCACGTAGGGCGCGCTGAGCATCCGCTCGACGGTTGCCTGGAAATTTGTCGGATGTAGCGGCTTGGGCAGGCCTTCGTTGGCTCCGATCTTGAGCAGGCGGCTGAGCAGCAGGGAGTCCATCGCGCTGCTGACGACGATGATCGGCATCGCGTCGCGACTGATCGTGCGCCGGGTGTTTTCGATGAAATTGAGGGTGTCGCCTTCCGGGAAGAGGAAGTCGGTGATGAGGAGATCGTAAGGCTGGCTAAGTAAGGCGATTTCGGCCTGCGCGAGGGTGGAGGTGATGGTGAGCTCGCACAGGTTCGCGAGGAGTCTGCGCATGAGCAGCTGGGAGGTCGTGCTATCTTCCGCGTAGAGGACTCGTTTCATCACCTACCTGCATGCATCGGCACGGGTGAGCCGAGCTATAGCGCCAAACCGAGGGAACACTGAGATCGGTTTGGCGTAGCGGCTTATTGCCTGACGTTTGCGGATTGTGCCGGCTGCGGGGCGGCGCCGGCGCGCAGGAGGATGGTGCGTGCCTCCTTCTCGCCGGCGAGGCGCAGGGTGAGTTGCACGGGGATTTCGGCGGCAGCGACTCCGACGCGGGAGGTGACGGCGTCGGGCGACGCGGTCTGGCCTGGGACGAGTGCGAGACGGTCGGGCTTGAGGGCAAAATCTCCCAGCGGGGACTGGAAATCGAGGATTTCGATTGTGATTGGCTGGGCGTCGAGGTGGCCATGGTCGAGGAGTTGCAACTGGACACGGAGGCCCGGGCCGCTGGCACCCATCATGCGAGGTTGGGCGGGGACGCTTTCGCCGCCGCCCATCTCACCGCCGCCGGGAGGTGGGCCCCCCATGCCGCCGCCGCCCATGCCTCCGGGCGGGGGGCCTCCGGCTCCGCCCATCATACCGCCACCTCCTCCGCCTGGCCGATGTTTCGGCGCACCGTCGCCGTGGGGACCTCCGGGGGCGCCGTGGCCGAAGCCGCGTGTGACGATCAGGCGCGCGAGGACGCGTCCGCCGAAGAAGGGTTGTTCTCCTTGTAGTAACGTGGGGCGCGGGGCGGTGCTCTCGGGGCGATCCTCACTCATCGGCGGGCCGTGGCGTGGCGGGCCGCCGCAGCCGGTGAGGCTCACGAGTCCGGTGAGCCCGGCGGCGAGGAGGGTGGTGGTGAGGAGGGGGAGTATGGTTCTCATGCGAATCTTCGCATGAAGACGCTGCGTACTCCGGCCGGTTACACGTGGTGGCTCGCTTCAGCGACGATCGGAGCGCCAGAAAAGCCAGCCGGCGAGGGCGAGTCCGATGAGATTGGGTACGTAGCTCAGCAGCTCGGGGTGGAGGTCTGGGCGGCGATCCAACCAACTGACGGAGGTGGATAGGAAATAGTAGCTGAGGGCGATGGCGACGGCGACGCCGAGATTGGCGGAGGTCTCCCGCCGCGAGACCTTGATACCGAGCGGCACACCGATGAGTGCGAAGGTGAGCACGACGAGCGTGTTGTTGTAGCGGTCGCTGATGGCGAGGCCCGCCTTCGTGTGCTGGCGCTCGCGCTCGGCGCGGGCGTCGGGCGTCTCGCCTTCGACGGGGCGGGCGAGTTTATCGCGGACTTGTTCGAGCGCGGAGATCGCCATGTAGTCGTACTTGGTGCGGGCGACGGTGCGCGGCATGAGCCGGTCGAGCGACAGCCGGAGGGCATCGGTGGCGCCAAAGGTGCCGACGATGGGCGGCGAGGTGAAGCGCTCCGGCGCCTTCTCGGAGCGGATGTCGGCCTGGGCTTCGCCGAGCTGGAGGATGAGCGAGTTGGTCGCGGCCTCGTAGTCGAGGCTGCCGTTGGCGGCGTGGATTTGTTTTACGACGCGCTGCTGGTCGTCGAGCTGCCAGAACCAGAAGTCGTGCAACTCGGTCCCCTGGCGCTCGCCGATGTACAGGACGAATCCGGGGAAATCGCGGATGAAGGTGCGCGGTACGATGAAGTTGAGCGGGTTGGCGCGGACGGCCTCGATGAGCTCCTGCTTGTAGCGGTTTCGGGTCGCCGGCATCGCCACGAGGTTGATGTAGAGCGCGAGCGCGCCGCCGAGCAGCGCGAGGATGATCAAGGGCCGCGCAACGCGTGCCAGGCTGATGCCGGCCGCGCGCATCGCGGTGATCTCACTATCCGCGGACATGCGCCCGAGGGTGAGCAGCACGCCGGCGAGCATGCCCATCGGCAGCGCGAAGCAGACGACGAACGGTACGAGCAACGCGAGCAGGCGCACGAGCGTGAGTGCGTCGATCTGGCCGGAGATTGCGTACCCGAGCAGGTCGCGCATGGCGTTGCCCAGGATGAGCACAAAGGCCAGCAGGCCCACTGCGCCGAGGCAGGTGAAGAGCGCGCTTTTGAAGATGTACCGGTCGAGAAGATTCACAGGGCGTGGCAGGTGTCGCAGACCGGACGCATCCTGACAAGGCCGTCCATCGGCCGGGCTATAAAATCAGTTACCGGCTTCCCCGGGAGTTCCAGTTCATGCCGCCGGAGCGCAGGTAGGTCTCGTTGGTTTCTTTGCGGATGTAGTCGGCCTCGGCCTTGTCGCCTGCGCGCTCGGCGTCGTTGGCCGCGGACTGAAAGTCGGAGATGTTTTGGAGCCGGACGTCCTCCTCGTAAATCTGCATGGCGCGTGCGGCGGACGAGGTGCCGATGAGGGGAAGCGTGAAGCGATTGAGCAGCCCGCGGTCGAGTCCGCTGAGGTAGCGTTTCATGGCGACGGCGGCGAGGCCCTGCTTGGTGTAGACGTCGCGCTCGCGGAAGACCGGCGGGCGCTCGCCGATGATCACGTATTTGGGCAGGCGGATGATTTTGTTTTTCGGCCTGTCCGTGGCGGTGTCTTCGGGGTCGTCGATCTCGACGCCATTGGGGTCTTCGTTGGTCTCGTCGTATTCGGGCTCCGGTGGCGGCGGCGGAGGAGGGGCGTATTTGGGCAGCTTGGCGGTGATGGCCGAGGCCATCGTCTGCGAAACGCGGTGCGTGGGCCCGGACACTTCGACCGTGGGCGCGACTGCGGGCTCGCTCTTGACGGGCGCGGCCGGCTGGGCAGGAACCGAGGCGTCGGCCGACTCCGTGATGACCGGCTCTGCGACGAGGGGCAGGACGGCGAAAAGGGCTGGCAGGAGGCGTTTCATCCGGGCTTAGACGGGTTGGCGCGGAGGATGTTCAATCGAGTTTTCGCGCGGGGTTTAGCCGCGGATCTGGCCGGTCCCGGTGACGAGCCACTTGTAGCTGCAAAGTTCGCGCAGGCCCATCGGGCCGCGGGCGTGGAGACGGTCGGTCGAGATGCCGATCTCGGCTCCGAGGCCAAACTCGAAGCCGTCGTTGAAGCGCGTGCTGGCGTTCCAGAACACCGCGGAGCTGTCGCAGCCGGCTTGGAAACGGCGCGCGGCCTCCGGGTCGGTCGAGACGATCGATTCGCTGTGGCCGGAGCTGTCGCGGTTGATCGTGGCGATGGCGGTTTCGAGGGAATCGACGACGCGTACGGCCATGATGTAGTCCAGGAACTCGGCCTTGTAGTCGGCCTCGGTGGCGGCGACGTACGGCAGCCCGTGTTTCTGGAGGATGGCGGCGCTGGCGGGATCGCAGCGCAGTTGCACGTTTTTGGCGGCGATCAGGGCCTTGGCGGCGATGGGCAGAAACGCCTCCGCGACCTCGCGGTGGACGAGCAGCTGCTCGGCGGCGTTGCACACGCCGGGGCGCTGGCACTTGGCGTTGACGATGATCTTTTCGGCCATCGTGAAATCGGTGGCGCGGTCCACGTACACGAAGCACACGCCCTGGTAGTGTTTGATAACCGGGATGGTGCTGTTGCCGGTGACGAAGCGGATGAGGCTCTCGCCGCCGCGCGGGATCAGGCAGTGGATGTACTGGTCGAGCTTGAGCAACGTGTTGAGCGCGGCGCGGTCGGTCGTGGGGATGAGCTGCACGGCGTCGGCGGGCAGGCCGGCGGCGGCGAGCGCCTGCTGCACGAGCGCGGCGAAGGCGGTGTTGGTGTGGAAGATTTCCTTGCCGCCGCGCAGGATCGAGGCGTTGCCGCTCTTCAGGCAGAGGATGGCGCAGTCGATGGTGACGTTGGGGCGCGCCTCGTAGATGATGCCGATCACGCCGATGGGCACGCGCACGCGGCGGATTTGCAGGCCATTGGGACGCGTGGTTTCGTCGAGCAGTTCGCCGACGGGATCGGGCAACGCGGCGACCTGGCGGACGCTCTCGGCGAGCTGTTCGAGGCGGGCCTGATTGAGCGTGAGGCGGTCGATCTGGGCGGCGGACAGGCCGTTGGCTTTGGCCTCGGCGAGGTCGAGCTGGTTGGCCTCCATGAGCGTGGCGGCGGAGGCCGGCAGCAGGTCGGCCAGCTTGAGCAACGCGGCGTTTTTCACGGCGGTCGGGGTCGTGGCGAGCACGAGCGACGCGGCGCGGGCGCGTTGGGCAATCGAGGTGACGAGCTGAGCGAGATCGGCGGACATGGCGTGGAGCTTGGTCAACGGCACAAGCGAGCACACGCCAAAAAACAGGCGGCCAGTTTGGGTCGAGGGGTACCTCACTTCGTCCCGGTTTTGCACTGGCTGCGCCGCCCGCGTTGTTCCTATCCTTCATGCGAATGAACAAGCTGCGGATCGCAGGATGTTTGCTGGCGGGCTCCCTCTCTTGGGTGGGCTTGGCTGCGGACCCTGCGCAACCTCCGGCGGACACGGAGCGGTCTGCGATGTCCGCCAAGATTTCCGCTCTGCTGCGTGCAACGCTTCCCAGATACGAGGCGAAGCCCGCCGTGGAGGAGCCGGCGGTGGTCGAGGTGGACGACGAGGTCGTCGAGCTGCCCAAGCTGATTGTGACCGGGGACCGGCCACCGATTTTTACCGAGCGCGAAGTGCAGACGAAAACCGGCATGGCCGAGTTGGTGCGCAAACGTTATCCGGGCGCGAGTTTCAAGGGCCAGCCGGAGCAGTGCCCCAATTATGCCCGGCTTATGTATGCCGACGACGAGCGCCGCTTGCGGCTGGACGATTTGAAGACGACGGCGGCGATCTTCAAAAAAGTGAGCGGCGCGGCCGGTGATGACGATCTGACGGATGAAGCCACGGCCACGTTTCTGCGCCGTCACGATTGGGCAACCGAGTCGCTGGATCGATCCGCCAACAACAACCGGCGATAAATCGCCGGGAACCCGCTCTGCCTCCGGCGGACAAAGCGGATCGGGTTGCACCCGCGCCATCCTGCCGGTCCGCCTTTTCCCCATGCGATTTTTCCCCTCGAAAATGCTACGCCGCCTGCTGGTGACCGCCATCCTCGTGAGTCTTGGCTTCGGCGCCAGTGGCTGCGTCAACGTGAGCCGCAAGGTCATCCAGGGCACCGGGCGTGGCGCCGATTGGGCGGTCGTGCCGGAGGGGGCCGACTACGAGCTGGTCACGCTGACCACGGCGGGCGGCACGCGCATCGTGGCGCAGTTTGGCAAGGCAACCGACGCTGCGGGCGCGCCGCTGGCGGACTACGCGCGCCGGCCGACGGTGATCTACGGGTACCCCGGCGGCTACACGTTGAAACGCAGCCAGCCGGAGTTCGCCGCCTGGCGGCGCCTGGGTGTCAACGTGATCGTGCCCGAGTATCCGGGCTTCGGTATGAGCGCGGGAGAGCCGGGCGAGGCTGGCTGCTTCGCGGCGTTCGACGCGGCCTATGACTACGTGCGCCAGCGGCCCGATCTGGTCTCGTCGCCGGTCGTCGCGGCGGGTTGGTCGGTGGGCGGTGGCGCGGCGGTGGATCTGGCGAGCCGGCGTACGGTCGCCGGGCTGATCGCGATCGGGACATCGACCAACATCGACGACGTGGTGCGGCACATCGCCGCCCAGAAAGCCCCCTTTTCATGGCTGCCGGGCTGGTTCGTCGGCTGGCTCGTGAAGGGGCGCCTGCTCGATAGCGCGGCGAAAATGCCGGCGGTTTCCTGCCCCGTGCTGCTGGTGCGGGGCGGCAACGATGAGCTGATCCCAGTCGAGATGACGCAGCGTCTGGCGGCCGCCGCCCGGACCAAGGTGACGATCCACACCGTGCCGGGGGCGAAACACGGCGATGTGCTGGAGGTGGGCGGGCCGGCCTTGTGGCGCGTGTCGGGCGACTGGTTGGCGGGGCTGGATATCACGCCGGGCGCCGCCGCCGAGGTGGCGCCGCGATAGGCGAACCGGCCCCGGCTTTAGCGCGCGTCGAGCGGGCTGGCGCTCCAGCTCTGGAGCCGGGCGAGATCGAGCACGTGCAGGGTGGTGCCTTCGACGCGCAGGGCGCCGGCCTGCCGGAAGCGCGCGAAGGTGCGCGAGAGCGTTTCGCTGGTCACGCCGAGTTGCCCGGCCAACACGCGTTTGCTCATGGAAAGTTTGAAACTTGCCGGTGCGTCGGGCTTCGGTGCCGGGCCGAGCTGTTCGAGAATCCAGGCGGCGAGGCGTGCATCGATTTGCCGGCCCTTCAGGTCGTCGAGCGATTGCACGAGGTGTTTCAGGTGGAGGCTCATCGAGGCGAGCATGTGCAGCGCGAGCCCGGGATGGCGGGCGATCAGGTCGCGGAAGCGCGCCTTGTCCACGCAGATGACCTGCGATGGCACGAGCGCGGCGGCGTTGGCCGGGTAGGTCTCCGCCGTGGCTAGGACGACCTCGGCGAAACTTTCGGGGGCGGCAAACACGCAGATGATGCGCTCGCGTCCGCCGGGCGTGACGCGGTGCACGCTGATCTGCCCGGATTGGACGACGTAAAAGCCGGTCGCCTTTTCGCCCTCGCGGAAGAGCATCTCGCCCTTGGCGAGGCGGCGCGTGTGGCAGGCGTCGGCGACGGCGGCGAGTTCGTCCGGCCCGAGGTCGGCAAACATCCGGCTGCGGCGCAAGGTGGCGAGGATCGCGGTCTGCCGCAGGTGCGCGGCGTGAGTCGGAGCGGCGGACATCGTGTCGCGAGTCCAGCCGTGCGCGCGCCGGACGCAAGCCGCCAGTCGCGGTTGCGCGTGCGGCTGCCACCGGACGGGCACGCATCCGCTCGCCACGGCGGTGGCGGGTTGTAGCGTGGGGCCATGAAACGCGTCCTGACCGCCCGCAAGCTCCCCGTTCTGGCCCTCGTTGTGTTGTCGGCGCTATTTTCCCCGGCGCCTGTCCGGGCGCTTGCGGAGGAGTCACCGGCCGCGCCGGTGGTCGTGACGGCGACCGATGCCGCCGGTCAGGCGCTGGTCGATGCCGGGGCGCAAGTGGTCTTGTGCGTGCCCGCCACCGGAGCGGTGGCGATCTATGAAAACTGGCGGGGCCGGGCGAAATGCGCCCAGGAATATCAGTTGCACGAGGAGGTGGCGGTCGGGATGGCGATGGGCGCTTCGTGTCGGGGCCGGCGCAGTGCGGTGCTGCTCAAATCCCACGGACTCGCCAAAGCCGCCAACGCCCTCGTGGATGCCTGGACGATGGGCGCCGAGGGCGGCCTGGTGTTGCTGGTGGCGTGCGACCGCGAGGGACGCGCCTCCGATACCATTTTCAACATTGATGCCCTGGTCGCGGGCCTGTCCCTGCCCATGCGGCGACTGGGCCCCGGCGAAGTCTATCGCGGAGTGCGGGAGGCGTTCGCGCAGTCGGAGGTGCAGGGCCTGCCGGTCGTCGTGCTGGTCGAAGACGATGAGTTGAACGCCCCGGCCGGCCCCTTGCCGCCGACGCCTCCGCCGGTCGTCCCCGGGCCCGTGCCGGCTCGCGACGCCGACCGCCGGGTGCTCTGCCCGCTCAACGTCCGCTATCCCCACGAGGTGGTGCAGGCCAAGCTGGCCGGCACCGACTGGCGGACGCTCGTGCGGCCGGTGTGGCCGGTCATCCCGGAGGGCATGCCGCCCAAGTTTCGGCCGACCATTCAGGCCTACATGCCGGTTTTCGATCTGCTCAAAACCCTGCGGCCCGACATCGACTTCATCGCCGGCGACACCGGCACCTCCACGCTGTTTGCCTGCCCGCCTTACGAGCTGATCGACGCCGCCGCGTATTACGGGGGCAGCATCCCGATGGCCGCCGGCGCGCTCAAGGCGGGCGCCCGCAAGACGTGGGCGGTGACGGGCGACTGGGCGTTTACCGCCGCCGGACATCTGGGCCTGCACGAGGCCGTGCAAATGGGCCTGCCCGTCAAAGTGCTGATCCTGCACAACCGGGTGGCCGGGGCCACCGGTGGGCAGCCGCTCAACGAGGGCGTCTTTGCGCGGCTGATCGGCGCCTATTCCGAGTTTGTCCGCCGCGTCGATGTGGCAGACCGGGACGCCCTGCGCGCCACCTTGCAGGCCGCCCAGGCATCCGACCGGCTGGAGTTGGTGGTCGTGGATTTACCGACACCCTGAGCGCGCCTTTGAGGTCACTTTCCCTTTCGCAGCCCCCGCGCGGAATCCGTGCCTGCGCTTTGCGCTCCGGCCAAGCTGGGGGATAATTCCGGCCATCTGGTCCTGGACCTCTGACATGAGCCTGAAACGCATCGCCTCCATCCTCCTGCTTTCTGTGCTCGGTCAGGCCTATGGCTCCGCTCCCGTCATGACCTCTCCCGCCTCAGCATCCCCGGAGCCCGCCTCGTGCGCGGCCGACGACGCCAAATCCGCCTGCGGTCTTCCTTCCCGGGTGGTCATCGACATGTCCCGCGCCCGCGTGCGCAGGACCGACGCCGAATGGCGCGCGTTGCTCACCCCCGAGCAGTTCCGCGTGGCGCGCGAGCAGGGCACCGAGCCTCCCTTCCGCAACGCCTTCTGGGACCACCACGAGGACGGCGTCTATTTCTCCGTGTGCAGCGACACCCCGCTGTTCGACAGCCGCGACAAGTTCGACAGCGGGACGGGCTGGCCCAGCTTCACCCGGCCAATCGAGCCGGGCTTCGTCGGCGAGGAAACCGATTCGAGTTTCGGCATGGTCCGCACCGAGGTGCACTGCGCCGTCGATGGGGCCCACCTGGGCCACGTATTCCACGACGGACCCGCGCCTACCGGTCTGCGCTACTGCATCAATTCCGCGTCCCTGCGCTTCATGCCGCGCAAAGCCTACGAGGCCTGGCTCGTCGCGCAGGGCAGGCCCGCCTCGCAGTAGGCGCGACCCTCACCTGCACGGCGAGCGCTTCGGGTAGAGGGACGCGTGAGCGTTTCTCCGGCTGCGGCAAGCCGTCCGATGCTAAAACCTAAACTTGCCCCCAGTCACCGGCTCGGGAGCCAGATTAACGCCACGGAGGGCTTGCGAGCCGCTTTGCCGCAATGCAGCATTGCCGCATGACAACGCTTCTTCTCTCCAAACGCGGCAGCCTGACCCTGCCGCCTGAAATGCGCCGCAAGATGGGTCTCGATAAAGTCAGCAATCCCATGGTGCTCGTCGAAGAGCGCGACGGCGGGCTGTTCCTGCAGCCTGCGGCGGCTCTGCCCGTGCGCGATCTCCCCAAGGCACAGCTCAAGGCCTGGATCGCCCGCGACGAGGCGGACATGAAGGCGCTCCAAGCCGCCGGGAAGACGAAAAAGAAGTGAGGCTCTTCCTCGACACGAGCGTCCTGCTTGCCGCTTCCGGTTCGTCGAAAGGCGCGTCGCGCGCTGCCTGGCTCGTGACGCTGGACGAGGGTGACTTTCACACGAAGCTTGGCCGCGAGGTTTACGGCTTGCGCATCGCCACGCCGGGCGAGTTTTGGCTGGAGCAACGGGCCAAGGGCCTGATCTGAGCCACTGTCTCTTTTAGGGGGCTAAGTGACTGCCCCTGCTGCGGACCTTCCAGTCTGTGTCTGCCACGGGCCTTCGGAAGACGTCGACCGCTTCCGGTAGAGGAACGCGTGAGCGTTTCTCTGGCTGCGGCAAGCCGTCAGATATTAAAACCTAAAGCCTGACCCCTGCTTACGGCATTTACTGATGTAGATTCTTCCGATAAGTTAAAAGAATATATTGATACAGCTTTTGAGTACAAAATAATTTATGGCCATAAAAATGGAAAGTTTGGATCTATGGAAATTCTTACTCGCGAACAGGCCATGAGTATGATTGCAAGAGCTATGAGAATAACTGGGCTCAGGATGAGTTCCGAAGATATGAACTCAATTAACATTTTGTCTGAGTATAAAGAAGTGGGTGAAATTACTTCTTGGGCTAAAGAAAGCGTAGCTGTATGCGTTGATTCTGGAATTGTGACAGGTAGAGGAGATAAAAGACTTGCACCAAAGGATGATATTACCAGAGCTGAGGTTGCGGCTATTGTAAGAAGACTTCTTCAAAAATCAAATCTTTATTAAATGCATTATTGCCAGGCAGCTGTGCTTGAAACAACGGCAAACGCGAGTGAATTGAACAGTGATACCAAGAAAAACCTCAACTATTCTTCAGCTGTGAACGCTGTCGTAGACTGGTTTGGGCACATTACCGTATTTGCATTATAATATATTTATTATTTATGGTTAAAATAATCGTATGAAAGGTAGGGATTTTGTATGGGAAAGAATAAAACTAAAGATATAAATTCCGATTCAATGAAGGAGAAAACCCAAGAGTTAGAAGAAACAAAAAGAATATCAAAAGGTGCTAACAATCCGCAAAAAAACCAGTTAAAATAACCAAAGAGCGTAAGAACTTAATAACAAAGTGCTATGCAAAATCAGCCTGACAACTCATAAAAGATGTCAGGCTGTAATTTTAAAGTTACTGATAAAATTGATTAATTTGCAATACTCTATAATGAAGAGAAAATAAAGTTTATTTAGAGTGTTTAATATCAATACCTTTTAAACCTAGAACCGAAAGAGCATGTTCAATATGATCGCTCAAGCAGCAAATCCTTAATTCGGCATTGTCGCTGTCAGTAGTAATAAATATCTCACAGCCTATTTCCATCATGTAACTTGTAATCTTTTTACCCCATATATTTTGCTGATTTTTTGAGCTGAATCTATGGGCTATCGTCTCTTCAGGAGGGAATTTTGTCCAATTGTCCAAAAACAAATCCTGATTTATTTTCTGGTCCTTATTGAAAATAATAAAATTATAGATACCATCACCATAATACCATTTCATTTCATTAAATCTTTCCTTTTGACTACCACAAAAAGAAACGAATGTTAAATCAAATGTATTTTCAGTTGCTTCCTTAAAGGTCACAATATCCTTATAAATTTCATAGCTTTCCTCAAAATCCTCTCCTCTAAAAGTATCCGAACTAAATATACAAATCGTTCTTCCATTTGGATAAGTTAATCCAGAAATAATTTCCATCACACGGTTTGTTATTGAGTTTGTAGAAAATATATCAATGAAATCCACATACTCGTTGTTTCTAGTATATATAGCTTTTATATCATTCATAAAAACCTCCAAAGGGGCGTTTTCAGTGACTGTCCCTACTGTGGCCCTCTTTTAGGGGGCTAAGTGACTGCCCCTGCTGCGGACCTTCCAGTCTGTGTCTGCCACGGGCCTTCGGAAGACGTCGACCGCTTCGGGTAGAGGAACGCGTGAGCGTTTCTCCGGCTGGGGCAATCCGTCGGATATTAAAACCTAAAGCCTGACCCTCGCCTTGGCTTCATTTTGCTAGGGTTTCTTCTACTGTGATGGTTTTCCCGCTCTCTCCCGGGAATTTCTTGAATAATGCATTGATCATATTCGGCATTACTTCCGCTATTTGGCTGGAGCTGCCAGTGCTCACGACACTGCCCTCAAATATCGTTTTGTTGTTTTGCTTCAGGTCGTAAATTTTCATCACCAATGTTCGTGTGTACTTGGTGCTATGGATAGGAATGGCGCCAACCTGACCGAATGTCGGTGGCGAAGAAGTGGAGGCCGAGAAGGTCGCAGAGTGACTGCCTGTATAAATACTCCCTGATGTGTAAGATGTGCCTCCACTGGTCTGGCCAAAGATCGGCATGCTTCCGGATACTGACTTCCCATCGCCTATACCATAGGAGATAAATACGATGACGTCTGGGTCGTGGGTCGCCTCGAGCCTCCAGCCAAAAGCTTGGAGCTTGCTAATGACGCGCTGGGCGTAAGCGCTGAACTCTAAACTGCCCTTCTGCGACTCCAGTGGAATCAAATTGAATGACATTGAGCTGCTGGATGGACTTAGTGTATGAAAACGAGATACTTTCGATTGCACGGTGGCGCAGCCGGTTTGAATGATGGCGATTGTAAATGCGATTATGGTGGTAGCGAGTTTCATGGTATTCTTATGACTAGTGCGTTTAAGGGCTGTTGAAGTGAC
>Ga0116158_10001997_pt1 | contig 18181 bp, 14 predicted proteins | sample AD_UKC052_MetaG_FD_89883 | JGI IMG/M metagenome (GOLD analysis project Ga0116158, IMG submission 89883) | Active sludge microbial communities of municipal wastewater-treating anaerobic digesters from USA - AD_UKC052_MetaG | ecosystem: Engineered > Bioreactor > Anaerobic > Digestate | place: USA... | reverse complement strand
GAGCGGGTCTCGGGCTGGACGACGACGCGGAGGTGGCGGCCGGCGGTGATGCGGGCGAGCAGCTCGGAGGTGTATTGCAGGATGGCGGGTTGATTCTCGCGGGCGTAGCGGTCGGTGACGCGGTCGAGCACGCGTTCGGCGAGGTGGACCAGCACGTAGCGATCGATCTGCTCCTCGAGCTCGGTCTTGATGACCTCGAGTTCGGCGCCGAGGCGGGCCGCGCGGTCGCCCCCGAGCTGTTGGGCCTCGTGTTCGCGGCGACCCTTTTGTTCGACGGCGGAGAGGCGGCGCTGATCGAGTCCGGAGATCTCGCGGGCGAGGGCGTCCTGCTCGCTGACGAGGGCCTCGCGGCGGGCGGCCAGCAGCTCGGTCTCGTAGGCGCTGCGGGCCTCGCCCTCGCCGAGGCTGCGGGCGAGGCGGAGGTCGAGGTCGGCGCAGCTGCGCTCGAGCTGCGCGCGGAGCAATGTCCTTTCGGACATGGCCAAAAGAGCAGCTTCGTCGCCGACGCCGGCGCGCGCGAGCAGGGCCTCGTATTCGCCGCGGGCGGCGTTCAGGGCGGTGGCCAGGCGGGCCTGTTCGCGGCGGCGATCGGCGGCCTCGTCGCGGGCGAGGGCGTGGGTGCTCGCGGCGGCGCGGGCCTCGGCGAGCGCGCGGCTGAGGGCCTCGATGCGCTGCTCGGGGGGCTCGTCGGTGAGGTCGGGATCTGCGGATTGACTGCGGGTCGCGGCGAGGCGGGCGAGCAAGGCGGCGACCTCGGCGTCGAAGTCGGAGAGGGAGGAGAAGGACTGCTCGCAGATCGCGGTTTGGTGGTTGAGGTTGATTAACCGGTCGCTGAGGTCGGCGAGGGCCTCGAGGCGGTGGACCGCGGATTCGGGGTCGAGGTCGGCGGCGAGGCCGAGGGCGGTGGTGCGGCGGTGCAGCTCGGCGGCGGCGACCTGGAGATCGCGCTCGAGGAACTCGCGGGTGGTGCGGGTGCGGGCGAGCGCGGCCGTGAGGGCGCCGATGCGGGCGTACGCGGCCTCGAGGCGGCCGCGCACGGTCTGGGCGCTGCGCTCGTGGGCGCGGAGCTGGCCGGCGAGGATCGTGAAGGCGCTGCCGTGGTCGCCGAGGTGGGCGCGCAGGCGCTGCATGAAGTCGGCGACGAGCGGGCGCAGCGGGGCGAGCTCGCGGGCGCGACGCATGCGATTGGTGGCGAGGTCGCGGAGGCTGACGGCGTCGCCGAGCCAGGCGAGCATCGGGCCGGGGGCGGCGGGGGCGATGCCGGAGGGCTGCCAGAGTTCGGCCCAGGCGGCGGTCCAGGTCTGCTCGGCTTTGGCGAGGGCGGCGCTGCGGTCGTGGGCGCGGGCGAGGGTGAGGCGGGCGCGCTCGGCGGTGTGGGTGAGGGTTGTCCTTTGGGCCAGGCGATCGGCGTCGGCGCGCAGGCGATCGGCGAGCTGGTCGGCCTCGGCGACGGCGCGCTCGAAGCCGCGGGCGAGCGTGCGGCGGTCGGTGACGCGGACGCGAGCGGGTGCGGGTTCACCGGCGGCGAAGAGGTCGCGCTGGTCGGTGCTGGTCTTGCTGAGCAGTTGTTGGCGGACGACGGCCCAGGTCTCGTCGCGGCGCTGGCGGGCCTGGGCGAGCTGGGCGGGGTCGGGCAGGTCCTCGCCCGCGAGCTGGGCGAGCTCGGCCTCGGCGGCGGCGAGCTCGGAGCTTTGTTGCGAGAGGTGATCGCGGGAGAAGGTTTGTTCGCGATCGAGCTCGAGACGGCGGGACTGCATGTCCTGGACCGCGGCGAAGCTGGGCAGGGGCAGGCGGTCGAGCGCCTCCGGGGCGGGGCGGGGGTGCAGGCGGGCCAGGGACAGCTCGAGCTCGGCGTCGAGGCGGACCAGCTCGAGCTCGCCGCGCTCGAGCTCGTTGTGGGCGGCCTGGATGCGCTCGAGCTCGGCGAGCAGGGAGGCGCCGCGCTCGTCGGGGATCTGCGTGGCGAGGGCGGCGGATTCGGTGGCCAGGGCGGCGAGGTCGGACTCGTCGTCGGCCTCGCCGCGGGCGAGCACCTGGAGCTCCTGGCGGGCGCGTTGCCAGCGGCTCAGAGACAGGCGGACTTGCTCGAGCTCGGCAGGGGCGATCGCGGTGGGGGCTGGCGCTTGGGACAGTTTCGCCGACGCTGGCGCTTGGGACAGTTCCGAGGTCGTGGATGATCCTGGCTCTTGGGACAGGTTTTTGGCGGCTGGCTCCCGGGGCAGGTCCGATGCGCCGGTCTTGCGTTTTTTGGCACCTGGCTTTTGGGGCAGGTCCTTGGCCTCTTGAGCTGTCTCCGGGGACAGGCGGGTGAGCTCGGCCAGCAGGGTCGCGCGTTCGCGGGCGAGGCGGTCGCGTTCGCGGGGGAGCTCGCGGCGCTGGCGGGCGATGGGCTCGACGCGGCGGACCAGGCGTTCGACGGCGGCGGCCTCGGCGAGCAGCGCGTGGTCGACGGGGTTTTGGGCCATGCGCTGCTCGAGGCGCTGGAGCTCGCTCTCGAGGGCCTGGTGGCGTTGTTGCAGGCCGCGAAGTTCGGTGATCAGCGGGGGGGCGCGCTCGGCGTCGGCGGGGCGCAGCGGGGTCGTGAGCGCGGGGTCGGAGAGGCGCGCGAGCAGGCGCTGGTGGGCGTGGAAGTCCTCGAAGGCGGCGAGCAGGGTGTGGAGTCTGGCGCTGCGCAGGCGCAGGCTGGCGAGCGCGGCGTCGGCGGTGGCGAGGGTGGTCTGGGCCTCGCGCAGGGCCTGGGTCAGGGCGAGGTATTGCGGCTGCTGGAAGGTCGCGTCGCGCAGGGCCGCGCGGGTGTCGCGGAGCTGGGCGAGGTGGCGATTGATCGGTGGGTTCTTGCCGCGACTCTTGAATATGCCGTCGGCCTCGTCGCGCAGGGAGCCGAGCACGCGCCGCACGGTCTCGGCGCCGCCGCCGAGGGCTCCGCCGCCGAGCAGCTCGGCGAGGCCGGCGACCTGCAAGACCTCGGCGCCTTGCTGGAGGTCGGTGTGGGTGAAGCCGAAGACGGAGCGGTAGAGCTCGGGCGTGACGCCGCCGAAGTAGCGGGCGAAGCGAGGCTCGTCGAGCGGGACCTCGCCGGCCTCGCTGCGCAGGTGGCCGAGCAGGGCGTCCTTGCGGCGCTTGCGACGGACGACGTCGAGGTGCTGGCCGGCGCTGTCCTGCAGGGTCGCGTGGATCGCCATCGCCTGGTAGGGGAAGCGAAAGCCGTAGGGGCTGCGCTCGTCGATGCCGAACAGCAGGCCGTGGATGGCGCGCAGCAGGGTGGTCTTGCCGGCCTCGTTGGGGCCGTGGATCACGACCAGGCCGGAGCGGGCGCGGAGGTCGAGGTCGAGCGACTCGAAGTGGCCGAAGCGCTCGAGGGCGAGGCGCTCAAACCTCATGCGTGCGCGCGCCCTCGGCCCAGGTCGGTGATTCGGAGGACGGGTTGGCGCTGGCTGCGTGGGGCACCGAGCTGGCCTTGGGGACAGCTGGCACGGCGCCGAGGCGGGCGAGCAGCAGGGACTCGAGGTCGCCGAGGCGGGCGATCAGGCGCTGTGGATCGTCGGGGCGGTGGCCGAGGAAGGGGGAGGCGGCGGTGACCAGCGGGGCGAGGCTCTCGCTGTAGCGGGCGAGCGCGACGGGGTCGTCGGCGAGGCCGCGCAGCTCGTCGCGCAGGGCCTGATAGAGGTCGTAGAGCTCGGTGACCTCGCCGAGCGGGGGCCGGGTGACGAAGCGGATCTTCTCGGGCCAGAGTTCACCGAGCTCGGCGGCGAGGGCCCGGATCTGGGCCTGCACGGCGGCCGGGTCGGCGGCCATGGTGGCGTGCAGGTCGGTGGTGCCCTCGATGGTGATGCGGGCGAGCACCGCCCGACCGTCGGCCTCGGCGAGCGCGTGCTGCATGCCGAGTCGCACCTGTCCGAGCAGGTCGTCCATGTCCCTTGCCGAGTCGGCGGAGATCATCAGCTCGGCCCAGCGCAGGACGTCGACCTCGCGCTCCTCGATCCGATCGACCCGCAAGCCGTCGAGGCGCAGGATGGTGCAGCCCTTGGCGCCGGTCTCGTGGGCGTGGCGACCCTGCAGGTTGCCGGGGTAGACGACCCAGGGGTCGCGGTGCAGGACCATGCGCCGGTGCACGTGGCCGAGCGCCCAGTAGTGGTAGCCGCGGCGCACCAGCTGGGCGACGGTGCAGGGGGCGTAGTTGCCGTGCTCGGCGCTGGCGACCGCGTTGGTGTGCAGGACGCCGATGTTGAAGAGGTCGCGGCGGGCGGCAGGATAGGCCTCGGCGAGGTTGTCCTCGACGCTGCGGGCTCCGTAGCTCTGGCCGTGCACGGCGAGGCCGAGGCGGGGATATTCGCGGGTCTCGGGGGCGTCGACGGAGAAGGTGAAGACGTGCTCGGGCAGCGGGATGTGGCGGGCGAGCACGGACTCGGCGTCGTGGTTGCCGCGGACCATGACGACCTGGGTGTTGACCTCGCGCAGGCGGGCGAGCTCGCGGACGAAGAACAGGCCGGTGTTGAAGTCACGCCACTCGCCGTCGAAGACGTCGCCGGCGAGCACGAGGAGGGCGGCCTGTTCCTCGAGACAGGTGTCGACGAGCTGGACGAAAGCGCGGCGGGTGGCGAGGCGGAGGTCGTCCACGGGTGCGCCCTCGAGGCGACCGAGGCCACGCAGCGGGCTGTCGATGTGCAGATCGGCGGCGTGAACGACCGTGATCACGCGAGGACAGTGGCACCCGGGGGATCCGGGCGCAACCGCAAAGGCGCGGCGGATCGCCGGAGAACGCGGTCTTGCGGGGGTTATGGCGGGGGTTTCGAGGAGCGAGGCGGTCTGGATCGGGGTGGCTTCGGTCTGGCGCCGCGATCGCCGGAGTCCCGGAGTGCCGCGGGCTATTTCGCGCCCGGTGAGGGAATTGGCGGGTTTCGGGGCGGCGATTCAAGACGCGCCTGATCTGGAGCAGATCAGGCGCCTGCGGGCAGTGATTGCCGAACTGAATGCCCCGTCCAAGCGGGCGCGCGCGTGGGCGAAACCGCCGAACGCGCGCGATTCTTTACTTTCCGGCGCCCGTCCGCGCCCGCACAGGCGGTAGGATGTGCGCCCCCAAGGGAGCCACCGTGAACCGGAGCGAAGCGAAGCCAGACTCGTCCAGGACCGTGCAGGAGACGGCCCGCGTCATTTTGCGGCACCTGCGTGACAACCCCGATGGCGCCTCCAAGGAGGCGCTCGCGGTCAAGGCGGGGGTCGCCGGCGTGACGGTGCAGCGGGCCCTCAAGTACATGCGCGAGGAGTGGGACGCGCCGCTGGACTTCGTGCACGGCAGCAAGCTGTGGCGGCTGCTCGACGCGAGCTTCACCCTGCCGCTGACGGACCCGGAGCCGGAGGACCTGGCGGCGGTGGTGTTCGCGGCGGCGTTGCTGTCACCGGTCGCGGACCCCGAGCTGAACGCCCGGTTGAAGCGGCTGGTCGAGCAGATGGACGCGGCAGTGGAGGAGAGCGCGAAGTCCAAGACGGATGCGCCGAACAAGGTGCGGCCGCGCAGCGTGACGGCGACGGTGACGACGGGCACGCGCATGGACTCGCGGCTGGTCGGTCGTTTGTTGCAGGCGGTGGGCAGCGGGGTGGTGCGCATCGAGTACGACAGTCCGTGGTCGGGGACGCGAAAGACCCACGACCTCGAGCCGTGGCAGCTGCGGGTGCACGACGGGGTGATGTATTTGCGTGGTTACTCGCGCACGACGAGCGACGCGCGGGTGTTTCGCGTGGCGCAGATCGTTCATGCGCGGGTGCTGCCGGGCCAGGCCCCGCGCGAGCCGCAGCCGGCCAAGGGCAACCTGTGGGGCAACGCGGACCCGGGCTTCGGCATCGACACCGATCGGCCGGGGCTGGCGACGCTGCGGGTCCGCGGCGGCGTGGCGCGATGGATCGCCAACATGGTGTGGGACCCCGGTCAGGAGGACCGCTGGATCGAGCCGGGCGAGCTGCTCGAGCGGCGCGTGCCGTATCACTCGTGTCGTGAGCTGGCGCGGCGACTGCTGAGCATCGTCGATGGCCTCGAGTCGATCGAGCCGGCCGAGCTGCGCGAGGAGGTCGTCAGCGACGCGCGGGCCTTCTTGCAGCGCATCGACGCGGCCGATGCGGCGGCGGATGCAGCGAAGGCCGCACCGGCCGGCGCGGCGTAAACGGTGATCCCCGGGGTCCGGACGCTGGACGTCGGGGCGGCGCTTTTGGCATGATGCGCCCGCATGAGCGCGCGTTCTCGACCACGGGTCTGCGTCCTGCACGTCGGTGGGACGATCGGGATGGTCAAGACGGCGGACGGCTACGAGCCGCAGCCGGGCTTCTTACAACAGCACATCGCGGAGATGCCGGAGCTGCGGCGGCCGGAGATGCCGGACTACGAGGTCGTGTCGCTCGAGCCGCTGCTCGACTCGGCCGACATGACGCCCGACGACTGGGTCCGCATCGCCGGGGCGATCGCGCTGCGCCACGACGACTACGCCGGCTTCGTGGTCGTGCACGGGACCGACACGATGGCCTACACGGCCTCGGCGCTGTCGTTCCTGCTGCCGAACCTCAGCAAGCCGGTGATCTTGACCGGCTCGCAGCTGAGCCTCGGGCATGTGCGCAGCGACGGCCGCGAACACATCATCACGTCGATCCTGCTCGCCGGCACGGCGCCGGTGCCCGAGGTCTGCATCTACTTCGCGTCGCGGCTGCTGCGCGGGAATCGGGCGCAGAAGATCCACAATCATGACTTCGTCGCGTTCGACAGCGGCAACCTCGCGCCGCTGGCGACCGTCGGGGTCAGCATCACCATCAATACCCATCTGGTGCGGCCGCCGGGCTCCGGGGCGCTGACGGCCGCGGTCCTGACCTGCCGGCCCGAGGTCGCGGCGGTGCGGCTGTTCCCAGGCCTCGGCGCGCGCATGATGGGCCAGCTGCTCGCGCTGCCGATGCAGGGCGTGGTGCTCGAGACCTACGGGGTCGGCAACGCGCCCAGCCGCGACCCGGCGCTGCTCGCCGCGATCACGGCGGCCACCGCGGCGCCGCGCGAGGTGGTGATCGTCAACTGCTCGCAGTGCCACGGCGGATCGGTGCGGCAGACGCTGTACAGCACCGGCGCGGCGCTGGCCCGCTGCGGCGTGATCCCCGGCCACGACATGACGCCGGAGGCGGCGCTCACCAAGCTGTATTGCCTGCTCGCGGCCGGGCTGACACCCTCCGAGGTGCGCGCCCGCATGCAGCAGGACCTCGCCGGCGAGCTGAGCCTGACATGACCTGGAGGACATGGTCGATGCGACAGGAACGAAGTGACAGGTCGATCGTCGGGTGGGCGCTGGCCGTGATGTGTGGGTGCGGCGGCGAGGCGGCGAGACCGGCGGTGGCGGTGGCGCCGGTGGTGGTGAAGCCGGAGAGCGACGCCGAGGTCGGCTACGACCTGCGGCGGCTGCGACCACGCGACGAGGAGACGCTCGCGGAGATGTTCGATCGCCAGCGGGCGCAGGCGGCGAAGGAGGGCAAGCGGGTCGCGGCGCTGTTCAGCGCGGACTGGTGCGAGCCGTGTCGGCTGCTCGAGACGGAGCTCGGCAATCGGCACCCGGCGCAGCAGATCGGTGATGTACGGATCCTCGAGCTCAAGGAAGAGGACTGGGCGGGGGCGACGCGGATGGACGAGTTCGACGCGCTGCGCAAGCGCTGGACCGGGAACACGGGCTCGTACCCGCTGCTGCTGTTGCTCGATGAGGCCGGCAAGAAGCGCGAGGAGATGAAGGAGGCGAAGGAGCGGCTGGCGGCGGCCGGGGCCCCGGACACCCTGGCGCACTGGTTCGCCGATACGCGGCCGCGGGTGTGATGCGGCGGGGGGTCTCTCGCCCGCAAGACGCGTGAGGAGGGTCGCGGCCGCGGCGGATGTCGGGCTCACCGCCGGTGCGGCGGTTTCTTGCGATCGCCATCGAGATGTGCCGGAATCTTTCGCCGGACTCAGGCGTGCGCTATGCAGTGCGCATGTTCAGTCTCCCGAGGCACTGGCTGCTGGCGACGTGGTTTGGCGCGTCGGTGCTGGCGTGCGGCGATGCCGGACCCGGGGAGGGTTCGCAGCCGCAGCCGCGGGTCCAGGCGCAGCGGGCGAAGGGACCGGCGCGGGCGGGGAAGTTGCCGGAGGCGGCGCCGGAGGAGGGCGGAGCCGAGGCCGGGGGTGATGAGGGCGCGGGCGCCGACACTGCGACGGTCGGTGATGTGCCGGTGGTGATGCCGGATCTGCCCGTCGAGGCGGAGGTGACGGCGCCGGAGGATTACGGGCAGATCAAGCCGCCGTTGCCGTTGCCGTCGCCCGACGCGCTGACGGTGCATGCGATGGCCGGGTACGAGGTCGTGACGGTGTACAGCCAGCCGGACATCACGAGCCCCAAGCTCGGGTACATGCGCATCGGTACGCGCACGATGGTGGCGGACCGGGTCGAGGGCGAGGGCTGCAAGAACGGGTTTTATGGGCTGCCGGCGGGTGGCTTCGCGTGCGCGAGCAAGGGCCTGGTCGTCGACCGTGACAAGGAGGTCTTCAGCAAGTATCCGCCGCCCGCACCCCGGCACGAGCAGGGGCTGCCTTACGACTACGGCTTCGTGCGCAAGTGGAACAGCCCGATGTGGTGGCGCATTCCGAGCGACGTCGAGCTGCAGGCGATGGTGGTTCAGCGGACCGTGCGAGAGACCGAGCGGCTCGCGCTCGCGGTGAGCAAGGCGGCGGAGGGCGGGAAGTTGCCGGGTGACTCGGCGACCGAGGCCGTCGACGCCGAGGTGGCCCCGCCGACGCTGCCACAGGACCAGCTGTTGGCGATGAAGCTGCCGCTGAGCCCCGACACGCCGTGGCTCGAGCGGGGGTTCTTTCTCTCGCTCGGCGACAAGGTGGTCGAGGCCGGCCGCACCTTCTATCGCACGGCGCGTGGTGGTTACGTGGCGATGGGAGATGTGTCGCGCTACGAGGCCAAGGACTTCCAGGGCGTGGCGCTGGGCGAGATGACCTACCCCTTCGGATACACGAAGAAGGAGACCAAGCTCATCGAGCTGACGGCGGACAACAAGCTTCGCGTGGTCAAGATGCTCGAGAAGCGGACCTTCGTGGATCTCGAGGAGGAGGTCGATGTCCAGGGGGCGACGTACATGCGCACGAGCGAGGGGCTGTTGATCAAGAAGGATCACCTGTCGATGCCCGAGCTGCAGGGCTTGCCGAAGGGGCTGGAGCCGTGGGAGCGGTGGATCGACGTCAGCCTGGGGAAGCAGATGCTGGTCGCCTACGACGGCACGCGGCCGGTCTATGTGACGCTGGTGTCGACCGGGCGCAAGGGCAGCAAGGACGAGCCCTACGACACGCCGACCGGACGCTGGCGCATCTACAGCAAGCACGTGTCGACGACGATGGACGGTAACTCGGCGTCGGACGGCAACTACTCGATCCAGGATGTCCCATGGACCATGTTCTTCTACGGCAGCTACGCGCTGCACGGGGCGTTCTGGCACCGCGGCTTCGGGGCGGTGCGCAGCCACGGCTGCGTGAACCTCGGGCCCAGCGACGCGCGGTGGTTGTTTCAGTGGACCACGCCGTTCTTGCCGGAGGGCTGGCACGGCGTGAGCGCGACCGACGAGAGCCCGGGCAGCACGGTCATCGTGCACGAATGATTAAATGAAGAGACCCCGGCGTGGGCCGGGGTCTCTTGGGTCAGCGAGTGCTCAGCGAGCGGCGAGGTTCAGGCGCCGCACGCCTCTTTGACGATGATGTCGGCGTCGCAGTAGAAGTTGTCGCCGCCGGCGGCGCAACAACCGATGTTGGTCACGAGATCACCGCACGCAGCGCCCTCGACCACGCCTCGGGGCAGCCGATCGCGTCCATGCCCTCGGGGTCGGAGGTGCCGGGCTCGGCACCGCTGGCGGCGCAGCCGTAGAACAGCTTCTCGGGGTGCCAGCCGCACATGCCGTAGTCGACGCCGCCACCGGTGGTGCCGCCGGTGGTGCCCTCGGCGGTGGTGCCACTGGTGGTGACCTCGCTGGTGGTGGTCTCACCGGTGGTCGGCAGGGCCTCGGTGGTGCCGCTCTCGGTCGCGCTCTCGGACCCGCTGGCAGTCGTGCCCGAGTCGGTGGTGCCGCCGGTGGTGCCGCCGGTGCTGTCGTTCGTGCCGCCGCCGGTGGTGCCGTTGGAGGTCGCGCCGGTGTCCGTGTCGGAGTCACCGATGTCGAGGATGCAGGCCGGCAGCAGGGCTGCGGTGAGGACGAGGATGGTAAGGTTCTTCATGGCTGGTTCTCCTTTAGGTCTCTTGCAAGGGGTGGCGCCGCTGCCAGGTCGCCTCAGACGTGTCGAGGTCGACGGGATTCACCGGCGTCGTGAGAGCGGCAAGGTACCCGAATGTGGCCGCCGCGCCAGGTGATATTGAGGATGTGTCCGGGCTCTTCCGGACGATCGGCCGGCTGTTCGGCTGATCGATCAAATGGGACGATCCGTCGGGCGATCTGCTTTGCGCGGCTTCAGGTCGCGCTCGCTTCCAGCTTTGCGCGTGCGGGCAGCAGCGCCGCGTGCAGTTCGCGGACCGCGAGCAGGCGCTGGGCGGCCGTGACCACGAAGGTCAGCGTGCGCGAGTCGGTCAGCATCTGCTGGACCAGGATCCCCGCGGCCGACAAAATTTCGCAGGCGCGCGCGCCGATGTCGGGGCGGTCCTCGAGGCCGACGCCGATGCAGCTGACGAGCGCGAGGCCGTCGCGCCAGCGCAGCTCGAGCAGGTCCGCATGCAGGTCGCGCGCGACGGCGCCGATGCGGCCCGGCACGCTGCCGGCCTCGGTGCGCTGCGTCCACGACAGCAGGCCGGTGGCGCCGCGATCGTCGACGTGCAGTGAGCGCAGGCCGAGCGGCGCGAGGGCGGCCGAGAGCTTCGGGACCAGGTGCGCGCGGCCGGGGACGAGGGTGAGCGCGAGGGCAGCGACGGCGGGGTCGGAGGCGACGGCGAGCACGCCGGACGGCACGACCGGATTGCGACGGATCACCGTCTCGCCGGTGTTTTCGGGGCGACTGTGGCGGGCGTAGATCGCGATGCCGCGTTCCTCGGCGAGCTGCACGGCTTGACTGTGAAGGACGCGGGCGCCGGCGCGGGCGAGCGCCTGCATGCTCTCGTACGAGATCTCGGGGATGCGTCGGGCGTCCGGGACCTCACCGGGGTCTGCGGAGTACACCCCGTCGACGTCGGAGTAGATCTCGCAGTCGGCGGAGAGGGCCGCGGCGAGGCCGACGGCGGTGGTGTCGGAGCCCCCGCGTCCGAGCGTGGTGACCTCGCGCTTGTAGCTGACGCCCTGGAAGCCGCCGACGATCACGATGTGGCCGGCGGCCAGCTCGTCGAGGATGCGAAACGGGCGGACCTCGATGATGCGCGCGCGGCCGTGCTGGTGATCCGTGATGATGCCGCACTGTGAGCCAGTGAGGCTGATCGCCTGGCGACCGAGGGCCTGGATCGCGATCGCAAGCAAGGTCATCGCCTCGCGCTCGCCGGTGCTGAGCAGCATGTCGAGTTCGCGGGCGGGCGGCGGATCGGCGAGCGCACGGGCCTGGGCGAGCAGGGCGTTGGTGGTCTTGCCCATGGCCGAGACGACGACGACGACCGGCTGGACGGCGGCGCGGGCGACGACGCGGGCGGCGACCAGCCGCAGGCGCTCGAGGTCGGCGACGCTGCTGCCGCCAAATTTCATGACGACGGGGCTGTGCGACGGGGAGGTCACGCGGCGGGTTATACCAGGGTGACTGGCGGTGGTCGCGGACCTGGCCTAAAACGCGGCATGGCCCGCGACGCGATCCGGATCCGCGACCTCGAGCTCGCCTGCACGATCGGCATCAACCCCGACGAGCGGACGCGCGAGCAGCCGTTGCTGGCGCAGATCGAGCTCACGCTCGACCTGTCGGCGGCGGGTCGCTCCGGGGCGATCGCCGACACCTGTAACTACGACCGCGTCGCCGACGAGGTCGCGGCGCTGCTCAAGTTTCGCCGCTATCGCCTGCTCGAGTCGGCGGCCGAGGAGCTGTCGGCGATGCTGCTCGCGGTCCATCCCGACCTCGAGGCCGTGCGCCTGCGGCTCGACAAGCCGGAGGCGCTGCGCGGGCGGGCGGGCTCGGCCGGGGTCGAGGTGCTGCGGCGACCGGGTGACTATCCCCGTTATCAGGAGACGGCTCGCTTCGGTATGGTCGAGGTCGTGCTCGAGACGGCGGAGGCGGGCCTGTATCTGCTGCACGTGACGCCGGGCGCGTCGATCTCGGCGCATCATCACCAGGAGATGCGCGAGCTCGAGTGGCACGTGCGCGGCGAGCTGACCCGCTGCGGCGAGCGCCTGGTCGGGCTCGCGCCGATCGTATGGTCCAAAGGACAGGTGCACGACTACGTCAACGTCGGCGCCGCGCAGGCGACGGTGTTCTGCTGCGATCAGCCGCGCTTCATCCCCGCCGACGAGATCCTCGTCGATGTCACCACGGGTGCTTCAGGACAGGTTTGAATGGACATGTCGAAACAGACAGCCGAGCATGTGCTGGTGACCGGGGCGACCCGGGGGATCGGTCGCGCGATCGCGGAGCGGCTGGTGGCGAGCGGACGTCAGGTGCTCGGGGTCTATCGCCGCGATGTCGCGGCGGCGGCGGCCACCGAGGCCGCGCTCGGTCCGGGCGCTCGCCTGGTGATGGCGGACCTGACCCGCGCCGACAGCTGGGCGCGCGTCACCGAGTTGTTGGACGCCACGATCGGGCCCGGTGGCACGCTCGGCGGGGTCGTGTTCAACGCGGGCATGGTGGTCCGCGGCGCCTTCGCCGACGAGATCGTCGACGGGGTCGACCCGATCCTCGCCCAGCTCGACGGTGACCTCGGGATGCCGCTGCGGATGTGTCGCTCGCTGCTGCGAGAGGGGCGGCTGGCGGCCGGGAGCTCGCTGGTGTTCGTGAGCTCCAACCTGGCCCGGCGCGGGCTCTCGGGGGTGGTCGCTTATGCGGCGGCGAAGGCCGGCCTCGAGGGCGCGACGCGGGCCCTCGCGCGCGAGCTGGGGCCGATGCGGATCCGGGTCAACGCGGTCGCGCCGGGGCTGTTGCGCACCGACATGACGCGGGGCTTCGGCGAGGTCGGCTACGCTGCGTACGCGCAGGAGGTCCCGCTGGGGCGCGTGGGCGAGGCCGCGGACGTGGCGCCCGCGGTGGAGTTCTTGCTCGGCGAGGGTGCGCGCTACATCACCGGCCAGGTGCTGGACGTCGACGGCGGCTGGGCTTGCTGAGTGTGGGCGTGCAGTGGTTTTCGCATAACGCACGCAATGGCCGGCAATTCGGGCCTTGACGGGGTTTTTGGCGGCGGATAAAACCCCACACCACCGTGGCCATGGAACCGTCTCCCTGGGATCCCGAAGGGGTTGAGCTCAGCCTCGATCCCGAGGGGCAGCTCCTCGACAAGCGGGCCGCGCAAGGGCTCGACCTGCGGGCGCTGTACAAGCGCATGGTCGCGGCTCGCTTGCTCGACCTCCGCCTCGGACGTCTCGGCTTGCCGATGTGGGCCGGGAGCGCCGGCGAAGAGGCGGCCACCGTCATCGCCGCGACCCTCGCGGGGCCCGAGGACTGGCTGTATCCGAGCGTGCGAGACTTCACCCTCGCGCCGATCCGCGGCATGGACCTCGATGAGTACGCCCATCAGGTCCTCGGCGTCACATACAACGGTCGGCCCGGCGCGGTCGCGGCCGCGAACCTCGGCATCGCCCACGCGCCCGAGGCCCTCGGTCTGCATCTCGCGCTCGCGGCCGGTCAGGCGCACGCGCAGAAGCTCGCCGGTCCCGGTCGTATGACGGCGGCGCTGCTCGGCGAGGGCCTGACGACGACCGCGTACTTCCACGAGACCGTCGCGCTGGCCGTCGTCTGCGACCTGCCGCTGGTGCTGATCTGCAAGAGCCAGCTGTGGCCCGAGGGCGCGCCCGCCGAGGCCGGTCTGCTCGGCGACAGCGTCAGCGAGCGCGTGCGGGCCTGCGGGCTGTGGTCGCGGCGGGTCGATGGCGCCGATGTCGTCGGTGTTCATACGGCGCTCGATCTGGCGTTTCGTCGCGCCCGTGATGGTCGCGGTGCGGGCCTCGTCGAGGTCGTAGTCACGCAACTGCAGCCTGGTGAGCGCAGCGCGGATGTGCCGGCCCACCGCGATCCGCTCGAGCGACTGCGTCGGCACCTCGACCGCGAGAAGCAGTGGACCCCGACCTTTCAGGACGTCATCGAGGCGGAGGTGCGCGGGCAGATCGAGCGGGCGTTTCGCCACGCCCAGGCGGCTGCGGAGAAGGAGACGCCATGAACGTGCTCGAACGGCTTGCGGAGGTTGTGGCCGAGCTGCTGCGCGAGGACCAGCGCCGGGTATTGCTCGGTGAGGACGTGCGCGACGGTGGCATGCTCGGGCTGTCGCGGGCGGCGATGCAGGACGCGGGCCTCGGGCTGCGCGTGCTCGCCACGCCCCTGACGCCCGCGGCCAGCCTCGCGCACGCGACGGGCCTGGCGATGGCGGGCCGGCGACCGATCGTGCTGCTGGCCTCGGCGACTGCGCTGCTCGAGGGTTATGCGGCGCTGCGCGAGCTCGGGCGGGTCAGCGCGACGGCCCAGGGCGAACGCTCGGCGCCGGTGCTGATCGTCGCGCCGACCGGACCGGGCTTCGGCCTCGGCGGCGACGGAGCCGAATCACCGGAAGCGGCGTTGATGGCGGTGCCCGGGCTGCGGGTGATCGAGCTCGGTGACACCGCCGAGGCGGCCGCGACCCTGCGCGCCGCGGCCAGTTTTGATGATGGCCAGGGGCCGATCGTGCTGCTGTTGCCGCGCGCGCTGGTGCTGCGCGAACTGCTGCCCGAGGCGGTCAAGGACAACCTCGGTCGCCCGCTCGGCGCGGCCCGGGTCGTGCGCGAGGGCTCGATCGTGACGGTCTATGCGATCGGTGCGGCGATCGATCAGGCCTTCGCCGCCGCGGATGAGACCGGCCTCGATGTTCGCATCGTCGAGGTCAGCGGCCTCGCTCCGCTCGACGAGTCGGGGATCGTCGCGGCGGCGCAGACCGGCAAGCTGGTGGTGGCGCATGCCGGCGGTCGGGCCAACGCCGCCGAGCTGGTCGCCTTGCTGGCCGACCGGGCCATCCTTCACCTCGACGCGCCGGTGCTGCGGGTCGGCGGCGCGGAGGGTCCTCTCACGGGTCGAGGCGAGGACGCCGGCCTGCCGAGCGTCGAGGCGATCGCCGCCGCGATCACGCGAGTGGCCACGTACTGAAGATCGGAGCCGTGCATGCTCGAGTTCAAGCTTCCAGAGATCGGTGAAGGCGTCGTCGAGGGCGAGATCGTCCGCTGGCACAAGCAGCCCGGTGAGTTCGTGCAGGCCAACGAGGCCCTCGTCGAGGTCATGACCGACAAGGCCACGATCGAGGTCCCGTCGCCGATCTCCGCGACCCTGCAGGACATCCGCGGCCAGGTCGGTGACATCTGCGCGGTCGGTGAAGTGATCGCTATCTTCACGGAGGGCGCGACCCAGGCGGCTGCATCGGCCCCGGCACCGACAGCTGGGCCAGTGGCCGCGAGCGCGCCGGTGTCGACCGAGCCCGTGCTCGCTACGCCCGCCGCCCGCGCCCTCGCCCGCGAGTCCGGCATCGACCTGCACTCGCTCCCGCTCGACGAGCGCGGACGGATCACCAAGGGGGATGTGATGCGCGCCCGGGACGCGGTCCCCGCTCAGCTGTCCAATGGGACAGGTCCCGCGAGCCAGCCGGCGGCGACGCGTCCTGTTGCGGCGCCCGCTGCGGCGCCCGCTGCGACACCTGCTCCGACGCCCGCGGTTGCGCCCGCCGCTCCAGCTCGCGCGGCAGCGCCGGCGAAGCCCGCGGCGCCTGCGAAGCCGGTCGTGACGGTGGCCGGCGACGAGGAGATCCCGTTTCGTGGCATGCGCCGCAAGATCGCCGAGGGCATGGTCCGCTCGTACACGACCGCGGTGCACTACACCTACGTCGAGCAGGTCAACGTCACGCGCTTGGTTAAACTGCGCGCCGACGCGAAGAAGGTCGCGGCCGAGCAGGGCGTGGTGCTGACCTTTTTGCCCTTCATCGTGAAGGCGGTGGTGCACGCGCTGAAGAAGTTCCCGATCGTCAACGCCGAGCTCGACGAGGCGGGCGGTCGGATCATCGTCAAGAAGCGCTACAACATCGGCGTGGCGGCGGCGACGGATCAGGGCCTGATGGTGCCGGTGCTGCACGGCGCCGACCGGATGAGCATCCTCGACATCGGCCGGGAGATCGCCCGGCTCGGTGAAGCCGCGCGCAAGGGCGGCTGCACGCGCGAGGAGCTGACCAACGGCACCTTCACGATCTCGAGCCTCGGCCAGATCGGTGGGGTGCTGGCCACCCCGATCATCAACTTCCCGGAGGTCGGCATCCTCGGGGTGCACGCCATTCGCAAGATGCCGATCGTCGACGAGCGTGACAACATCGTCGTCGGGCACCTCATGAACCTCTCCGTCTCGCTCGACCACCGCGTCGTCGACGGCTTCGAGGGGGCGAACTTCCTGCAGGAGGTCCGCCGCTTCCTCGAGGACCCGAACCTGCTGCTGCTCGCCGGCATTTGACCTCAGGCCGGCTCACCGAAGGACGAACCATCATGGCCACGATCAAGAAGAAGGCGCTCATCATCGGTGCGGGCACGGGCGGTTATCCCTGTGCCATCCGTCTCGGTCAGCTCGGCGTCGACGCCATGCTCGTCGAGAAGGACAAGCCCGGCGGCGTCTGCCTCAACTGGGGCTGCATCCCGTCCAAGGCGCTGATCAGCGCGACGAAGCTTTATCACAAGGCCCAGCACGTCAAGGACATGGGCCTGAGCTTCGGGCAAGCCGCGGTCGACATGACGCAGATGCAGTCGTGGAAGTCCGGCATCGTGAAGAAGCTGACCGGCGGCGTGCAGGGCCTGGTGAAAGGCGCGGGCACCGAGTACGTGAAGGCGACGGCGACCTTCCTCGACGCGCACCGGGTCAAGCTGACCTACGCGGACGGCAAGCCGGAGGACATCGTCGAGGCCGAGCACATCGTGATCGCCACCGGCTCGCTGCCGATCGAGATCCCCGGCTTCAAATTCGACGGCAAGCGCGTGCTCGACAGCACCGCTGCGCTCGACCTGGCTTCGATCCCGAAGCGCATGGTTTGTGTCGGTGGCGGCATCATCGGCCTCGAGCTCGGCCAGACCTTCCAGCGCCTCGGCACCCAGCTGATCGTGCTCGAGGGCCTGCCGCGGATCCTGAACGGCGTCGATGCCGAGTGCGCCGAGGTCGTCGCGCGCCAGATCAAGAAGGATGGCGGGCAGATCCACACCGGCGCCAAGGCGCTCGGCTGGGAGGAGCGCGGCGGTGAAGCCGTGGTCAAGGCCGAGGTCGGCGGCAAGGTCCAGGAGTTCCCCTGCGATGTCATCCTCGTCGCCGTCGGTCGCCGTCCGGTCACCCAGGGCTTCGGCCTCGACAAGACCGGCGTGAAGGTCAGCGCGCGTGGCTTCATCGAGGTCGACAATCGCCTGCAGACCAACGTGGCCGGCGTGTACGCGGTCGGTGATGTCGTCGGTCAGCCGATGCTGGCGCACAAGGCCTCGCACGAGGGCGAGGTGCTCGCCGAGGTCATCGCGGGTCGCAAGACCATCAACGACGCGCGGCAGATCCCCAATGTCGTGTTCACCGAGCCGGAGATCGCCTCCTCGGGTTTGACCGTCGAGGAGGCCGAGGCGAAGGGCTTGAAGACCAACATCGGCAAGTTCCCGTTCGCGGCGAGCGGCCGGGCGATGGCGATCGGCGAGACCGCGGGCTTCGTGAAGATCGTCACCGATGCGAAGGATGACCGCGTGCTCGGCGTACACATCGTCGGCCCCGAGGCGAGCGACCTCATCAACGAGGCGGCCCTGGCGATCGAGATGGGCGCGTTCGCGGAGGACATCGCCCTGACGATCCACCCGCACCCGACCCTCGGCGAGGCCGTGATGGAGGCCGCCAAGCATGCGCTCGGCGAGGCGATCCACATCGGCAACGCCCGTCGGGCTCACTGAGCGCTCAAACGGATGGCGGCCCGCATAGGGGCCGCCAGGGCTGCTTCAACTTCGTCGCCCCCGTGGACGGGGGCTTCGCTTCACGCGAAGGCGGACAGCGGGAAGCGGTAGATCTTGAAGGGCAGGCGCGGCT
>Ga0116158_10001985_pt1 | contig 18259 bp, 11 predicted proteins | sample AD_UKC052_MetaG_FD_89883 | JGI IMG/M metagenome (GOLD analysis project Ga0116158, IMG submission 89883) | Active sludge microbial communities of municipal wastewater-treating anaerobic digesters from USA - AD_UKC052_MetaG | ecosystem: Engineered > Bioreactor > Anaerobic > Digestate | place: USA... | reverse complement strand
TACAAGCTCCGGGCTATTGGTTAACCGACCATGTTGTATTTTAATGGTGAATTGATTGTATACCTTAAATATCTCGGTACTCTTCTCCGGTGCATGAAACCATACTTCTGTTTCGCTCGTAAAGTTTTGATGCATGATGTCTGCAACTCCTTCAAAGTATTTTCTAACCAAATAGCGGTAGTAGTGGTTGGCAAAACGGGTATTCAGCGTTAAATCAATTTCAAGAACTATTGCATCTTCTCTTGGCGGTAGGAAATCAGTATAGAGCTTTTCCAATTCCAGTATTTCTAATGCAGAAAGTTTACCATCAAGAAGGCCCTGTAAATCACCCTTAAACACCGGATAATAATCAGGCTGTTTTTGCTTGTAGAATGCAAAAGTTTGTTTACCTGCCAGAGGATTAAAGGGAATGATATTTAAGAGGAGGTCTTGTTTCATATACTTCTATTTTGGGTTATCAATAATTTTTTTTACTTCTTTATCAAAATCGCTTTCAAAATTGCGGTCCTGGATTACCCTAAATTTGCTGTACTCTTTCTCTGCTAATTTCATCGCTACTTCATGGCTCACTTTTCCCGCATCTTTTAAAATCTGGTATTCGTTAAATTGAAGGAAAGCATCAAGCCTGGTAACCCAATCTGCCATTTTCATGGCTATCTGTCTTGAAGCCTGCAGTTCAGCAAAATCAAGATACATGGTTACCACTCTTTCCAGTTCTTTGATTTCCTTTTCAATGAGGTAATTTTTGGCAATGCCTATATCGCCTTTCAACACTTTGCCTGATGGTGCATTTTTCCAGGTTTGCAAGCCCATATTGGGTTTATCGGCACTTGCTCTTTCAGCAATGATCTGGGCTGCAGTTTTCCCTGAAATCGCAAAATGCAGCTTGTTTTGAACGGTTTTAAAGAACTTCTGTGTTATTTCGGCGTCCTTGTTATAATCAAAACTGCACTGCTCGTAGATGTCGGTTATTTTCAGATAAAAACGCCTTTCACTGGCCCGTATCTCACGGATTCTCTCAAGGAGTTCGTCAAAGTAATCTTTGCCAAAGCGTTTCCCCTGCTTGAGCCTTTCATCATCCAACACAAAACCCTTGATAATAAACTCCCTAAGTGTTTTGGTGGCCCAAATGCGGAACTGGGTGGCCTGGTAGCTATTAACCCGGTATCCAACCGCAATTATGGCGTCAAGGTTGTAAAAGTCGATATCACGGCTTACATCCCTATTTCCTTCCTTTTGAACTACTCGAATTTTTCGAGTAGTTGCCGACTCATCCAATTCCCCTGTTTTGTAAATTTCTTTAAGATGGTAAGTTATAGTATGGCTTTCTACCCCAAATAATTCAGCCATACGCTTTTGGGTAAGCCAAAAGGTTTCGTCATTAAATATCACTTCAATTTTCACATTACCGGTGGGGGTGCTGTAAAAAATAATGTCGTTGTGTTGGGGGGCGTTGCTTTTTGGCATTGTTTAAACTATTTTATTGTAGTACTTCATCAATAATTTCCCTGATTTTTTTATTATTTAATTGTGTCCTAAAATTAACTTTATATCCATCAATGGTCAACTGATTAAAGAAAACCCTTGCACAATCTATTTTGGCCTGTTCTATTTCCCTAAGAGATGATTGGTTTTCCACATCTTTTGTTTCCACAATTACATTCAAAATCTTTTCGCCATTATCCTTCTTTACCACATACATAAAATCGGGGCTGTACGACTGACCGGTGATTGTGGGTATGGCTATGCTACTTTTAGGGATTTTACCGTACACAATAATTTCCTGAATACCATCTACCATGATATTATCTTTTTCTAATGGAGAGTCAAAAGCATATACATCATAAAGATATTTTACAGAAGGAGTACCATCCATGAACTTAGTGCCAATTACTCCCTGGGTGATTTCGGACTTTGGTGTTCCATCTGAAAAGGTGAGTGCGGTTGCTCTTACCGGCAGGTTTGCTTTGGAATAGCTGAACCTTCCACTTAATTTCTTCACCTTCCAATCATGAAATAATTTTACAAAATTAGCAGCACTTTGCTCATTGATTTTTTCTGACCGAACAATGTTTGTTTTTGCGAAAGCTGACAATACTGAATGAACCAACTGAATAGAAAGGTTAGTTTGGCGATTGATACGCTTTAAAAAATCATTGTAAGGCAAAGGCTTCGTAATTTTAAATTGCAAACCAGTATCTTCATTAACGGTAGCGCTTGTTCCTGTTGTGTTTAATTCTTCACGAATGCTGGAAATATAAGTATCAGAAAAAACTCCCTTATTAAATAGGCCAAGGATTTCGTTAAAAAGAAAATTATCGTGCTCTACTTTTTCATAATGCAAAATGTACTTACTGTTTATTTCCAACCAAAGCGATTTTAATTCATCATAAACAGCCTTTCTGATTTTGATTTTCTTTTCCTTCTTTTTATTCCGGTCTTCTACTTTTCCTTGTTGCAAGCCAATTGTAAATTCCGGGTATTCTTCAAAAAACTTATCCCTGTTCTCTGCCTTTATGTTTTTATTCCGGTCAATATATTTTTTGCTAAGCAACGCTAAAAACAGGTCGTCGGCATCCATATTATGTTTTAAAGCAACCGCAGCAATCTTTTCGTCTGTAATTGTAAAGCCCTGGGGCAAGTCTGCATTTATTTCATCAATCAGCTTTTGCGCAAAGTCCGCTTCGGTAAAGTCAATTACATAGTTCAACTTAAACTCTTCATTGGAAATCCGGTTGCCAAATTCATCTACCGGCAAACGCAATCCCCTTCCAACTTCCTGTATTTTGCTGTTTTCACTACCACTACTTCGCAGTTTGGCAATGGTGAAAACATTTGGATTATCCCAGCCTTCTTTTAATGTCCACTTTGAAAATAAAAATCTACGGGTACTAAAATTTCCTTGTTCATCTTTAATGGCAAGCAGCTTTTTCTTTTCGTATAAAATTTCCTGTACTTCCTGTGCAATTGCTTCATCAGAACTGCTGTTGTCCTGGGAAAAATATCCGGCATGGGTTGCATTCAAATCTGCCCGGGAAGCCATTAAATAAACCTTGTATTCATTTTCCTGCTCTGTGAGTGCAGGAACCACCGCATCTATTTTCTCTGCCAGTAAACGTTCAAAGGTCTTTTTGAGATAGGGTTGTTTATCCTGCCCTTCATTTACCCGGTACGAGTAAATATCATCAATAAAAAAAAGGGCAAGCGTTTTTATCTTATTATTTCTGCTGAAATTAATGCGCTCAGTTTCAAAGTGTCGTTCCAGTGCAAGCCGAATCATGCTTTCCTGGTAGGATGTTGAATAAATATCGTTACTGAACTCTTCTCCACTGGATTTAACCTGACCATTTGATAATTCTACCGTGCTAGTGGTAATGCCGTCAATTACAATACCTTCCAACTCAGGGGCTATTATACCCAAACTATCTCCTTTCTTTAATTCAAAGGATTTTGTTGGACCTTCCTTTTGAATAAGGCTGAATCTGACAGCGGTTTTACTTTGCACATTCATTATTTTAACCTTATCCTGCTTTAGGCTCACCGGTTCAAAATGTTCCTTGGCAATGCCTTTAATCAGGTTTTGGTTGAATGCCTGAAAAGAGTTTAAATCATAAAGCAGGTTATGATAGTCTTTTCGCTTTACTTTATTTTGGCCCCTTCCTGTTTCTACTTCCGGGAAAGTAGCACCAAACCGAATGATTACCTGCGGACAAATATTTTTTTCAATGAACTCAAATGCTTTTTGTGTTTTGCTGAAACGGTGTGGTTCATCAATAATTACAAAGGGACGGGTAGCTTTGATACCTTCAATGGGTTTATAAAAACCTTCTACACCATAATCATAGGTATCGGTCAGTAATTTTGAATTGCCCCCCAATAAACTCATATTGGTGAGCATTACATAAATCTTATTGGCGTTTTGGCTACTACCGGAAATAAATTCTCTCACCACACCGGGAAAGTAATTTTTACCCTTCTTTTTTTTGATAGCTTCCAATACCAACACATCCAGTTCAGTACTGTAACCACACTGATCTTTAAAATGGCGTTTGGTGTATCCATCCTGTAAAAACTGTTTGGCACCGGCCTTAATAGCCAGTGTAGGAACCACAATGATAAATTTATTGATGCCATAACGCTTGTGAAGCTCAAACATGGCAGCCGTGTACACATAGGTTTTACCCGTGCCGGTTTCCATTTTTATATCGAGGTTAAGGTAGCTGCCAATTTCGTTGAGGGCTTTGTATTCAGCCGGTATGCCATTATCTTTTTGCACCTGTGCCAAATTGGTAACCAGTGCCTGCCGGTCTAATACCAACGAAGGGTTTTGGTAATACAGGCTATTCTTCTGTATCAGTTCTTCACCCAACACATTCGCTATGGCCATGTAAGCCTTTACCTGATGGGGCAAATCATTTTTAAGTATGAGTTCCATAGCGCTTAGTACCTTACTGTGAAGTTGATTTTTAAATTCTTTTCTCCATCATTCAGGATGCGCAGGTTTTTCTCTATCATTTCGCTGATGCTCCAATCGGGAAAACTGTACCCAAACAGCACCAGATTTTCAGGGTTAAAATTTCCTTCGGCATCATACTTACTCAATAAGGCCTTCATGCTTTCCAGTGTAAAACCGGCATCAATTAAATACAAATGTTTTTGGCAATAGTAAGCCGTATAACCTTCCAAATCAATGGTTTCGGCAGGTGTGGTAAGCCCATAGCCATCGGCATTGAGCCAGGTGGCCAATATGGTTGGCTTACCAAAATCATCCAGTATGGTGGTATCGGCCAACAAACCGGCCTTGTCAAAACTGAATAATTTATCTAAAGTGTTTTGATTGGGCTCCTGCAATATGTAGTGTTTAAACCCTAAATCCATTTCCTTATCCGGATGTTCTTGTCTTATTTTAGCTGATGCCCGCTTTATGCGTTCAATGCCGATGTAATCTAAAGTTGTGGGGAGGTTGTTTTCTTTCAGAAATTCATAGGCAGCTTTTTGTGCAGAATCTAAAGGTTCAAGTTTACCAGGTATTTGAACAGAAATAAATTTCATTCTTGTAGAATGATCTAAATTAGATTGAATAACAGCATGGGCAGTTGATGCTGAACCAGAAAAGAAATCAAGGACTATGGAATCAGACTCACAAATTAGATTTAAATAACCCGCAATAACATCTACATCTTTTGGAAAGCTAAAGACACCACTCGCAGTTAAACTTTCTACAGAAAGTGTCGCTGTTCTGCCATCTTTGTAGAAAATCGTTGATGCAGGTTCGCTATCGATGAACTTTAAATAACTTTTCCTACAAGGAATTGTTGTTTCATCCGCACCAAAATGTATTAATGGCGGTTGTTCTGCAAGAGCTTTGATTGTTCGGTCTTCATCCCATCGCCAGCCTGTAGAAGGCTTTTTACATGCCTTTCCAGTTTTTGGGTGAATTATATCATATCTGGGCCGCGATTCTCTTCCATCATCAGGTCCTGCGAAGTCCGCCGCGAAATACAACCCCCTTTCGTCAGAATATTTATAATGTTTATGATTTAACCTTACATCAGATTTTGGTAACGAAGCATACCATTTTTGCATTTCTTTGGAAATCACATCATGGTTGCTATGATACTTTAAAACAAGCTCTGAATAATAATTTAGCACATCGTCTACTCCCGGCTTTTTAATACGCCAAATGCCTTTTTCTAATACTGCATTTTTTGACCTTGCATAGAAAAGAATATACTCATGGGTTGTTGCAATAAGTTTAGCGTCACCTTTCTTTGATTTCTGCCAAATTACGTTTGCAACAAAATTCTCTTCCCCAAACACATCATCGCAAAGCAGTTTCAGGTTCGCCTGCTCATTGTCGTCAATCGAAATGAAAATCACCCCATCATCTTTCAGTAAATCCCTTGCAAGCAACAGGCGGCTGTACATAAACATGAGCCAGGCACTGTGTGAGGCAGAACCCCGCCTGGTAAGGTCTAATATGCGCTGGGCTTCATCTTCGCTCACACTCAGCTTTTCCTGTAAGGTTTCTTTGGTGTAATTAAAATTATCGGCATACACAAAGCCATCGCTGCCGGTATTGTAGGGCGGGTCTATATAAATGCATTTTATGGCTTCGTTATACGATTTGAGTAAATGTTTCAGTCCATCGAGGTTATCGCCACTGATGTAAATGTTTTGGCTGTTGGCATTTTCCGGGAGGCTGTTGTGTGCTTCGTTGGGTTGTATTACCGTAGTGGTATCCGTACTGGCAAGCAGTTTTGCATAGCTTTTGCCAAGGAATTTCAGTTCATAACCTTCCTGTACCACATTGGAGGTAGTTGCTATTTCAGCTTTAAAGCGTTCCACATCAAAAGAGCCGTCGGCTTTAAAGCAGGCAGGGAAATGTTCCTTCAGCACAGCCATTTGTTTAGCATTGGGTGTAGTGTTTTCGTTTTGTTGAATGATGTCTTTTATCATTTGCGTTACATTACTTTTTTAAGTTTTTGGGATACTGACTTTAAGGCTTCGGTGGCCATGGGTTCGCCTTCAATAACATTATATAACTGGTCTGCCAACCAAAGGGTGAGTAGTTCTTCCTTTTCCACTACCAGTAATTCAGCCAATAATGCAATCTGTTCCTTTTTTATTTGCCTGTCGCCACGCTCAATTTTACTGATGATAGAAGTGTCCACATCTAACTTTGAAGCAAGGTGACGTAAAAGCATTTTTTGCTGCGTTCGAAGTTCCCGTACTCTATCACCAAATTGTGTTGCCATTATAATCTGCTTGTCTTGACAAATATTGGCAAAAAATAGCAAACAAAAGCAGTAAAATGATAAAAAAGTTAGCAAATGTGCAAAAGTTGGCAGATGTGCAAAAGTTGCAAAGTTTGCAAAGTGCAATGTTCAACCTTATTTGGTTTTCAGCATTATGGAAGGGTTCAGGATTTCCGGTAAAGACCCGCTTTTAACTTGGTAAGGGATATCCCTGTAGCAGTTTTCAGGATTTCATCCACCGTTCTGGCGGCTAATTTGAACGAAATGCCTAATTGGGTGGCTTCTTTACGTGTGAACTCTTCGGGTAACGCTTCAAAAAACCTGCGCTTGCCATCACCGGAAATGAAACTCATGGTTTCGTTTTGCTTTGGCAGGTTGTTAAACATCAGGATGCTATGCTGGAGATAGGTTTGGATGATCGCTATTGCCGCATCAAAATCAGGGTCAGTACAATACATAGTCTCAGAGAGTTCCGCGTTTTCAACCTTACGCAACGCCGTAAAAATCATGCAAAGCCGGAAAAGGATTAAACCGAGGCGATATACAACGCCTGATGCTTCTTCGCCGGTAAAAATGGTTACATCAGCCAAAAGCCCTGAAAAAGTGGAGTTGAGCCGCTGCCATTGCACAGGGGTTAGCTGAATGTTGGTGGGGTATTGATCTAAAAAACTAATAATTTTCAGCACTTCGCTGGCCAGATTATCAAAATGGTCATTATATATAATGGTATGGCTGTTGGGCGAAGGATCCTGCCAAACAATATCGCTCTTGAAGGCATAAAACAGGAAGCGGCTGAACAATCCGTCTTCGGCAGAAGCAATCAGCCTTGGCGCTTGTGCGGGTGTGCCTGATAAGGCCACAGCCAACCTTGGTTCATTTATTTCAATATATTCATTGTTGGTTTTACGGGTGAGGGTTATCTTTTCGTGGTGGAAGGCTGAGCGGAGTGCAGGAGAGTAATCACCCCAATCCTGTTTTTTTGCCCCACTCATGGTATCAGCTTCAGTTTCGCAGATGATTCCTTCACCGCCATTGTTCTGCAGGTGTTCAATCATTCGGGCATGGGAGCTGTCTGCCGGAATAAAGACGATTTTGAAAGGAGGTTCCAAGGGCTTTTCAGGTGCCGGTTCTGATTTCTTTTTGCTGTTGAGCGTCTGCTTGTATTCTGCCATTTCAGATTCATACTGGCTTTGCGCAGTGCGGCTGGCATTTAAAATTTGCTGGTGATACTTATCTGCCATTCGTTTAGCATTTTTAAGCACGCCTTTTCCGCTTGCCGGCGGGGCAATGATAAAGGCGTACAGATGCGGATACACTCTTTCCTGGAAATATATACCTGTGACCTTCGGCAGGCATCCGCTCAGGATGGCAATGGCCCCTGTAAAAAAGACATCTCTTTTTCTCTTGTCGGTAAATGCGCCTGCTCCTTCCTGCAATAGCCAGGGTAAGGCTCCAAAGATTTCATCGGGAAATGTTGGAGTGGATTTTAAGTAATCTTCCAGATGATCATCATCATTTTTCTCCGATACGCCGGCGACTGTAAATACTTTTTGCAACTTTGCAGGATTTGCAATGTTTGCAAACTTTGCAAAATCGGCAGCATGGTGGGTGTAGGCACTTTTTACGGCTGCTTTTATTTCCTTTTCCGATAAATCAAAATGCTGAAGGCATAAATTCAGTGTTTCAGATTCAGGTATGCCGGTCCTGTTACAATTTGATGCCAACAGATACATATAATTATTACGGTTTCCATCCTGGTATTGCTGTTTTTGGTTGGTGAATTGAACTTGCTGATTGAAAAGAAAGGCTGTGTTCAGGTTTTCTGGAGGTGGGATTGGGGGTTCTAACTTCGGTTCAACCGCCACTTTTGGCTTGGGCTGGGCTGGGGCTTCCGGAATGATGATGGTAAACTTGTGGTGCCGGATGTTTTTATACAAACCCGGATCGTAACTAACAAAGCAAAGCCTGGTGATATCCTTGCAGCTTGGGTCGGCATTTAAGCCGGTGAGTGATTCGTAATGCTTTTGTACCTGTAAATAGGCAAGGTCGTGATGTTCAACACCCGTATCTACTTCCACGAATACTTTCAGGCCATTGCCGCTGGGGCTGATAAAGCACATAAAAGTGTAGGGGATTTTGATGATGATATTGAAAGCTTCATCCAATTGCACAGGGCTTAGCTTGTCAAAATCCAAATGGATAAAACCGCTGTACATGTCGAAAAACGGCATTTGCCTTTTTTCCCTGAAAACGCCTGATGGGGTAAAAGCGGGGAGTTGCTTTTTCCGGTTGGCCGCTTCTTCGGTAAGGCCCTGCTTTAGCAAATCCCTGATTGTTTCAATTTCTGCTTTGTATTTACCTGAAGCTATGTCGTTGCCGATTAGTAGTAACGCCCTGTTTTCTACAGGTATCGTAAAATTCCTGAATATTGTACTGGTTGCCATGTTCGCCTTTTGAAACTGTTGGGGAATTGTATTACCGGGTGCGCTTTGCGGGAATGGTATATTCCCTTGCGTTCTGGTCAATTTCACCAGTGGTCAGTTGCTTATTGCGTTGGAGCCAGTGGTCCAGTTCTTCCCTTTTGAAATACAGCTTTTTACCCTGGGGACAGAAATGGGGGACTTGTTTTGAACTGGTTAGTTTGTACAGATGCGAAGGACTCACATCCAGGTACTTACAGGCTTCGTTGAAATTTAAAACTGTTTTTTGCAACAGGTTTTGCTCATCCAGTTTGTTTGCGATTTCGGTGAGCTTGTCGAGAATTAATTGTTCGTTTGCCATCGTAAATAATTTTTTGATTACGATTGCAAACCTGAAAAATCGGGGAGCGGGAAAGGTTGAGATACTTACATCTCAATGATAAATCTCAATGTTCTCAATGTTTTTTATTGCATTTGATTGATTATTTCTCTTATTTCTTCCCATTGTTTCGGAGTTTCTTTTCGGCTGGAATAGATGTTTTGGGCTGTTAGAAGCTTTCCGTTTTTAGAATAGAAAGTCTCGGCCTTTTCAATACTGGCTATTGAAAAATTGCTGAAATAAGCGTTTAAACAATCCAAAACAAAGCGGAATTGCACCGTTTCGCATCCGAGGTATATTTTAAACTGCCCGGGTGTAACTTTTTTGGTTGTAAAAAAATCCATTAGGTGGTTTAATGTACATTGGGATTGGTCGAGTAAATTGATATGCCGACACAATTGGAATAGCACTGAGTTTAACTTTGCCTTATCGCCATTAAAACCAATTGAAATTGTTTCTGGTTTCGATTTCCCTTTTACGAAAGGCTTTGTTAGTTCGGAGTTCGGTAAAAGCGCTATTATGTTTTGGGTTGACTCAAGCAGTTCCAGCGTATAAAAGTCTTCAAGAGAAATGGTGCTCGAAAGAAAGGACCGGAAAGTTTCCTGAAGCGAAAAATACAAATTGATGGCTTGAAGCTTTAAAACCAAATACGGATACAATGATGGTTGGCCGCTGTGTTCAGGTAGTCCCCTGGCTTCGTTGTATTCTTCATTTGCCTGCTGGGCCAATACTTTAAGGTCGCGGAGTGCTTTCGTTACCTGGTATTCCTGGTCTATTGGATGTTTCCAGTTTACTGATGCGTGTACAATACTATTATATCTCAGTACGATTTCGTTGGAAATCAACAGCCAAAAGAATTGATCTATAAGGGTTTGTGGTTCCGGACTTTGGGATTCAAAAGGTAATTGTTCAATTGGTAATGAAGGGTATTCTTCAATTTGGGAGGTAATATTCGGGAAATGATGCAATAGGGCAGCCTGCTGTCCGCAAAGGTCATTTAGTTTTGACGGCTTAAAAGATTTTGCCTGCCTGATGAAGCCCGCAAGTGTTTTTAGATCAAATTTATTAATAAAGGCAGGTTTTAACGCTCCGTGTAAAATGCCATTGAGAATTGTCAGGTTCATTTTTTGGAATTGAATTGAGTTAATAGGTTTGCATATTCCACTTTTACATCATCCGTAAAGCTATCCAGATAATTTTCAGTAACCAAAACCGAACTGTGGCCCAATGACTCTTTGATAAAATCGGTGGAAACGCCCTGCCGTTTGAGCATAGTACTAAAACTATGCCTGGCAGCATATGTTCCGATTTTCTGGTCAATGCCTAATTCCACCCTGATGGCTTCCATGTGCTTGTTCACCCACTTGGTAAAGCGATGGCACCGGTTGCGGCAGGTAACCGGGTTAAGGTCTGCTTCCAGAATGGGAAAAAGATAAGGGTTGGCCGGGTCCATACTGCGGTACTTTTCAATGATGCCTAAAGCCAAAGGTGTAAGCACCACCCTAATAGGGCGAAGGTCCTTCTTTTTTGTCCGCTTGGTTTTGGTGCGGTTAAAATGTAGAAAGCCACCATTTATATTATTGGGCTTTAACTCGATAATGTCTGCGAAGTTCATCCCATTACACAGGTAAGAAAAAATCCAATAGTCCAGGGCTTTGCGGTGCTGTTCATCGGCAGGCTGATGATTGAACAGCTTTTCAAGTTCGGCAGAGTTCAGCGCTTTTTTTACATTCCGTCCGGCAGGTATATGGTACTTTTTAAAGGGATATTTATCCATTGGCATGGCTTTAGCTTCAATAGACTGGTTAATAATAGCCCGCAATTGGCGAAGGTAAATGCCGACTGTACTGGGTGATTTGCCATTTGAAATCATTGAGTTCTCATAAGCCTGCAGAAAGGCAGGCGTTATGTCGTGAATGGATAACCCTTTACGGTAGGCTTCCAAAGAATTTATGGTGGTGCTATATGATGTGGCAGAACCCAACTGACCGTTTTGGCGCAGTGTGGCCATGTATTTTTTGAACCATCCTTTCAGGGAATCATCCTGCACCTGGCGTTCTACAGTGCCAAAAAAGGCTTCTTCAAAGGCCACAAAAGAGAAGGGATTGAGGTTGTCAATTACTTCAAGTGCCTTTTTTTCAATGGCATTCAGTTCGAGCCTGATCTCCTTTAGCTGATCGTTCTTCAGCTTTGGGCCGTTTATTTTCTCCCATTCTTCCTGGGTAGCATGCAATGGGGTGGCATATCTTTTTTTATTAGGTTTATGGTAAATATTGAGTTTGACCAGGCATTTACCATCGGCCTTGGGTCGGGATGCATCTAGGAAAAAAGATACAGTGGCTTTTGATGTAGTCATATTGTAAGGTCACATTGGGGGAATGTGACCCCAATTGTGACCCTAAGGTAGTAAATAAAGCTAAATAAAGTAGTAATAAAGGAAAGATGTTAGAAAAAAGTTTATTGATAATCAATTAGTTATGAAATAAAGGAAGAAAAAGGAAAGCAATGGATGATGACTGTTAATCAGAGGGTCGCTGGTTCAAGTCCAGCAGGGGGAGCAAACAAATTAAAAAAAAGGGCAAGCCATATCAGGTTCTGCTCTTTTTTATTTAAAACGTAAACCTTTTCCCGGTTTGGTTGTCAGATTTTCCATGAGTTCAACCTTTTACGTAGTTCTACCTTTTTTTTGCAAATTGGCCATAAAATTATAGAAAGGATTTTGTGGTAGTTTTATTTATATTACCTTTAAAATGGAAAAAGAAGGTTTGAATTGTAAGAAGATGGCTAAACACTGAAATTATTTAAGAATTAACCAGTGGCCAAAATCTTATAATAGACAGGAAATAAGGATTACACTCAAAATAACCCCCACACAATGAATTCAGGCAACCATTTAATTCCCAAATTTCAACTTAAGCTGACTAACAGTTGGCATAGGTTTTTTGGGCTGTTGTTGCTGATGGCAGTTTTAGTTTTTACACAGCGTGGAATAGCTATTGCACAAACCGCCGATTTTGTTATCAGGCCAGCCGAAGGAAATTATTGTGCTCCATCCCTGATTAAGTTTGTTCCCACTTTTAGTGAAACACCATTGACCTATTATTGGCAAACGGGTGTTTCAGATGAAGAAAGTTCGGAACTTTCACCCTCCGTTACTTATACGGTTCCTGGAACTTACAAGGTTACGCTCGTTGTTTTATTCAGTAATAAACTGGTTGAAGTAACCTATCCTGTTACTATTGTTGGTTCCCCGGTAATTACCCTTAAACCCGATCGTAATTCCATCTGCCAGCCGGGCAATGTGACTTTTACTTTATCTTCCTCTTCCAGGTTAAAATCAACCACCTGGGATTTTGGGGATAATTCCAATACAATGCTGCCCGAAGGCCAGCAAAAGGTAACCCATCTTTACAATGAGTATGGTTCCTTTCCCGTAAGTGTTTCTGGAGTTGATCATTCGGGATGTACAGGTTATGGCAGCTTTAATTTTGATGTTAAGCAACTTTCGGCAGAATTAATTGATACGCCAACCATCGGGTGTCTACCCGTTGAAGTACGTTTTGGTGCCAAGGTTACCGTTCCGGAAGGGTCAGCTGTTACCAGTTATTTATGGGATTTTAATGATGGGTCTTCAAAGGTTAGCACTACAGTAAATGAAATACGGCACACCTATACTGTTTCCGATACCCTTATTCCCTCTCTTACCATTACTACTGCAGAAGGTTGCACGAATAGCTTCTTCTTTCATCCCCTTGCATTTGGAATGCAGCCGTCACCCCCGGTACTTTCGGTAAATAAACCGGTGGGTTGTGCCTCTGAAATCATGTACTTTACTGCGGCTGGCGCAAAAGCCAATAAGTTTTACTGGATTTTAGGCGATGGTTCCATTTTTACTTCCGGGCTGGAAATGTCAACCCAGGATTCGGTTCTTGAATATGAGTTTGAATCCCTGGGTGAGTTTACTATGCAGGTTGTTGCAGAAAATAATGGCTGCAGAAGCGAATTGTCTAATCCGGTTGATGTAAGCATTAAGGGGGTTGTTGCAGATTTCGCCTTTTCAAATTCCTGTACAGAACGCAACAGGTTTAATTTCCGCAATACAAGTGATGGTACAGTAAACAGGGTCCGCTGGACTTTTATAGACAGCAGCAATACCTCAAGCCAACCGAGACCGGCTTTTATATTTCCAAAACAGGGAAGTTTTCCGGTTACAATGATTGTAACAGAAAATGCTTCGGGTTGCTCAGACACAACTACTTCAATTATTTATACAGCATTACCCAGGTTTTTGCCTTCTGATTCATTTGTTTGCCTTGGAAATAACCTTGCGCTTGGTGTTTCAGATAGTTACAGTTCGGCCAATGCTACCTATATCTGGACGGTTGGGGGTAAAAATTACCCGCCCAATTCAAGTAGTAACTTCTCTGCACCGCTCACCAATCCTGGTTTGTTTACCAACCGGGTAATTATCAATAATGGAACCGGTTATTGCAGGGATACACTGATACAGCCCGTAAAAGTAAAAGTATCCGGGCCATCTGCTGATTTCAAAAGTTCTGCTTCTGTTTGTCAATCGGAAATGGTGGTTTTATTTGATTCCAGTACCACAGCATTTCAATCAGATCCATTGGTTTCGTGGAATTGGGACTTTGGAAATGGCATTACCAGTACCGATAAAAATCCACAACCGGTTAAATATGAATCATCCGGAATTTATAACATTTCACTTACTGTAGAAGATACTGATGGGTGCACCAATACCATTACCCAAAGGTTAAAAGTAAACAGGCAGCCCTTACTCAGAATTGTACCAAGGTCGCAAAAGGTTTGTCAGGGTCAGGAAATAACCCTGCTTGCACTGCATAAAAATCCGGTTACCTGGTCAACAGCCGGAATGAATAGTTGCGATACCTGTTCTGTAATCAGGGTAAAACCAATGGCGCCTGCTAAAATACTGGTGAAATCAACGGATGGTAATGGCTGTACCTCAAGAGATTCAATAAACCTTGATGTATGGATGTCATTTGAATTGCCAAATGGGGTTTTGCGCGATACATCCATTTGTATTGGCAATAGCGTCCCGCTTGACTTGAAAATTGCAGGGAAGCTTATTAATTGGCAGCCTGCAGCCGGTCTTAGTTCCTATATTATTTCAAATCCCATAGCAAAGCCTGATGTCACTACAAGGTACACGGCGGTTGTAACCGATACGGGTCGATGCTTTACCCGCACTGCATCTGCCCTTATTGAGGTTAATCCAATCCCTGAAATTGATCCGGGACCTGATTTTGTGTTGCCTTACAATACTCCTTTTACCATAAAGCCGGTTTATTCTACCTCTATAGCAAGTTACAACTGGCAACCTGCTAATTTGCTTAGTTGCACCAATTGTGCTGAACCTTCAGGTAAGGCAACTGTGTCATCTCTTTTTACAGTAAACGTAGTTTCAGATAAAGGCTGTAAATCTTCAGCCCGCATCAGGCTTACTATTGATTGCAGTGAAAAAAATCTTTTGATGCCTACCGCCTTTTCTCCCAATAACGATGGCCTGAACGATTATTTTTACCCGCTTACCCGTGGAGTAACCAATATCAGGCGTTTTATTATTTACAACCGGCTTGGCGAACTCGTATTTGAAAAAAGGGATTTTAAACCTAATGATAAAAGCCAGGGTTGGAACGGGATGTTCAGGGGGAAGGTGCAACCGGTAGGTAGTTTTGTTTATTTTGTGGAAGCGGAATGCGACCTTGGAAATACCCTGAGTACCAAAGGCAATGTGATGCTTATGCGGTAAATAACTTTCGTGAAAAGCTGTTTCCTGTAAAAAGAAGCTAAAATCTTCAGTTTATTTTTCTTTTACCTCCTCAAATGGGATATAATCACCGCCCGGATCAAATTTGGGCTTTTCATCAATTGAAGAAGATGGTGGCTGTGTCCCTTGATTGAAGGCAGGATCCCGCTCCATTTGCTGGCGCATATTTTCAAATTGTTTTTTCATGCCGCTTGTAGCCTTATACACAGGCCAAACAAAACCCGTTATAAAGCGATAAATCAAGTATATCAGGATGCCTCCGATTATATAACCAAACATGCTGCAAAAATAATAAGGGTAAAATGTTTGCGCCTGTTAAAATTGGGGATACTAAAAAGGGTTTTCAATGTGTTTGCATTAACCCTGCAACTGTTAAGCGATTTCCTAAAGAAATTTTAATTCTTTTTCTGCTAATCTCGTGTAAATAATGTTCGGGATACAGGTAAAACGAAACCCCATATAAGGGCAATTTGCTGCCTTTCGGGGTAATAACCTGACAGAATATCATTTTCAATTTCTACATTCAAGCCCCGGAATCGCCCGATTTTTCAACATTTTTGTTCAAATTAGGAAATTAGCTATTATTTTAGCTTGTTAAGAAGGGAGATTGTAACTTATTTTGACATTTTTTAATTTGCACTGAGATTGAAAAATTGGACTTATCCTAAACTCGTAACCTGAAAGGCTGCGTCCGAAGTAATTACTCTTATGCCTGAAAACTAAAAATCTAAAATTTGTAAGGTGTTCTTTTTTAATACTTTATAAGGAAAGTTAAAGCTATTTGAGAAAAAATAAATCTTTAAAGCATAAAATTAACCGAAACAAGCGTATAGGATTTTAGATTCTATATTATCCTGAATTATGAAATTATTTAATAGCTTACATACTATTAATTTTCATTTTATGAGAAAAGCAATCCATAAAAGCATTCCTTTTATGGTATTGTTGCTTTTGTCGGGGTGTATCTGTAATCTTTTAAATGGCCAAAGAGCCGATTTTTCCATAAAGGCAGAAAATGGAACTTTTTGTTCACCGGCCAAAATAAGTTTTGTTCCAACTTTTAGCGAAAAGCCGGATAATTTTTACTGGCAGTTAGGCCAAAATGATGAGGAAAGCCAGGCAAATTCTCCTGTGGTTACCTACTTAACTCCCGGTACCTATAAGATAGTTCTTAATGTATTATTCAAAAATAAGGTTCTTGAGATACCAAAAATGGTGACTGTTTATGGTTCTCCGGTAATTTCCATTCAAACAGAAAAGGAGTTTTTATGTCAGCCCGGAGATAACAATTTTACCCTAAAAAGCAGCGAAACTATCCGAAAAGCCATTTGGAATTTTGGGAATGGCAATGTAGTTTCTACCAATGGCAATATTTTGGTGAAGAATTCATTCGGGAGTTTTGGTGCCTATAATATTTCTGCAGAAATTGAAGATATAAGGGGCTGCAAAGCAATGGCAACAACCAATTTTTTGGTTGAAAGGCTGAATGCTGAATTGGGAAATACGCCAATAAACGGGTGTATACCTGCAGAAGTTAATTTTAATGCCCGGATTAAAGTGCCAAAGGGTAGCACAATTGTTAATTATGTCTGGGATTTTGATGACGGCAGCTTGCCCCAAAATACCAATGGGGGTGAGGTAAAACATACTTTTAACAAGGTTGATACCTTTGTTACAACCCTTTCAGTCAAAACATCAGAAGGGTGTGAGAATAAGTTTTCCTTTCTGCCTGTAGCTTTTGGCACCAAACCCGTGCTTACGGATATTTTGCTCAGAAAAGATACCATTTGTACTTCAGAAGATATGGTTGCAACCGCTGTATCACCTGATGCGAATGCTTATATATGGGAAATAAGTGACGGGAGTTCTTTTCAGACTAGGAGCAATATACTATCCTATAAGTTTGAGAGATTGGGCGATTTTATGGTAAAGGTTACCCCAATAAAAAACGGGTGCCTCGGAGACCCTGATTCGGTAAAAATAAGGGTGATAGGCGTTATTGCAAGGTTTGCCTTTAACAACCTTTGTACAGAACGAAACCGGTTTAACTTCCGTAATACAAGTATTGGATCAGGCACAACAATTGAATGGAATTTCCTGGGAATAAGCGCACCGGTAACCATTGCCCGGCCTGAGGTTGTCTTTCCGGCAGAGGGTAGTTTCCCCCTCGCCCTCTTTGTTAATCAAAAATCCACCGGCTGTGCAGATACTGCTTTCGGAATAATTTATACAGGAAGGTCTCAGCTAACACCAACTGATAGTTTTGCCTGTCTTGGAAGTGTTGTTTCCATGAGTGTTACAAGTCCATATGCTAACCGGAGGGCAACTTATACCTGGCAATTAGCCGGAAAGTTGTTGGAAGGGAGCATACTTGAATCTTACAAGCAAAATACCCTAACTGAAGGGGACTTCATAAACAGGGTTATAATATATAATGGTATTGGTTATTGTCCCGATACCCTCATTCAACCCTATAAATTAAGGGTAGCAGGCCTTAAAGCAGCTTTTGAAAATACCAATAATTTATGTGTAACCGACAGTATCCGAATAAAAAACAGTACTTTTTCGTTATTTACAATTGATTCCAGGGCAAAATGGAGTTGGGATTTTGGAAACGAAACTGTTTCGAACGAAAGGAACCCCAAGCCTGTTTTGTATCAGAATCCGGGTAATTATACGATTTCGCTTAAGGTTACCGATGCCAATGGGTGTACGGATAGTACCCAAAGTATCTTTAAAATTCGTAAAAATCCGCTGTTAAAGGTACTTTCCAGGGAAATGAAAGTATGCCAGGGAGCTGAAACAAATTTGAACGCCCTAAATCAAAACGGGGTAAAATGGAGTCCTTCAAATCTTTTTGTTTGCGATACCTGCTCTGATGTAACCGTAC
>Ga0116158_10001984_pt1 | contig 18263 bp, 8 predicted proteins | sample AD_UKC052_MetaG_FD_89883 | JGI IMG/M metagenome (GOLD analysis project Ga0116158, IMG submission 89883) | Active sludge microbial communities of municipal wastewater-treating anaerobic digesters from USA - AD_UKC052_MetaG | ecosystem: Engineered > Bioreactor > Anaerobic > Digestate | place: USA... | reverse complement strand
TGCCAACCTGGGTGAAATCTCGCGCCACCTGCGCGGCACCAAGCTCGAGCATGTCACCGACGACGAAGACGTGATGACCTCGGACTACCCGCTTCTGCCGGTACGTCGCCGTTTCTGGGAACGGGTTCTGCGGACCATCGACACTACTGGCACCGTCTCCCAGCTGCGTAGCCAGTTACGCGTGGTGCACGAGGCCGTGCTGGCCACGGCTGATGCGCCGCTGGGGCACGTGGTCTCTGGCGACTTCCTCTATGACCAGATTGCCGCCAACCTCGTCTCGACCGCCCAGTTGCCCAAGGAGGTGTTCGAGAACGTCCAACGCTTCTCGGCGGGGGATGCGGACGCCCAGCTCAAGGCCAAGCTGCTCAAGCTCATCTACCTCATCAACAAGCTACCGGCCGACGCTGCGCTGGACATCGGCTTGAAGGCGACCGAAGAAGCGCTGGCCGACCTCCTGGTCACCGACCTCTCTGCCGGCTCCTCCGAACTGCGCAAGAAGCTGCCTGACCTGCTGGGCGAGCTGCAGAACAAAGACCGGCTCGTGATGGCCCTGGCGGGCAGCAGTGGCACCGAGTACCGCCTGCAAACCCGGGAGTCGAGCGCCTGGTACGACGAGTTCCGCGCCCAAGAGGCCGAACTCAAGGCAGCGCCCCAGCGGGTGGAGCAAAAGCGCGCCGACCTGCTGAAAGGCCGCTTCAGCGACGTACTGAAGAAGGTGCGTGTTGTACAGGGCAAGGACAACGTCGAGCGCCGCCTCGCACCCATCTACGACGACAACCTGCCCAAAGACCACGACAAGTCCCTCTACCTGTGGATTCAGGACGGCTGGCAGACTGAAGAAAAATCCGTCATCGCTGAAGCCAAGGCCAAGAGCTCCGACAACCCCACGCTCTTTGCTTTCCTCCCTGCCCAGCATAAGACCGAGCTGACCAACGCCATCGTGGCGCTGGAAGCCGCACGCACCACGCTGCAGAAGAAGGGGAGTCCTTCCACTGAGGAAGGCCGTGACGCCCAGCGTTCCATGGAGAGCCGGCAGCGCACCGCCGAGAGGGAGTTGGCGGAGCTGCTGGAGCTGCTGGTTGCAGGTGTTCGCGTATTCCAGGCCGGTGGCCAGGAGGCCCTAGACGGCAACGACCTGGCTGACCGTATCAACCGTGCAGCCCGCTCCTCGGCCATCCGCCTCTACAGCCAGTTTGATGCCGCCGACCACGACATGTGGAGCAAGGTGCTGGACGAAGCGCGCAAGGGCAACCTCGAAGCTCTTAAAGCCGTGGGCCACACCCAGGAGGCCGACAAGCACCCGGTCTGCCAGAAGCTGCTTGCCTACATCGGCCCTGGAAAGAAAGGCGCCGAGATTCGCGACAACTTCGAGGCACCGCCCTTCGGCTGGCCTCGCGATGCAATTGATGGGGCGCTGTACGCCCTGTTGGCAGCCGGCCATATCAAGGCTATTGATGCCACGTCCAAACCCGTGGATGCCAAGAGCCTGGACCGGGCCAAACTCACCCAGACCGGCTTCCAGCGTGAGAGCGTCAACATCACGCCGATTCAGCTCATCAAGATTCGCAAGCTGTTCGACGCGGTGGGCGTTCCGTGTCAGCCCAAGGAAGAGCTCATCAAGCTGCCGGCGCTGCTCGCTAAGTTGCGGGAGCAAGCATCGAAGGCGGGTGGCCAGGCCCCCGCGCCCGAGACGCCCAAACTCACCGCCATCGAAGCTGTTGAGGGGCAGACCGGCAACGCCCAGCTGCTGGAGCTGTTCAGCCGTTACGACGAACTCGCCGGGCTCTCCAAGGCCTGGACCCAAACCGCCGACGACATCGCCAAGCGCCTGCCCGTCTGGCGCAAGCTCATTGAGTTGCTGCGCCACGCCAAGGCACTGGGCCCCTACGCCGCGCTGAAAGCCGATGTTGATGCCATCGGGGCTCAACGCAGTTTGCTGTCCGACCCGGACCCCGTCCGCCCGCTGTTGGACAAGACGGTGGACCTGTTGCGCCAGGCCTTGAACGCCAAGCTGGAAGCCTTCCAGAAAACCTTCGAACATCAGCAAGCTCAACTCCAGGCCGACGCCGACTGGAACAGGCTCAGCGATGCGCAACGTGGCGAGCTCAGCGCCAAGCACAACCTGACTGCAGCGGAAGCAGTTCAGCTCGGAACGCCCGAGCAGCTACAGGACGCGCTGGACGACTGCGAACTGGAGCACTGGGTCGCCAAAACCCAGGCACTTCCCAGCCGCTTCGAGGCGGCCCGTCATGCCGCGGTACAGCTGCTGAAGCCCAACGTCGTTTATGTCCCGCTGCCCAAACGCACTTTGAACGACGAGTCCGAGCTCAAGGCTTGGCTGGAAGAAGTGGAAGCATTGCTCAGCGCCAAGCTCAAGCAAGGCCCGATTGCACTGTGACTACGCGTTGCCCTGTCTCCTGGCTGTGACATCCATGTCTTCCGATAACCGTTTACTTGCTATAATCGTGGCAACAACACCCGCCACACTTCAGGTTTGCGCGAAAGCGCATGCACAGTGCTCCCATGGCGGGTTTCTCATTTCTGCGGCCGGTTTGTGATGAAGTACAGCAAACCTGCCCTGTCAAACGCCGACCTGCTGGCTCGATGGCAAGCCAAGGGTTTGGCGGTTCCTCATCCCGCAGACGCTGAACGTGCCCTGAACTTCATCGGCTACTTCCGCCTGCGCGGCTACGCACTTCCGCTGATGAACACCACACCTGCTGGGCGGGTGTTCAAGGCCGGCGTGAAGTTTGACGACATCGTCGCCCGTTACGAACTGGACCGCGAGTTGCGTCGCATCACACTCGGCCAGCTTGAGCGCATCGAAGTCGCAGTGCGCACCGTCATCAGCAATCAGATGTCGCTGCAGTACGGGCCTTTCTGGTATCTCAACTACCCCGACCAGGTTCTGGGACACGCACCAAGCCGCAGAGGCGGAACCGAGCCGTTTCCACTGGGCAGCTTCCTGAGCGAAGTCGAGCGCGAGACACACCGCTCCAGAGACCTGTTCGCCCAGCACTACTTCAAGACCTACACCGAGCCCCTGCTCCCCCCGAGTTGGTTGATGGTCGAGTGCCTGTCTTTCGGCAAGTGGTCTTTGCTGTACAAGCACCTGCAGAAGGCCGACCCGAAGCATCCCAACCCCAAAAAAGTGGTGGCCAAGGCCTTTGGCCTGTCCGTAAGCCTGCTTGAGTCGTGGCTGCACGCGCTGACCATCCTGCGCAACATTTGCGCCCACCACGGCCGCGTCTGGAACCGCCGTTTTGCTTATCGGCCCGAGGTCTATGCTCAGGCCCCCCAGCACTTCACCGACCAGCAGAGCTACTACTGCCTGGCCGTAGTGATGCGTCTGTTTTCACGCCCCGTGGACACCCACGATGAATGGCCCATACGGCTGATGGACCTGTTCAAGGCGCATCCCGCCATCGCTCCCGCAGACCTGGGCTTTCCTGCCAACTGGGAAGCAGACCCGATTTGGAACTGACCTCCATGAGCACCCACCACAACCAGCCGCTGGCCAAGCCCCTGCGCACCCAGCTCGAGAACACCGTCAAAGCCGCCCGGGAGGCCGCCGAGAAAGGGGCTCGCGCAGCCCTGAGCCAACTCGCCGTAGGCGAAGCCAAGGCACCCGACTACCTGACCGACGAGTTCAAGGCCCTGCGCCGCCGCCTGCGTGCCCACGGTCGAGCCCTGGGCGATACCAAGGTGGCCGACGACACCCAGGGCCTGCAGCACTTGGTCTGGGAAGTCGCTTACGAGCACTGGCACCGCATGCTCTTCGCCCGCTTCCTGGCGGAAAACGGCTTGCTGCTTTGGGAGCCGGGCGCAGCCGTGTCGCTGGACGACTGCGAAGCGCTGGTGCAGGAAAGCGACCCGACGATGAACCAGGGCGCCAAGACCAAGTGGGAGCTGGCCGGCATGCTGGCCGCCCGCATGCTGCCGCAGGTATTCAAACCCCAGAGCCCAGTGTTTGAGCTGGCCTTTGCGCCCGAGCACCAACGCGAGCTGGAGCGTCTGCTGGCCGCGCTGCCGACCGAGGTGTTCCAGGCCAGCGACAGCCTGGGCTGGGTCTACCAATTCTGGCAGGCCAAGCGGAAGGACGAGGTCAACGCCTCGGAAGTGAAGATTGGCGCCGACGAACTGCCCGCCGTCACCCAGCTCTTTACCGAGCCATACATGGTGGACTTCCTGCTCCACAACTCGCTGGGCGCCTGGTGGATGACGCGTCACCCCGGCAAGACCTGCCCCGTGCCGCTGACCTACCTGCGCACGCTGGACGACGGCACGCCGGCGGCCGGCAAGTTCGAGGGCTGGCCTGACCGGCTGGACGAGTTCAAGCTGCTCGACCCCTGCTGCGGCTCGGGCCACTTCCTGGTGGCGGCCTTCCTGCTGCTGGTGCCCATGCGCATGGCAGCCGAGGGCCTGAGCGCTATGGACGCGGTGGACGCCGTGCTGGCCGAAAACCTGCACGGCCTGGAGCTGGACGCCCGCTGCGTGGAAATCGCCGTCTTCGCGCTGGCCCTGGCGGCCTGGCGCTTACCGGACGAAAACGGCGACCCGCTGGGCGTGCGCGCCGACATGCCTGCGCCGCAAGTGGCCTGCTGCGGCCTGAAGGTGGCCGCCAAGCCCGAGGACTGGATGGCCCTGGTGCCGGTTGAAGCAACAAACGCGGCCTACCTGCGCCAGGAACTGCGCCTGCTGCACGCTAGCTTTGCTCAGGCGCCGCTGCTGGGCAGCCTGCTGGACCCGGCACGCAGCCTGAAGAACGACCTGGCCAGGTCCAGCTTTGACACCCTGCGTGACCTGCTGGGACGCGCGTTGGCCACCGAGCGTCCGGCCACGCTGTGGGGGCAGGCCAGCGAGCTGCAGGACGACAGTTGGGACTTGGCGCTCACTGCCAAAGGCCTGCTAGATGCAGCCCGACTGCTGGATGGGCGCTACCACTTGGTCGTGACCAACGTGCCCTATCTGGCGCGCGGCAGGCAATTGGATGCGCTGAAGGACTACTGCGAGGGTCACTACCCCGAGGCGAAGAACGACCTGGCCAACGTCTTTCTGGAGCGTTGCTTAGAGCTCAGCCGCGACCAGGGCGCAGGCGTGGTTCAAATCGTGATGCCGCAGAACTGGCTGTTCCTGACCAGCTACAAGAAGCAGCGTGAGTCCCTGCTCAAGTCGGTGCAGTGGAATCTTCTGGCTCGTCTAGGTGAAGGCGGCTTTGATAGCCCACAGGCGGCGGGCGCTTTCATCATCCTGCTGACTCAAACCAACACCACGCCGACGGTGGATTCGAAGCTCCGTGGTGTGGAGGCCAGCGCTCCCAAAGGAGCGCAGGACAAGGCTGCACTACTGCGACAAGGTGTAATCGTGGCAGTGAGCCAGAAAGGGCAACTGGGAAACCCCGATGCGACCGTCGCGTTGGGTCAGCTATCTAGCGCCAATTTGCTTCGGCAGGCTGCAGTCAGCATCGAAGGTCTCTCAACGGGTGACGGCGAGCAGTTCTTGTCCACGTTCTGGGAGGTTGAGTGGCGGCAAGGCGTGTGGGAACCGTTCATTCAGAGCGTCGATGCAACCGAGCCCTACGGTGGCCGCTCCGAGGTTGTGCGGTGGGAACGCGGTACAGGGGCTCTCCACTCATTTCCATCGGCTCACAACGTCCCGTCCGAATACATGAATGGGCGGCAGGTTCTCGGAAAAGCGGGGTTGCGCATAACACAGATGCGAAAACTCGCATGTACCTTCTATGGTGGCGAGGTTTTTGGAAAGAATGGTGCGACTGTAGTTCCGCACGACTCGAAGCACTTGCCGGCGCTATGGTGCTTCGCGACGTCGCCGGAGTACGGTGAGCTCGTCCGTGAGATTGACCAAAGCTTGAAGGTCACCGTTGGGAGCCTGCTCAAGGTCCCTTTCGACCTTGCCCACTGGCAACAAGTCGCCGCCGAACGCTACCCCAACGGGTTGCCCAAGCCGTACTCCGACGACCCCACCCAATGGCTCTTCCATGGCCACCCGCAGCCCGCGACTGACCCGCTGCAAGTCGCTGTCGCCCGCCTCGCCGGCTTTCGCTGGCCGGCCGAGACCGACACAGCGATGGAACTGGCCGACGAGGCCCGCACCTGGATTGCCCGCTGCGACAAGCTGACCGAGCACACCGACGACGACGGCATTTTCTGCTTACCCTCGGTGCGCGGGGAGGCGCCCGCGCATGACCGCTTGCTCAAGTTGCTGATTGCCGCCTAGGAGACCGTGCAGCCCGGCAGCTGGAAGCCCGCCGTACTCGACAAGCTGCTGGCCGACGCCGACTGCGCCGGCAAGGGCCTGGACGTTTGGTTTCGCGACAAGTTCTTCGAGCAGCACGCCAAGCGCTTCCACCACCGCCCCTTCATCTGGCATGTGTGGGACGGCCTGAAGGACGGCTTTGCCGCGCTGGTGAACGTCCACCAGCTCGACCACAAGAACCTGGAGCGCCTCATCCACACCTACCTGGGCGACTGGATTCGCCAGCAGGAAGCCGGCGTGCGCGATGGCATCGACGGCGCCCAGACCCGCCTGGCCGCAGCCCAGGACCTAAAGCGCCGCCTGGAGCTCATCCTCGAAGGCGAGCCACCCTACGACATCTTCGTCCGCTGGAAGCCCCTGGCCGAACAGCCCATCGGCTGGAACCCCGACCTCAACGACGGCGTACGCCTCAACATCCGCCCCTTCATGACCGCCGAGGTCCTACGCCACAACAAGAAGCCCAAGCTCAACGTCACCTGGGACAAGGACCGGGGCAAGGACGTGGAAAGCGCCCCCTGGTTCCACAAGTTCAAGGGCGACCGCATCAATGACCATCATCTGACGGTGGCGGAGAAAAAGGCAGCGCGGGAGGCAAGCTGTGGGTGACTACGAAGGGATGCGATGGTTCAAGTGCGACTTCCAGGTTCAAACGCCAGAGGATGCTGCGCACTGGGGCGATGCTGACACCCGCTTGCCGGAGCCGCGTCGGCCGATGGTTCAGCAGGCTCCGGATGCCAATGGCGTCGTGGGACCGGCGAAGCCTGATGAGAATCGGCTCCAGGAGATTGCGCGGGCTTACCTTCGTCGCTGCCACGAGGTCGGCTTGGAGCTGATTGGCGTCACGGACCACAACTTCTCTCAGAAGACGGACCCTCGGGACTGGTTCCTGACGCATCTGGTGGAGCAGAACAAGACGGTCGCCAGAGACTTGGGGCGCCAGCCGCTGCACATCCTCCCCGGCTTCGAGGTGGACATCGGTTACCACGTGCTGTGCCTGTTCGAGCCGGCCAAAAAGGCCAGCCATGTCTGGCGGGTGAATCGTCTTCTGTGCAAGCTGGGTCTCGACGAGAACGAGCGCTTCCGACAGGGGCGTCCCATGCCGCTGCGACGCAATAACGCCACCGTCAGCCTCAAGGAGCTGATTGAGCTGGTTCAAGAGCAGCACCAGGGCATCGTCATTGCGGCCCACTCCGACCAGAACGACGGCCTGCTGGGTGACCCCCGCCACATCGAGGACTACAAGAACAAGAAGCTGTTGGCGCTAGAGGTGACGGCGAACCCACCCACTCAACGCGTACTTGACGTTATTGAGGGGCGCGACCGCGCCTGGGCCAGGCAAGACTGCCACCCCGCCTGCGTCATGTCGTCGGACGCAAAGTCGCTCAAGCCGGACGGCCAGGGGCAGCCCGCCGCCAACTCGCTTGGCTACCGGCACACCTGGCTCAAGATGTCCAAGCCCTCCATCGAGGGGCTGCGGCAGGCATTCCTGGACCCTTTGTCCCGCATCCAGCTGCAGGGCGCTCGCCCGAGCGAGGCGCTGGTGCATCCGCGCATCACCAAGGTCTCAGTTCGAGGGGCTAAGTTTCTTGAAGACCAGGACGTGCACTTCTCGGAGGGCTTCAACTGCGTCATCGGTGGTCGTGGCAGCGGCAAGTCTTCCCTTCTGGAGTACGTGCGGTTTGCAATTGGCCACGAGGAGCACGCAGCCAAGGGCGAGGAGGAAGACCCATCATTGCAGCGCAAGCGCAGGCTGCTGAAGGAGTCGCTGCCGCCTGAGGCGGAACTGAGGGTCACCTTCGAAGTGGGCAATGGGGTGTCGGACACGTTGGTTTACGCGCCCGGGAAGCCGGCAGCCCAGCAACGGTGGTTGGATGGTCGCGAAGTAGCAGACCTGAACACCGTGCTCCGACAGCTCCAATTGCAGTTCTTCAGCCAAGGCGAGCTCAGTCGCATGACCAACGGCGTACAGGGCCAGGCGCAGGTCTTGGCGCTGATTGACACGGCGGCCGGTGCTTCGCTGCTGGAGCTCAAGGCAGCTGAGGGCGACCTCAAGGCGCGGCTGAAGTCACTCTTCCAGAGCACTCGGGATGCCGGCCGCTTGCGAGCCGAGGTCGCCGAAGCTCAGCAAGAAGCCGTCGAGCTGGAAAGGCAGTTGAAGGCGCGTGAGGCGGTCCAAGAGGATTCGCAGCTGAACCAGTTGGCGCTGGAGGCCCGCCGACATCTCAATCGCATGAAGTCGGCGGATGCACCCGTAGTGGAAGCGGTGAACCAGCTGCTGCTGCAGTTGGGCACGCCGCTGGAGCCGCTCTCCGCCAACGCGGACAAGTGGCCGGGCGCGGATTGGTTCGAGACCTCGATGACGCACATGGAGCAGGCGCGGGCGGACTTGGCCGCGGCCATCACCAACGCCATGACCGGCTACCAGCAGGCGATGGCCGCCTGCCTTGGGGAAGGCGCCACCCAGGTGACCGAGCAAGAAATTGCTGCCGTGCAGGAGCGCTTCCGTGCGGCCTGCGTAGCAAGCGGTATCCGTGAAGACGACATCGCCCGAATGCAAGGCCTGGAAGAAAAGCGCCAGGAGAAGCTAAAGCTGGTCGAGGACCGACAGAAGCGACTGACCGAGGTGCAAACCGAAGCGGACAAGTTTCCGCAGGTGCTCGGCGAGCTGCACGCGGTCTGGCGCTCGCAGTTCGATGCCCGACGGGCAACGGCCGAAGCCATCCAGGCAGCCGTGGCCTCCCAGACCGTCCGCCTGACCACCGCCCTCATGGCAGACGAAGCATCGTTCAAGTCGGCCTGGGCGCGGTTGGCTCCGGCGGACAAGCGCGGCAAGCTTGCTCGCCGATGGGACGACTACGGTGATGAGCTCCTCAAGGCTTGGCAACTGCGGGACGATGCGTCCGTCTGGGAGACGCTGGAAACCGCAAGAACCGATACGTCGCTGCTGGAGACAGTGCTCTTGGAAGGCCTCCACCAGTCTCTGTTCGTGCACCTTGACAGTGACAACGTCCGCCCCTTGTGGGAGGACGTGCGCATCTCCCGGGTGAGTGATGGTATCGACGTCGAGCTCTTGCGCGAAGACCGAAGCGTTGCCGGCTCGATGAGCGGCGCGCTGTCAGAGGGCCAGCGAAACACGGTTCTCCTGAATCTGATACTCGCTCGCGGCGAAGGCCCCATCGTCATTGACCAGCCCGAGGATGAGTTGGACTCAAGCTTCATCTACCAAACCCTGGTTCGTGACCTCAGGGCAGCGAAGAGCAAGCGGCAGCTAATAGTCGCTACGCACAACGCGAACCTGCCGGTCAACGCGGATGCTGAGCAAATTTATGCCCTCGAAGCACGGGAAGGGCGTGGCAAGCGCCGCGCCCAGGGGGGACTGGACCAAAAGGGTGTGGCCGAGGCAGTGCTGGACATCATGGAAGGCTCAGAGCAGGCCTTCAAGAAACGAAGCGAGAAGTATCACTTCTGAAGCGAAGAGACCAAGGGAGCAAACGCATGGCCACCAGAGCCGAAGCATTGCAGCATCTCCGCCAGGCGATGGCCATACCAACATTAGAGTTTCGTGATGGACAGTGGGAGGCTATTGACCACATCGTCAATCAGCGGGGCAAAGTGCTGTGTGTTCAGCGCACGGGCTGGGGCAAGAGCATGGTGTACTTTGTATCGGCGAAGCTGATGCGGGGGAAGGCGCGGGAGCCACGGTCATCATTTCACCGCTGCTGGCTCTCATGCGCAACCAGATAGAGGCTGCTCAACGGCTAGGCCTCAGAGCCCGGACGGTGAACTCAACCAACCGGCAGGACTGGGACCAAGTTCGGGATGAACTGCTTGCCGATAGTGTCGATTTGCTTCTGATATCTCCCGAACGACTGGCCAACGATGAGTTCGTGGCAAACACCTTGCAGCCGATAGCGGCCCGCGTGGGCCTGCTGGTAATCGATGAAGCGCACTGCATTTCGGATTGGGGGCATGACTTCCGACCAGACTATCGACGCATCGGACAGGTATTGGCACGGCTTCCAAGTAACATCGCTGTCCTGGCAACCACCGCTACCGCCAATCAACGTGTTGCGCGGGATGTAGCTACGCAGTTGGGCGGGGGCGTTAACGTTCAGCGTGGCCCACTCGTCCGCGAGAGCCTCGCATTACAGAGCGTACAGATGCCGGGTCCAGCAGAACGACTTGCGTGGCTTGCCGACCATATTCCTGCTCTGCCAGGCAGTGGCATCGTTTATACGTTGACCACTCGCGACGCGGACCGGGTCGCTGAATGGCTTCGCGGGAATGGTGTGGATGCACATGCCTATCACTCGGGCAAGTCTGACGAGGAACGGCAGGCTCTTGAACAAGCCTTGCTGACAAATGGCATCAAGTGCCTAGTGGCGACCACAGCACTTGGCATGGGTTACGACAAGCCAGACCTCACCTTTGTCGTCCACTACCAAACCCCTGGCAATGTTGTCGCCTACTATCAGCAAGTGGGGCGCGCCGGGCGGGCCATTCCTGATGCCTATGGAGTTCTCCTGTCTGGCGAGGAGGAAGATGACATCAATGAGTACTTCCGAGACTCGGCGTTCCCACCCGAATGGCAGGTCAATCGAATCCTAGAAGCCTTGGACGCTGCTGACGAAGGCATGAAAGTCCGAGAGATTGAGCGTGCGGTCAACCTGCGGCAGTCTCAGATTGAAAAGGTTCTGAAACTCCTGGTGGTTGAGCCGCAATCACCTGTGATGCGCATTGAGGGCGCGTGGTACCGAACCCCGAATCCGTTCCAGTTGGACCTGCAGCGCATCGAACACCTCACACGTCAACGAGAGTCCGAATGGGGGCAGATGAAGCAGTACTTGGCCAACGAGCGCTGCCTTATGGCCTTCCTGGCCGATGCACTGGACGACGCCAATCCAACTGCCTGCGGGCGTTGTGCCGTGTGCCTTGGCCATCCAGTGCTTTCAACGGCCGTACAGCGAACGACACTAATCGAGGCCCAACGGTTTGTGCGGCACAGTGAAATGCTATTGGAGCTCAAAAAACAGTGGGATATGGATGCGCTCCCAAACTATCGAGCGGCCTTCGGATGGGCGAAGCAAAACATCCCACAGCACCTTCGAGGGGAGGACGGTCGTGTTCTTTCTCGATGGGGTGAACCGGTGTGGGGCGACCTCGTTGCACAGGGTAAGGCGCAAAGACACTTCGACGATGAACTGGTCGCAGCGGCGGTCGACCTGATTCGCAACAGATGGCCCGAGGTTTCAGCAGTCCGTTGGGTAACCTGCATCCCTTCAACTCGCCACCCAACCTTGGTCGCAGATTTCGCCGCCCGCTTGGCCTGCGCTTTAGGGCTCCCATTTCTGCCTGTCATCGCGAAGTCGCGAGAAACTGAGCCACAGAAGAACATGGAGAACCGCTTCCACCAGTGTCACAACCTGGACGAGGCGTTCGAGGTACATGTGCAGCCTGGCACCGAGGCCGCTGTTCTGCTGGTCGACGATGTCGTGGACTCCGCGTGGACCTTAACCCTGGCTTCGGCTTTACTGCTGCAATCGGGCACTACCACCGTGTTCCCCTTTGCTCTGGCAACAACCGCGACAAAGTAATCTGAGAACGTTATGAGTAACTGTGTCTTGAGTGCAGATACCCAAGTAGTCCTGCTGCTGTGCGGACGATTTGGTGGCGAACGCCAAGAATCTTTCCCCCCACTGCCTACGCGTGACTACAACGAGTTGGCCAAATGGTTAAACGATAGAGGCTTGCGCCCAGCGGATTTGCTGACGGACTCAGGCAGGGAGGCGTTGTCTGAAGTCCATCAGGCAAAGTTGGAACGAACGCGTTTGGAGTTTTTGCTTGGACGCGGCACTGCGATGGCACTTGCCCTTGAACGCTGGAATCGTGGCGGAATCTGGGTCATTTCCCGAGGTGACGCAGAATTTCCGAAGCGCCTGAGGCGACAACTGAAGCACATGACGCCACCACTGCTGTATGGGGCTGGAAACAAGGACCTTCTGGACATGGGAGGGTTGGCCATAATCGGGTCTCGTGATGCAACTCCGGGGGCGCTGGACTTCACCAGAGACATTGCTTCGCAATGCGCGCGCGAGCACATTGGGGTCGTATCTGGTGGTGCCCGTGGTGTTGATGCTGCAGCAATGCAGGGCGCAACTGAATCCGGTGGTTACACGATAGGTGTACTAGCCAACGATTTGCTGAAGGCAAGCGTCAATCGTCAAAACCGAATGGGGCTCCAAGAGGGCCGCTTGGTGCTTGTCTCCCCGTTCTATCCGGAAGCGGGATTCAATGCCGGTAATGCGATGGCACGCAACAAGTATATCTATGCGCTTGCAGACCGAGCGTTGGTTATTGACTCAGCCTTGGGTAGTGGCGGCACTTGGGAAGGCGCACTGGAAACTCTAAGGCAGAAGTGGGTACCCCTCTATGTCCGTACTCCAGGACATGGGCCTGGCAATATGGCCTTGGTTGAAAAGGGTGGCATACCGTTCACCTATCAAGCGGGGAACAGCCAGTCTTTGACAGAAATTTTCTCCAGCATCGAAGAGGCGAGCTCAGTTCAAGAATCCCTCCCTGAGGGCACGCAGCCGTCACTTTTGGAAGTCGAGCTGGTGCCGCCTGTTCTGGAGCGGACTCCAGAACAGGCTCCAGAACTTGTGCAGGAGCTGCAAGCAAACGAAGTAACTGCTAATGACCTTGGCGCGACAGCTACAACAAGTCTTCCGGTCGAACCAACGGACCTAGTTGAGGGCCCTGAGGTTGAAGGACCCCAAGTTTTGGCTATGGCTGTCTCATTAGACATCTACCCAGAGTTTGTGAAAAAGCTACTGCTGGCTCTTACCTCAGATGCGCTGACTGACGAGCAAATTGCTGACACGCTCGGATTGGAAAAATCCCAGGCGAAGGTCTGGCTCAAGCGCGCGCATGAGGAAGGGCGAGTCGAAAAGCTCAAGAAGCCCGTTCGGTACGCCTTAGGTGTTCAGACTTCCTTTCTAGCTTGAATCTGCTTTATTTATTATGGATATTCGCCTCATTGAGAAGGCTGGCGTCCCGGCTTCAGAAATCGACGCCCATCAGAAGATTCAAAAGGCTTTCGATGCCACGACGTTCGCCAAAGGGTGGCGCGGCTACGCTTCGTTCAAGTTACCTCGAGGCGGCCCCGGCGCTGGCGACGATGACTTTGACCTTGTTCTCGTCACCCACACCCACATCATCGTCATTGAACTGAAGAACTGGCGAGGCAATAAGCTCATCGCACGCGGCGGCAATTGGTACGTGGATGGTCAGCCGAGGGGCCGCTCCCCTGTTCCTCTGGCCAACCTCAAAGCGAAGCGCCTTGGAACGACGCTCAATACTCGTGTTGGCCAGGCTAAGACGCCACTGGTGCTTTCCTTTGTCGTCTTGACTGGGAGCATCTCCGAACTCGACCTTTCGGAGGAGCCGAGAGAGTCAGAGTCTGTGCTCTTCTTGGATGATTTGCTTAAGTGGTCGGAGGAGCAAGGCTATCTCAAGTTTGTCACACGCGCTGCGCGCATTAACCCCTTGGGCTATTTGACGGCTTACGACCTGTTCTTTGAAGGGCAGAAGGGAAGACCAGCGGGTTTCAACATCCATGGGTACCGGCCAGAGGCTCAACCGCTTTGGGAACACCCCAAAAAACTCTACTCGGAATTTCGCGCCAAAGAAAAGCAGGACCCAGACAAGCTTGCGCTACTGAGGCAGTGGGACTTCGGAGCCTTAGGCAGCGAACTCATTGGAGAGGGCGAGCGCGGTTTCATCGGCCTCCGGGAGCAACGTGTCTTCGAACACGTAGAGCCGCGCAACGAGGAGTTGTCGCGCAGCCTGCTTCGACCCATCGCGAGGATGTCAGAGTCCGATGTCACGCGCGATTTTGCAGAGCTCTATGCTTTGCCACCCAAGGTCACGCGACTGAGTGAGTTCGTAAACTCTGGGCTCGCAAAGCTATCCCCGCCAGAACGAGTCGTACTGGTGAAAGCCATGCTGCAACGCTTTGCGGACCTGCATGACCTGAATGTGGCCCATAGAGACATCGGAGCTCACTGTCTCTGGGTAGAGCGACCTGCCAAGGTGGTCATCTCGGGCTTTCCGGCTGCCTACTATCCAACAATGGCTACGGTGGGTGCTTTCCGAGACCGTATCCAGGTAGAGCGGTCCAACCTGCCGGAAGACGCTGGAGTAGTTGAAGGGGCAACCCCTTTCAGGCGGGACATTTACATGCTTGGCGTCCTGGCGCATTTGATACTGCACGGCGAGCGCCCCCCACGCGTGGATGGCATCTTCGTGTGGGAACCCCGAGCATCAGACGCATTTGGCGGAGTACTGGATTCAGTACTTGCCAAGGCTTTGAGAAGAGAGCCCAAAGACCGCTACGAGACTGCACGGGATATGCTGGAAGCCCTAAACGAGGCTTCCAAGAGCGAGAACGAGCAGGTAATCGACCTCGCGGCATTCGACGTTTACCGCGCGAAGACCCGTGTGCGAGATTATCCCGAAGAATATGAGCCTCTAACCGATGACGATGACCTGCTAGCCTTTCGTAGCTCATTCGAGGGACAACCAGTGCTCGTCAAGGAGTGGCACGGTGTCGAGCCAGACTTGAAGAGACCTGACCAAGCCATCCGTTTGCTATCGTTCCTCGAACGAGCGAGAAACCTTCGAGCAGCAGCTCTTACAGGGGTAGCAGTAGTATTGGATAGCGGTCTCAGCCGCCGCAGCCTACTGTTGGTGCAGCGTTGGGTTGAAGGCGAGACGCTAGCCGAGTGGATGCAGAAACCGCAGAAGCGTGACGCGAAGCTGCGCATTGCCCGTTTGTTGACAAGCACTCTGGCTCAACTGCACGACTTTGAATGGCCACACGGCGACATTAAACCGGACAACATCGTCATCAATGAAGATGAGCACCCGGTTTTCGTGGACATTCTTGATTTTCGTCGTTCGGCGAACGATAGCTATTCGACGGCATACCTACCTCCGGACTACAAGACCCTGTCACCCCTAGCGCGAGACCGCTACGCGTTAGCCGCCGTCTTGGACGAGTTGCTGGTGAAAGACCAGTGCGACGGGGACTTACTCGGCTTGGAGCAGGTCCGTGAAGAAATTCATCGTCTGCTTAACGAGCGCCAAGTCTCAGCTCTTGAACCCTTGCAAAGCGCACTAGATGGTAAAGGTCAGTCCACGGAGGTGCCTGACCTTGAACCGTATCACATCACAGTTCGTAACCTGGGGGCCACGGGAGTCCCTCAAGGCGAGATGTTGGGCGATAACGGGTACTTCTATCTCACGATGGAGAACTCACGAAGGAATCTCGGCTCCAGGCTGATACACCTGACGGGCGCGGGGGCCAGATTAACCGTCGAATGGCAACCCTCAGAGCGTCGAGTTGCATGGGTAACTGCCAAATCCGTGGACCTGACACAGCTTATTTGGGTTCAGGATAAGTGCCTGGGACGGATACGTGCGAGGCTCATGCTTGCTGACGGACCGCGCAGCGACGCCACGGACCTCGAGCCATCGTTCGACTTGTGGAACGAACAGTTCAGCGAGCCGCCTAGCGAGGAAAACGAACTTTCCGAAGCCTCTCCGACAGCAGACGTGTCACCGCTTGCCAGTAGTGCGGAAGATGAAGGCATTGCAGCACCATCCCAACGCGAGCTAGCGATTGACGTCGAAGAGCTTTGGCGAGGACTCTTAGCAGCGGAAGAGGATTCGCTACCTATCGCCACGGTCGTCGGCGAGGCCAGGCGAAACCCGCAGCGCGAACACCAGATGCTATTGCCTTGTGCGCTAGACGGAACTGGGTTTGACCCCGACATCGATGACAGAACCTGGGTTGAGAGGCAAAACGCCGATGGTCTGTGGCGCCGATGTGGGGACCTGGAACTGCGCGATACCTCGCTTGGTGCAAACGCCGAGCTAGCTATCGAGCGCTGGGGTGGCAAGCCACCCAGGTTGGGGGACAAGCTCCGGCTGCGCAGCAACATGGAGAGCGCTTCTCTGACGCGGCGTGCAACAGCAGTGGAGCGGATTCTTGAGGGCCGCTCCGTCATTCCAGACCTGATGGCGTACTTTCAAGCCTCGGGAACACAGCCAGCACCAATGGAGTTTCAGCGGCCGCCAGAGGAGGCCCTGGATGTTTATACACAGGGTAGCAAGCGCCTGAACGACAGTCAGAAAGAGGCCTTCCGCAAGGCTCTCCAGTTTGGGCCCTTGAGCTTGCTTCAAGGTCCGCCGGGGACCGGCAAGACGTGGTTCATCGCTTCACTGCTTCACTATCTGGTAACAAAAGAAGGGGCACGCCGAATCCTGGTTGTGAGTCAAGCCCATGAGGCCGTCAACAATGCCTTGGAAAAAGCGCTTGAACTGTTCGAGGCCCGTGGCGTGGCATTCGATGCCGTTCGCCTTGGACATGAGTCGGTGGTCTCGGAAACTATTCGACACCTTCACTCTTCGTCCATTGAACAGTCGTACCGCGAACGATTTAAGGCCGAATATAAAGAACGAGTGGTTCGACTGGCTACCGAGATGGGGCTTCCGGCTGCCTTTGCCGCAGCCGCGGTGCGATTACACGTCAATGTTGGTCGTTTGGTGGAGCAAATTGCGAGGTTGTCAGCGGACATGCCCGAGCCGGCGCCGCACAACTCCCGTGCTCCCAACGACGAATCGGCAGCAGAGGACCCATCAATACTGCGCGTTCGACAACTTACTGCAACCCTCCACGAAATCTGCGAGCGCGACTACGAGTACGTAGTTGGCGAAATCCAGCTAGGCGAAGTTTTGGACGACCTGTACGAACAGCTGGCCGACCAATACGAGGTCCAGTCCCCCCAGGCGCTGGACCGGCTTCGTCGGTTACTAAAGATGTCTGATGACTGGCTTAAGACTCTGGGTGAGCCGGCAGCAAACTTCGTCGAGTTCCTGGCTAAATCACGCACGATTGTGGCAGGCACCTTGGTCGGCATCGGTCGGCGTGCAGCGGGGGTTATTCAGAACATGTATGACTGGGTAGTCATCGACGAGGCAGGCCGGGCAGCCCCAAGCGAGTTGGCCGTGGCGATGCAGACCGGCCGCCGTATTCTTCTCGTTGGCGACCACAAGCAACTTCCCCCCACATTTGCTCAGGAAGTCCGCGATGCCGTAACCAGAAAGCTGGGATATCCCTCGGACTCGCGAGCGTTTGCCAGCGATTTCGAGCGAGTCTTCGATTCTCCCTACGGTGCGACTGTAGGTGCGTCACTGAAGGAGCAATACCGCATGGCGCCGACCATCGGCGACCTTGTCTCCGACGTTTTCTACGGCGGTCGCTTGGCTACAGGACGCAGCCCCTCGTGGCTGGATACCAGCCTGCTCCCACCTCAACTCCGTCATGAGGTTTGCTGGGTTGACACAAGCACGTTGGGAAAGAGCGCTCACGAAAGTACGTCACCTGACCGAATCGACTGCTGGAACGACACAGAAGCAAATGTCGTGATGACAGTATTGCGCACGCTTCTCAAGAACCAAGCGCTGATAAGAGCCTTGAAGGAAGGACTTCAGCCCGGCGACCCTATCGTGGGTGTAATTTGCATGTACTCCAAACAACGCGAAGTACTAAACCGTCTGAAGAGTGAGGCACGGTGGATACCTGCCGAACTGAGAAGGCTGATAAAGGTCGATACCGTCGACAGTTACCAGGGTAAGGAGAACCGCATCGTCATCCTCTCTACTGTCCGAAACAACCCGCTGCTGAACCCTGGATTTCTTCGTAGCCCGAACCGCATCAACGTTGCAATATCCCGGGCAATGGAGCGCCTCATAATCGTTGGTGCAACCCCCATGTGGCGAGGCAAGAATGAGCAAACGCCGCTAGCAGCCTGTCGGACTATCTCTCGCGTAAAATGACGCATCGTTTCCAGACGTCGAGAGCATGAGCCGCTTCCGCCCGATAGACCGCCAAACCGACTATCTGCTGCCGCCGTCGGTGCAGG
>Ga0116158_10001971_pt1 | contig 18326 bp, 18 predicted proteins | sample AD_UKC052_MetaG_FD_89883 | JGI IMG/M metagenome (GOLD analysis project Ga0116158, IMG submission 89883) | Active sludge microbial communities of municipal wastewater-treating anaerobic digesters from USA - AD_UKC052_MetaG | ecosystem: Engineered > Bioreactor > Anaerobic > Digestate | place: USA... | reverse complement strand
GGGTTGGACAAAAGCTCGGCGAATTTAAAAAGAAGGAATTATAAAAGTTAAGGGAATTCTTAAATTATTCCGAAAATCTTAATGCGGGATTCTATAAAACCATGACATGTTTCCGGTTTTATAGATTTGCCCCATCAAGAGGTATTTCATGAGAACTTCAAATTCTGTACCGGCTGATGCCGTTTCGGTCTACAACAAAGCGCTTGAGCTGTCAAACAAGGGAGAGCTGAAAGCGGCTCTTGACTTCTATCTTCAGGCAATAAAAATCCACCCTAAATTTCTGGAAGCTTTCAACAATCTGGGAGAAACATATTCAAAACTCGGTGAAAGAAACAAAGCAATAAAAACCTATCTCGAAGCACTTGCAATCAAAAGAGACAACCGCGTTCTATTGAATCTCGGAGTAGAATATTATAATTCAGCCAATTTTCAGCAGGCACTCTCTCTTTTCACAGAATCCCTCAATATGGATCAGTCTTTTACTGAAGGTCATTTCTATACCGCCCTTGCATATCATAGAACAAAAAACATACCTTCAGCCGAAGCACACCTGAAAAGAGTAATCGAGTTGGATTTCCGTCATTTAAAAGCAAATTATCTTCTATCTTCCATACTATATGATAAAAAAGAATACAATAAGGTCATCGAGTGTCTCGACAAAATAAAAGACATAGCAGACGATAAAGCATTTGTAAAAAAATATTACGGTTTCTGCATGTATCATTTGGGAAATTATATGGAAGCAGCCGAACTTCTTTCAGAAGCGATGCACCTTTCTCCTGAATATTCAAAATTCAAGGATTACATCAAATCAATGACTTATGAAAATAAAATAAAGGAAATCGGAGACATCAAACTCAAAATAAAGGATCTCGAAAAGAAAATGATGAAAGGAGACAGCTCAATCGGAGATTACACTCACCTTTCAATGCTTTATATATTTAACGGCGAGAACAAAAAAGCCGAACAACTGCTGACTCCGTTAAAGGAAAAGTTTAAAAAAGCGAGCTGAAAGCCCGCTTTTTTAATGTCCGCATCCGCAATTGCATCCGCCGCTTTTTTTATCTTTATCGTCATCACAGTCGCAGTCATCACCGCAATCGCAATCGCAATCGTCTCCGCAGGAGTCTTCAGAAAGATTATATTTTGCTTCAGAATTAACTTCAACAAGTTTAACCTTAAACATCAGATCTTTTCCCGCAAGAGGATGATTGAAATCGAGTTCAACATCTGATTCTGTAACTGATTTTATTTTTGCCGGATGATGCATACCATCAGGCATCATAACTTCTATAACAAGTCCTTCCTGAGGTTCAAGAAAATTCTTCATTTCCGACAAAGGAACTTTTTCAATATAAGTATCACTGTACTCTCCGTAAGCATCTGCGGATTTAACAAGAAATTCCTTTTCTTCACCTATGTTCATCGCAACTATCTGCTTTTCAAATTCGGGTATAACGGATTCTGTCCCGATTTCAAATTCAAGCGGATCCCCGTTTTCGGAGCTGTCAAAAATTTCTCCGCCCGCAAGTTTGCCCGTATAGTGAACAGCGGCAAACATTCCATTGTTTATCATTCATTTTACCTTGTTTTTTATTTGAAAAAACCGCAAAGGCTCTTTCTTACAAGCTAATGTAAGCACATAATCCCGACATGTCAAGGAAAGTTATTCACTATTTGACGGTATATTTGTACACAGAATTGATGAAATAATATTAATTGATAACCGGAATAGAGCGGTCATAGCCCTATTCAAACAGTCAAATTCTCTTGACATCACCGCATATTGCTTTTTCATGAAAAAATGCGGCTGATCGCATATTCTCAAAACCAAGGGGTACTTGAAAGTGAAAATATCGGTTGTCGGAGCAGGTGCTTTCGGAACGGCTCTCGCGATTTACTCAAAAAAATTAGGCCATGACGTTGCAGTCTGGTGCTTTGAAAAAGAACTTCCGTCAATAGTTGCAGAAAAAGGTGAAAACTCGCTTTATCTTCCGGGATACAAAGTTGAACCTTCAGTTGTTTTTACAAATGATCCGGCAGAAGCCATCAGCTCATCGGATCTCATTATTCTGGTTTCTCCTTCATCTCATATAAGAAAAACATCAGCTCTAATTGCCCCTTTCATTACGAATAATACTTATATTCTTTCAGCGGCAAAAGGAATTGAAACCGGCTCACTTAAACTTATGAGCGAAATACTTGAAGAAACTCTTTCAGAACATAAAGACCGTCTGGCATATATTTCCGGACCTTCATTTGCAAAAGATGTTGCATCCGGTCTGCCTACCGATCTTGCATGTGCTTCGCATAACATTGAAACTGCACGGAAAATTCAGGATATTCTTCACTCGGAAACTATCAGAATTTACGCTCAGGACGATGTAATCGGCACAGAACTCGGCGGCGCGCTGAAAAATATCATTGCTGTGGCATGCGGAGCCTGCGATGCGCTGAATCTCGGAGCAAGCGCTAGAGCTTCTCTGATGACAAGAGGACTAGCTGAAATGACCCGTCTCGGTATAGCAATGGGAGCAAACCCGTTAACGTTTTTGGGTCTTGCCGGAGTCGGCGATTTAATCCTTACCTGCACAGGCGACCTTTCAAGAAACAGAACTCTCGGCAAAAGAATCGCTCTTGGAGAAAAAGCTTCCGAGATAATATCTCACCAGAGCGCCGTTGCGGAAGGCTACGTCACAGTAAAACCGGCCGTCGAACTTGCCCAAAAACATGGAGTTGAAATGCCTATAAGCAAGGCAGTATATGATGTATGCTATAATGATGACGATCTTAAAAGCGTAATCAAATATCTCATGAACAGAGGTGGAAAAGATGAACTTCACGGAATCGTTTAACAATTCAAAAAAATGCAAGGCTGTTGCAGAGGCAATCTATGCAATAAAAGGAGTTCCTCTTTTTTACTGTAAAGATGAAGAAGAATCAATGGAAATTGCACAGACGCTTTATCATGCTGGCTTCAAAGTAATTGAATTCACTAACCGAGGAGAAAACGCTCTTTCTGTTTTTTCAAAAATCTGCAGCAGGCTTAAAAGTCAGTTCGGCGACATTTATATCGGAGCAGGAACAATTATTGATGAACATGACGCAAAACCTTTCATTAATGCCGGAGCCGATTTTCTCATGGGACCGAATTTTTGCGAAAAAACAGCTTCTTTAGCATTTAAAAATGATGTTCTTTATATTCCGGGAATTATGACTGTTACAGAAGCTGTCAACGCAATGAAACGCGGATGCACTCTTCTAAAACTTTTTCCGGGAGAAGTTCTTACTCCGAATTTCATTAAGGCTGTAAAAGCTCCTCTTCCGAATCTTTCTTTTATAGTAACCGGCGGTGTTAAACCGGCTTCAGAATCAATCGACTTATGGATGGACGCAGGAGCGGCCGCACTCGGATTCGGAAGCCAGCTTATAAGCCATGAAATAATTGATAACCGCAATTATCCCGCGCTGAAAGAAAAATCTGAAAAACTCGTTCATCTTTTAAACGGAAACCGCTCCTAATTCAAGGGCGCGGAGATTCATATCAATAATCTTTCCGCCCTTTGATGCGAATTTCTTTTCTATAGCCGATTTTATTTTTTCAGGCTTCAGAACATTAGTTAGTTTTGCAAACGCGCCGATTATGATGACATTTGCCGACTTGGAATTTCCAAGCTTTTCAAGAGCAAGCGAATCAAGCGGAAGCTCGACTACTTTTCTTGCGCCTGCTTCAAGATTACCTGAAACAACCGAACTGTTCACAAGAAGAAGTCCGTCATTTTTGAGAAAAGGAAGAAATTTATCGACTGACGGAGAATTAAGTGCAATAAGAGTGTCGGCGCATTTGATGATCGGTGAAGCTATTTCCGAATCAGAAATAATCACATGGCAGTTCGCTGTTCCGCCTCTCATCTCTGCCCCATAAGAAGGAAAGAATGTAGCATTCCAGCCTTCTTCTACCGCTGATTCCGCAATTAAAAGACCTGCTGACAAAACGCCCTGACCGCCGAATCCTGAAATAATTATTTTTTGAGTCATACTTTTACCGTCATTCCTTAAAAGTTCCGAGCGGAAAATACTCCGCGACTTTTTCAACTATATGTTTATTTGCATCAACCGGATTCATTCCCCAGTTAGTAGAACAGTTAGAAAGAATTTCGACAAACGAATATCCTCCGTTCAGCTGAAGCTCAAACGCCTTCTTTATTGCCTTTTTTGTCTGAACAATTCCCTTGAAATCGGCAACCGAAGTTCTGACTGAATATTTAACTGCCTGCAATGATGCTATCATTTCAGCCATTCTGATAGGATAACCTTCAGTTTCAGGATTTCTTCCCTTAGGAGTAGTCGCAGTAACCTGACCTACCAAAGTTGTCGGAGCCATCTGGCCGCCCGTCATTCCGTAGTTTGTGTTATTTACAAATATTACTGTTATCTTTTCGCCTCTGTTCGCGGTATGAATTGTTTCAGCCATGCCGATGGAAGCAAGGTCTCCATCGCCCTGATAACTTATAACGAGTTTATCCGGATGAACTCTTTTTATACCGGTAGCAACAGCTGCAGCCCTTCCGTGCGCCGCTTCGCTAACGTCAAAATCAAAGTAATCATACGCTAGAACGGCACATCCGACTGGTGCTACCGCAATTGTCTTTTCGCGGAGATCGAGCTCATCTATTACTTCGCAAATAAGACGGTGTATAACCGAATGACCGCAACCCGGACAATAATGAAAAGGAGCCTGAGTCATGGACTTCGGCCTGTCAAAAATAATTTCAGCCACGGCTTCCTCCTTTGCATAATGCAATAATTCTATCCGTCATTTCATCCTCGTCTGTTATTACACCGCCCGTTGTTCCATAAAAATGTACATCCGCTCTGCCGGAAACTGTAAGCTTAACGTCTTCAAGCATCTGCCCCGAATTCATTTCGGTAACGAGAAAATTCTTAGCATTATTTTCAATTAGTGAAGAAATTACTTTTTCAGGAAATGGATAGAGTGTTATCGGACGCAATAGACCCGCCTTAAACCCTTCAGCTCTCGCGCGTAATACCGCATTTTTTGCAATTCGTGAAGGCGTGCCGAAAGCGACAACAACTGTTTCAGCATCATCAGTCATAAAAGACTCATAACGCACTTCGCTTTTCTTCAGCTCTTCATATGTATTTTGCAATGTGTTATTCAGATTCTGCATCACATTTTCATCAAGAAAAAGTGAACAGACGACATTTTTGCTTCTTCCTCTAGCGCCTGTTAGCGCCCAAGGCTTATCGATTTTTCCAGGCACATATTTTTCAGGAATATCGACGCTTTCCATCATCTGACCGATTATACCGTCAGACAGAATCAAAGCAGGAACACGGTATTTGTCAGAAAGTTCAAACGCAAGAATGGTCAGATCCATCATCTCCTGCGGAGATGCCGGAGCAAGCACGATCAGTTTGTAATCTCCATGACCGCCTCCCTTCACCGCCTGAAAATAATCTCCCTGGGCCGGCGCGATATTGCCGAGTCCCGGACCGCCGCGCTGGACATTTGCTAGAACACACGGCAATCTCGATGCGGCGAGATAAGATACACCTTCCATCATAAGAGAGAATCCGGGGCTCGAAGTGGTTGTCATCACCCTGGCGCCGGCAGCAGAAGCGCCGTAAACCATGTTTATCGATGCAAGTTCGCTTTCCGCCTGTACGAAAACTCCGCCGACTTCCGGAAGCCTTTTGGACATATACGCCGGAACTTCATTCTGCGGCGTGATCGGATAACCGAAATAATACCTGCATCCTGCGATAACAGCTCCCTCCGCCATCGCCTCATTTCCTTTTATTAATTTACGCAAATCAGTTCTCCCTGTACAATTTTATTGCAAGATCAGGGCATACAGTTACGCATCTTCTGCATCCTGTACAGCCTTCAGCTTCGGCGCTCACCACAAGCCAGCCCTTGCTGTTGAAATTATTTCCGGACTTTATCAGCCCTTTGGGACATTCCGAAACACACAGCAAACAGCCTTTGCACAATTCGGAATCAACTTTAATATAAAACATATACACTTCCGTAATTTTGTTCAACAACTGAAAGACCAAGTAGACTTTTCTTTGGTTGCAACAATATCAGAAATATATCCTCAAAAATGATTAATTTCATCAATTTTTATAAAAATGACCGCTTAATAAAAATGGAAGATTTGCAGAAATATAAGAAACACTCATCCGGCTTATCCAAAAAACCTATTATTTCCTAAAGCGCACTTCTTAAGCCGGAAAAAATGTTGACTGAAAAGTCCATAAATCAGTTTGATTACCTTCAAGGAGTTTTCCATGAAAATCATTGAAGGTAATTTTGAAGCAAAAGCCGTAAAAGTAGGCATTATCGCATCAAGGTTCAACGATTTTATTACAGAAAAACTGATAGGAGGTGCGGTTGATTGCCTTACGCGTAACGGCGCATCTCTTGATGATATAACACTGATTAAAGTTCCAGGAGCTTTTGAAATAGCTGCTGCTGCAAAAGTCGCGGCTGAAAGCGGAAAATTTGACGGAATAATCTGCCTCGGCGCTGTAATCAGAGGTTCAACACCTCACTTCGATTATGTTGCTGCCGAAGCGTCAAAAGGCATTGCACAGGTTTCTTTTTCTTCTAATATTCCTGTAATTTTCGGAGTGCTTACTACCGATAATATAGAGCAGGCGATAGAAAGAGCCGGAACAAAGGCCGGGAACAAGGGATTTGACGCTGGTATGGCCGTTATTGAAATGATCAATCTCTATAAGAAGCTTAAATAATGGGTCACAGAAGAAAATCACGAGAAATAGCCCTTCAGGGGCTTTACATGTATGACACCGTCGGAAAAACATCACAGGATCTTTCAGGTCTTGGGTGGATTGAAGAGGAGGTTCCCGCTGAAATTTCCGATTTCGCTAAGGAATTGATATCCGGGACTATAAAAAATATCGAAGAAGTCGATGCCCTTATAGTCAAATATGCGAAAAACTGGAAATTTGACCGTATCGCGTCTATCGATAAGTCTATATTAAGACTGTCAATATACGCGCTTGTTCATCTTAAGACGATTCCGGCTCCGGTTACTATCAACGAAGCTATTGAGCTTGGCAAAATATACGGCGGTGAAAACTCAGCTCAGTTCATCAACGGAATTCTAGATGCCGTTCATAAGTCTGAACTGAAATAACCGCCTTAACAGGCAGGGAAACTTGAACGGAATAAGAAAAAACAGACTTACCCTATCCGCAGACAGGGAATATGAATACAATCCCCAGAGCAATTTCCCTCAGCAGGGAAACAATCCCAAAAAGAAATATCAGGTTATTGCCGCCGCTCTGCTTCTTCTTATAATTACCGGCGGAGCAATTTTTTTAATTACTAAATACAAAAAGGGAAACGAATCCATTCTTTCTAAAATTGAATTCGGGGCAAAAGATAAAGACGAAGCCTACACAAGAAGCGATAAGATGGACACTCCCGGCACCGACAGCGAAAATGTTCATCTGCGCAGGGGAATCGACAGTTACAGCAAGGGCTATTTCAACGACGCAGCAAACGAATTCAGCGAAGTTATAAATTCTGACGCTTCAAGCAAGGATAAGGCCCAGGCTCTCACATACCTCGGAATAATTGAAGACGAACGCGGAAATTTCACTAAAGCCATTGATTACTATAAACGCGCATTAAAGTACGACTCAGACAGCAAATTGAGCGCTTCAACATACAGAAACATGGCGATAACCTACAGAAAGATGAAACTGCTTGCCGAGGCGCTTGACAGCGTAAACAAGGCTATCAACATACAGCCTGAAAACGCAAACAATCTCCTTCTGAAAGGCAATATTTATTATGAAATGCGCAAATATTCGGAAGCTCTTGAAGCTTATAAAGAAGCGCTGAAATATGAACCCGGCAACGCATCCGCTCTTTATAATGTGGCGCAGTCATATCTGAAAAAAGCCGACGAACCTCTTGCCATCGAATATTTCAAAAAAGCGCTTGAAAGCGACAGAAGCGGAAAGATCGCCTACCTCGCCCATTCTAAACTCGGCATCATTTATCTCGAACGCGGAGACTACGCGCTGGCGGAACAGTATCTAAAGAATGCAGTCAACATGAATCCGAATGACGCGATTGACCATTACAATCTCGGTATAGTATATCTTAGAAGCGGGAAAAACGATTCTGCGCTTGCCGAATTTCTGCGCGCCCAGGAACTCGGTTCTCAGGACAATGAGATGCTTGAAAATCTCGGCGCGGTATATACTTCACTGAAAGCATATGACAAGGGAATTGACGTTTATAATAAAATTCTCCAGAACAATGCACGCAACACGAAAATTTTAGCGCGGCTCGGAGAACTTCTTTACAACAAAGGAGAACTTGACGCAGCGCTTAACGCATTCAAAAAAATAACGGAACTTGAACCGGCGAGCGAAAATGCCCGCATCGCTTACGTCAATATGGGAAATATTTTTGATGAAGCCCAGCGCTTCGATGAATCCATTGAATCTTACAACAAAGCCCTTGCTCTCAATTCAAAAGACGATGCGGCTTATTACAATCTCGGTATAGCCTACAAACACAAAGGCGAAAACGAAAAAGCAATGGAAGCCTGGCAGAATGCGAAAAGACTTAATCCGGACAATCCAAAGCCGCATATGGCGCTTGCTGATCTTTTATATGATCTCGGATATCTTGATGATGCTCAGTCTGAATATTTAAAAATTACAGAAAAATGGCCGATGCTTGCGGAAGCTCAGTTTGCAATAGCAACGATATACAACAAAAAAGGAATTCTTGACTTCGCAGAGAAACGCTACCTCAAAGTTGTCGAGCTCAATACTTCACGCGAACTGACAATCAAAGCCTACATCAATCTCGGTATAATCGAATCAAATAAAACCGACAGAGAAAATCCGGAAAGACCTGCTGCAAAAGGTCTTGAATACATTCAGAAGGCTCTAGAATTCAATCCTTCTGATAAGGATGCACTTACAGCACTTGGTCTTATTTACTACAAACGAGGAGCATACGATAGAGCCATCGAAACTTTTTATCTTATCGTAAAATCAAGCGATGACGGTAAAATCGCCGGAGATGCTTATAATAATATCGGAAAAGCTCATTTCAAAAAAGCTGAATACCGTGAAGCTCTAAGGGCATTTAATCTCGGTGTTGAATCCGATCCGTCAAACGAAGAAATCCGCATGAACAGAAAAGCTGCTTCACAGGCATATGAAAACACTTTGAAAACTTATTAAACCGTATTGATTTTGATAATTTTAGAAACAAAATAAAAGGCGATGAATCTTCATCGCCTTTTATTTTGACAAAACTCAACAATAAGTATTATTTTAAAATGTCAGTAATACCTGCTTTTTTAATACACCTGAAACCGAATGAATTATCATCATGCAGACTAGGAATACCGCCGCAGTCACGAGCGGAGATTCTCTGCCGTCTGACATTATTAAACCAGCTGCCGCCCCTTACAACTTTCATTTGTTTTCCGTAACGTTTGTCGCGGCTTAATGACTTTTCATATTTATCATACCAGCTTGAAGTCCACTCTGCGGCATTTCCGCTCATATTCACAGCTCCGAATCCTGATATATTTTTATCTTCAAGATAACGGACAGGAAGATATCCTTTTTTCATTCCGTTGAATTCCGTTCTGTCTGACCAGAAATCAGCAGAATTGCAGTAATCCTTGATAAATCTGTCGCCCCATGGGAAAACGCTTTTACTCACTTCACGAATAAGACCGTCAGCAACCACATATTGTGTCGATTCAGAAACGTAATTTGCCGCGTATTCCCATTTCTCTTCCGTCGGCAGAGTTTTACCTGCCCATTTTGCATACTTTTCTGCTTCATAATAAGTCACCAGTACGGGAAAATCAGCCTTATCGGCAGGATATTCACCGTTCCATGATTTCGGATATTTCTCACCGACTGTTTTTACAAAAAGATAATAATCCGAATTACTAACTTCATATTTATCAATATAAAACTCTTCAAATACAACAATATGAGATGGACTTTCATTTTTGTCTCCGTCATCACTTCCGATACGGATTCTGCCGGAACTTACAAAAACCATTTCTCTGTTGTCAGGATATGTTATTATGCGCTTTTTATATTCGGGATCTTCTTTCGGATACTTATCAACATAGGTTTTTATAACAACTTCCTTTTCTTCAACAAGTGCAATTTTATTCCCTGCTCTGAAACTGTTTTCCTTTCCTTCAATAACCGAATAACGGCAGATAATTCTGAAAGAAAATTGTCCTGAAGAATTAATCTTAACCGTATCAACAACCGCTATTTCACCGATTTCATTATTTCCCGCATATATCTTATATTTTTCATTTGTCAGATTTTCTTTTGAAAGCAATTCGGCGACATTATCGCTTCGGATTTTTTCAACAACAGCCGGAAATTTATAGGTCGTTTCTTTTGCGCGCGAAAGCGAAAAAGAAACAAATAGAATCATGATTGTATAAACTGCATTTTTGGCCAGACTAAACATGTGAGCTTTCCTCCATAAACAGCGGCGGTATCAATTCCGATGATATTTCTTTTATAATCGGTATAAACCTCCCCCAATCTTACTTTAAAATATTGAGTCGGAGTATGAGCGAAAATTATTGTTTTTTTAAAGCAATAATCAGAATTATAGAATTTTTCGCGAATCCATACCATATCATAAGGCGATGTCAGAGAATAATTTTCTCCGTAACAGGGATCTACTCCCGCATGAACTGCAAAAAACGAATCTGTTTCATAATAATAATTACGGTTAAAAAGAATGGTACGGTGCTCTTCAGGTATATGAAATGAACCCAGCGCTTTTTTATAAGAATCAATAGTTTTGCCGCCGCCGTTAAGATGATACATTCCCGGATCTTCTTTTCCGGAAATATAATCAAAAAGCATCTTCTCATGATTTCCTGTTAAGAAATGAGTTCTGTGACATAGACTTATCCGATAAAGTATTTCAAGGACAGCATATGAATCCTCTCCTCTATCAATATAATCGCCTAAAAAAATCAAATGATCTTCACTGGTTATACGCGGGCTTATTTTGTTGTATAATTTTGTAAGTTTGGAAGCACAACCATGTATATCGCCGATTATAAAGTACATATCATCCTATAAATGAAGAAATCTGTTCTATCTCAAATGGATATTTTATAATCACAGCATGATCCGGAATAAAATAATCTGAACGGTCACCCGATTTTGTTATTATGATAATTTTCGAAAACTTAATTGAAGCGAAAAATTTTTCAGGAGATTCAAAGGCTGTAACCAAATAATTAGCATCAATAATCAATGCTCTTTCTTGAGGCATCAAACCAAGCGCCGTAACAGTTTCGGGTTTTGCCGGAACAACATTATATCCGATATCGCATAGATTATCATGCAGAAACATTTCAGCAACCTTATCGCTGATACATACGTAAACAGTACCTTCTTTTTGAGGATTTTCTAATTTAGAATAATCTTTTCTGATGTTTTCTACAGTTTCAATAAAGCCTGACGATGAAAACTTTATTGATATAAGTAAATCATCCTCTTCTCTGTCTATTTTGGTAATGCCGCCTATTCTTCTGAAATTATCTACAGGAAGACTAAACCCGGCAAGAATTCTGAAACTTTCCTTATGTTTGACTGTATAAAATAATTTCATCATTTTGCCGAGATCCGGCATGTCCGGCGAAATCCCGCAAAAAGCAAATGATATATCAACTTCTGAAACACCGCCTTTTATCGCAACTTTAACATCAGTTTTCCCTGATATATACGGAAAAACAACAAGAAATAAGTTTACTAACGCATCTTTAAAAAGCACCGGAGAAACATTTATTGAAGTATCTCCTTTGGAATCCAGCAAGAAAGATGTAACCTTGGAAATTTCGCGGAAGGAGCCCGCTACTGAACGTATAATATCATCCGGAATAAAACTGTTACGTGGATTATCAGATGAATACTCAATAAAAGAATCAATTTTCTCAAGACACAGCGCGGAAAGATGAACGAGTGAATTAATTACTTCGGAAAACTCCGGCGGCACATCATCCTTAAACCATTTGTCGGAATTATAAATCAGCAAATCAATATTATGAAAAAGAACATTAAGAAACGGCGACTGTCTCAATTCAAATTCAGAATGAAGACTATCCATAAGATTATTTAGAGAAAATAAATCCTTTGAATCATTTTCCTTTTTCATCTATAAACTTACCGGTTTTTTCAATGAGTAATTTCCCCTCGTCAATTTTTTCAATGTTATAAAACCCGAAAATAAACTTTCCTTTAACGGAAACAACATCATAATTCTTTTCCTTCTTAACGAAAAACACACGCGATTCATTCAGGCTTTCAGTTAAAACATCACTTCGTTTTAAAAGAAAGGATGACACAGCATCTGCTGAATCCCGGCTCATTGCATCTGCTGCAAAAAAATGCCTACCCTGTTCAAAAGCCGGAACACCTTCATAAACAGAAAGTTTCCCTCCCAAAATCAAAGGCTCTTCATTGTATCTCACATTATGATTGAAGTCAAAAAGATTTAAAATTTCCGGGAGGGCGGATTTTCTCTTATCTGATAAATAGTATTTCTCAAATATTTCAACCGCAGAATCATCTTCTTCAGATTTTATTTCAATCATTCTGCCTGAATATAAAATATTTGCATGTTTTGACGACGAAACAACTATCATTTCAGAATTATTTATAAAACATGACGAATCCTGAAAGGAAAACAGATTTATAAGACTGCCTGTTTTTGAAGAATAATAAACAGTGCATTTGACGTGAGATCCGTTATTAATTGAAACATATTCCGCTCTGCGCGCTTTAACCTTACCTGTATAAAATTCACTGATATCTGTTTTTTTCCATCCGGCTACGTCGCTTTCCGATGGAAATTCCTCAAAGGCAGTTTCATCATTAAATAGATAAGTACTGCACGAGCACAATAATAATAAACTAACGAGAATTGCTTTCATAACGGTTCTGAAGATGTCTTCCGAGTATATTATACGAACTTATTACAGCAAATATTGCGCCGCCCGGGATAAACATAAGCCACCATGCAAAATCAAAAAAATCACGCGACTGACTTAAAATATCACCCCAGCTTGGAGAAGGAGGCTGTACTCCGAAACCTAAAAAGCTCAGCGAAGATTCGATTAAAACTGCTGAAGCTAGACCGAACACCGCGATAACTATTACAGGAGGAAGCGCGTTAGGGAGAATATGCCTGAATATAATTCTGAAATCGCCCGCTCCTGCCGCCCGCGCCGCAAGAACATAGCCGCTGTTTTTAATTTTAAAGAATTCACCCCTGACGACTCTCGCCGTTGATGTCCATCCCGTCAGACCGATAACAACCATAATAGTAATAAGGCCCGGAGTAAAAATAGCCGTTAATGCGAGAATAAAAAAAAGCACAGGAAAACATATCACCACTTCAATTATCCTTGAAAGAATGATATCAACTATGCCGCCGAAATATCCGGCAAAAGAACCCGCTACAATTCCAATAGAAAGATAAATTATAACAGCTATCAGACTCACGATAAAAGAGTTCCGTGTTCCGTAAATCATACGCGCTGCGATATCACGGCCCTGTTCATCAGTTCCGAAATAATGATCCGCTGAAGGCGGAGCAACTACCGAATCCAGATCGTACTCGGAATAGTTATATTTAATCGGCGGAAATATCTTAAATCCCGGCGCATTTTTAAAATCAAAGTTATTGTATTCAGAATAATCAAAAAGAGCCGGAAAAATTATTTTTCCTTTATCGGCATAAACAAGAGGCCGGCTGTTCGCAATCAAGGGCGCGAAAATAGAAACAAAAACAAAAGAAAACAAAACAGCAACGGCATAATAAACCGGAATTTTTTTATACGGAATTTTCATAATCAGCTGACCCTAATTTTCGGATTTACAACACTGTAAAGAATATCTGAAAACAATATTCCGAGCAAAGTTAAAACTGCGGAAAACATGGTAATTGCCATAATCACAGGAAGATCACGTGAAAGAAAAGCTTCGAATACCATCATACCGAGACCTGGCAGTGAATATATCGATTCAATAATAACACTGCCTCCGAAAAGAGATGGAATGAGCATTCCTATCATTGTAACAAGCGGAATCATGGAATTTCTAAACGCATGTACAAATATCACTCTTTTTTCAGGCAGGCCTTTTGCCCGCGCTGAAATTATGAACTGTTTGTTCAGCACTTCAAGAGTGTTCGATCGGATAAACTGAGTCAGAAAAATAATTTCTCCAATTGAAAGCGAAACTGCAGGCAGAGTCAAATGCCATGCGATGTTGAAAAAACGTTCAATTACCGATTTCTCTTCAAAACCGCTTGTTATTATTCCTTCAAGCGGAAACAAATTGAGATACTCGCCGCCCGCAAAAAAAGTAAGCATTGTAAGCGCGAGCCAGAATGTCGGTATCGAGTAAATAATAAAAAAAACTACGGATGATATTTGATCAATTTTTGTTCCACGCTTTACCGCAAGATAAAGCCCTGCACAAACTGAAAAAATATAGATCAAAAATACTGAATAAAGATTCAGCATTATAGTATTCGGAAGAACTTCAACGATACGCTGAGTCACCTTTCTTCCGTCTTTACGAGAATTGCCGAAATCGAGAACAGCCGCTTTCTTTATCCAGTTCAAATAACCGATCGGTATCGGTTTATCAAGACCGAAAAGCTTCATCTCTTCTTTATATACTGCGCTGTTTCTTCCGGCCGCTGTCTGCTCACTCATGTTCTCAGACATATTGCGGCTGTAATTATCGGATGAAAGCCTGACAAGAGAATATGTTATAAAACTAATTCCTATCAATGTAGGAATCATCAGAAGAAGTCTTCTTGAAATATATTTAATCACGTCTGATAACCCATTCGCGGTAATCCAGCCCTGTCTTATGAACTTTTACATTATCAAATCTTCTGCTGAGAACAACAAGTGTTGCTTCACAAAAAAGAAATGTATACGGCTGATCCTCATACATTATGCGGTGAATTTTTCGGTAAATTTCTGTGCGCTTTTTGTAATCAAGCTCAAGTCTTACCGTTTCGATGAGCCTGTCGAGCTCGGGATTAGAATAAGAAATGTGATTGCTGCCGTCCTTTATCTGAGACGAATGCCAGACCTGGTAAAGATCAGATTCAAAAGGCATACTCCATCCGAGAATAAGCGCGTCGAAGTTTCTTTCGTCCACTCTTTTAAGAAAAGATCCCCATTCGAGTCTTTCGATTCCGACTTCAATTCCGCTTTTCTTAAAGTCTTCTTTCATAATAGTTGCAAAACGTTCACTCATTTTGCTGTGCGCGGCATACATAAACGAAAAAGAAAACTTTTTACCGTTCTTATCAAGTATTCCGTCACCGTCGGTATCCTTCCAGCCCTTCGATTCAAAAATCTTTTTTGCCTTTTCGGGATCATAAGGATACGGCTGTAAAGACGAATCATAATCCGGGCCCTTAACGTAAAATGAAGCAGTAACTTCAACAGCCTGACCAAAAAGAAGTTTGTCGATTATCTGCTGGCGGTTTATAAGCATCGTTAGAGCCTTTCGCATTTCTTTATCTGCAAAAAAATCTTTCTTATGATTCCATGCTATATACCTGTAATTCGGTTGAAAATATTTAATCTTATAAAAATTTTTATTAAATTTTTCAGAATCAGTCTGACGCTTCCACTGAATCGGACGAAGATTTATTATATCGACTTCACCCTTTTTGAGCAATTGAAAGGCAATGCTGTTATCAGGAATAATTTTGAATATAATTTCCGAGAAAGGAGGTTTCTCACCATAATAATATGGGTTTCTTACAAGAACCAGCCTGCGGCCTGTATCCCATCTTTTTAAAAGGTACGGACCAGTACCCATAGGCAAGCGGTTTTCTTTATGAGTATTAAAATCAGCTCCGTCGCCGAACTGTTTCCTTGAAAGAACAGGCATGGAAGAAGAAACTTCAAGAGCTTTGAAATATCGTTTTGAGAAAACATATTCCACGATATGCGGCGTAACAGCCTTAACTGATTTAATATCCGCATAATAGACTTTAAGATGTGCGCAGGCTGTTTTCGGGCTCATAATAGTTTGAAATGAAAACACAACATCATCAGCGGTAAACGGACTCCCGTCACTCCATTTTGCGTCTTTTCTAAGATAATACCTGTAAACGAGACCGTCCCGGGAAATCTCATACCTTTCCGCAAGTTCCGGAATCATCTCAAGGGTATCTTTGTCACGGTCAAGAAGCGAATCAAACATATAAGATGCGATGCTTGAAGATATTGAATCTTGCGACAAAATAGGATTCATAGTGTCCGGATCTGCAGAAATCTGAACCACGAAATCATCCGGATTCCTGTCTGCATTGGAGCATGCGGAAGCCATTGCAAGACACAGCAGGCAGATAAGGCATTGATAAAATTTATTCACAATAATTATTTTTCTTCCCAAATAGTATCATCACCGATCAGCTCATCGGCTTTGTGAGCTATAAATTCCGAAACAAGCATGTCAAGTTCACCCATTTCGATGAATCCGAACTGAACAAGCGTCTCTCCGATAGGAAGATTCAAATCCCGTTGTGTGGCAAGCCCTTTTTCAAGCTCTTCCGGTCCGATTTTGCCTTTTCTGATAAGAAATTCACCGAACATAGCAGCCTCCGATAAAACTCTTCAAAATTTAAAATACTAGTATTATTTTTTCAATTCATTTACTTCCGGCGTTACTTAAGGTGCAAGAGTCTTCAAGAAAAGTCAACTTTATAACTTTATAGCCTTTTTTTCTTTATTTTTTTTACCAATATGATATAATTGACTTCAAGGAAAATCATCTCTTTTCCAATTATAAATCAGTGCTTGCACCGGAGGATTCCAATGCGTTTCGGCACCAACAATATCTCCATAAAGAAAAAAATAATTTTTCTCGGCATAGCTATAATTCTTTCATTCACAGCAGTAATTTTTTTCTACCTTTTACCAAAAGTCGAATCATTTGTAATTGAAAAAAAGAAAGAAACAATCAAAAGCGTAGTTCAAACTTCGGTCGGTATAGCGGAATCTTACAGAAAGCTCTCTCTTTCCGGAATAATAACTGAAGAAGAAGCAAAATCACGCACCATGCATACCGTTCGTGCGATGCGCTATAGTGAAGATCTTTCGGACTACGTCTGGATAAATAATTTTCAAAAGATAATGCTTATTCATCCCGCGAATCCTCAGATGGAAGGCAAAGATCAATCTTCTTTTCAGGATAAAAACGGAGTGAAGATATTCGATGAATTTCTTGAAAAAGCCACTTCTCCCACGAAACAGGGTTTTGTCAGATATGCATGGCCTTCAAAGGAAAACCCGGATTTAATCGTACCCAAGGAATCATTTGTTCTTTCATACGAACCATGGCAATGGATTTTTGGAACAGGAATTTATATTGACGATGTTTACAAAGAAATCAGAAGCATTGAAATAAAATTAAGCATTATTGTTTTAATCGTAATTGTTTTGAGCAGCTTATTGCTTTATTCTTTTGCAAATAAAATGACAAAACGCGTCAACATAGTCAAAAACAATCTTGCTATGATTAAAAGCGGCGATCTTACACATACTGTCGCAATAACAGGCAATGACGAAATTGAGACCATGCTCAGTTCATATAATGATTTCGCCGTCAGAATACGTGAAATCATCGAGGAAGTTAAATCATCATCTCAACAGCTTGCCTCTTCATCAACAGAGCTTTCTGCAGCAGCAGACTCAGCCTCTAAAAATTCACAGTCCCAGGCTGCGGCAACAGAAGAAATAACGGCTACTATTGAAGAAATTTCGGCGAATCTGGATAATATCAATTCACAGACAGACCAGCAGCTTGATAAGATAAATTATATTCAGTCAATAATTGAAGATCTCAACAGAAAACTGAATGAAATAAGCGAACAGATGAACAATACACGTTCGCTGACCGCCGAAATAACGCAGGTAACTAACGCGGTTGAAAATTCTTTGGGCAGCATGTCAGCAAACATGACAAAGATCAATACATCATCACAGGAAATGAAAAACATTGTCGGAATGATAAATGAGATATCGGATAAAATAAATCTGCTTTCACTTAACGCTGCGATAGAAGCGGCACGTGCGGGAGAATCCGGAAGAGGATTTGCGGTTGTAGCGGATGAAATTTCAAAACTTGCTGACCAGACCGCAGAAAGCATCAGCGGAATAGACACTTTGATATCTGATAATGAAACCGAGATTAATTAT
>Ga0116158_10001970_pt1 | contig 18334 bp, 9 predicted proteins | sample AD_UKC052_MetaG_FD_89883 | JGI IMG/M metagenome (GOLD analysis project Ga0116158, IMG submission 89883) | Active sludge microbial communities of municipal wastewater-treating anaerobic digesters from USA - AD_UKC052_MetaG | ecosystem: Engineered > Bioreactor > Anaerobic > Digestate | place: USA... | reverse complement strand
TTTCCATTTTCAAGGTTTTATGGTCGTAATAGCCTACAATTATGTTACCCCAGTTATCAATCCAACCCATGTAGGTGCGTTGATGTTGCCCTTCAAAATATACAGCCCTTGGATCTGAAAACCAACACCAGCTCCCGTTAAATGTTGCCGACTGATAGCTTTCACCATCTATACCGGATGATTTTAAAAAGGTTGTTTTTACATTCTGGCCATTTGTGTTGAGACACCATGTAAATAGTATCAAAAGATACAGGCACCCTTTAAAATTTGCGATTTTATTTATCATGTTTTTTCTGTTGGCTATTAATTTGTGAACAATGAAGGCTTTAAGTCAGCAAACTCCTTTTCTGGCATTAAATACACTTTAATGTGTTGGGTATCGTTTGGAGCCAAATCAAATTCAAAGCCAAATAAAGAAACACCGGGATTGGGTAATTCAAAAGGTAGTGTTGGTGTTGCAGGCTTGAAGTATGAACGTATGGTATTTGGGCCTTCTATCTTCACATAAAACTTTTTTTCATTTAAAGTAAGTAAAAAAGTATTTGGTGAAAGTTTCGTAACATTTAATGCCATAGTGGTCATATTCCATTTAATGGTTGCAGGTTTTTCATTGGAAGTAATAATATCTTCGACTAACACATACGATTTATCTATCATGCCAACGGCCCTTTTTGCGGTCTTTATGGTATTGTTGTACAAACTTGACAGATCCCCCTGTACAAACATTAAATTCGTATCCGTTGAAACCTTTTCTATGGGCGCATTCCCCATTACCAGTTGCTTCTCATTGTTTATGGTTAAGGTATTGTGCGCATGGTTTGAAATCCTGAAAATATCCCAGCGTTGACTTTCCTGCGTCATGTCCCACAGCGTAACACCATTTTTTTCTAAAGTATAGTAATCGTGTCCGCCGGGGTCAAGTCCCCATTTCACCCCATTCGCTTCTATATAAAATGAACCGCCATCCATATGCGCATGACTCAAAGAAGGTGAACCGCCTTTAAATGCGAGGAACAAGGCATTGGAATCGGACCATGAACTGCGCATAACTGCCACAGCAGGATTACTTTTAGTAAACCACATTAAATCCTTTGGTTTGCTGCTAGAGGAAATAGAGACCCCGCCATGGACCCCCCAAAGCAATGCAAGTGGAAATAACCCCTTTTTTTGAAAGGAATTTGAATGAATGCCAGGTATTAGCCTTTCCTGAAAATGCATTAATACAGGATCTTTTGTTTTACCATAAAACCAAAAAACCGCAGGTTCAAAATGAGCTTCAGGATTACCATCAGAATGTGCAAAGTAATGAAGCGATGGTGCTATCATTACCTGATGGAAACGCCCTGTTTGAATAAACCCGGGAATATCTGCCAAACCAAAGTTGCTCTTATAGATCTTTTCAATAGCATCTAAAAAAACACAATTAAAAGTAGTACCATAAGCCCAATAAGCAGCGCCTTCAGGATAAGCCCCATCAGGAACATATACCTTCATGGCCGCTGGCAGAGAGCGTATAGCACGGTTAAGTAAACCAACTGCAAAATCAGGGTCATCTTCATATACGGCCAATGCACCCAACGAAATACCTGCATTGCATACCTGATTCCAATTATTATCCACTGTTAACCATGCGTTATTTTGAGGTAACAAAGATGGGTTCAGCCCTTTTTCAAAAATGGCTGTTTTTACGGTTTTACGATCATTTTTACTCAGTTGGTCAAAGTTCCAGTCGTATCCAATGGCGAAGGCTAAGGTCATTTCGGCCACATCTAAAAAATGGCTTGGATTCCAATCATTAAAAGATGCTGCCTTCAACATTTCTCTGATTGCCCTGTGTGAGTATTTTTTGTCGCCTGTTAAACGAAAGGCATAGCTTAGTGAAAATACCTTGTGTAGAACGTCTCTTGAAGTATGCAACAACCTGCGGCCCACCATTACCCTTTCGTTTACGGGTTGTGTAAGCATCAGGTCGCACTGCCGTATGATTGCTTTATGTATGCCGTTCCATACTGTATCCTTCTTTATATTTTGGAGAAGCAGCTTTTCCTCGCCTTTTAGCAAAAACAAGCGAGGGTGGTCAGAAACCTTCATTTGAACAGAAATAGAATCCCGGGCAAATGAACCAACATTCAAAGCTAAATAGATAAAAAAGAAAAGTATGCGTAAAATCATATTAACTATCATTATTAAATATTATACACTTAAATTCAACATCGTTATTCAAACAGAAAGCTATCCAAATCAAACAGCTTAGCTCCTTTTTCTATACCCACAAATTCAAGAAACAGTGCCTGAACACCCTTGACAGGATCCACTTTGCAGGAAAAAATATCGTATTGGTTTTTGTTGACAGGTGGAACAATTTGAACCGTTCCTATAATTTTTCCGGCGGGTGAACCTAATCTGATATTGATGAATCCTCCGGTGTATGCATGTGCAGTTACCTTAAAAATTGAAACACCTTTACCAAAATCAAGGTATTTATAGGCCGCCCAATCGCCACTTTTAATACTGCTTAACGCCTCGTTATCTGTGGCAATTCGCTGAATACGGCAATAGCCATCCATCAAACAAGCCCTTTCAGCTTCTATTTTTGCAAAAACACCCAAAGGTTTTCCGGCACCTTGCGAGGTCATCTCCACTTCATCAATTGTTCCATCCGCATTAAATGCTATCGGTTCAACACAAGCCCTCCGCATTACTTGTGAAGCCTGCGACGACCTATGATAAAAAACATACCATTGACCATTAAATTCAGCAATAGAACCATGATTGTTCCATGTTTCTGGATCGCAGCCAAAATTGTCTATTACTACACCCTTGTAAGTAAATGGCCCAAGCGGTGAACTTGATGTGGCGTACCCAAGAGCAGTGGGGCGCCTGTCGCGGCGACCTTCGTGTGCATACAGTATATAGTAAATGCCTTTTCGTTTAAAAACAAAAGCGCCCTCATGAAAAAAATGTTGCTTACTATCTATCAGGCTGTCCCGTATGCTTGCTTCATCCAACCCTCTCATATCGGGCTTCACATTGGCTCCTTTAAGTGTTTGCTGTCCCCAGTAGTAATAACCCTGTCCATCGTCATCTACAAATACGGTCGGGTCAATCTCATTGTATTTACCGATATTTATTTTTTTAGCATTATTAAACGGTCCTAACGGGAATTGGGAAACGGCAACACCTTCGCTGTATTTTTTATCGGGCGTGCAAAAATAAAGATGGTACATTCCATTATGGTACATGACATCAGGCGCAAATAGTAAAGCATCGGTTTCTTTCACCGCATCTTTAATGCCTTTGGTTGAAAAAACATCGGGTTGTAAATTCCATGTTTTCATATCGGGCGTATGTAAAACATCGTGTTTATAAGAGCACCAATAATCCTTAGACTCATCGGTTGAGCCATAGATATACAATTTTCCATCTATCCAAACACGTGCTGTAGGATCTGCAATATAGGTTCCTATAGGGCAAATTGGGTTTTGACCAAATCCATAATCATTGCAAAATAACAATACCCAAAAAAATGCTATTTTCTCAATATTATACAATTTCACACTTGTTGATTTATTCGGTGTTTAAATCCTGATTTCGCAAGTTAATTTATAAAAGGGCCAGAAAATTCACTGGATGTGGGAATTGCTTTTCCTGGGGAAATTGATACTAATGAGCCCTTGTTTATGATCATCCCATCGGTGAGCAGTTGGCTATGAAGCTTTTCAAACAAGCGATTGATTATGTCTTCTTTTGGCAATTCATTTTTATAATACCAAACATTGAGTAAGTAATTTCCATCACAGGTTACTTTTTTCAATAAGGAAAATGCCTGCCAAAGCAAAAACAGTAATGATAGCAATGCGTCTTATTCTTAAAAAAAATTTACTATAATAAACTATAAGTATAAAAAGTTAGAGTCTGGAATAATTTAATACCCAGACTCTAAAGTTTCTTGTAAGAAATCAATCTTGCAGAAAAAATCTATAAATTCGGGTTAAGCAACCTGTCTGCCTGAGGAATTGGTGAAAAGTACCTGGCCTTGGTTGGTTGGTTTACTATTGGTATTTCTGTAGGATGCCTTTTAGCGGTAGCACTTTCAACCGTTTCAGTGCGAACCATGTCATACCAGCGTGTGCAAGGTTCCAAACCGGCAAACTCCCATTTTCTTTCTGTAACAACCAAGTCGGCAAAGGCTGCCCCACTTAAACCAGTTGGAGCATCTGCCAAACCTGCCCTGCTTCTTACCCTGTTTAAGCTGGCGTAAGCCAATGCGTCGGGTGCACCTGTTCTGGCCTGGGCTTCTGCATAAACTAACAGAACTTCCGCATACCTGATAACCTGTACAGACCTGGCACTCCACCAGTCAATAAAGGCTCCCATATTTAATGGATTAAAACCAGGAACATCTATATACTTAGCAAAGTGTGGACGGCTGTGTGAAAAATCTTTCCATGTAATTACCGGGCTTGTAGGTGTCTTTTGACCAAATGTAAGAAAGGTTGCATCTTTACGTGGGCCTTCTGGAAATTCATTGAAGAAAGTGAGTTCTGCAAAAGCATCAGACCAACCTCCAAAGTTTTCAGGGAAGAATGAAAGCGGGCCATTCATGTTTCCATTAGCCACTGTACCACCATCGGACCAATTTCCGGCAGTTTGATTATAATAACAACCAAACACGGTTTCTTTATTTATACTATTGCCATGTTTCCAAAGGTCGCCATAGTTAGTTAAAAGCATATATCCATAAACACCCTCATTATCAATCACTTCTTTGGCTTTTTGAGCAGCAAGGGCATATTTCGATGCATCCTTTAAAGGGTATCCTGCCATGCTAAGATATACTGAAGCCATTAAAGCTTTTGTAGAACCTACGGTAGGCCGTGCGTAAGCCGTAGCCTTCTCAAGCGCTGATGCATTGGTCGCTGTGTTATAATTTACCGGAAGTAATGTTTCAGCTTTTGTGAGGTCAGCAATAATTAAGGCATAGATATCGGCAAAAGGCGCTTTTTTAACGTTATAATCTATTGACAGGTCAATCACAATTGGCACTTCTCCAAAAATGCGAACCAAATTAAAGTATGCAAGGGCCCGAAAAAAGTGTGCCTGTCCCATTGCCCTTTTCTTAAGATTTTCCACCATCTCCGGCTGATCTTTTGGATCAGTAAAGCTATTGATGTTTGTAATAATTACGTTTGACTGCTTGATGGTAGAATAGGCTCCTTTCCAAGAATCTCCCAATCGATCGTTATTGTCTTGCGCATTAAAAACATCAAATTGCAAATACCCAGCCTTGTTACCACCGGCTTGAGTAGTTATGTCATCCCCCCCCATGCTGGATACCAACGAAGAACTAGTGTTGTACATTAAATTACCATTGCTATACAAGGCGTTTACACACTTTTCAAGATCATTTGTTGTTTTGAAAAAATCGGCAGGGCGAATTAACCCAAATGTTTCTTCTTTAAGAAAATCCTTATTGCAGGAAAGAAGAAAGCTGCTAATCAGCAGAAGTATCAGAACTTTTTTCATGATTTTTATTTTTAATTTATTTTCTAAAACTTATTACTATTTAGAATCCCAACTGAAGACTAAATGTGAATGTACGGGCTGTGGGAAATGAACCAACATCAATGGCGCCATCTATATCATTACCAGATGTAGAAGTTTCCGGATCGTATCCCTTGTAGTTTGTAAAGGTCAACAAGTTTTGACCGCTGATTGTGAACTTAACATCAGCAAATTTTGCTATATTCTTACTAAGATTATACGATACCGCAAGGTTTCTTAACTTGAGATAACTTCCGTCTTGCAAAAACTGAGTGGATTCAATAAAGTTTTTGTTACTACTTGACAATGGGTTTGCAAACATGGCATCTTCGTTATCAGCCCTCCAATAGTCTTTTCCATCAACATGTGATATTGCAGTTGCATCTGATAGGATTGTAGTTGATGAGGCATACACCGTATTTAGAATATCTCTACCAACTACACCTTGAAACAAGATGTTTGCTTCGAAGTTTTTGTACCTAAACGAATTGTTAAAGCCAAAAACGTAACGCGGTAATGCATTGCCAATAACAAATTTATCCTTACTGTCAATTTTTCCGTCGTTGTTTAGGTCTTTGTACTTGTTATCACCTGGTTTAAATCCGTATCTGGCTGCTTCTGAAGCTTCCTTTGTAGAGTAAACCCCCAGCCACTCATAACCCCAGAACGAACCCAAAGATTCGCCCACTTTAATGGCAAAGGGCGATTCCTGAGTTAAACCTGGGGCATAATTGCCTCCCAACAAGAAGGTGTCCTTTCCCAGGTTTGTGAGTTTGTTTTCAAATGATGAAACATTAAACATAGCCTCCCAGGTGAAGTTTTTGTTTGTAACAGGTATTACATTAAGTGCAATTTCATACCCGTTATTTTCCATCGATCCTATATTTGAATTTACGCTGCCTCCACCATTGTAATTGGTGATTAAAGACCCCCATAATATATCGGAGGTGTTTTTTTGATAATAATCGGCAGTAAGGCTTAGCCTACCCTTAAGAAATGACACGTCCAAGCCAATATTTCTTTGTTCAGTAGATTCCCACCTCAAATCAGGATTATCCGCGCCTACAACTATTGACCCAGGTAACATATTGGGTAATCCAAAAGAATGCGACATATTTCCAATTCTGGCAATAGTGGCATAAGCATTAATGCCCTGGTTGCCAGTAACTCCCCAGCTTCCACGAAGTTTCAAATTGCTTACAACAGTCTGATTTTTCATGAATGCTTCTTCTGTAATTTTCCATCCCACGGCGACCGATGGAAAATATCCCCACTTATTGTTCCCTTGAAACTTTGAAGTGCCATCTGCTCTATACGACGCCGTTACCAAATACTTATTCATATAAGCATAGTTAAATCGTCCTAAGTAGGACATAAGGTTTGACTTGCTCTTGTAAGAACCGATATTCCTATTAACCGCAAGGCCAAGATTATCATAACCCGCCGAAATGGGGTCGATATTGGTTCCATTTGCACTAAAACCACTGTAGTTAAACTCTGTTAGTTCATAGGCTCCCATAACACTAAAATCGTGCCGATCACCAATGTTCTTATGATAAGTGATGATGTTACTATTTTGCCAGGTAAATGATTTGTTTTCAGATAACCCTGCCGAGGTAGTAACTGGATTTATCGCCCTGTTGTTAACAAATCCGCTTACCCCTGTACTAATGTCTGTGCCTAGGATGATATCTATTTTTAGATCTTTAAAAACATCGTAAGTCAACCTTGTGTTGGCACCAATAGCAGTTTTATTAATATCGCTGTATCGCTCTTTAAGGATCATTAACGGATTTTCTAAACCTGGCCCGGAAAGATTGTCGGTACGATTCCAAACACCTGGCGCGGTGTAAATTGGGAAAGTAGGTGGGAAAAGCGGCGTGTTCCAAAGGGGTGATCTTTTAGCACCGTTGTCGCTCGTATTAACAGATTTTTGCCTGGAAGCGAACAAGTTCAGATCAAATTTTACTTTCTTACTAACTCTGGATGAAATATTGGAACGCAACAAAAATTTAGAGAACTCAGCGCCGGTAATGATGCCTGAATGATCGACAAAGTTTCCAGAAACAAAATATTTTGTTGCATCTGTTCCGCCACTTACATTTAACTGGTAATCCTGGGATATGCCTGTCTGGAACACTTCATCCTGCCAATCAACGCCACCATTGGCTTTAAAACCGCTTACCTGAGTTGGTGTAAAATAGTTGGGCTTGTACACGTTAGTAAGCTCCGCAAACGACCCGGCGTCAAGCAAATCATACCTTTCGGCCAAATTACTGATGCCAATATTTGAAGTGAGTTGTACTTTGACTGCACCAGTATTACCACGCTTTGTAGTAATCATGATTACGCCATTTGCACCCCGAGATCCATAAATTGCAGTTGATGATGCATCTTTCAGAATTTCCATGGACTCAATATCATTGACATTTATGTCGTTAATATTGATGTTCAAAGCCACACCATCCACAACATAAAGCGGATTATTATCTCCAATCATTGAATTTGCGCCACGTATGCGAATTTTCATGGCGGCACCAGGTGCGCCAGAATTGCTGGTAACAACCACACCGGTGGCTTTGCCCTGGATAGCTTGGCCTAAATTTGTTACAGGCTGCTTTCGAATTTCTTTTGAAGATAAGGAGGATACTGATCCAGTAAGATCTCTTTTCCTTACGGATCCTCCATAGCCAACTACTACCACGTCATCCATGGTTGATTCAGCAAGTACAAGCCTAACTTCAATATTGGATTGGGTACCCAATTCAATGGTAGTTGAACTAAAACCAATAAAACTTATTTTCAAAGATTGGGCATTTTCCCGTTGAAAGGTAAATTTTCCATCAACACCAGAAAGTACCGAACGATTGCCGGGTAAAATAAGGATGGTGGCTGACTCAACAGGAGTACCATCCTTATCATTCAATACCGTTCCGGTTACAAGATTTGATTGGGCAAATAGCTTGTCCGGTAAAAACCCCAGCACTAGCTCCCAAACAAAGATTAGAAGAAATAAATTCTTTTTCATAAAGCAAGAGAAATTTTGGTAGTAAATAAAAATAGATTTGGTTTGTTATTAACGTTTTCCTTATTTTAATAACCAAGGGTCAATAATAAGTCAGGCCAAAGGGTATCCAGATGGTGCAAATAAAAAATATTCCGGTTTTAAAAAAAATTACCATAAAAAATTAAATTCGTTACACGAAAATTCTATCATAATTACTGATGTTACGCATTTTTATCCCCATTTTAAGCGGCTTTAGGTTCAGAAAAATTTTGCATAGTTGCCCAAGCTGCTTTGGTTGCATTTACCAGCATAATTGATTTGAGCGCAAAATGATTTTTTGAACATCTGATTTTTAATCGATCTAATTTTACATAAGCCATAATGGATGCAGTAAAATGCGATTGTTTTGTCATTTCCTTTCTTGTTGGCGATTTTGGAAAAGCGGTGTTACTTTTTATTGACTTGTGATATTCTTCTATATTCCATCGCCTTTGATAGATTACCCGGAAATGCTCCTGCTTGCTGATGCTGCTTTTCCTTTTTGTTTTGCCGGTCTTATCAACGTGGCTGACATCCTTTTTTAAATAACATACACCAATCGGCAAGCTCATTTTCCGGTTGTCATATATGGCTGTTCCAAAATTTACCCATTTCGCACTGCGATTTAATGTATGGTCGAAATGCCAGAAAATTAATTCATTACAGTCTGTGTAAGTTTTTGCCTCTATCGAGTCATCAATATTCAACACTCCATTTTCATCCTCGATTTCTCCACACATTGGTTTTACCATAATCCACAACCTACAGGAACTGACATAACCGCTGGTCAAAAGCCGCGTTATCATATCATGGGAAACCTGACTATTCAAAACTGAGGAGAAACCTGTTGCAGTTTTTTGACCAACATCAGCTATTAAATAGTCTGGGTACAAATCCAATAGTGTTGATTTATTTGCCTTCATCCAATAAATATATTTTGATAACTTTACGTAACATCAGTTCTATAATTAAGGAATCTGCGGCTGGAATTTTAAGCATTTTAAGCCTCAATGATTCTTGGCAGCACAATCAGGATGCAATATTTGTTGAGGTGAGAAAATGAGGGGGTGACAAACCTAAAAGAATAGGGTGAATTTTATAAACAAGTGATTAAATCATTGATTTTCAATGAAAAATAATTAGAACAGTTTAAAATCAGTCGCTGCGCTCTTTGTAAATTTCATTACTTTTGTTGCAGTTGATACGAACGATATGTGCCGCAAACACTCCAGCAACTCCCGATTTCTGCTTAAAATCTGTCTGCTTTTGTTATATGCTTGTTTTATGCACCCGCAAGTGCAGGCGCAAACCATGCTATTCAATCATGTAACATTGGAAAATGGCTTATCGAGCAATTCTGTTTTATCCATTACCCAGGACCGCAAGGGGCTTCTTTGGTTTGGTACAGGTATGGGTGTTAACCGCTACGATGGTAGCCGGTTTAAACATTATCTCCACAACGACAAAGACAGCAATACCATCATTCATAATTATGTGATTTCCCTTTTCTGCGATTCCCGCAACACCATCTGGGCAGGCACATCCGCCGGGATTAACCGCTACAACGAAACAAAAGACTATTTCGAACGTGTACCGCTAACCATAAGCCCGCTTTATATTAATTGTATTTATGAAGACAGGAAAGGCACAATCTGGATTGGGAGCGCAGATGGTTTGTATGCCTTTGCCAAGGGGCAACCAGATAAAAGAAAAATCTTCAGGGCAGGAAATATCAACAGTATTGCTGGTAATTATGTAAGGACCGTATTTGAAGATCATAACGGTCATTTATGGGTGGGTAGTAACAATGGCCTTACCCGAATGGTGCCGCAGGCCAATGGCTATCTTTTCGAAAACTTTACGCATGATCCGGGCAATCCACGTTCGTTAAGTGCCCTGAATGTTACTGCAATAGCAGAAGATGCCAAACAGCAGTTGTGGATTGGCACATTAAACAGCGGCATTAATTTATTTGATGCTGCTACAAATTCGTTTACTCGTTTTGGAAAAACAGGAAATGGTACCACCGGACTCATCAATAATAATATCCGAATCATTACCACAACACGCAATGGTATGTTGTGGGTTGGTACCCAAGAAGGATTAAGCCTTATCGACCCGGTTACAAAAAACATACGTTCTTATCAAAACGATCCGGGTGATAAAAATAGTCTCAGTCAGAATTCTATTCACAGTTTGTACGAAGATACCAACGGCTCAGTATGGATCGGTACTTATTTCGGCGGCGTAAATTCCACTTATCCCTACAGCACCCTTTTTTCAGTTTTGCAAAATAATGCAAGCCCCACGAGCCTTGGTAATAATGTTGTGAGCAGTATTGTTGAAGACGGGCAATACAATTTATGGATGGGTACCGAAGGCGGTGGTTTAAATTATTACAACCGCAGCACCGGTTTATTTACCGTTTATAAAAACGATATGAACGATGCGGAAAGTCTTGGTTCGAACCTTGTAAAGATTGCATTGGTGGATAAAGAACAAAACATCTGGTGTGGTACACATGGCGGCGGCTTAAATGTTCTCGACCGCAGGCATGATAAATTTAAACGTTACCTGTATAAAGAAAATGATGCTGCTACACTACATTCAGAAATCACCTCAATGATTGAAGATGAGAACGAACGGCTATGGGTAGGATCAAATTCTGGTTTGCATCTGTTCAGTAAAAAAGGGATAGAGCTTGCGCCCCTTTCGTTCAGCACCATAAATGGATTTGTAAATGGTATCACGGCAAGAACATTTTATAAAGATGCACAAGGAGCAGTGTGGATTGGTGGCGCACCAGGTTTGTATGTAGTGAATGGCAACAACATGAAAGCGCTGAACGATGATCTTTACATCAATGCCATAACACAAGACAAGAAAGGAAATATATGGTTGGCATTAAGCTATGGCGGTATAGCTATGTATAACAGCAGTAACGGACAGTTTGTACGTCATACTGAGAAAGATGGTTTGCCCAACACAAATGTCATCGGTTTGCTGGAAGATGACAATGGTTTCTTTTGGCTAAGTACCGATAATGGGTTGATCAAGTATAATCCTGTTTTAAAAACAGCTCAAACCTATACAGTGAGCGATGGACTTGCCAGTAATGAATTTAATTACAATTCCTATCTTAAGGACAGTCGTGGTGAATTTTTCTTTGGCGGATATCATGGAATTACCTGTTTTTTTCCTGACAGCATTGAAACAAACAGTTATGTTGCGCCTGTTGTGTTTACAGGTTTACGTTTGTTCAGTAATACTGTCGCCATTAATGGCGAAGATAAATTGCTTGATCGAAACATAAACCAAATGAAGCGTATTGTATTTACACACAAACAGAATGTGTTCACCATTGAATTTGCCTTGCTCAATTTTATTAAGAGCAATAAAAACAAATATTCTTACAAGCTTGAAGGGGTTGATAAAAACTGGAATGATGTAACAACCGCATCGGCTACCTACACCAATCTCCCTTCAGGCACCTATACCTTCCTGGTAAAAGGTGCCAATAATGATGGAGTGTGGAGTTCGCCAGCTTCGATCGAATTAAAAATACTCCCACCCTTTTGGCTCACCTGGTGGGCTTATTGTATTTATGTGCTGGCATTTGCTGCTATTCTGTTCTTGATCATTCGCTTCTTCTTCCTGCGTGAGTTATTAAAGAAAGAGGAGGAGCTGCATCAGGTAAAACTGAATTTCTTTACCAATGTGTCGCATGAAATACGTACGCATCTTACGCTGATCATGGCACCTCTTGATAAACTGGTCGACACAAAACAAAACGACGGCTTTATACTACAACAACTCACTCAGGTAAAAAGCAACGCTAATCGTTTATTAAAACTTGTAAGTGAGTTGATTGATTTTCGCAAAGCAGAAACCAGTCATTTAAACCTGCATTTTGAACGGCACAACGTCATTCCTTTTTTACAGGATATTTACAGCAGCTTCCAGGAAACATCAATAACAAAGTGTATTCAGGTTTCCTTTATTCATGATGCTGAGGATATTCCTGTGTATTTTGACAGGGAACAACTGGAGAAAGTGTTCTTTAACCTCCTTGCAAATGCATTTAAATTTACACCCGAGGGCGGGCGTATTTGCTTAATGGTTGAGCAGAAAGACACCAAAGTGAACATTACAGTTACTGATAACGGCCGGGGCATTGCGCCTGAATATTTAGATAAACTATTTACTAATTTTTTCCAGGTGGCAGATCATGGCCTTCAAAACACCGGTTATGGAATTGGTTTAGCCTTATCGAAAAACATTGTGGAGTTGCATAAAGGAACAATCAGTGTTGTGAGTGAACCGTCGGAGAGTGGAAAAGAAGGACGTACAGTTTTTACTGTTACATTACAACAAGGTAATCGCCATTTTGAAAGAGATATTGTCGCTGTAACAACTCCGGTCATAAAAACAACATTGGTTGAAACAGTGCCTATTGCATTGCCTCATCAACCAGTTACAGCAGAACCAACGAAGGCAAAACAATTTAGTATTTTAATAACAGAAGACAATGCGGAATTACGCAGCCTTGTGAAGGATGCATTCATAGATCAATACAATGTAATTGCCTGCGAAGATGGGCTGCAAGGATGGAACACTGCTGTTGAACTGATACCAGATCTCATTATCAGTGATGTAATGATGCCCGGGATGGATGGCTTTACACTTTGCAGCAAATTAAAAACTGATGAACGTACCAGCCATATACCCGTGATCTTGCTTACTGCAAAAAGTTCACAGAACGACCAAATGAGTGGATTAAAAACCGGTGCAGATATTTACATTACCAAACCGTTTAGTACAAAGATCCTTGAACTGAATGTACGGAATCTGTTAGCTGCACGGGAAAAGCTGCGGCAGAAATTCAGTCAACAGATCATTGCAGCTCCCGAAATAACCACAACAGTGGAAACACCTGCTGACTCTTTTGTTAATTCAGTTGATAAAGAATTTTTAACTCGTGTAATGCAATTAGTGGATGAACATATGGATGACCCTGATTTTGGTGTAGAGAAACTGGCAAGAAAAGTTGCCATGAGCCCTCCCATCCTTTACAAAAAAATTAAAGCAGTGAGTAATATGTCGGTGAATGAATTTGTAAAAACACTGCGTATGAAAAAAGCTGCACAATTACTGCAACAAACGGATATGACCGTTTATGAAGTTGCATTCAATGTTGGCTACAACGATCGTAAATATTTCAGCAGGGAGTTTAAGAAACAATTTGGTAAAACGCCTAGCGAATATGCTGATGTGGGTGATGATAAATAAAGTAAACGATTATTTTTATACGCCCCAAGACTTTGGTAATGGACCACGGGATTTATAAATTCTGACTCTCTGGGTCGTCGGTTACACCAGACCCTGGCCGACGTAACAGTCTGCCGGTGCTGTGGCTTATCACCAGCTACATTGCACATAGCCGGGTTTGATTTAGTATATTTTATGCGATTGACAGGGAGACCAAACCCCGGCGTATTTTTTTGTAACACACCAACAAGGTCAAAATAATATAAAATTATTTATGAAAAAAGCTTCTTTTGTATTGTTGCTATCCATTTTGGGCAATACCTTATTACTTGCCCAAAACGTATCGCCAGTCATGAATATCAATTGGCCTGCTTTTGTAAGTCAACATAATTTAGTTTGGGAAGAAATGCCATTGCAATGGAATGAAGGAGCGTTTACAGGTAACGGTCATATTGGTATGATGGTATACGTTTCTCAAAGGGATAGTGGCATCGTTTTTCATGTTGGCAGAACAGATGTCACTGACCATCGAAAAGCGCCCGATAAAAAAACATCCATTGGTGTAAGCGGAACCAACGTGATGTATGATTTCTGCCGTTTGGAAATAGGCAAAATGTTGTTAAAGCCTTTTGGGAAAATTTTATCCGGTAAAATCAAACAGGATATCTGGAATGCTGAAATCTCAGGCAGTTTTACCACAACAGCCGGAACCATTCAATTTAAAGCGTTTGTGCCCTACCAGCAAAACGTACAAATTATTGAAGTAACTTCTACAGAGAAAGCCGGTACTTCCAGTGCAGCTTATCAATGGCGGTTTTTGCCCGGCAATCCTTCTTCACCAAGGGCATTGGTTTTTCCTGGTAACCCCGAATCGAAGACTTATGTTACTAACCCGGCCCCTATGGTTATGGTGCATAGTGGTTTCAATATTTCAAAACAAACATTACTTGCAGGTGGAGATTATGCTACTGCATGGAATGAAATGGTTGCCGTTAATGGAAAGCAAAGTACGCTGTACCTTAGCATTGCCAATGAAGTGCCCGTTGACAACAAATCGGTACCCGTAGCCATTCAAACTATTGCCAATGCCCAAAAGCAATCACTCAATTCTATCAAAACGGCCCATCGAAATTGGTGGCATCGGTTTTACCAACAATCTTTTTTAAGCATACCCGATGCAAGGGTGGAAGCCTTTTACTGGATTCAATTGTACAAAATGGCTACCTGTTCCAGGCCGGATGGGCCTGCAGTAGATTTATTTGGCCCCTATTACAAAACAAGCCAGTGGCCGGGCATGTGGTGGAACTTAAATATTCAGTTGACGTATTTCCCCGTTTACACCAGTAATCATTTAGCGTTGGGTGAAAACATGGTTAGCATTGTGGATGAAAATTTCGAGGTATTGTTAAATCGTTTTTGCGGCCCTAAGCTGGGCAATCTGTGCTGGACGATGCACAATTACTGGAAGCAATATGCCTATGCCGGTAATTGGAAAGCGATCCAGGAAAAATGGATGCCAAAGGCATTGCAAATTTTTGCCTGCTACCAAAAAATGATGGTGACTGATTCTCTGGGAAATATTCAACTGGTAGCGATGGAATCGCCGGAATACAAAGATTTTGAAAAATTTCCAAATACCAATTACAACCTCGCAACTCTTCGCTGGTTGTTGTACACGCTGATTGAAACAAGTCATAGAGCGGGTATGCATGCCAGTGAAATACAACAATGGAAATTGATCTTGGCAAAATTAATTTCTTATCCAACGGATAAAAATGGGCTAATGATCGGTAGCAACCAACCCGTTGAAATGTCGCACCGACACTATTCGCATTTGTTGGCGTTGTATCCGTTATTTCAACTGCACCCGGATGTAAAAGCAGATAGTATATTGGTAGATAAGTCAGTGGACCACTGGCACAAAATTGAATCAGGCAAATCATTGGCAGGTTACTCCTATACGGGTGCGGCATCTTTGTACGCAGCTTTGGGCAGGGGTGATGATGCCAATAAAAACCTGCAGCAATTTTTAACCGGCAGTACGGGTATCAGCCAGTTTCATGCCAATACTTTTTATACAGAAAGTGGTGGTAAAAATCCGGTCATTGAAACGCCATTGAGCGGCGCGGCCTCGGTACTGGAAATGTTGCTCCAAAGTTGGGGTGGTAAAATATGGGTATTCCCTGCAATACCAACCGAATGGAAAGATGCATGTTTCAATGACCTGAGAGCTGAAGGCGGCTATCTCATAAGTGCGGCTCTGAAGAATAAACAACTGGATTGGCTGATGGTGAAAAGTCTTACCGGTGAGCCTTTTACAATTAAAGCCATGTATGCGGGGCAATTGCAACCATTTAAAACCTCCAATAAATATGCTGTAAAGTATTTGGGTAATGGAGAAATGGCGATTCAATTGGAAGCCGGGGAATCCATATTGCTGGTGAGAAGCAAAAATGTGCAACCGATGCTGGAAGCTGTAAAACACAACAATGATTTAATACATCCATTTGGCGTAAAAAAGGGAAAACAACTTAGTGAAAACCAGGATTGGCCGGTGGTGGATGTGATACGGTAAGCGATGAATTTGGAGGAATAGCATACTTTACGTTAAGTTGATTCTCCAATTACTTCTGTGATGCAACATCCCCTGCAGGGCCTTGAAAATAATTGAATTGTCAAGGAACTTCCCATATATTTTATTGTCTGCTCCAATATACATTTGTACTTGCTTTTCAGGATGTGACTATCTAAATATAATTCCTCACAATAAATCCTGTAGAACCATATATTTAATACCAGAATACTCCTTGGATGCAGGAATGGCTTGTCCCGGGGCAAGTGAATGTAACTTATTTCGCTGCCTGTACCATATCGTTTGGTTAGGTGATGGATTTATGATGCTGTCCTGTCGGAATATCAGGCCTTTGAGTGCCAATTGATAGGAGGTAAATTCGCCGGCACCTGCATACCAGATATCCTTTCTGTTGCCTATTTTACGGCAAAAATTGGTTATATCGTTCCATCGTTTGGCATCATCAAACTCCCATGAATGGCCCCATACATTGAATACTGAAAGTCCATTACTTTTTAATGACAAATAATCATTTACCATTTCGAGGGCTGTACTGTCGTGGCAGGTTGGGTGCCAAAGCAAATAATCCTTTGGTAAAGCAAACGTATGGGTACTTGCTACCGTACGGGCATTGGTAATACCAGTAGTTCTTACTATTCCGGCAATATGCTCATTGCTGCTGCCAAAAGGGTAGGCCATACTTATTACTGCCATTTTGGTAAGTGAAGTAAGCTGCTTTATGTCTGTCATTACATCCTGGTAAATGGCGCTATCCGATGCATTTAAAAAATTAAGGTGGGTGGCCCCGTGGGCAGCAATTTCGTGATGTTTATAGATGTCCAACAATGAATCTTTGGATACATAGGTGGCTATGATGTCGGGTGCGTTGTTCCGTCGCCATGTATTGGTTTGACCTAATAGACCGGAATTAAGGTTAAAGGTACCTACAATGCCATTTTCATTAAACAAACCAATAAGTTTTTTATCTTGAACCAGGCCATCATCATAGCTCATAATGAGGGCTTTATTTATTCCGTTAGGGTAGGTAAACCGTATGGCTGAGCGGTGTGGTGCACAACTTTGGTTTACTGCCAGCAATACAAGGCAGGAAAGAAGAGCTGAAATTGTGCGGATGCAAAGCATGGTACTAAAAGTATAAAGAAGTTATGAATGTCTGTTCATTTCCGATTGGGTTACAAATGCGTTATCTTTCAATCTGGTTAAATATCAGGCTGAAAACGAAAAATGAATTAATTCCACTCAAGGTAGAAATTAATATTTGTGTAAAAAAAGAGGATGTCTCAAAACAAAGATTTTTTACTTTAGCCACAAAGTCACGAAAACACAAAGATTTGATTTTCAATGAATTGCTTCTTCGAGCCGTTGTGGCTTTGTGGCTAAAAAACCTATTGAGACATCCTCTTTTAACAAGAAAATATTTTGTATTACTGAATCTTCAATAACCTGAGTGTTTCTTTGGTTTCAGTTCCATTTAGCCTAAGCAGGTAATTACCAAATCCAATGTTTTGCATAGGAATTTGCAAAACAGAAGAACCACCCGGATGGTGGTAAACCGTATTGCTAACCCTTCTGCCATTCATATCAACGAGTTCTGCCTGAATAGATTCAGCAGTGGGAGTATAAATTGCCACATTAATAACTGACTGAACCGGGTTACCAATCAGTTCTGCTTTTCCCGGGGTTTCAGATTTAATCACTACCATTTTGCTTTGTACAAAGCTTCCGTCTTTGTCGGTAATTTTCAACCTGTAAAATGAAAAGGTTGTTCCGGCTTTGGGCTGGTTGAATTGATATTCGCCTCCGGCTGCATTGTTTCTGGCAGGCACATAACCAACCACCTGCCAGTTACGTGCATCGGAACTGCGCTCAATGCCAAAACCAGC
>Ga0116158_10001962_pt1 | contig 18368 bp, 14 predicted proteins | sample AD_UKC052_MetaG_FD_89883 | JGI IMG/M metagenome (GOLD analysis project Ga0116158, IMG submission 89883) | Active sludge microbial communities of municipal wastewater-treating anaerobic digesters from USA - AD_UKC052_MetaG | ecosystem: Engineered > Bioreactor > Anaerobic > Digestate | place: USA... | reverse complement strand
CAATCCCGATTATATTCGGTCTAAAATTCTCTGTAAAATATTGTTCAAGGTTCATATTACAATCAATTCGTTAAAATATTCCGTACTCAAGATATTAAATAAAATCATGTGGTTCAATGAATATTATGTTACAAACAGCACTCAAACGAGGCTCTAAATTTTAATAATTTTATTCATTTCTTCAACCATTTTCGAATTAAGCTTCTTGTTGGTAGCCAAGATTCGTTTAGAGAAAATATCGATTTTTTCTCCATGAAATCCGGAAACAATTCCACCTGCTTCTTCAACCAGTAATTTGCCGGCACACACGTCCCATGGGTGAAGATTAACTTCCCAGAACGCATCAAAAACACCTTTGGCAGTATAACACAAATCAATTGCAGCGGAACCGAGTCTTCTAACTGCTCTTGTGGTTTTCAAAAAATGAATAAATAACTCAATAGCGTTATCCGGGTTATCCGCAATATTATACGGGAAACCGGTTACAAGAACGCTCCTTCTGAAGTTGTGATTACTACTGACTGAAATTTTCGAATCATTCTCAAATGCGCCACCGCCTAATTCGGTAGAATAGAATACATCTCTCATTACATCGTAAACAGCTCCGGCAATGGTTTCTCCGCTCTTTTGTACACCTATGGAAATAGCAAATATCGGTAGTCCATGCGCAAAATTAGTTGTTCCGTCAAGCGGGTCAACTACCCAAAGATACTCTGAATTGTTATTGAATTCACCGCTTTCTTCTGATAGAATTCCATGCGAAGGGTAATTCTTTTTAATAAAGTTCAAAATATGGGTTTCTGCTTTTTTATCGATTTCGGTTACAAGATTAGATTCATTTGTTTTAAACTCTACCGAGAAGTTTTTTCCGAAACCGGCTCTGATAATCTCGCCTGTTTCCATGCAGATTTCTTTAATTCTATTTATCATTAAAAATCCTGTATTAAAATTAATTATTTACTATGCAAAATTAAGAAAGTTACCGGAATTGATTCCTTGAATGCCTGAATTCATTTTGATATATTGCAATATGAATTTGAAAAAAGATGGAGAATTAGATTTGATAGAGCCGGAAGAATATAACGGTCAAAAAACAAACAAATCATTAATTGACGATATACCGGAAATTATTCCGGTCTTACCTTTAAGAGATATTGTAATTTACCCTTATATGATTTTTCCCGTACTGGTTGGCAGGGAACAATCGATAAGAGCAGCCAATTATGCTATTGAGAAGAGTAAATACATTTTTCTTGCAAGCCAAAAAAAATCCAATATAGATGACCCGAAAGCTGCGGATATATATAGAGAAGGAACAGTAGCCAGAATTGTACAGATGCTAAAACTTCCTAACGGATTAATGAAAATCCTTGTGGATGGAATGCTGCAGGGACAAATTGTAGAATTCACAAATAAAAAAGATTTTTTTGAAGCAAAAATAAAAGTGATACTCCCTTTTATTGAGAGCGACCACGAAATGAATGCCCTTATGAGGCAGATGAGTCAACTCTTCAGAGATTATGTAAAAATAAACAGGAATATCCCCCAGGAGGCTGTAACCTCATTCGATACAATTGAAGAACCGGATAGGAAACTATTTTATGCTGCTGCAAATGTAAGTCAGTCAATTGAGAATAAACAAAAAATTCTTTCAAAAATCGATATCAAAGAGCAGTATTATGAATTAATTAAACTTCTGAATAGTGAAATAGATATTCTGAAAATTGAAAAAGAGATTGATAATAAAGTTCAGGAGAACATAGCCAAAACACAAAGGAAGTTTATAATTCAGGAACAGATAAAAATTCTGCAGGATGAGCTTGGTGATGATGAAGAAGGAACATCAGAGTTCAATAAACTGAAGGAAAAGATAAAAAAAGCAAAAATGCCGCAGCTTGCCAATGAACGAGCATTGGAAGAATTGAATAAGCTGAAAAAGATTCCTACTCTTTCACCAGAGTTTACTGTACTAAGAAATTATCTTGATTGGCTGGTTGATGTTCCGTGGCATAAAAAATCGAAGGATAAACTTGATATTAAACATGTTCAGAAAATTCTTGACGAAGACCATTATGGTCTTGAAAAACCGAAGGATAGAATTATTGAGCATATTGCAGTTCTTAATCTCGTTAAGAATATGCGTGGGCAGATTTTATGTTTTGTCGGTCCTCCCGGAGTGGGTAAAACTTCACTTGGTAAATCAATTGCGCGTGCTCTTGGACGTGAGTTTGTTAGGATAAGTCTCGGCGGAGTGCGTGATGAAGCGGAGATACGCGGTCATCGCAGAACATACATCGGCTCTATGCCGGGGAAAATAGTCCAGGTTATGAAACGGGCAGGAACAATTAATCCGGTAATTTTATTGGATGAAATTGATAAACTGAGCGCTGACTTTAGAGGTGATCCTTCTTCAGCTATGCTCGAAGTACTTGACCCGGAACAGAATCATACTTTCCAGGATCATTACCTTGAAGTTGATTACGATTTATCCCAGGTGATGTTTATTACTACTGCAAATGTTAGGTATAACATTCCATTGCCGCTTCAGGATAGGATGGAAATTATTGAGTTACCGGGTTATCTTGAATTTGATAAGATTGAAATAGCTAAAAAACATATTCTTCCTAAACAGATAAAATCACATGGACTGGATGATAAAAATGTTGTAATAAGTGACTCTGTATTAAAAGCAATAGTCTCCGAGTACACGCGGGAAGCCGGGGTAAGAAATCTTGAAAGAGAGCTTGCAACAATCTGCCGAAAACTTGCTAAAGAGATTGTTCTTAAAGAATCCCAAAAGAAAAAGCTGAAAGAGAACGGTAATGAGAATCACGTTACTGTAAAACAACTCGAAAAATTTTTAGGAGTTCCTAAATTCAAACATCAGAAGTTTGTTAAGGAGCAGAAAGTAGGAAGCTGTACCGGTCTTGCATGGACGAGTGTCGGTGGCGAGATTCTGATTGTAGACGTTTCAATAATGTCCGGGCAGGAAAGATTAACTTTAACCGGGCAGATTGGAGAAGTAATGAAAGAATCTGCACAAGCGGCATTGAGCTACATTAGGTCGAATTCTACTTTATTTAAACTACATACTGATTTTTATCAGGGAAAAGAGATTCATATTCATATACCAGAAGGTGCTATCTCGAAAGATGGTCCTTCTGCCGGGATAACAATGACAATGGCAATGCTTTCGGCATTTAAAGGAATTCCTGTTTATGGAGACGTTGCTATGACAGGTGAAATTACACTTAGAGGTAACGTTCTGCCAATTGGAGGTTTGAATGAAAAGCTATTAGCAGCTAAAAGGAATGGCATTTCAACCGTTTTAATTCCGAAGGAAAATGAAATAGATATAAAAGAAATTCAACCCAGAATAAAAGAAGGATTGAATATTATTCCTGTAAGTAAGGTTGAAGAAGCAATACCATACGTATTTTGCGTAGAATTCAAACCTTCTGCTTTAAGTAAGAAAAGTAAGAAAACAAAAAAATGAATAGTGCAAGCTTTGCAGCCCCTGTTGGTGATAAAGAGCAAAAATACAAAGCATTATTATCTCAAATTGATTCTTTAATAATCAAAGAGGATAATGTTATGTCATCGCTTTCAAACTTAACGGCAATTTTTAAAAGTACATTTGAAAGAATTAGCTGGGTTGGGTTTTATCTTTACGACGGACAGAAACTTTATCTTGGACCGTTTCAAGGTAATCTTGCATGCACAAATATTGAAATCGGTAAGGGAGTATGCGGCTTAGCTGCTAAGAATAGAGAAACTATAGTTGTCCCGGATGTAGAAAAATTTCCAGGACATATTGCATGTGATACCCGCTCAAAAAGCGAAATTGTAATTCCTATTGTTAAGAATGACGAACTGTTTGGAGTGCTTGATTTAGATAGCTATGCATACAATTCATTTGATGATATTGATAAAACTTACCTCGAAAAGGTAATTGATTATTTAGTTCAGAAAATTTTATAGAGAGAAAAAATGTCTTTTGTAGTAACTGCAAGAAAATACCGCCCGCAAAAATTTGATGATGTTGTAGGGCAGGAACATATAACTACAACTCTTAAAAATGCGGTTATGAGCGGAAGGGTTGCACATGCTTATTTATTAACTGGTCCAAGGGGTGTTGGTAAAACTACTACGGCAAGAATTCTTGCCAAAGCGATTAACTGTTTGAATCCCTCAAACGGTGAGCCGTGTAATAATTGCGCAATGTGTCTCTCAATTCAAAATTTACAGTTAATGGATATTATTGAAATTGATGCTGCGTCCAATAGGGGAATTGATGAAGTAAGGTCATTACGGGAATCGGTTAAATATGCTCCGTCGAAAGGGAAGTATAAAGTCTATATTATAGATGAAGTTCATATGCTCACAAAAGATTCTTTCAATGCTTTTCTTAAAACACTGGAAGAACCGCCGGCACATACCGTTTTTATTTTCGCTACTACTGATGTCCATCGTGTTCCATCCACTATTATCTCAAGATGCCAAAGGTATGATTTCCGCCGAATTCCATTAGCTATGATAAAAAAATTATTACAGGAAATTGCGGACTCGGAACAAATTCAAATTGATGATAAAACATTATCGATAATCGGAAAAAGGGCAGACGGCGGATTGAGGGATGCCGAAAGTTTTTTTGACCAAGCCGTTGCTTTTTGCGGTAACAAAGTAGAATACAACGAAGTTGTAAAAATCTTCAACCTGATTGATGAAGAGATTTATTTCAAAATTTCAGATGCTGTATTAAGCAAAAACTTTTCCGCTGCTTTCGAAATAACAGATACTATTTATAAAAACGGGTGGAATTTTATAGATTTTTCAGATGGTCTAATTGAGCATTTCAGAAATATTACTACAGTTATTGTTTCTAAGAATAGTAATCTAATAGAAACAGCCGACCAGTATAAAACTATGTATATGAATTATGAGAATTCTTTTTCTGAAGGTGATCTGCTTCGCATTTTGAATTTCCTTACAAGAACCGTTCAAGAATTAAGATTTTCTCAAAATCATAAACTTAAACTGGAAGTAGCTATACTTCATATTATAGGTCTTGAAAAAACAGAAACAATTAGCAATCTTTTAAATAAAATCGATAAAAATCCGGATGCCAATGAATTTTCGACTAAGAAAGTTGAAACTAAAGCAAAGCCTGTTTCGGCTAATGAAATAAAAACAGAGGAAAGAGTTATCCTCCCACCGAAAGAAAAAGTTGATAGAATCTCGGAAAAAATACCGGAGTCATTGTTCAGTTTTAAAAATGTAATGGAAAACTGGGAAAATTTTGTTGATTCAATAAAACATGAAAAAAGTCTCGTCTTCGGACCAATTTTAAGTCAAATTTCTCCAATTGGATTGGAAAGAAATGAAATTAATGTAACAATTCGCGATGATGCTGGAAGAATTATATTTGAGCAGAAACAAAACCAGGAATATTTATCAAGAAAAACAATTGAATTTTTCGGTAAAAAACTTTCATTCAAAATTATTGAACCTTCCCCATCTCAAATTCTTGAAAATGAAATAACAACCGAGCAGAACAGGCAGCCGATATCAAGACCTATTCGAAAAAAAGCTGCGGAAAATCCATTGGTTAAGACAATTATTGAAGAATTAGGCGGGGAAGAGATTTATTAATTCTGCCAGGTTTCTTCAGAAAATAAGATAAAATCAAAGAAATTTTATTGGAAAAAAGGGGCGTTATAGTTATTTTTGTAACCTTATGAAAAAACAGATTAAGATAGCTATAGACGGACCTGCCGGTTCGGGAAAAAGTACAACCGCAAAACTTGTTGCCAGCCGCTTAGGGTATAATTATATTGATACCGGTGCAATGTACCGGGCTGTTACCTATCTTTCAATTCAGAATAATATTTTGGATAATTCCGGCGAAATAATAAATCTCACTAAATCACTGGATATCAAACTTGAATTCGGTAACGGGCTGACCCGCGTTTTTGCTAACGGAAATGAAATCACTGAACAGATAAGAACTTTTGAAGTTAATCAAAATGTAAGTGATGTAAGTACAATTGAAGAGGTACGAAAAGAACTTGTAAATAAGCAGAGACAGATGGGGCTTAATGGGGGAGTTGTGATGGAGGGAAGAGATATTGGTACTGTAGTATTTCCGGATGCCGAATTAAAAGTTTTTTTAACCGCCTCGCTTGATGAAAGAGCTGTACGAAGAGCTAAAGAATTTAATGAAAAAGGTAAAGAGATACCTGTAAATGAAATTCGAGATAATCTTTCATTAAGGGACAAGATTGATTCTTCCAGAGAAGTCAGTCCTCTAAAAAAAGGTGATGATTATATTGAAGTTGATACTTCAAACCTATCGATAGATGAACAGGTTGAAGTTATTCTTAATAAAGTTTCAGAAGTTCTGGAACAAAAACCAGCTTTTTGAAGTTTTCAATAGAAATTGAAAAATTGAAAATGAAAGTAAATATTGATAAATCAGCCGGGTTCTGCTGGGGTGTTGTAAGAGCGATAGATTTTGCTGAAAATGAACTTAAGTCAACACCAAAAATGTATTGCATTGGCGATGTAATTCATAATGCAGTTGAAGTTGAAAGGCTGCGTAAACTTGGTTTGGAAACAATTTCCGTAGACGATTTCGAGCAATTACCGCCTAACAGCAGAGTTCTAATAAGAGCACACGGAGAGCCGCCTTCAACTTATGAAAAGGCACTTAAGTACGGGATTGAATTAGTTGATGCAACTTGTCCGGTTGTAACTAAAGTACAGGAAAGAATCCGGAAGTTTGTAGATAAAGACTACCAGGTTGTAATTTACGGAAAAAAAGACCATGCTGAAGTTATAGGATTAAGAGGTGTAACAAAAGATACTGCAATTGTTGTATTAAACCTTGAAGAAGCATTGGCAAAAATTGATTTCAAAAAGCCAACAGTTCTTTTTTCGCAGACAACAATGAATAAAGACGAATTTGCTAAAATTGCAGCATCACTCAAAGAAAAAGTAAATGAACTTGTTATAGGCAGTATTGAAGAAGTAGCCGTTGAATTTCACGCGAAAGATACAATATGCGGACAGGTCTCAGGCAGAGAGAAAAAATTAAGAGAATTTGCAAGAACAAATGATATTATAGTCTTTTCTGCTGGAAGAAAAAGCAGTAACGGAAAAGTTTTATATCAAATATGTAAAGAGGAAAACCACAATACATATTTCATAGAATCAGTGGAAGAAATCGAATGGTCCTGGTTCGATGAAGCCGAATCTGTTGGTATAACAGGTGCAACATCCACTCCACAGTGGGTAATGAATGAAATTAAAAGAGAGATAGAGAAAAAATTTCAAAGATAGAAATACAATAAAAACCGTAGTTAATTAAATATGTTAAACTAATTATTCTGTTTTGTTCGATTTTACGGTTTTATCAACAAAATGGAACAATCTATAGGAGGACTTAATGTCTGACGAAACAAAAAAAACACCCCCTTCCTTTAACGATGAATTTGAAAAATCCAAAAAGTTTTTCTACGAAGATGAATACTCTCCGGAAGAATTTGCTGCTCTTTCAAAACTTTACGGCGAGTCGTTTCGCGATGTAAAAGAAGGCGAACTTATAAAAGGAAAAATCGTTCAAATCCAAAATGACAACGTAATTGTAGACATCGGATTCAAATCCGAAGGTTCAGTTCCAAAAGATGAATTCCACAGCAGCGAAGAGATAAAAGTAGGACAGGAAATCGAAGTTGTTTTGGAAAATGTTGAGGATCAGGAAGGCAATTTAGTTTTAAGTAAAAGACGGGCTGACTTTTTAAGAATATGGGAAAAAGTTCTAAATGCTTATGAAACAGGTGAGATTATTATTGGTAAAATCGTACGTAGAATTAAAGGCGGTATGGTTGTGGACTTAATAGGTATGGAAGCATTCTTACCTGGTTCTCAAATTGATGTTCGCCCTATTCGCGATTTCGATGCTTTTGTCGGAAAAGATATGGAATTCAAAGTCGTTAAAGTAAACATTCCGACTGAAAACGTTGTTGTTTCGCATAAAGTACTCGTCGAAGAAGAAATGGCTGATCAAAGAAAATCTATTCTTGACAAACTTGAAAAAGGTCAGATTCTTGAGGGTGTTGTTAAAGCTATTACAGACTTCGGTGTATTCGTTGATTTAGGCGGGGTTGACGGTTTGATTCACATTACCGATTTAAGCTGGGGTAGAATCAACCATCCGAATGAAGTTGTAAAACTTGACCAAACAATTAACGTTGTTGTTACTGATTTCGACGAAGAGAAAAAACGTATTTCACTTAGCTTGAAAAAACTTATGCCTCATCCATGGGAAAGTATTGATGAAAAATATAAGATCGGCGATAAAGTATCCGGTAAAGTTGTTTCTCTTACTGAATACGGTGCATTCATTGAAATCGAAAAGGGTATTGAAGGTTTAATCCACAATTCAGAAATGAGCTGGACTCAACACATTAAGCATCCTTCACAGGTTGTTTCTATGGGACAGGTTATCGAAGCAGTTATTCTAAGTCTTGATAAAGATGAAAAGAAAATATCGCTCGGTATTAAACAACTTGAACCGGACCCGTGGCAGGAATTATTGGTGAAATACCCGGTCGGTTCATTGCACAGCGGAATCGCAAGAAATCTAACAAACTTCGGAGTATTTGTTGAACTTGAACCAGGAGTTGACGGATTAGTTCACATTTCAGATCTTTCATGGACAAAGAAAATCAGGCACCCCGGCGAAGTCATCAAAAAAGGTGAAAAGCTGGATGTTATTGTACTCGGCGTTGATGTTGAACAAAGAAAGATTTCTCTCGGACATAAACAAATTCAAGATAATCCATGGGACAGCCTTGAAAAAGAATATTCCGCTGGAACAAATACCGGTGGAAAGATTGTCCGCATAATTGAAAAAGGTATTATAATTGAATTACCTGCTGGTGTTGACGGATTTGTTCCAACCTCACATCTTTCAACTGCAAGGATCAAAAACTTAACGTATCATTTCCCGATTGAAACGGATATGAAACTAAAAGTAATTGAATTCGACAAAGAGAATAAGAAAATCGTTCTTAGCGCTTTAGCTTACCTACAGGAAAGACCTGATGAAGAAATCATCAGCTATATTGAAACCTATAAATTGGAAAAAGTTTCGATTGATGATATAAAAAATGCTGAAGTACGTACAGTGCTGCCTTCGGATATTCCTAACTTCGACTTAGTAGAAGAACTACCGAAGTATGAAGAACCTAAAGAAGAAGTTGCTCCCGCGGTAGTAGAACCAGCCGCAGAAGTTAAAACGGTTGAAAAACCTGAAGAAGGTAAAACAGAAGAAAATAGTGAAGTAAAAGAATAAAACACAAAGGCAGGGAGTCAAACTCCCTGCCTATCTTTTTTATAAATGTCGAAAAAAATAGCTCTCCATACACTCGGTTGTAAATTAAACTATTCCGAAACATCCACAATAGGAAAAAACTTTATTGATCAAGGGTTTGAACTTGTCGATTTTAAATCCAAAGCAGATGTTTATCTTATTAATACATGCACAGTAACCGAGAATGCCGATAGAGAATGCAGGCAGATTATCCGGTCAGCTTTAAGAAAAAATCCTGAAGCTGCAATTGTTGTTACAGGTTGTTATGCACAGCTTAAACCTGAAGAGATTGCATCAATTGAAGGTGTGGATTATATACTTGGAAGTAAGGAGAAATTTGAAATCTTTTCTTTGCTTGAAAACCTGGATAAAAAAGACAAGCCGGAGGTTTTTGTAACTTCAACAGAGGAACATGACAAAAGTTTCGGTATTGCCGCCTCAAGCGATTCGGATGAAAGAACAAGAGCATTTTTCAAAATTCAGGATGGATGCGATTATAAATGTTCTTATTGTACAATTCCCCTTGCAAGAGGTAAAAGCCGAAGCCTTCAACCTGAACAAGTCTTAAAACAGTTTAATGATATTCTCCAATTAGGTTATAAAGAAATTATTTTAACTGGCGTTAATGTTGGGGATTATGGTAAAAATACGGGTATCAACTTACTTGGTCTATTAAAGAAAATGATTGAAATTGAAGGTGATTTTAGAATTAGAATTAGTTCTATTGAACCGAACTTATTGAATGACAGTATTATAGAATTAACTGCTGAATCAGGTAAACTCTGCAATCATTTTCACATACCGTTACAAAGCGGAAACAATAAAATCCTTTCTCTGATGCAAAGAAGGTACAAAAGAGAATTGTATCACGATTTGATTTATAAAATCAAAAATAGAATTCCCGATGCCGGGATTGGTGTTGATGTTATTGTCGGTTTCCCTGGTGAGTCCTACGATGATTTTATTGAGACATATAACTTCTTGAAGGAGCTTCCGATTTCATATTTGCATGTGTTTACTTATTCGGAAAGAGAGAATACTTTGTCCGTAACAATAAAAGATAAAGTAGCACATACTGAGAAGAAGAAGCGTACGAATATGCTGAGGATACTGAGCGAGAAGAAGAGATTCGAATTTCATCAATCGTTACTCAATAATTGTGTTGAAGTAATCTTTGAAGAGAATAACATTAATGGAAAGATGAAAGGATATAGTTCAAATTACGTAAGAGTTACTCACGATTTTAATATAGAGTTTGTTAATTCTTCCGTACTGATGAAAATTACCGAAGCAAAAGGGGATATATGTAAAGGGGAAATAATGGGGATAAAAAAATCTGTTGTATAGCAACCTAATTAAGTATTAAGTTACAGATAAAAAATATGAAAAAAGTCGTAATTGCAGTTTTATTAACAGCATCAGTTTTATATTGTCAAAGAAATAAATTAATAGAAGACAGCAAGTCTTTTTCAAACAACGAACAGTTTTCAAATTCGATAGCATTTGCTGAAAACAATTCAGGTGAAAAGAAGAATCCTGCACTTGCAATTCTTTATTCGGCGTTACTGCCTGGAATGGGTGAATTATACGCAGGTGATTATAGTTTCGGTCAGTATTTAACGATGGCAGAAGCTGCCTTTTGGGGAACTTATTTAGGTATGAAGTATTACGGTAATTGGAAAAGAGATAATTATAAAGAGTATGCTAAATCGTTTGGGGGAGTAAATCTTAATGGAAAAGATGATGATTATTTTGCAAGCATCGGTGAGTATTCAAATATTGACCAGTATAATGATGATAAAGCTCTGAACCGGTCATTCGATGAAATGTACAGCAATGATACCGATTCTTGGAAATGGCAAACCGAATCGGATAGAAAAACTTACAGAAATATGTGGCTCTCAAGTCAACATGCTTTTAATAATACAAGATTTGTTGTTGGAGCAATGTTACTTAATAGATTGGTAAGTATCATTAATGCAGTAAGATTAACAACTGCTCATAATAAAAGTATCATGTCGGATTTTAACGTTTACTTTGATGCCGATCCCTATGGTAATTCAATGTCTGATTTTAATATCAATCTTGTTAAAGGATTTTAAAGTTTGAGTGAGCAGAAATTATTTTTTCTGCTCAATTTTTTTTACCATTTTCAATACATACTCGTCTTTAGGTGAAAAACGTAGGCTTCTTCTATAACTTCGTAACGCTAATCCCATATTATTATCCTTAAAATAAACATCACCCAAACCGGTATAAGCTTCTGCATATTCGGGATTATTCTCAATTATCATATTAAAAACAATTATTGCTTCTTTGAAACGCTTTGTATTAAGAAAATCATACCCGAGTAGTTTAAGTTCCTCTTTTGAGATATTGTACACTTCAACAGAGTCTGTTTTATATTTTTCATATAGAACCAGTGTTGTATCAATTCCAGAGGTAAAAGTAGTGTTTAGTAGTTTATCAGCAAGAGACTTTTTGGGTGTAGGAATTTTATCGTTAGAAAAAAAACTCACAGAAAGGCTTATTGCCGGGTCTTCAAGATGCCTATCCCTTATATTGATTAAGTAAACTGAAGCGACTTTTTCTACAGGATAAATAACCAAATTTGATGTGAATCCAGTTCCACCACCTTGATGTCCGAAATATTTTCTACCAAGCTCATCTGTTCCAAGAGTAAAGCCGAGACCGTAATTGCGTGTCTCTCCGTTCTTAAGTTTTGTAGGAATAAGCATTGAGTCGAGAGAAGATTGTTTAATTAGCTTTTCACTCTGAAGTGCTATTGCAAACTTGAGTAAATCCTCGACTGATGATAAAATACCGCCACCCGGGAATTTTATCGTTAAATCAGCTAAAGGGGCGTTCTCAATTCTTCTGTAAACATTTCTTTGATACCCGTCTGCACGGTTAGGTATTAAAACGTTGTAATAATCGAGATGTGAATTCGACATCCCGGCTACATTAAAAATGTTCTGTTTTAAATACTCTCCGAATGACTGTTCCGATACTGCTTCAATTATTGCTGCTAATACATTATAAGTAAGAGTTGAATACAAATACTTTGTTCCAGGTTCATGTTGTAATGAATCGTAAGCGAAATAGAGGACTGAACTTTTAATTGTCGGGAAGTTTGTTTTACTATGTACTTCATCCGGTCCTTTATATGTGCGTATGCCTGAAGTATGGTTTAGAAGATGTCTCACTGTAACAATCCATCTCTTTTTCGGGAAATACGAAATATATGAGCGGATATCTGTATCAAGTTTTATTTTCCCTTTTTCAACAAGCTGCATAATAGCAACGGCGGTTATTGATTTGGATATGGATGCTATTCTGTAAACACTATTAGTATTTGCTGGTACATTATTCTCAAGATTAATATAACCGCTGCTTCCCATCCATACAATATTTCCATTCTGGCTTAATCCCGCTGCAATTGATGGGACTTCCTTATTAATTCTATACTCATTAATGAATTTTTGAAAATCATCATTTTGATTCTGTCCCCAAAGAGAAACAGTAACAAAAAACATGACGAAAATAAATTTAGAATATTTTGGGTAGACGGGTTTAAGAAAAGGTTGTAAACTCATAAAATGTTTCGCTAAAAAAAAGGAAGCATTTCTGCTTCCTTTGTCATTATTGCCTTTTGACTAAAATATTATCAATTAAGTTGTACTCCTTGGCTTCTTCAGGAGTTAAAAAGTAATCTCTATCCGAATCTTTTGTTATCTGCTCGGTAGTTTTACCTGTATGTTTTGCAAGAATTGCGTAGAGTGTATCGCGTGTTTTCAACATCTCTTTTGCATGTATTTCAATATCGGATGTTTGTCCGCCTAACCCTCCTATGGAAGGTTGATGAAGCATTATTTTTGAATGAGGCAAAGAAGTTCTTTTTCCGGCTGCACCGCCTGCAAGTAAAACAGCCCCCATACTTGCAGCCATTCCAACACAAATTGTTGCTACATCGGGTTTGATATAGTTCATTGTATCGTAGATAGCTAAACCTGCGCTTACACTTCCTCCCGGCGAATTTATATAGAGGAAAATATCTTTTTGTGAATCTTCCGCTTCAAGAAAAATCAATTGTGCAATAGTCAAACTTGCTACATGGTCGTCAATTGCGGTTCCTAAAAAAATAATCCTCTCCCGTAGAAGCCTGGAATAAATATCCATACCACGTTCGCCGCGGCCTGTCTGTTCAATAACATAAGGAACAAGCTGGTTATAAATCTCAACACTATTTTTCATTTGTTTCTTCCTTTTTAATCTTTTCGTAGTACTCTGTTACAGGTACTTTTTTCATAACATTGTTTTTAACAATAAATTTCCAGAAAAGTTCGCCGAGCAATTGATTTTTGGCTTCTTCATTTACTGTTAAGTGTTTGTACATAGTATCATAAGACATTTCGTAATATTCGGCACGTTCTTTAGCTATTTCCTGAATGGCTTCATCAGTAACGGTAATGTTTTCCATCGTAATAATAGCATCTTTAAGAAGAAACCATTTAACTCCGAATTCAGCAGAGGGGATAAGATTTTTCCTGATGTTTTCAACATCAACATTTTTTACTTTTTTCTCTTTAAGATATTTAATCCTTTCTTTTACGAGCTCTTCCAAATAATTATTTACCATTACCCGGGGCACGGAGATAGGATTTAATTCCACTATCTTTTCTTCCATTTTTCTATCAAATATCTTGTTTATTTCATCATCATAATGCCTTTGATAAAGCTTGCGAAAATGTTCACGAAGTTCATTTTCATTAGATGCTTTATCACCGGAAATCGATTTAATCATTTCTTCGGTTAGTTCAGGCATAACCGTTTTTTCGATATTTTTTATAGTAGCTGTGTATGAATGAGAATGCTCATGTTCTTCTGCATCCCCTTCATGTTTAGCTTTATGGCTGTAAGAGTAACTGAATTTATCACCTACTTTTTTATTCTGGGATTTATCAATCAACTCCTTGTATACTCTTTTATTTCCAAGGTGAACCCTTACATCTCTTTGAACACTATTTTCAACCGGTTCTCCTTTATCGTCAAGCATTTCGATATCCATTGTAACCGAGTAGTTGTCGCCATCAATAATCTCTGCTTGTTCGTGAGTAGCTTTGGAATATAAAAAGTTATAAATTTCAACCTCAATTTCTTCTTCGGTAGTAACTATGTCGGGCACTTCTATTTCAATACCTTTGTAGTTTTTTAACTCAATATCCGGCATCACTTCATATTTTACTTTAAAATGAAGAGGTTCGCCCGGCTTGTAATTTACATCAGTAAGAACCGGTTCTCCAATAGGTTTTAATTCCTTCTCTTTAACAACATCCCAGAAAATCCGATTAGTAATTTTTTCGACTGCGTCATACTCAAGGGAATCACCGTATATTTTTTTAATCGCAGAAATCGGTGCTTTACCTTTTCTGAAGCCGTCAATTTGAATTGTTTTTACTTTTTTTGAAACTTCAGCATCTACAAGGGGTTTTATTTCTTCGGCTGTATATGAAACCTCAACCTCATTCTCAGAATTTGAAAGATAATTTATTTTTGTTTCCAATTTAACCTCATAGTTTTAAAATTAGGAGTGCGAAAAGGGGGACTCGAACCCCCACATCTCTCGATACTAGATCCTAAGTCTAGCGCGTCTGCCAATTCCGCCACTTTCGCATTGATGTAAGAATATTTGATTTTTTGAAGTCCAAATATAACGCAGTCAGTTCTGTTTACCAAAAATGAAAAACCTTATTTATAATAAAAAATCCATGAATAAGGGTTAAAATATCAGGATATTGGGAAATCGTACTAATTGTTGTTTCGGTACTTCAAATACTAAATTGCACTTATTCGAATAGGAACTTTTTATTATTTGTCTTATGTTTTACCTATAAAGTTACAAAATTAAATTTTCACAATATTTGGAATATGAAATGAATAGATGGTTGATGATAATGTTTTTGTTGATGGGAATACAGATTAATTCTCAACAAAGCGGATTGATAATGGGAAAAGTTACTGACGCTACTACAAAACAACCCATACCCGGCGTAAATGTGTTTTTATTGGGGACAACATTTGGTGCAGCAACTGATGATAAAGGAGAATATTCAATTAGGAATATTCCAGTGGGCAGCTACCAGTTGCGGGCATCGGCAATCGGGTATGATCCTACGGTAAAAACTGATGTTATAATTAATGCTGCCAGACCAGCAATGATTGATTTTCAACTAAAGGAATCAATCATTGAACTCGGAAGCGTAGAAGTAACTGCGGATTATTTTACGAAAGTTCCGACTGAAGTTAATAGCATTAAAACTTTCAACTAGGAAGAAATACGAAGAGCTCCGGGTGGATTTGAAGATGTTGTTAGGGCACTCTCTGTCTTACCGGGAGTAGCTCAAGCTGAAGCCGGAAGGAACGATCTTGTAGTTCGGGGGGGGGCTCCATCTGAAAATTTATTTATTGTGGACGGATTCCCTGTTCAAAATATAAACCATTTCGGGAGTCAGGGTGCATCCGGTGGACCATTAAGTTACGTCAATCTTGATTTCGTAAGAGAGACATCATTTTCAACCGGTGGTTTTTCTGCATTATACGGCGACAAACTTTCAAGCGTTTTAACAATTGATTTACGGGATGGACGTAAAGATAAATTCGGCGGGAAAGCTACTATTTCTGCGACACAATTCGGTTTGAATGCAGAAGGACCTTTATCGGATAAATCTAATTTTTTGTTTTCTGCACGCAGAAGCTACCTCGATTTTATATTCAAAGCAGCAGGCTTCGGGTTCGTCCCGGAATACTATGACTTACTTACGAAAATAAATTATAATTTTGATAATAATAACTCACTCTCTTTTTTACTAATTGGTGCATTTGATAACGTGAAGTTTTTTAATGATACAGAAGAAAAAAGGTATAAAAACTCAAGAGCTCTTGCCAGCGATCAGACACAGTATATAACCGGTTTATCTTTCAGGCATTTGTTTAACAAAGGTTTTTATACAATAAGTTTAAGCAGAAATTATATTGATTATGATACTGTACAAAGAGATTCGCTTTTAAACCCGGTGTTTATGAATGTATCGAAAGAGGAAGAAAACACTCTACGTGGCGATCTTGTATACAAAATCTCTCCGAAAGCAGAAGTAAATGTTGGAGCGTCAATAAAACTAATTCAATTTGAAGCCAGTGTAAAACTTCCGTTTTTTATTACAACATTCGGAGAAACATTAAATGTTACAGCCTTGAACAGCGGGGAAAACTTTTGGAAATCAGATGCTTATTTTCAGTATAGCGGTTTTTACTTCAATAGGTTAAGAATGAATCTCGGAATTAGAACAGATTACTTCAACGCTATAAGTCAAAAATATTCCTTCAGCCCGCGATTATCTTTGGCGTATCTATTAACCGATATAACAACATTGAACTTCAGCACAGGGATTTATCATCAAAGCCCCTCCTATATTTGGCTTATTTCGGATGCAACAAACAGGGAATTGAAAAAAATACGTGTTGATCAATATATCCTCGGTATAGATCATCGGTTAAGAAACGATGTGAACCTAAGAGTTGAATCTTATTATAAAGATTATAAAAACTATCCGGCAAGTATTACCCGTCCTTATATTGTACTTGCCAATACAGGAGCCGGGTATACCGGTGCAGAAGATAATTTCGCTTCTTTCGGTTTGGAACCGCTTGTTAGCGAGGGGAAAGGTTTTTCGAGGGGTGTCGAACTATCGGTTCAGAAAAAATCATCACGCATATCTCATTACGGGCTTTTTTCTCTAACCTATAATGAAACATTTTTCACTCCGCTTGATGGAATTAAGCGTCCCGGAGCTTATGAACAAAAATGGATTCTTAATCTGAGTGTCGGATATATTTTTAATGAAAAGTGGGAAGCAAGCTTCAAGTTTAGGTATGCTACAGGTAAACCTTACACACCGTTTAATCCGGATGGAACTCAAAGTCTTGCAAATTATTTTTCAAAAAGATTACCGGAATTGCACAGCCTAGACGTTCGGGTTGACAGAAGGTGGAATTTCGATGGATGGACTTTGATCACTTATATTGATATTCAAAATGTATACAACCGCGATAATGTTAGCTTATATAGGTGGGATGCAAGAACAAAAACAGTAGATGAAGGAAGCAATATCGGGATACTTCCGTCTATCGGTGTAAGTCTTGAACTGTAGAAAAATGAAAAGTGCAGGGTGAACTTTCTTTCAGCTTAAATGAGCTTAAAAGAATTAACCCTGCATTTTATCAAGTCGATTATTTTGTTAAATTTGCTATTGAAAATGAAATTTAATAAAGACACTATCATTTGAGAAAAATAGTAATAGCGGCAGTTGCAAACAACGGTGTAATTGGAAAATCCGGTTCAGGAATGCTATGGAACATTCCTGAAGAGATAAAACATTTCAAAAATACTACTACAGGTTTTCCTGTAATTTTAGGGAGGAAGACTTTTGAGTTACTCGGGAAACCGTTGTCAAATAGAGTGAACCTTGTATTAACAAGAGATGCCTCATTAAAAAATGTCTCGGATAATGTTGTTATTTTTAATTCTCTTTCCGAATGCTTTCAATTTTGTGAAACAAAGAAATATGAAAAAGTGTTTATAGCCGGCGGCGGGGAGGTATACTCTCAAGCCTTTAAATATGCCGACGAGTTATTGATTTCGTTTATCAATTTTTCTGTTGAAGGTGATATATTCTTTCCGGAGATAGATAGAAACATCTGGTATGTTGACAACCGCGATAAACAGAAAAAATTTGAAATTATCCACTTTAAGAAGAAAACTTAGTTACTTATTTATGGCGAAAATTAAAATATTACCGGAGAACTTAGCTAATAAAATAGCAGCCGGTGAAGTTGTTCAAAGACCCGAATCTGTTGTTAAAGAATTAATAGAAAACTCAATTGATGCTAATGCTACTCTTATTGAAGTTGCAATAAAGAAAGCCGGGAAATCATT
>Ga0116158_10001955_pt1 | contig 18394 bp, 19 predicted proteins | sample AD_UKC052_MetaG_FD_89883 | JGI IMG/M metagenome (GOLD analysis project Ga0116158, IMG submission 89883) | Active sludge microbial communities of municipal wastewater-treating anaerobic digesters from USA - AD_UKC052_MetaG | ecosystem: Engineered > Bioreactor > Anaerobic > Digestate | place: USA... | reverse complement strand
GGAAGACCCCCCCTATAATCAACTGCAACGCCGGAGTGGTGAAACTGGTAGACGCAGGGGACTCAAAATCCCCCGCCCCTCGGGGGCATGACGGTTCGACTCCGTCCTCCGGCACCAGGGAAAATCAGGGGGTTACGAGTCTCAAATGCGACTTGCGACCCCTCTCTTTTGCACTGGTTTTAGGCCGAACGTAGCCAAAACGTAGCTGCGAGCCTTGCATCTCGACGAATTTTTGCCGTTTTAAGGCCGCTTCCTTCAGGTCCTCCTTGGATACTATGTTGTAGCGGTCAAAAACGGCCCTTGTCTTGTGGCCCGATACGGCCATGGCGACCCTCTCAGGGATGCCTGCTCGAACCATGTTTCGGACGGCAGTCCGCCTGAGATCATGGAATAGCATCCCGGGAATTCCCGCCTTTTTACATGCCGCATCCCACGACTTCCTCAGATCGTTCATGCCTTTCCCGTCCTTCAAGAAGACATAGGAACAACCGAAGGCCCTCTTACTTTGAAGACCCTTAAGCAACTTATATAGCTGTGGTTCGAGGTAAAGCGTCCGGCCTTCATCGTTCTTCGTTTCCCCCGGTTCCAGCCTTACTATACCCTCCTGAAGATCCACTTGATCCCATTTCAGCGAGAGGATCTCCTGCTTTCTCCAACCCGTTAGGTATGCAAATGTAACAACGGGTCTGAGATGCTCAGGCAAAGTTCGCATTAGACTCTGATATTGCTCGTGCTCAAAGAATCCTTTCCGAATGTTATTCTCTTTCAGCATCGGGATGTAAGGAACGTAAGCAACCCTTGGAGGAGTTGATCGAGCGGCAAGATTGAATATCCTCTTGAGGGCGGCGAGTTCTCTGTTGACTGTCGCATTAGATTTACCCTCGTCGAGACGCTTCTCGATGTATTTCTTGATGACCGGTGTTGTAATTTCGGGAACCTTCATTCCACCGAACGCATCACGAAGATACCGTACACATCGTTCCGCTTTCTCGACACTCTTCTTTTTGTTAATTCGGTAATCCGTGAGATAGTCCCCCACGAGCTCATCAAACTTCACACGTTCGAAACATACGCCAGGGAGTTTTCCATGGGCGATCTCACCCTCACGACGCCGAAGCAACTGTTCGGCCACCACCTTGAGAGGACTTCCACTTGACTCGCTGTAGACTCTTCCATGTTTAGAATACTTGATCCACAAATACTTAGAATCCTTTCGCCTGTAAACACATCCCATTTTATTCACTTCCTTTCCGGGAGCGTCTTCGCTTGACAAACTTGATGTCATAGCCGAGGTAACCGACGACCTGTAGGAACTTCTTGAGGGAAAGGCTTTCGTAGCCGTGCATGAACCTCCAAAAATTGCCGTGGTCGATCCCGAGGTCTTTGCAGACCCGGTAGGGGGTTACCTTCTCCCTGTTCATGATGTCTTTCAGGCGATTCCCCATCATGAAAGGGAGCATACAATATATTTGTGCTAAATACAAAGTATATATTGCACGAAGGGATAAGGCCGTAAATTTCGTATTATGAGCGTATTCGTGACTCATCAGATCGCTCCACTCAGGTGGCAGGACTTATGCCGGTCGATGTAGGCATCTAGGTCACGGATGTCCAAGAGTTGCTTCCGTCCTCCGTCGATCTTCATGTAGGGTAACTCACCCGACCAGATCAGGGAGCGGACGGTGTACTCCGACAGGCCAAGGTAAATGGCGGCCTCCTTGATCGAGTACATCCGTTTGTACAGAGAATCCGTAGTCCCCTGTGCCCTCTGTGGCCCTTTACTCATGCCCTCTCCCCGAGTGCTGTATAACCATATTTTCAGCCGGCCTCAGTTGGGATCCCCCCAGCGGGTCTGGAGTGACCCGCCAGGGGGGTTGATGGTTAATCAGTTACTCATCCTTAGGCTCCCAAAATGGGCAACCACCTTCGGTGTCACCTTCCTCTTGCGGCCCTCGCAGTTTCGCCAGAAGGAATTCCAAGTTCGTAAACTCTTCCATCAGGATGTCCATGTCGAGGCCAACACAATACGAACACTCTCCACCGCAATCCAAACGTGAGTGTAAATTACCAAGGATCCCGAGTGTGGCCGTTTTTATTAACCTCGTTTTTCTCATTGCTTCAGTTATTGACTGTTTTTCCACAGACTGCATGTTGGTTATCCTCCTTATTCTTTTGCTATTGGTTTCGGTTAACCCATCCCCCAATGAGATGGTTATTTGTGGGGGTACCCCTATGGCAATATATAGAATACTCTTCAAAATGTGAGATGGGCCCGTCCCTGAAATGCGCCCCTACAACTTCAAAATGTGAACTCCACCGGCCCGAAAAGGCCCTTCTATTTCCAAAATTGAAGTTATAGGTCTCACATTTTGGAGTTAGTTGCGTTCTTTCTGGGTATGATTGATTTTCGATTGACCTGTACAAATTCCTCTGTTCCATATTTCCTCCACCTCTCTGAAAGTGTGAAAAGGCTCTTGCTCCTGCTGTCTCCTCTCAACCCTCCCTTGTATGCGAGGTCAATGAAGCCGTGTTCCACGAGGTGATTAATGATGTTAGAAAATGTCCCCTCGGCGAATCCATACTTACGAGCCTCAGGATAGGTGAAGTCGAACTCGCTCTCGTATCTTTGAGGATCGTTAGGGCTTAACCTCACCTTGCCGAGAAAGTACGGCAACGCCTTGGCAGCGGATGGGGGCAAATCCTTATATGCTTGGTGGTTCAGCATGTCCCAAGTTAATGGCACGAATGGAGGCAGTTTGTTATTCTCCTTATTCCTCCTACCTCTCCTCCTTCCCCCACCGGGTTTGCCAGAACCCAACAAACGGGGATCACGATTGTTCGCTACCCGCTCCATGGGCGATCCTTGTCCCAAAGTAGGACTGACTTCACGAAACTCACTTTTTTCGACTGAAAAGCCCCCCTGATCACTCATCGGCTACCTTACCCCTACCCCCTTCATAAAAATTGATCCTAGGCCCCGTAACCCCCACTCAGCGGGGTTTTGGGGACATTACTTTGACCCATCCCAAACCCCTTTTTTCGTCCTCCGCCGACTCCTTCCCGTGAGGGGTTCTTCCCGAACCTGTAGGGATGCAACGGACAGTTCGTACTTCCACATTCCCGGACGAACTGGGCACTCCCGCCCATGCATTCTAAACAGAACTGCCTGAAGACCTTCATGGGTGGTCTCCGCTTGCCCATGCGGTACAAGTAGAACGGGCACGGTCGTCCGGTGACAATCACGAGACCGCCGCCGCATTGCTCGACTTCGGAATCCCGCCTGTCCCGAATACAATAGTGGCAGTATTCGTGGAGGGTCTGCTTGGGGGTCACTCTCTTGGTTGTCCTGAACCCACCTGAACTTTGTCTGTTGACCCTAGTCGTCATCAGTCCTCCTCGGGATGAAAATAAAAAACCACCAGTAACTGTTCTGTTTCTGGTGGTTGAATTTTAACCCGTTTACGATATATGGGCAATAAATGCTTAGTCTTTACAATATGTTACGTCTCCCAAACTTTAAGGGACACCTCAAATTCAAGGGACAGTGTTTTCTAGACTATTTGTAATACTCCGGTTCCTCCTCTCTCTGTTTTTGCTTCTTCAATCGCTGGTAGGTCTTCTCGCATTCTTTTGCGTAGCAGTGAATCTTCTTCTTATCCCTCGCAATAAAGAATGTGCCGCAATATGGGCACCTCTTGATTTTCCCACGGTCGTTATGAAGCAGGAACTCACAGAGGCTGTGTGTGTTGACGCTGATTATAAATTTCCTGAGAGGATCATAGTCATGTCTGTTGTCAAAAGTTAAATCGAATGACGGATAGTACATACGCCCTAAAGAGGAGGGCACATTTCCTTTATCAGTGGATTCGCCAATGAGAGTCTCGACTCTTGTCCGGATGCAGTTGTTCATCATAAACATGAATGATTCGAAGTGATCAATTAGTTCATAATCCATTCCCCCAATGACATCTTCTAATATTTTTTTGAATATGATTTGGTCGCATTCATAACACTTCAGTCTGTTGGACCCCTCAAATAGTTCGGGCTTATCAAGAAAGAATTTTCTTCCATGGCTCAGGTAGCAAGGCTTCTTATAATCAATAAAACCATAGGCCGCCCTGAATGCCGCCGCATATATATCTTCTATGGCTTTTATGACTTTCGGATTTTTGAATGCTTTCTTCTTAAGGGTTCGTTTGATATCACGGGCAACCTGCTGACAATCCGGATCCCCATTATCGAATTTTATTTTGAATGAGTCTTTGCCGCTTTTAACAAGTTTTTCCGCAACCATGTCCGTAGTCAGTCGAGCAACTGTCAAATACCTTTCAACCGTTGGCTCATCGAACCCATCGATATGATGTCCTGAGAGTGTTGTGAATATTTTTTTATTCCAGTCATAGAACGATCGTGGATTGTCTTGGAACGGAGCATTCACATAATCGAGGAATATACTCTGGATGAAAGATTGAAGTTTGTTCATCATTCACTCCCGTCGTTATTATCTTTAATTCAATAATCCTTATATTGATGACCAACAAAAAATCAATAAATTCTTGATTATTTTAGGAATATTTCGTATTTAGCGAATGCAGGTTTAAATAACCACAAAGTCACGGCGAAGAATTCAAAGGGAGGGAAGTGCCGTGGGTTAATCGCAAAGACCCCATTTCTCAAAAGAGGTCGGGGTTTTGTTTTTTTATATTTTATCTCACTATGAGAGGGAATAAGTATGGCACTTTGGATGGTAAGAGCTGGCAAGCATGGAGAGTATGAAAAGAAGTTTCTCGATGACAACAGAATCTATGCAACATGGGATGATCTTTCATCGGATGTAGGAAAGACAAAAAATCGAGAAGAGTTATTAAATATGATCCGACAAGTTGAGTTATATAGCGGTGAAAAAATCAACACTCTAAAAAATTGGACTAATCAGTTATGGCCATTTGTCCACGAAATGAAGGAAGGCGATTGGGTTGTTTTACTAAGTAAAATGAAGCCAGCAATTCATATAGCAGAAATAATTGGGCCATATAAATTCGATGCTGATGCCGAGGATCCTTATTATCACTTCCATGATGTAAAATGGTTTGCAACCGATATACCACGAGTAAATTTTGATCAAGACGTATTGTATTCATTTGGAGCGTTCATGACGATATGCCAAATAAAGCGAAATGATGCCGAAGCTCGTATCAGACGAATGGCGAAAAATAATTGGACAGTTAAAGATACTTATGTGCCGAAGCAAAAAGATGGACCCGTCGAGGTAGAAGAAGGTCAACTTGATTTGGAACTGCTCGCTAAAGACCAAATAGCGAAACTTATAACACGAAAATTTAAAGGTCATGAGATGACCCGGTTAGTCGAGGCGATTTTGAAGGCACAAGGATACACAACATATCGTAGCCCAGAGGGGCCCGATAAGGGCATTGATATACTTGCCGCTCCTGGTCCATTGGGTTTCGGCAAGCCAAGGATTTGTGTGCAAGTTAAATCAGGAAATACACCGGTGGATTTGCCGACAATGAATCAGTTAATTGGTTCGATGCAAAATGTGCAAGCTGATCAAGGACTATTCGTCTCCTGGAGCGGCTTTAAAACATCTATCGATAAAGAAATTCCAACTCAATTCTTTCGGGTTCGTCTCTGGGATCAGTCAACTATCATAGGTGAATTATTAAATAACTATGACCGTTTGGATGAGGATTTGAAAGCGGAATTGTCGCTCAAAAGGATCTGGTCGATTGCTCTGCAGGAAGAAGAAACCTGAACACCGGGTAACAACAAGCTATTAGATTATGACGCCAGAGGAAAAGGCACGGCAAAGAATTGATCAACTGCTTGAGCTTGCAGGTTGGCAGATTCAGGACCGAAAAGAAGCGAATCTCGGTGCTTCCCTTGGCGTTGCGATTCGTGAATTTCCTCTCAAATCAGGCTTTGCTGACTATCTTCTCTATGTGGACCGGAAAGCTGTCGGTGTTGTTGAAGCAAAGCCGTTCGGCACTTCTCTAAGCGGTGTAGAGGAGCAGACTAAGGGCTACATCGAAAATCTTCCAGATACCCTTCAATGTTACCAAAAACCCCTCCCCTTTGCCTATGAGAGCACAGGTATAGAAACCTATTTTCGGGATTTGCGGGACATCGAACATCGCTCACGCCGTTTATTTGCATTCCACAAGCCCGAAACCTTGCATGAATGGCTTGGCGAAAGTAATACCCTTCGCAATAAACTGAAGGTGCTGCCCCCCCTTATCAAAGCGAGCCTCAGAGATTGTCAGATTGAGGCTGTCCAAAACCTCGACAAATCGTTTGCGGATACACGGCCGAGGGCCCTGATTCAGATGGCTACGGGTTCAGGAAAGACCTTTACCGCCGTCACATTTGCTTATCGGCTCATCAAATTCGCCAACGCCAGAAGGATTCTGTTCTTGGTTGACCGGAATAACCTCGGGCGTCAAACAAGGATGGAGTTTCAGCAATATGTGACCCCCGATGACGGCCGGAAATTTACAGAACTCTACAATGTCCAACACCTCACCTCAAATACTCTGGATCCTGTCAGTCGGGTCTGTATCACAACCATCCAGAGGCTCTTTTCCATGCTCAAGGGGGAAACGGAGTTTTTCGAGGAAAATGAAGAAGGTTCAACCTTCGAGATCTCTCCCGACGGCAAGCCAGTCGAAGTCACATACAATCCCAAGATCCCCATAGAAACTTTCGATTTTATCGTGACCGATGAATGCCATCGCTCCATATACAACCTCTGGCGTCAGGTGCTCGAATACTTCGATGCCTTTCTAATCGGCCTCACGGCCACCCCATCAAAGCAAACCCTTGGTTTCTTCGACCAGAATCTCGTCATGGAATACAGCCACGAGAGGGCCGTGGCCGATGGGGTGAATGTTGGTTACGATGTCTATCGCATCAAGACGAAAATCACCGAGGAAGGAAGCACAGTCGAGGCCGGGAATTACATAGACAAGCGGAGCAAACTAACGAGGCAGACAAAGTGGGATCTCCTGGACGAAGATCTGGAATACAATAGCAGCCAACTTGACCGTGATGTTGTTTCCCCTGATCAAATCCGGACGATCATAAGGACTTTCAGGGATAAACTTCCTACCGAAATCTTCCCGGGGCGAACAGAAGTCCCCAAGACCCTTATCTTTGCTAAGGATGATTCTCATGCCGAGGATATTGTCCATATCGCAAGGGAAGAGTTTGGCAAGGGAAACGAGTTCTGCAAAAAGATAACTTACAAAACCATGGGGGAAAAGCCCGAGGATCTAATAGCCAGTTTCAGGAACTCCTACTATCCTCGCATTGCCGTTACCGTGGATATGATCTCGACCGGGACGGACATCCGCCCCCTCGAATGCCTGATCTTCATGCGGGATGTAAGATCCCGGGTTTATTTTGAGCAGATGAAAGGGCGAGGGACGAGGACCATCTCATCTACCGATTTCAACGCCGTTACCCCCGATGCCAAGAATAAGACCTCTTTTATGATCGTAGATGCGGTTGGTGTCTGCGAAACTGACAAGACCGACTCAAGACCTCTTGAAAAGAAGAAAACCATCCCATTTGATAAACTCATCGAGTCCGTTGCCCTCGGAAACAGGGATGAGGATACTCTTACCTCCCTTGCAGGGAGGCTTGCGAGGATGGATAGAGAGATAGAGGACAAGGACAAAAAAGAAATTCAGACTATATCGGGCGGGAAATCTCTTAAGGAGATGATAAATACCCTGCTCGACGCCGTAGATCCGGATAAACAGGTCGAGAAAGCCAAGGAAATCTATAATACCGACTCGCCTTCAGAGGATCAGATTAAAAAGGCTGGCGATGAACTCGTTAAGATTGCCTGCACTCCCTTCGATAATCCTAAACTCCGGAACACCATCATTGACATCAAAAAACGAAGTGAGCAGATCATTGATACGGTAAGCAAGGACGATGTCATATTTGTTGGCTTTGACGAAAAAGCAAAAGAAAAAGCACAGCACATGGTTGAGACATTCAAGAAGTTTATCGAGGACAATAAAAATGAATTGACTGCCCTTCAGATGATCTACAGCAAACCCTATGGCAAGAGGCACTTGGCCTATGCTGAGATTAAGGAACTTGCTGAGGCGATAACCAAGCCGCCCTACCTTCTGACATCTGAGAACCTCTGGCAGGCGTACAAGCAGTTGGATCAATCAAAGGTCAAGGGGGCCGGGCCTCAAAAGTTGCTGACGAACATTGTTTCTCTTGTCCGGTATGCCATAGGTGAAAGCGATGTTCTTGAGCCTTTCTCCGACACGGTGAATCAACGATTCACATTATGGCTTTCTGCAAAGGAAAAGGCCGGGACCAAGTTCACCGCTACACAAGTTGCATGGCTTACGATGATCAAGGACCATATAGCCACTTCTCTTTCCATAAAGATGGATGACTTTGAACTCGCACCTTTCTATGAAAAGGGCGGGGCCATGAAGATATATAACCTGTTCGGAAATGAACTCAATACGATTTTGAACGAACTCAATGAGGCGTTAGCAATATGATAGTAGAAATAAATGCTCATTCAGAACTACCAAATGGGTGGGTTCAGGCTAACCTCGGCGATGTAGTAAAAATAAGAAACGGCTTTGCTTTCAAAAGCACGGACTATTTAGAAGACGGCGTGTTGCTAATAAGACAAACCAATTTACGGTATAAAACAATAAATTTGGAAGGAGCAGTTTATTTACCCAAAGATTATGCACACAAGTATAAAGATTTTATTGTTGCTAATGGCGACATTCTAGTTGGAATGTCTGGATCAATAGGAAGTCTATGTGTCTATGATCTTGACACTCCAGCATTACAAAATCAACGAACTGGTTTAATGATATTTTATAATCCCGAAGTGAAGTCATATGTCAGATATTTTTTTGAAACACTGAAAGAGTATCTAATCAACATGGCAAAAGGTGTCGCTGTTCAGAATGTGAGTGCTTTGGAAATTGAATCTTGTTCAATGCCACTTCCACCTCTTCCCGAACAACACCGCATTGTCTCCAAAATCGAAGAACTCTTCACCAAACTCGATGCAGGCGTGGACGCCTTGAAGAAGGTCAAGGATGAACTCAAACACTACCGCCAATCCGTCCTGAAACACGCCTTTGAAGGAAAACTCACAGCAGGGTGGAGGGAGGCAAACAAGGGGCAGATAGAACCAGCGTCGGTCCTCTTGGAAAGGATGAAGGAAGAACGGAAAAAGGCCCTCGGGGGAAAATACAAGGAACTGCCGACGGTAGATATATCAGATTTACCGGAGTTGCCAGAAGGGTGGGCATGGACGAGAATTGGCGATATATCAGAAATTATCAGAGGGGCTTCACCACGACCCGCCGGTGACCCTAAATACTTCGGTGGCGATATTCCATGGATTACAGTAGGGGAAATTACCAAAGATTCTAAAATGCATCTTGCTTCTGTAAGTAATTTTGTTACCAAGGCGGGAATGGAAAAAAGTCGTTATATAGAATCAGGAACATTCTTATTAACGAATAGCGGGGCCACATTAGGAGTGCCAAAGATTACTTTGATATCGGGATGCATTAATGACGGCTCCGTTGCTATGTTAGGTCTCGATGAAACGCTAAAAAAATACTTATACTATTTTCTCACAAGCAAAACAGCAAGCCTGAGACGAATCAATCAAGGTGCCGCTCAACCAAATCTTAACACGACTATCGTAAGCAAGATAGAATTTCCACTACCACCTACAGATGAACAAACAGTCGTCGTGAAGGAAATTGAGCAGCATTTTTCATTGGGGGACAAAATAGAGATAGATATAGAAAACAGTATAAAACAATCTCAACGATTGCGTCAGAGTATCTTGAAGAAAGCCTTCGAGGGCAAACTTGTCCCTCAGGACCCAACAGATGAACCGGCGGAGAAACTCCTTGAACGCATCAAGGTTGAACAGGAAAAGCGTGCAAATGAAAGCAAATGGACTAAGAAAATAACTAAAAAGGGAAGGAAGAAAAAGGGGGCGGTATAAATGTCAAACGAATCCGCAACAATCGTCCAGAGATTATGGAACTACTGCAATGTCCTCCGTGACGACGGGGTGAGTTATGGTGACTATGTCGAACAATTGACTTATCTGCTCTTTTTGAAGATGGCCGACGAACAGACCAAACCGCCCTTCAACAAGCCTTCCAGCATACCCTCAGGCCTCGATTGGAACAGCCTCCTCAAAAAAGATGGTGATGCCCTTGAAGTCCACTACAGGCACATCCTTGATACACTTGGTAAGGGAAAAGGGATGTTGGGGGTCATTTTCAGGAAGTCCCAGAACAGGATACAGGATCCGGCAAAGTTGAGGAGGTTGATTGAACTGATCAACGATGAAACATGGGTTGGGATGGATATAGACATCAAGGGTGACATATACGAAGGCCTATTGCAGAAAAACGCTGAGGACATCAAGAGCGGTGCGGGTCAATACTTTACTCCGAGGCCACTCATCAAGGCCATGGTGGGGGTCGTGAAACCGGAACCCAAGATGACGATCTGCGACCCGGCCTGTGGCACAGGCGGCTTTCTCCTTGCCGCTCATGACTATATCTCCAAGAATTATAAATTGGATGTTGAGCAGAAGAAGTTCCTCCGGTTCAATGCACTCAAGGGGAAGGACATCGTTGATAATGTCGCAAGGCTCTGCCTTATGAACCTCTACCTCCACGGCATTGGCGGGGATGAAAGTCCCATCGAGGTGGGCGACTCACTCATATCCGATCCGGGAACCCGCTTCGATATGGTCCTTACCAATCCACCCTTCGGCAAGAAAAGTAGCATCACCATCGTTAACGGAGAGGGGAAGGCCGATAAGGAATCACTCGTTTACGAGAGGCAGGACTTCTGGGCCACTACTTCCAACAAACAACTCAACTTCCTCCAGCATGTAAAGACACTTCTTAAGATCAACGGTAAAGCCGCCATCGTCGTTCCGGACAATGTATTATTCGAGGGCGGTGCGGGCGAGACTGTCAGGAAGAAACTCCTCCACGAATGCGATGTCCACACCCTTCTTAGACTACCTACAGGTATATTCTACGCCCAAGGCGTAAAAGCGAATGTCCTCTTCTTCGATCGAAAGCCAGCCAGCGAAACTCCATGGACAAAGAATCTCTGGATCTACGACCTGAGGACCAATATGCACTTCACGCTCAAGACGAATCAACTCCGTTATGATGACCTTCAGAATTTTGTTAAATACTACAACCCCGCAAACAGGCATGAGCGAAAGGAATCCGAACGATTCCGAGTTTTCCCCTACGACGAACTGATGAAGAGGGACAAGGTGAGCCTCGACATCTTCTGGCTGAAGGACGAAAGCCTTGAAGACTCGGCAAACCTGCCGGCTCCCGAGGTAATTGCTGCTGACATAGTGGAAAATCTCGAAGCGGCTTTGGATCAATTCAGTAGTATATATGAGGCACTGGAAGTTAAACGATGATGGTGGAGAACGAGAGAATTTTTTAGAGACAAATTTCCCAGAATGTGTATTATAGGTGAAAAATATTTACCTTTAGGGGTAAAAAAAGGAGGTTACAAAAATGAAGAAACTATTTGTATTTATTCTCGCTATTACTTTGCTGTTCACATTTTCATTTATCGCCTGCCAGAAGGCAGAGGAGAAGAAGCCTGCACCGGCACCTGCTGCACCAGCACCAGCACCTGAAAAGGCTCCGGCTACTCCTGCACCAGCACCGGCACCTGCAAAGAAGTAGTGCTTATACAAAAACTATCAAGTTGCTAGAAAGGCCGAGCAATCGTCTTAAAAATGTTCGGCCTTTCTAGCACCTAGCCCTTTCTGCCTATGGTAATCGCTCGATTCTGATCAATAGGTGGGCATTGGATAATTTGCCCACATATCACCAAAATTAGTCATATTTCATATAAGTACCTGACACCTCCGTGTGCAACTAGGGGTAAGGAAATTAAATCTTATCGATCCTCCACAACCTCCTCCATAGCAAGGATAAGGAATCGCAAGGGATAATTGAACCGTGTCGGCTGTCGGTCTTACCAAGGCGACGGCCTTTTAATTTTTTTCTCCCAAGGAGGCCCATCCACGCTTACACGTGGCCCCTCCGCCCCCCCGGTGCCCACCCCTCTGGCCCTAGGTCGGCGACATCTCCGCTTAATGCAGATATCCACTGAAATGCAACCGACGAACAATCCCTGATAGTGCCCATATGTTTCACGGCACCGACCTTCCATAATCTTTGCCACCACGCCAAGGGGCTGATATTATTATGCTACAAGATTCTGCGTCTGATAACAAACAAAGGGTAAACTTGTGCAACCGAATTATCTCAACCGATCAATTGCATTATGAAAACAACGCATTTTGGCGTGGGAATCTAAACACAAAGCGACCCTGTTTCCACGGCCATTCCCACCCTCCGTCGACCCCGGGAGGCACATGATGAACATAGGGGTTATCCACACCCTCATCCGTGATTTTTTGAGTATGCAGTCTCTTTTAAGGCGGGCAAAGTCCAACTTTGACGCACCGTCTGCACTTTCAGAGCAACCATCGGACAAGCACATCGATGTTCCCATTGTTTCTAATTAACATACCGATATTACGAACATTTTCTCTAGTTGCCGTCCACACGCACACCATCTCAAACCACCCACCAAACGCTTCAAAAAGCCGTTAATATCGTACGCAAATCCGGACGGATTTCGTTCCGGGTTTCGTTCCACAGTCTGGTGCGAAAAACAGGACCCTGTTGCTGTCCTGAAGTTCGAGATCGATGCCCATAAATGATGAGTTCCTCATTACCAATACTTGACTTTTTTATAAAAAAATAACATTAAATTCCAGCATAAGTTGGGAAGAGACAGTTGAAATGCTTCCCCATTCCGTTCTCCGTGACAAATAGACTAATAGTTCTATCGAAATTAATATGCCTAGTATCGATCAAATTAATTACCAAATTTCGATTGAACAAGTAAAAATACGATTGGCTTGGACAGATCTATTTGTATTTTTATTTGCATTTCTGCCACAAATGAGTATCGACTATTTATCAATTATAGAAATATTTATTCCGGATATTAAGAGCAGAGTTTCCTCTATTGGTTTCTTTCAGTTTATAGTTATGTTACTTGTGGCTGTAATGGGTATTCTACTTTGGTATGTTGTTTCTCGCTACTTTATCCTAAAAAGAATACATAAACTATATATAGAGAAAACAGATCGACTAGAACAAGAATTAAGTAATTTGCAGAGGGCGTCTACAACGACGAACTATACCGTTAATATAACTGTGGCTCCACAAATAACTAATACACAGTGAGGACATCTATGACAAAACCTAAAGTGATATTCCTGTTGTGTAGCGATGAAGTTATAATTGATAAAAGTAATAAATTAAGCATTATTGGAATATTTAACATCATCAACTCCCAAAAATTCCCTGCGGCACATCCAAAATTTTCGATAGTTACCCGGTGGTCTGGTGGTGAAGGTGTGTTCAAAATACGAACAAGATTATTAGATAGCGAAAAAAAAGAGGTTTCTGTATCTCCAGAACATGAATTGAACTTCCAAAGTGTGGATCGAAACCATGATGAAATTGTGACATTAGTTGGCTTTGTGTTTGAGAAAGCCGGTACATATACAATTGAAGCAATTTTGAACGACGAAACAATATTCACTCAGCAACTTATTCTCAACCAACTACAGAGTTAGCCGATTGGTTCAAATAGAACTATTTTGATTCGTGCAGTTTGATAGACTGTAACTAAACTGTAACCGTCTAAACCTAAACTCACCCCACAAAACCTGCTGTACATAGGTAGGTAACCGGTACCGAATGGGGTGTGTCCGGGAACATTTTAAAGCCTATTTGTCCTTTTGGGGTAATCCTAATGACTCGTGAAAACATTTGGGATAAATTGATTTCGCCTTTCCTATCACTAAAAGCGGAAGAGTGAGTGAAAGTTTGCGAAGAATATTCAAAGATTCCTCTTTAACTTCTAAATCAGGATCCCTGTGAACTAAGTTATTTCTAGTTTCGTTACAATCATAAAAATCTTTGATGAGTTCCTTTGGCAATTCAATCTTTAATCTATTTTTAAACCTATTGACTTTGTCCTTTACGGAATCGAAACTCCAAGACCTTACTTCATTTTCTATTTCTTCTTTAAGGACTACGTCTAATCCACGTGCGAGAATGCGACCGAGCTTAATATGTTTGTCCGATTTCAACAACAATGGGTACTGTTTTAATATTTCCCTATAAATGTCCTCTAAGAATACTTCTAATATTGAGAATGTTAATATGAATTCATTTTGATTTAAACGATTCCCAATTTCTTTGAGATTTCTTGGCTTTTTTATAGAAGGTAGGATGTAATTATTAAAAAATGTGCTACTTTCTTTAGATTTTATCCATTTGGTATATTTTTTTAAAATATTAGCATAAGAACCTGTAAAAATATTTTCTACGTCCGCTTCTACTGGTTTTTTTAAATTTTTATCTTTATCCCATGTAATCCCCCCTTCTATGGGGAAAAAACCAGGATATAAATATAAATAATCCCTATCCTTTGATGAACGTTCATCTATTATATATCTCATATAACCGAACTGATCCAATACTGACATTAACCGTTCCGAATACTGGATATAGTCAATCATTTTCTAAACCTCACACTATCCCCCGCCCCTCGGGGGCATGACGGTTCGACTCCGTCCTCCGGCACCATGAAATCAAGGGGTTACGAATCCCAGGTTCCTTTACAAGTATCAAATATTATATGTCTTTTTAGAAAGATGTAACTTTTATGTAACCGTATAATACTTGGATATTTCTTAGCGTGAAAAAGTACACTCCTTTCTTTATATCTAGCAATAAAGTGTCCTGAATAGAACGTGATCTGGCAGCTATGAGGTTTCGAGTATTGACTTATCAGATTTTCTTATTTGTGCTACATTTCAACAAGAAATCATTGGCACTAGAGTCATGTTCAAAACCCCTCGTTGAAGAAAAGTGGGTTTTTGTGGCGAACATCATGGTAAAGAAATCAACAATCAGTTTCTGAATAATACAAAAAGAGAGCATGGAGAATTCAGGTTTTCTGCTTCATTAAGGGTGGTTGGAGCCGCCTATCTGAAGATACTCAGGAAATTCTCTCTTGCACGGCTTCCATAATCCTCGGCATGACCTCCCCTGCCTTACTGTTGATGACTTCATCGGCCATCTTGTCATATTCGGTTGCGGTGAGGTTGACAATTACAACCCTGGCACCCGCTTCCTTCGCATAAACGGGTATGTATGCTGCAGGATAGACGACGAGAGAAGATCCCACGACAATAAGAAGGTCGCATTCCCGCGAGTGGCGGACAGCATCGTCCAGAACGAGAGGCGGAAGGGACTCCCCAAAAAAAACGACGTCGGGTTTCAAAATGCCCGAGCACTTCTCGCAGAAAGGGGGTCCGCTCCCCAGGTCAAGCCTTTTCCGAATATCCGGCAGGGGATAGCGATGCTGACAGTTGAGGCAGATGATCCAATTCATGTTTCCGTGAAGCTCAAAGATCTTCTCGGGGGAATTTCCCGCCTTGTGATGAAGGTTGTCGATATTCTGCGTGATGACACAGGAGAGTTTGCCCATCCTCTCGATATCCGCGATAGCGCTGTGGGCCGGATTGGGCTGTGCATCGACAATAAGGCCGCTTTCGGTCAGAAGCCGCCACTGTTTTACCCGCGTCTCGGCGCTTGATAGAAACCTCTGGATGGTGAATTCATCGGGATCGAAACGGTCCCAGATGCCGCCGGGACTTCGGAAATCGGGGATACCGGACTCGGTGCTTACGCCGGCCCCTGTAAAAACAACCACCCTTTTGGACTCGATAATCATATCGGCCACAATACTAATCTGGTCATAAAGTGATTTTACTAACATAATATCTCTAATCGCCGATCAGATACTTAACATTTATTTAAGTCATAAAATAGCCGCGTTGTATAGACCTTTTTCAATGACAAGGTATCAAGTTGGTGACCCAAAACGGCCCGACAAGAAGAAAGCAAGGACATGCAAAAAACATGGTTACCTATTCCAGTGAAAACACACCTCCTAGATATCCGAGAGAATACGAATCATGGATCACGGTAAAGGACAGCAGAAGGGTTTTTATGCGTCCGATCAAACCCACTGATCGAAATCTTCTCCTCGACTTATTTCACAGACTCTCAGATCAGTCAATCTTCCTTCGCTTTTTAGAACACCGTCAGGAATTGTCCCCGGAACTGCTCGACCGCTTAACTGTCGTCAATTACGTCTCGGACTTTGCTATCGTGGCGACGGCAGTCGAAAAAAGTAAGGACCACATCATAGCCGTGTGCCGCTACCATTGCGACAGGGACACGGGCGTTGCGGAGTTCGCCATAGCCGTCAGGGACGATTGGCAGGGTATGGGTTTGGGTAAAGAAATGGTCAGAAGACTCATTGACATCGCTAAGAAAAACGGCATTCGTCGAATTGAAGCGGTCGTGAATTCATCGAATAAAGTCGTCATGAAGCTAATCAACGATCTTTGGCGTAAGTCAAAGGGCTAAAGGCTCATGTTTGAATGCGATCGGTCACAAACAAGTCGAGAAGCCAGGGTTAAAAACCCGCAGTCTATAGTGTCCGAACTTCCCCACTTACGGGTTAACGATAATGGCTTTCTGCTTGAAGCTTCCCTGCCTCTCTGTCCACTCAGATATTCGTCCCGCCAGTCTTCTATCCCCGTAAAGTTTCCCTCCTTCTATAGGATTTTTACTTTCTTTCAAAGGATTATGCCGGTTTGTCCTCCGGCAACGTTTCACCCAAGGCTAAGCGGCAGATGTCGCTGATCATGTAATTCTTCATACCCGTCTCCCGGACTTTCTTGTTCATGGTGGCGAAGCACATGGCACACAGATACACCATGGCCTCGGCACCGCTTTCTTTCGCGTCCTTGATGTTCTTCTCCCGGAAGGGCTCGAAGTTCTTGCCACGAGGGAAAAGCTTCAGCCCCGGTCCCGCCACCTCCACACCGCAGCAGAGGGCGTCGATGCCGTCGTATTTCCTCTTCGCGCGCTCAACACCGATGAGGTCGAAGACCTCATCGAGAAAGTGGTCTTTCTCCGGTGAGTAGCGCGACGCGCAGGGCCTCTGGTAGGCCACCTTCATGTTGAGTTTCCTGATTTTCTTCCCGTTTTCCTTGAGATAGTCCCTGAGATGTTCAAAAATGTGGACCGGGCGGAAGGGGAGCTCGATGCCGTATTCCGGGGCGATACCCTTCAGTACGGCGTAGCAGTCGTCGTGAACGAAAACGATCTCCTTGGCGCCGGACTTTGCGAGGTTGTCGACCATGGCCTGGAGTCTTTCCCGCATGATGGATTCGTCCCTCATGTGGGCGAAAAGCACATTGCAGAAGTAGTGTTTGCCCTTGAGAAGCGGAATATTCTCGAAGAGCTGCCCCTGGATAGCCCAGGGCATGTTCCCCTGCATGACGCAGATGGACATGACGCGGTCCTTGGGCTCCATGGGCCTCGGCTCACCCTCCGGCTTGAACCGCTCGGCCATCTGGGCCCGAAGTTTCGGGTCCGAGAAGTTCCCCGCAGCCTCCATCCGCTGCAAAATGAGGTCAAAGGGCCTGGCGTTCGTGGGGCAGTACTCGTTGCAGGCGATACAGGTGACGCAGTCAAAGAGCCAGTCCACCTTCTCGCCCTTCACCAGCTTTTTGAACTCCTTGGAGCCGCTTTCCTTGTCGAAAGGAAGGTAGTAGCACCTCGCGAGGCATTCGCCGCAGAAATCGCAGCGTTCTCCATGAAACATAGAACCTCCTGTTGTTTTTTCTTCACCGCGACGGGGGCGCATCCAGCGAGCCCCGCTCTGTGAGCGAAATCCCTCACCTTTGAGAATTATTATTAGAATGAAAAGAGGATGTGCCGGAAAATGATCATTTTTTGAATCAGCCTATATTTAATTCATCGCAGTGAGCCAAATCCCATTTCTGTTAACGATTCGCGATGATTTACCCAGCCGGGGAGGACGTTTATAGTCTGCTATGGTATAATTTGAATCATAGGGTAATTTCACTCCCAAAAAACCTTCATCTGTTGTGTAAGCTTGAGGCAATATCGTGAAAATCTTACTTTTAGCCACAGCCTCAAATAGCTGCCAAGTGGTTCGGAAAGATTGCAATTCCTCTACCGTTTTTAAGGTCGGAGGTGAAAGGGCAATTTTACCTGTATTGTTCATGCGCAAGGCATCATCTGGAGTCGCCCAAACTGAAGCTATCAATTCATCTTCGTCATGGGAGGTATATTGACCGTTGGGAAACCTTGCTAAAAAGAAGCGC
>Ga0116158_10001942_pt1 | contig 18465 bp, 19 predicted proteins | sample AD_UKC052_MetaG_FD_89883 | JGI IMG/M metagenome (GOLD analysis project Ga0116158, IMG submission 89883) | Active sludge microbial communities of municipal wastewater-treating anaerobic digesters from USA - AD_UKC052_MetaG | ecosystem: Engineered > Bioreactor > Anaerobic > Digestate | place: USA... | reverse complement strand
GCCCACGTCCCGAGCCCGCTCGACCTGCCCAACGAGCTGCAGGAAGAGGTCGTGCTCGCCGACTGGACCTGCAAAGAGGACAAGCCCCGCGCGACCCCCGAGCGCCGCATCTTCACCGTCACCGCCGCCGGCCTCGAGCTCGACGCCGTCGTGCCCGCCGGCGCCGACGGCAAGGCGCTGGCCAAACACCTCGAGACCCACGCGAAGCGCAAGTCCGCCGCGGAGAGCCCGCCGCTGTATGGGCTCGTGCATTACGAGCTCGGTCGCCTCGTGCTGACCCCGCTGGCCACGTTCGGCGCGGACGGCCCGGTCCACCTGATGCTCTCGAACGAGAAGATCAACCTCGCCGCGCTGCTCGGCAGCCTCCAACTCTAGCGAATCGACCCCCGCCATGGCCAAAGCGAAGACCCCCAGCGCCGCCGATGTGAGCGCCGCGCCCAGTGTGCCCAAGGTCCCCGAAGTCGCCGATGGGCCCGAGTCGGAGCTCCTGCGCGAGCCGGCCGAGGTCAAGTATCGCCGCGAGCTCGAGGCGCTGCGCCAGAACGAGGGCGATCAGGCGCCGGCCGCCTGGAAGCTGTCGCCGCGCTCGGTGCTCACGTACATCACGGGCGCCAAGAAGCCGCTCAAGGCGACGATCGACGGCAAGGTGGTCGAGGTCACGATCACCCGCAAGTTCTTCGGCGACGACTCGATCGTCGAGCGATCGATCGTGACCCTCGCCAGCGAGCGCGCGCTGCTGCTGGTCGGCGATCCGGGCACCGGCAAGAGCTGGCTGTCCGAGCACCTCGCCGCGGCGATCTCCGGCACCTCGCTGCTGACGATCCAGGGCACCGCCGGCACCACCGAGGAGCAGATCAAGTACTCGTGGAACATCGCCCGGATCATCGCCGAGGGCCCGAAGCCCGACAACATGATCAGAGCCCGTGCATGCTGGCCATGCGCGCCGGCAAGATCTTCCGCTTCGAGGAGATCACGCGCTGCGTCGGCGACGTGCAGGACGCGCTGGTCTCGATCTGCTCCGACAAGACGATCGCGGTGCCCGAGCTGCCCGATGACCCGATGGTGTTCGCGCGCCCGGGCTTCAACATCATCGCCACCGCCAACGCCCGCGACCAGGGCGTCAACGAGCTGTCCGCCGCGCTCAAGCGCCGCTTCAACTATATCCACATCCCGGTGGTCAGCGACCAGAAGACCGAGGTCGAGATCGTTCGCACCCGCTCCGCCGAGCTGCTCGAGCGCTACAAGATCCCCGGACGCATCGAGGACCCGGTGCTCAAGCTGCTGACGACCGTGTTCCGCGAGATGCGCCAGGGCGCCACCGCCGAGGGCCTCAGCGTGCAGAAGCCGACGACCACGCTGTCGACCGCCGAGGCGATCGGCGTCGCCCTCGACTCCGCGATCCACAGCCGCTACTTCGGCACCGGCAGCGTCGGCCCCGAGGACATCGCCCGCAACCTCATCGGCTCGATCGTCAAGGAGGACCTCGGCGACCTCAAGGTGCTGAAGGAGTACATGAACCTGGTCGCCAAGAAGCGCGCGGCCAGTGACCCGGCCTGGAAGACCTTCTACGAGGCCGCCGCCAAGGTCCTGTCCGCCTGAGCGTGCCGATGAAGGACCTCCTCGAGACAGCCCCCGGCCTCGACGCGGACGCGGTGGAGCGGCGTGCCCACGCGGTGCTCGCCGAGCCGCTGTACTGGTTCCCGGTCCGCCATCATTCGCCGAGCGCCGCGCGTCACCTCGCGGACGTGCTGCGCGCGCGCAGGCCGAAGGTGGTCTTCATCGAGGGCCCGGCGGAGGCGACCGAGCTGGTCCAGCATATCGCCGACCCGAAGACCAAGCCGCCGATCGCGATCTATTCGTCGTACCGCGACGACGACAACGTGCTCGGCCTCGCCGGCATCGCCAGCTCGGCCCCCGACGTGCCCGCCAAGTGGGGCGTGTGGTACCCGCTGCTGCCGTACTCGCCCGAGTATGTGGCGATCCGCGTGGCGAAGGAGATCGGCGCGCAGGTGGTGTTCATCGACCTGCCGCACCACGGGTTGATCGCGCCGCACGTCGCGGAGGACGGCGAAGCCGCCGAGCCCGAGGACGAGGAAGACGAGGAAGACGAGGAAGACGAGGACGAGCAAGAGCGCGAGGAGATCGAGGATTCCGAGGGCGCGCCCGCGGAGCCGCCGACCTGGGAGAACCTCGCGGTCGAGAGCAATTTTTATAAGACGCTGGCCGAGACCGCGGGCTATCGCTCGTGGGGCGAGTGCTGGGACGCGCTGTTCGAGGTCGGTGGCCGCCACGCCGACGCCGAGGAGTTTCGCCGCGACCTGACCTATTTCTGCGCCGCGGTGCGGGCGACGACCAGCGACGACCGCATGCGGCGCGACGGGACCTTCGCGCGCGAGGACCACATGTGGCGCGCGATCACCACGACGCTGGCCGAGCAGAAGCTGCGCCCCGAGGACGCGGTGGTGGTGTGCGGCGGCTTCCATCTGTTCATGAAGCGCGAGCTGGTGCCCGCGAAGGAGCTGCCGAAGGGCACGGTCTACGCGACGGTCGCGCCGTACTCGTATTATCGGACCAGCGAGCGCTCGGGCTACGGCGCCGGCAATCGCGCGCCGAAGTACTACGAATTATTATACCAGCACTCGCAAGGCGCCGGGGCGGTGGTCGCCGACGCCCCCATCCGGGCAATGGTCGATCACGTGGTCGCCGTGCTGGCGCGAGGCCGCCGCGCGGGCGAGCTGCTGTCCTCGGCCGACGCGATCAGCATCACCCAGCACGCGCGCATGCTGGCCAGCCTGCGCGGGCACCAGGCGCCGACCCTCGACGACGTGCGCGACGGAATCCTGTCGTGCTGCTGCAAGGGCCGCCCCGAGGAGGAGGGCCGCTACCTGCTCACGGCGATGCAGGAGGTGGAGATCGGGACGGCGGTCGGGCGCGTGACCGCGGCGCTCGGCCGGCTCCCGCTGGTGTTCGACTTCTATCGCTCGATCGACGAGCTCGACCTCGGCGAGACGATGGGCAAGGAGAAGAAGACCAAGCTATCGCTCGACCTGCGCCAGGAGGCCGACGAGCGCCGCTCGGTGTTCTTCCACCGACTCGCGGAGCTCGGCGTGTCCTTCGCGGCGATCGTCGCGGGCGGCGAGTCGAACACGCTGTTTCGCGAGGTCTGGCGGATCGAGTGGTCGCCCAAGGTCGAGACCCAGCTGATCGAGAGCAATCTTTATGGCGACACCATGCAGGCCGCCGCCACCGCGAAGATCGACGAGGAGCTGGCGCGCGAGCAGGACGACGCCGCCAGCGTGTGCGAGCGGCTGCTGCGGGCCACCAACATGGACCTGCCGGGGCTGGTGCTGCGCATCGAGGAGACCGCCGGGCACGCCATCGACGCCGATTCCCGCCTGGTCTCGCTCGCGCAGGCGCTGACCCACCTGACCGTGCTGCGCCGCCAGGCCGCGCGCAAGAAGATCCGCGAGGACGTGGTGATCGACCTCGAGGGCCGCTGCTTCGCGCGCGCCTGCTTTGCGATCCCGGAGGTCGCCAACGTGCCCGTCGAGGATCACGAGGACGTGCTCTCCGCGCTCAAGAGCGTGGCCGAGGCGCTGCTCGGCGACAGCGCCGGCATCTTCGACCGCGACCTGTTCGTCGAGAACGTGCGCTCGGCCTACAACGAGTCGTCGTCGCCGTATCTGCGCGGCGCGATGTGTGGCCTGTTGACCGAGACCCGCGCGCAGCCGGCCGAGGTGCTCTCGCAGGAGATCCTCAAGTTCGCGCAATCGCGGCCGGATGTGATGCTCACCTGCGGCGAATTCCTCGACGGCGTGATGGCCACCAGCCGCACGGCGATCATGCTCGGCGCGCAGTCGCTGGTCGAGGCCTTCGACGTGCTGCTGCGGGCCGCCTCGTGGGAGCACTTCCTCATCATGCTGCCGCGCACCCGCAAGGCCTTCGAGCGCCTGCACGAGCGCTCGCGCGTCGCCTTCGCCGACCGCGTCGCCCAGCTGTACGGGCTGCAGGAGGGCGAGGGCGACAAGCTTGCGAAGCTCGAGACCTCGGTGGGCGCGGCCGCGTGGATGGCCCGCATCGACGCGCGGGTCGCCGAGGTCATGAAAGAGTGGGATTTTTAACAGCCGTCATGCCGCCGAAAAAACCGACCATCGCCCAGCTCCCTCCCGCCGCGCAGTCGCTCGTCGGGCGCTGGCGCCTGGTCCTCGGCAAGGACGCCGAGGCCGCGGGTCTGCGCCTGCCGAGCGGCGGCGGCGCTGGCGAAGGCGGCAGCGTCGAGGACCAGCAGGGCGCCGAGCGGACCCTGGACTTCGTGTACGGCGACGGGCGCGGCGGCGGTTCGGACGCCTCGCAGCTGACGGTGCCGAAGTGGATCGAGCAGGTCAACGAGCTGTTCCCGAAGCAGGCCCGCGAGGTGCTCGAGCGGGAGATGATCCAGAAGAAGGGTATTGCCGAGATCCTCGATCAGCCGGACCTGCTCGATCGCATCGAGCCGAACGTCGAGCTGGTCAAGACCCTGCTGACCCACAAGGACCTGCTGACCCCGAAGACGCGGATCCTGGCCCGCAAGGTGATCGACAAGGTCGTGCAGGAGCTGCGCAAGCAGCTCGAGATCCGCGTCGAGCAGGCGATCACCGGCGCGCTGCGCAAGGACCGGCACTCGCCCCGCCGCGTGTTTCGTAACCTCGACCTGCGCACGACGCTGCGGCGTAACCTCCGCAACTGGAATGACGAGCGTCGCAAGCTGTTCGTCGACCGGATCTTCTTTTACGCGGCCGAGAAGAACAAACGACCCTGGCACGTGATCGTGTGCGTCGACCAGTCGGGGTCGATGCTCGAGTCGGCGATCTTCTCCGCGGTCATGGCCTCGATCTTCGCCGAGCTGCCGGGCGTCAAGACCTCGCTGGTGCTGTTCGACACCCAGGTCGTCGACCTCACCGAGCGCGTCGGTGCGCCGGTCGACGTGCTGCTCAGCGTGCAGCTCGGCGGCGGCACCGATATCACCCGCGCGCTCGAGTATTGCTCGGGCCTGGTCCGCGAGCCCGCGCGCACGATCGTGGTGCTCATCACCGACTTTTACGAGGGCCGCCCCGAGGCCGACCTGGTGCGCGTGGTCCAGCGCCTCGCCGGCGCCGATGTGCGCATGATCGGCCTCGGCGCGCTCGGCTACGACGCGCAGCCGCAGTACAACCGGCAGACGGCGGGCAAGCTGCGCAAGGTCGGCATGGACATCCTGTCGTGCACGCCCGAGAAGCTGGCCGAATGCATGGGCCAGATCATTCGCGGCTGAGCTCGTCGGGTCTCATCGGGAGTACACGAGGTCGCTGCGGACCGCGTATTTTACCCCGGACGCGACCTCGGCGCCCTCGTGCAGCAGCAGGTGATCGAAGACCACGGCGCTGCCGACCGGCGGGCGCAGGCTGAAGCGCACCCGATTGTCGAACTTGCGGCCGCGGGCCTGACCTCGTCGGGTCGCCCGATCCTTGGTCTCGAAGAAGCGGGTCTCGCCGGCGGTGAACTCGTCGCCCAGGTAGATCATCAGCGAATAGCGGGTCTCACCGCCGGGCACCGTCGTGCGCACGTCGACGTGCGGCGCGAACCGCTGGCCCTGCTCGTAGCGGTACACGCGAAACCGGGTATTGACGGCACGCACGGCGGCGCCCTCGTGCCGCGGATCGACGCGCTCGCGTAATCGTGACCACAGGCCGGCGGCCAGGGCCGGGGCGTCGAGCACGACCCGCATGTTGTTGCGCGCCGCGAGGTTCACCCGGTACGTGTCGTCACCGATCGCCAGCCCGGCGTGACTGAAGCCGAGCTCGTCGGCGATGGTGACCAGGCGCCGGCACTCTTTCACGGTCATCAATCCGTGCAGGAGATACACGCCGGTCGCGACATCCTCGCGGCGCACGCTGACCTCGAGGTCGTCGAGCACGGGAGCGACGAGCGGATGCGGCTCGGCGCGAAAGGTCGCCTCGCGGCGAAACGATGAATGCTCGCGATTGCGCACCCGGGCGCTACCACAGCGGCGCGGCCGGCTCCGATGCTGTCAGGGGCAGGGCGCCGCGGTCACGAAGTCGCCCATGCTCGGCACGCCCGCCTCGACGAACTCGAGGTCGATCGACTGGCAGTAGTCGGCGCCGCAGTCCTCCATGCGCATCACGTGCAGGTGCGGCCGCGTCGACCAGCCGGTCGAGCCGGACAGCCCGAGCACATCGCCGCGTTCGACCGCCGCGCCCGGGGTCACCAGGGCCTGGTTGAGGTGCTTGTAGAGCGTCAGGGTCGCGTCGCCGTGGCGCAGCACGACGAGGTTGGCGAGGTCGAAGCAGGACATGTCACCACCCTCGTGGCAGGGGTCGCCGGGCCGATTCTCGTCGCGCACGTACACGACCTCGCCCGCGGCCATCGCCACCACCGGGGTGTCGAGATCGATCACGATGTCGAAGGCGTAGCTCGCCAGGCCGTTGTGGCTGAAGTCGCTGAAGTTGCCCTGAGCGACCTCTGCCCTCGTACCGCACTGCAGCGGCAACCAGTAGTCGACGGGCTCGGGCGAGTCATCCGGCGCGCACGCCGGCACGAGCGCGAGGACCAGCAGGAGGCGCGCGATGAGCACCGACCACTGCTAGCGGATCGCCAAGCCCGGCACAAGACAGGGGCAGGGCGGCGGCGTAGGATGCGGGCGTGCGTCACGATCCGCGTCGCCTCCCGGTGCTGTCCGCCGAGCCACCGGCCGCGCCGACGCGGACGCGCCGCGTGCTGCCGCTCGCGCCCGGTGAGGCGCCCCGGCCGCGCCACGCGGTGTGGGAGCTGACCAGCGCCTGCGATCAAAAGTGCATCCATTGTGGTCCGCGCTCCGGTAAGCGCCGCCACGGCGAGCTCGACACCGAGGAGTGCCTGCGGCTGGTCGACGAGCTCGCGGCGGCCGGCGTCGGCGAGGTCACCCTGATCGGCGGCGAGGCCTACCTGCGCGCCGACCTCATGCCGATCGTGCGGGCGATCCGCGACCGCGGCATGACGGCGACGCTGACCACCGGCGGTTACAACCTCGGAGCCGAGATCGCCGGGGCGCTGGTCGAGGCCGGGGTGCAGAGCGTGTCGGTCTCGATCGACGGCCTGCAACCATGCCACGACCTGCTGCGTGGGCGCCCGAACAGCTGGACGCGCGCGATCGCGGCGCTGCGCCACCTGCGGGCCGCGGGCTCGCAGGTCGCCTGCAATTCGCAGATCAATGCCCGGACTTTGAATGACCTCGAGCCGCTGCTCGAGCTCATCGCCGCCGAGGGCATCCACACCTGGCAACTGCAATTGACGCTCGCGCACGGGGTCGCGGCCGACCACCCGGAGATCCTTCTGCAGCCCTATCAGGTGCCGGAGATGTTCGTGGTCCTCGAGCGCCTGCTCGATCGCTGCGCGGCGCTCGGCATCCGCCTCTATGCGGGTAACAGCGTCGGTTACTTCGGTCCGCTCGAGGCCCGATTGCGCCGCGGCTCGACGTCGCGCGGGCACTACTTCGGCTGTCAGGCGGGTGTGGCGGCGCTCGGCATCGAGAGCGACGGCAAGCTCAAGGGCTGCCCGAGCCTCGGCGGCGCCGCCAACAACGGCGGCCAGTGGCGCGAGCACGGCCTCGCGGAGCTGTGGGCGCGCGCGCCGGAGCTGGCCCATAACCGCGGCCGCGGCACCGATACGCTGTGGGGCCTGTGCGCCGGCTGTTACTACGCGTCGGTGTGCCTCGGCGGCTGCACCTCGGTCAGCGAACCATTGCTCGGTCGTCCCGGCAATAACCCCATGTGCCATCATCGTGCGCTCGAGCTCGACCGCGAGGGCCTGCGCGAGCGTCTCGAGCCGATCAGCGCGGCGCCGGGCGAGCCCTTCGATCACGGGCTGTTCCGGCTGATCCGCGAGCACAAGGATCCCGCCAAACGCGCTTTGCATGGACCGCTGCATGTCGATGGGCCGCGCACCAGTCGCGCCGAGGAGCCCCGCGGGCCCGGCTCGCCGCTCACGCCCTGAAGTATTCTTTAGAGGTGGTCGCCGTCGTCCGGCATCGCCCCGGCGTAGGGCAGCGGCAAGGTGTCCCAGCTGTCCTCGACGGTCGTCGAGTCGGTGGTCGAACCGGTCGAGCTCGTGGTGTCGAATCCGGTCGTGTCGCCGGTCGTATCACCGGTCGTATCACCGGTCGCGCCGGTGCTCGTCGAACCACCGCTCGGGTCCTCCGTCGTCGTCGCCGGACCCGTGGTCGCTTCGCTGGTGTTGCCAGTGCCGGTGCCGGTGCCGGTGCCCGAGACGTTGCTGGTGCCCGTCGTCGGCGTGCCGGTGCTGGTCAGGCCGGTGCTGGTCATGCTCGTGCTCGCCGTCGATTCGCTCGAGTCGGTCGCGCCGGTCGTATCATTGGACCGGTCGCCGCAGCCGCTGAGCGCGAGCCCGAGCGCGAGCCCGAACGAGGCCGTGGGCGCGACGCTCGCCCGCAGACGCGCGCCGCAGAACGGACATCCGACCGCGTCGGGGAACAAATGGCGGGCGCACGCGGAGCAGACCTGCATCGATCGAGGGTACGCCCGTATCGTCGGTCCTCGCAAGCGCCCGGAGCCTCAGCTTTTTTGCAACCATGCCGCGATCTCGTCCGGTTCGCGGCGTAGCGGCCCCAGGCTGCGAAACGCCGCCGCGGCCTCCTCTGCGAGCGCCCGGGCCCGTTCGGGCTGGCGCTTCGCGGCCCGCAACGCGCGCGCGAGCAGGAAGCGGACCTGCCCATATTCGGCCGGCGTCGTCCTCGGCGCGTCCGGTGCCCGCGGCTCGGTGGTGCGGGCGAGGCCGAAGTCCATCACGCGGGCCCGGCCGGCCCGATCCGGGGCCGCAGGCGCGAGCGCGAAGGTGCACATTCACTCGCCGCTCACGGCGCCGCGCTGCTCGCATATGGATCGAAGCGGGCCTGGCTCTGTCGCTGCGCGTTGAACATGGTTAGCTCGGCCGCCGTGAACCGCCAGGCCGAGTCCTGCGGAGCCAACATACGGATCAGCGCCTCGATGCGCCCGCGGGCCTCGCTGGCCGCCGCGGCCCGGATCTCGTCGGCAGGCGAGCGCAGCTCGGCACTGTCGGCGCACTCGTCCCACAGCACGAAGATCTGGCGCCTGCGCTCGGCCAGCGAGCGCGAGGTGTCGCGCCATATCACGAGCACCTGATCGACCAGCGCGGCCTGCTGCTCGGCGAGCCGCTGCTTGAGCCAGGCATGGGCCAGACGCATGCGCACCGCCTCGGTGTCGGCCAGGAACCTGGCCTTGGCCGCCATGTTGCTGCGACCATTGTCCGTGCCGAGTCCGCCGGCCTTTCTGCGCAGCTTGCCGACCAGCGCGGCCAGGATCCCGCCGAAACCCCCGCCGATGCCGACAAAGGTCGCCGCGGTCGGTGGACCCTGGGGATAGAGCGCGCGCTCCTCGAAGTTGTCGCGGGCGATCGGCTTCGGGGCGTCGAGCTTGCCCTTGAGCACGTCGAGGCCGAGCAGGCTGGCCTGCGGCTTGATCACGACGTCCTGAAACTCCACGCTGCCGTCGGCGGCGATAGTCGCCGTGAAGCGTGGATCTCGATGCCGCAGTCGACCATCACCGAGCGACTCGAGCCGCGGGCCACCATCCGAGCTCGCGTCGCGCTGTAGCACCAGCCCCGGCTCGAGCCGCGGCGGCGGCACCCGCCGTTCGTCCTGCGCCGCCGCGGTGCGCGCCAGCGCCAGCGCCAGCATGCCGCCCGTCAGCCGAACGAACGACGGTCCACGCCGCCTGGCCCCGACTGACTGCAAACCCGGCATGCCCGCATGGGCGCCCGTTCGGCACCTGCCCCGGCTACCGCGCGTCGACGCCGGATATTCCCGGCCGCCGATTATCTCCGCTCGACACGCGTGCAACGCTCGGCGATGCTGCACGAGTGCTGCCGAACGAGGATACCCGGACGCTCGGGGCCGCAATGACCCTGCTTCGTGCAGGTCAGCCGCTGGCGGCGGCGCTGGTCTGGTCCGAGCTGGCGCGCGGCGGCCTGGTCTCGGCGCAGTTATGGTGCGGGCTCGGCTCGGCGTTGATGCAGTGCCGCGGCCAGCTGGTGCGCAAGCCCTTCGAGGTGTGGGCCGGCAAGGTGTTCAAGCGCGGCGCCCCGGCGCTCGCGGGGACCGAGTATGCCGCGACGGTGAACGAGTGGCTGGTGGAGGTCGCGGAGGCGCGCGCCCAGCCGCCGCTCATCGACGCGGAGTTCTCCGAAATGATCGAGTTCTTGCTGGTGAACGAGCGCGTGCTGCCCGACGCGATCGCCGGGCTCGGCGACGACGACCGCATGGGCCTGGTCATGACGCTCGGCGACCGCGGCGATCCGCTGTACGTGCCGCTGCTGCGGTCAGCGCTCGCGGGCCAGCTCGGCGGCGGGGCGGCGCGCTCGGCCGCCAAGCGGCTCGGGCCGTTCCTCGAGCGCCCGGACGTGCAGGCCTCGATCGCCGCGGCCAGCATATCCCCGGTCGCCGACGAGCTCGGACCCTACCTCGCCCCGCTGCTCGCCCGCTTTCCGGCGGGCTGGGACGCGCCGCGCACGGCGGCCTGTCCGCCCTATCAGGGGATCGGCCGTATCGACATCGAATTGCTGTCGGCCGGGCCACGACCAACGGCCTGCGCCGAGCTGCTGCGCGCGCACCTCGACGCCACGACCCGCGACGCCGAATCCTGGGCCCGATTCACGCCGTGCGTGGTCAAGAAGGGCGCGATGCGCCACGACGCATTGCAGCTGCGATCCGCGCTCGAGGAGGTGGGGGCGAAGGTCGAACTGCATGGATTCACGTGGAGCCATGAATCCTCGCACGTCGCGGCGCATGCCGGTGAGACCGCGGCCAAACGGCCGTGGTGGAAGTTCTGGTGAGCCCGGTCAGGGCGGAGCCGGGCCAGTCGTGCCCGGCCCGAGCGCGGCGCCGCAGCGGCGGCAGAAGCGGGCATCGACCACGTGGTCCTCGGCCTGGCAGCGCGGGCACACCAGCTCGTCGCGGGTCCGGGGGCCGCGCACCAGCTCGGCGCTGACGATCCCGGTCGGCACGGCGAGGATCGCATAACCGGAGATCATCAACAGCGCCGCGAAGAACTGGCCGACCGGGGTCGACGGCGCGATGTCGCCATAACCGACCGTGGTCATCGTGACGACCGCCCAGTACATCGCGCGCGGGATGCTGGTGAAGCCGCTGTCGCTGTTGCCCTCGATCAAATACATCACCGTGCCGCTGATGATGATCATCGTCGTGATCGCCAGCAGGAAGACCATGATCTTCGAGCGACTCGCCCGCAGCGCGCGCAGCAGGGTGAACGCCTCACGATTGAAGTGCGCCAGCTTCAGGATCCGGAACACCCGCAGCAGGCGCAGCGTGCGGATCACCATCAGCGAGTTGGCGCCGGGGAACAGCAGCGCCAGGTAGCTCGGCAGCAGCGCCGCGAGGTCGACGACGCCGTAGAACGAGCGCATATATCGGCTCGGATGCGCGATGCACACGACGCGCAGGATATACTCGAGCGTGAACAGCCCGGTCAGCGCCCACTCGAGGGCGACCAGCAGCGGACCATACGCGTCCCGGATCGACCCGACGCTCTCGAGCGAGACGAGCACGACGCTGAGGACGATCGCCCACAGCAGCGCGACATCGAAGGCTCGCCCGCCCGGCGTGTCGGCCTCGAAGATGATCGTGTAGAGGCGGTGCCGCCAGGGAGCGGCGCCCGGCGGCGCGGAGGACATCGCCGAGATGTTTGCAGGGATCGCGGCCCCGCGACCACCCTGCGCTGTGAGCGCAGGAACCATGTTTGCGGGCCCGCGCGACCGCGTGCGAAGGTCGCGGAGGCCCGGTAGCGCCCGTCTCAGCGCACGATACGGACGGGCAGGGCCCGCAGCCCGCGCAGGCTCGGGTTCTCGCCCCAGGCCGGTCGCGCGTCGATCCGGGCGAAGGGCGGGGTGCGTCCCAGCAGCTCGGTGAACGCGATCCGACCCTCGAGGCGCGAGAGCGGCGCGCCGACGCAGAAGTGGATGCCATAACCAAAGGCGAGGTGCCCGCGGGTGTCCCGGTGAATGTCGAAGCGGTCGGGCTCGGGAAATTGGGCCGGGTCGCGATTCGCGGCGCCGACCAGCGCGAGCACGAGCTCGCCCCGCGGAATGGTGCCACCCGACACCGGGACATCCGCGGTGGTCCGGCGAAACAGCATCATCACCGGTCCCGCATAACGCAGCACCTCCTCGATGAAATTGGGGATGAGCGCCGGCTCGGCGCGCAGCTGCGCGAGCGCCCCGGGGTGATCGAGCAGCAGGTGGGTGCCGGTGGCGATCAGGTTGGTGGTCGTCTCGTTGCCGGCGATCAGCAGCAACACGGCCATGCCGAGCACCTCCAGCGCCGTGAGCCCGCTGTCCTCGCCCTCGACCCGGGTGAGCGCGCTGAGCAGGTCGCCGCGCGGGTGCTCGCGGCGATCGGCGATCGCGGCCTCGAGATAGGCGACGAGTTCGCGGCGGCTCTGCACGAGCCGCCGCGTCTCCTCGGGCGTCATCTGCTGGTCCCGCGTCAGGCGCCCGAGCTCGACCAGATCGTCGCTCCAGCGCTTGAAGTCCGCGCCGCGGGCGGGGTCAATGCCGAGCATCTCCGCGATCACCGTGACCGGCAGCGGGACCGCCAGATCGTCGACGACATCGAAGCCGTCACGCGCGACGATATCATCGACGAGCGCGCGAGCGATCTGCTGGATGCGCGCCTCCAAGTCGGTCATCGCCCGCGGGGTGAAGGCCGCGCTGACCAGCCGGCGTAGCCGCGAGTGCACCGGCGGGTCCGTGTTGATCATGCTGCGGCCGCGCAGGATGGCGAGCTCCTGCCAGGTCTGATCGTCGAGGTGCGGCGGCCTCATCAGCTCGAGCCCGGTCTGTGAGGAGAACAGGTCGTGGCGCTTCAGGACCACCGCGACATCCTCGTAACGGCTGACCACCCACCACCCATATCGCTCGAGGCGGTGCAGCGGCGCCTCGCTGCGCAGTCGCGCGAACAGCGGAAACGGGTCATGCACCGATTCCGGTGAAAACAGCGCCGTACAAATGTCCATATCGTGATCCTCGCGGTGCATCCTACTTGCGGCCGCGGTCGCGGCAATTCGCCGCCGGTCCCGCCCACGCGCATCCCCGCGTGCCCGGGCTGCGCACCACCATTGCGGCGATTCGATGCACGCATCACGGGCTGCTCGCGCAGCGGGCGGCGGCGGCCGCTGGATCGCTCCCATTGTCCGGATCTTCGCGCCGGAGGTGAGCCCACCAGCCGCGGCGCGAGCGCGGCCGCCGAATGTTCGGTCAGCGCGACCTCGTCGTCGACGCCTCGTCGCAGGACCCGCCTCAGCGGCCCCGGCCCGAGACGCTGAGCACCGAGTCGAGCAGGTTGCCGAGCGCGACCAGGTCGTGGCTGTCGGTCCCGGTGTACTGCGTCGGATCGCGGTTGACGGTCACGCCGGTGATCACGAAGTGGTCACCATCGGCGGCGAAGCGGATCACATAAACGCACACGGCGGTCCAGCTGCGGTGCAGCCACAGCGCGTCGTCGTGCCAGACGACGAACCACTTGTCCTCCATCTGCTCGGGCACGACGCCCCGCTGCAAGCGCATGAACTCGGCGGCCGAGAAGCTGCGCTTGAACGCCAGCGCGCCGACCTTCTCGGGCAGCGGCTCGGCCTTCCAATCTCCAGGGCGTGCGCCGGTGCGGGCCATTCGCGCGAGCATAACAGAGTGTATGGGCGCCCGACAATGATGGATAAACCTGGCGCAGGTCCGCGCGCCGGGGTATAGCGATCCGGTGTGGCGACGAATCGTGACCGTGCTCGGCGTGCTCGTGGTCGGGCTGTTGCTGGCCTCCTATCTCGGCATGCTACACGGCCTCGGCGACTCGCTCGCGGTGGTCAGGCCGGGCCTCGCGGCGGTCGCGGTGGTCCTGGGCGGCCTGCTGGCGGCCGCAAAGCCGCGGTGGCCCGGCACGGCGGTCGTGGTGGCCGGCCTGGGCGCGGCTGCGCCGGTGCTGTGGTCCTCACTACCCACGCAGGCCGGCGACGGCGCGGCCTATCTCGTGTACCAGAAGAACCTCTCGTTTCGCCTCGCCGACCCCGCGCCGCTGATCGCGGATATCGCGGCTCACGCCCCTGACTTCGTGACCCTGCAGGAGGTCACGGACCGGACCCGCGCGGTCATGACGGGCCTCGTGGACATGCTGCCGGCCCAGCACTGGTGCCCCTTCGCGGCGGTCGGCGGCGTCGCGGTGCTGTCACGCTGGCCGATGATCGCCGGCACCGCCCGCTGCGCCGACGGCGACGGCCTGGCGGCGATGCAGGTGGCCGCGCCCGAGGGGCCGCTGTGGATCGTATCGATACACCTGCACTGGCCATTCCCCTATCGTCAGTCCGAACAATTGACGCGGCTCCTGCCGATGCTCGCGTCGCTCGACGGGCCGACGGTCATCGGCGGCGATTTTAATATGGTGCCCTGGTCCTATACGCTGAAGGCCATCGCGCAGGCGACCGGCACCGAGCGCGCCGGCTCGATCACCTACAGCCTGCCGATGGCCGGCGGCTGGCTGACGCTGCCGATCGACCACGTGCTGGTACCGCAGGGCAAAGGGCCGACGCACGCCCAGCGCCTGCCCTTGCTGGGCTCGGACCATCACGGCGTGCTGGCGCGCTTCGCCCGGCCCGGGTGAGCGCGACGAGGTCCTACGATTCACCCTCAACCACGGGCGAGCTTGCGCAGCAGCGCGTCGACCTCTTCCCGGGCCGCGCTGGCGCGGGTGGAGCGGTAGATCCCGTACGCTCCGCCGATCAGCGGCCCCGTGATCATGCCGATGACCGGCAGCACCGCCGCGGCCAGCCCGATCTTGGCCCCGCTGGCCGCGGCGCCGCCCGGGCTCAGACGATTGTGCAGGTCGAGCAGGTCCTCGTGCAGCAGCTGGCGCCCGTCCGGGTCGAGCCCGGCGACGCCCTCGACACGGGCCCGCAACGCCGCGAGCTCGCGCTCGAGCGCCTCGTCGCTGAACGGCGCCACATCGACCATGTCGCGCAGCTGTTCGCCGCGCTCGCGGGCCCAGCCCTTCGGGTCGTCACGGAGGCGCTGCGCCTGGGCCTTCGCCCAGCCCTTGGGATCGTCGAGCAGTGACATCGGCGGCGAGCATAGCAGCCCGGGCCAGTCGCGTGATCCGCTCGCAGGCGCCTTGCGAGGCGTGGGCGCCGCGCGCCCTGCGCAGGCGCGCCTGCGGCCGATTGTCGACATGTTTTGGGGGGCACGAGTTTCGGATCGGCGTCAGCGAGCATTCCCGGTCAGGGCGAGGAAGAGGCTACTTCTTGCGCCGTTTACCCTTCGCAAGGCGCGTGATGAAGGCGCTGTCGCCGACGACCGACGCAGACCTCGACCCCCCCAACTCGGCCCTCACGCATCCTCAGCGCTGGGCCACGGGTCTGCGGAAGATCGGCCAGTGGAACCACCCGGTGTAGCGATGGTCGCTGACGATTGAGCCGATGTAGCCGCGGTAGACCGCCTCATCGGGGCTGTCGAGGCCGCAGGCCACCGCGACGATCTCCGCGCACTGGGCGAGGCCGATGCTGTGCCCACCGCGGGTGGCTCCGCCGCGGTACAGCTCGCCGAGGTCGCCGCCCGTGGCCTCGCGCAGGCGCTGGCTCTGTTCGCTGCCGATCCGGTTCTCGACCACCCAGCGGATCAGTTGATCATTGATCGGCAGCGCGGTGATGCTCACCCGATCGTCGGCGGTGTAGCGTGCAGCGTTGTTGATATGGGTGCACAATACACGGTCGATGGCGCCGGTCTCGAGGTCGTGGTTGGCGACCATGCCGTCGTAGTTGACCTCGGCGCTGACCGCGACCATGCGCTCTCCTGCGCGATAGATCGAGCTGTCCCACTTGTCGACGAAGTCGAGGATCGTGTGGGTCTTGATCTCCGCGTCGATCTCGCGCAACTGGGGATCGAGGTCGCTGACCGCGTGGCGCATGATCCTGGCGTGGTCCCGGGCCCGGAGCGCGGCGTGACGGATCTCGCCGTCGCTGATCGATTCACCGCGCGCCTCCGCCGCGGCGAAGCCGATCAGCGCCAGCAGGGCGCCGCCCCGAATGTCATGCAGCGCGCCGCGGACACCGGGCCCCGGGGTGCCGAGCGCGTAGGTGGCCGCACCGAGCTCGCGCAAGAGCAGCAGGAAGCTCCGATCGCGGAGCTCGCGGAGGATGTGTCTACGCAGGAGGTCGATCGGCAGCGGCGCGCCGGTCCGCGTCGCGTCGCGGAGGTGCAGCCACAGGCCGTGGGCCCGCCTCATCACCCGATAGACGCGCGTGAGCAAGTCGAGGTCGGCCGGCGCGAAGTGACTCAGCTGAACGGAAAAGCCGGAGCCGTCATAGCGGGTCGGTCGCGTATAGACGAGGTCGCAAGGGGCGAGGGCGAGTTGCTCTTCGTAGTCCATCGTGCACTCCAGCGAGGTGGTCCGCCGCATGGTCCACGGCCGCGGCGACCCGTGACAGTGGCCCACGCGAATTTCTGGGTGCATAAGCTCACTTTGGCCCCGGCGAACACTGTTAGTGCGGCGCTTCGCTGGTCGCTGGCCGGGCGCGACGGCCTTCGTTCACGGCCATGGATTCGTGGTCGCATCATCGTGCCCGCTTAAAAAGCCGAGGAGTGCGACGCGGCTGCATATACCCGCGGAGCCCACCCGCTCGCCCCGCCATTCACGACCCGGGCGTAAACCGCAGCAGCAGTGGATCTTGACGGCGAGCCCCGGTTCGTCGCGTACTCGTGGCGGTGAAGACGGCTCTCGGTCTGTGCGCATCGCGCGGAAGTCGCACCGTGGACGCAAGCGCTGGCGCTGGCGACGGCGTGCTCGTGGTCGCGGACGGTATGGGCGGCCATTGCACCGGCTGGCTCTCGGCGCGTCTCGCGACCAGGACGATCGTCGAGCGGCTCGCGCCGCGCGGTGCGTTCATCGGCGCCGCCAACGGCTTCCCCGACGACTGGGGCTGGGCCGGCGCGATGCAGTCCCGCGCCACCGCCGAGCGTGTCTACGACGAGATCGCGGGTGACCTCGGCGATCGCGCCGCACTGCCCCGCGATCTGACGGAGCTGTTCCTCGTGATCGACAAGGTCGTCGGAAACATCCGCGCGCACTTCCCGACGGATGACCAGGTCGGCTGCATCGCTGCAACGATCGAAGGCTCCCGGGTGCGTGGCGTGCATGCTGGAATCGGTCGTGTCCTCGTGCTGCGTGCGGGAGCGACCGAGGTCGAGAATATCGTCGTCGAGCACTTCATGCACCTGGTTGCTCACCGCATGAGTGCCAAGCTCCCGGCGGGCTTCGACCCCGCCGCGATGCCGCAGCAGATCACCGTCAACGCACTTGGCTGCCTCGAGTACAGCGGCGTCGGTATCGATCCATTCGAGATCGACCTCGCGCCTGGCGACCTGCTCGTGTTGAGCTCGCGGCGCCTCGACATCACGGACCGCGATCTCGTCGAGCTCGCCCGCACCACACCTGCCGCCCGGGACCTCGCACGCGCGATCGAACGCCGTGCCGCGACGGCTTACCCTGCCCCCGACGAATGGCGGGCGAGCGATGCCGCCTTCGCCCTGCTCCGGATGACACCGCATGACTGACACGCCAGAGGCGCGCGCGGAGCTCACACGCATCGAGACCGAGATGAAGGCGCTGTCGCCGACGACCGACGCATGGTGGACGTCCCGCGGTCGCCGCAATGATCTGCGCGATGCGATCGATCCCGCGTGGCGCGTGGAGCACGGCTTCGGCACCAGGCCGGACCAGATAGCCCTCAATGCGTGGCCCACCAAGCCCGAGGCGCGCTGGCGCATCCTGCGTGCGTACATCGAGGACTACTGTGGCGAACGTGTCGGCGATCTCGGCGCGACGACGAAGCGGCTGACTGCACTCGGGCGTACGAAGCTCGGCGTCTCGGTGCGCGAGTGGATCGCGCTCGTCGACCAGCTCGACAACGATGACGCCTGGTTCCACGTGTTCCGCGATTCGCTCAGCTGCAAGCCCTACGGCGCGAAACGGTTCTCGCTGATGGTCGGCGGCGAGGATGATTTTCACTGGACGATCCTGACCACCGACATGAGCAAGGTCGATCCACCGGTCGCCGGGCTCACCCTCGACTACGAGACCAACAAGTGGAAGCTCGTGCGCAAGGCGGCCGCTCCGGACTCCGTCCACGGATCCTTTCCTCACATCACGGATTTCCTCCGGTCGATGCTCCGCGTCTACCAGGGACAATGGCAGCCGCATGCCCGTCTGCGCCTCGAGGCCGAATACAAGGAGCGCGCACGGATCCAGGCGGCGCTCGCCAAACCGATCCCGCACCGGTTTCTGTCGTACCGGCCACCAAGCGGGGAGCCGATCACCGAGAGCGCATTCGACGAGGCCATCAAGCGCGTTCGTGACGCGGGTGC